>Ga0308160_10001422_pt1 | contig 33755 bp, 28 predicted proteins | sample PhyFR1_FD_201036 | JGI IMG/M metagenome (GOLD analysis project Ga0308160, IMG submission 201036) | Phyllosphere microbial communities from UC Gill Tract Community Farm, Albany, California, United States - DLSLF.R1 | ecosystem: Host-associated > Plants > Phyllosphere > Unclassified | place: USA... | reverse complement strand
GGCCCGAAGGGGGCCGGCCAGGACGGCCGGCCGTTTTCGCGAGACAGGAAGTCGAGTCGAAAACCCCCGTTCGAAGCCCGACCCGGCCCGAAGGGCAATCAATAAACGGCCGCGGACGCGGCCCTTCATTGACGGGTCGCCGCAGGCGTGGCCACGAGGGTGGCACCCGCCGGCTCTTGCTCCACGGCCAAAGGTTTTTGCTCGGAAGTCAGGTCGCCTACGGGTACAAGCGCTTAAAGCGCGTCCGCTTCCCCGTTGACCACCTGCTCCAGCTGGTCACCCGTGGTGCCCAGTTCCTCGACGATGCGCGTCAGTTCGCGTTCGTCCAGGTAGTCGTAGGGCCGGTTCTCGCACAGGTGCAGGTAGGGCGAACCGTCGAGGTCGGCTTCGGCGAGGTAGCCGGTGCGCTGTTCCCAGTTGAAGCGCAGGCAGCGACGTGCATCCACACCGGACAACGGGCCGATCGGGGTGGACAAGCGCAGGAAACGCTGGCCGTCGGCGTCTTCCAGCTCGGCCAGGTAGATGCCCTGGTGACGGCCATCCGGCAGTTCCAGGTCGAAGCTGATGAGGTAGGGCTCGTTGTGGCGCAGCTTGTGGATGCCGCCGACGTGGGAGCGAACTGCTTCGAAGTGCCGCATGGTTGCCTTGTCGATCTGTCCTTGGGGATACCGATGGTACGCTCAACCTCCCCGGGGAACATGCACGAAACGACCATGACCGATGAACGGGACGACCACGCGGCACGCACCCTTCGGGCGGCACGGATCATCGCGGCAGTCGCGGCCATTCCACGCGGGCGGGTGGCCAGTTACGGCGCGATCGCGGCCCGTGCCGGCTACCCGGGCAGGGCGCGGATGATCGGCCGCGTGCTTGGCGAGGCGCCCGACCGGGCCACGCTGCCCTGGCATCGTGTGCTGCGCGCCGACGGCCGCATCGGCATTCCACCGGGCACGCGCGGCTTCCGCGAGCAATGCCGCCTGCTGAAGGCCGAGGGCGTCACCGTGAAGGACGGGCGGGTGCCGATGACTGCCTTCGGTCTGGACCATGACCTGGACCGGGCCCTCTGGGGTGGCTGAGTCGTCTCAGCGGTAGGTGGTGTCGACCACCTTCCAGTGCGCGGCGGGATCGCGCCGCAGCGCGTGGTCGAGCAGGGCGGCATGGATATCGGCCAGCGCCTGCGGATCGTCGAGTACATGGACCGTCGCCGCCAGCGGGTGACCCGGCGGACAATTGGGACGGTGGTCCCGCATCAGGCATGTGGCCTCGGTGACAGCACCGGTGAAGGCGATGCGCCCGCCGTCGGCACGGGCGCCAGGCGTGAACGCCAGCAGGCAAATGGCCAGGGCGGTCGGCAAGGCACGGGCGGCAATCGGATGGTCCATGGGGCGCTCCTCGTGGAGACACAGGGCCGGGGTGCGTCGCGGGGCGACCGGCCTGGTGTCATTAGCTGCCCGTTCGCGTGCCGGGACTATCACCTTCCTCCTGTAACGGCGTAGGCCTACCTCAGCTTTAGCTGCCACCAACAGCCGATCGGGCACGTCCGTTTGTTAGCATGTAGGGATGCAGTCCCAGGCCCTCGATCTCCTCAGCACCGTTTTCGGTTACCCCGGATTCCGCGGCCAGCAACAAGCCATCGTCGAGGAGGTCGCCGGCGGTGGCGACGCCCTCGTGCTCATGCCCACGGGTGGCGGCAAGTCGCTGTGTTTCCAGATTCCCGCCCTCATGCGCCCAGGCACCGGCATCGTGGTGTCCCCCCTGATCGCGTTGATGCAGGATCAGGTCGACGCGCTCACCGAGGCGGGTGTGCTCGCCCGCTATCTCAATTCCAGTCTCGACGCCGCCACCCAGCGCGAGGTGGAAGAGCTGCTGCTCGCCGGCGAGCTGGACATGCTCTACGTCGCGCCGGAGCGTCTGATCACCGGGCGCTTCCTCGGCCTGCTCGATCGCATCCCCATCGCCCTGTTCGCCATTGACGAGGCGCACTGCGTATCGCAGTGGGGGCACGACTTCCGCCCCGAATACCGCGAACTGGCCATCCTGCACGAGCGTTTCCCCGAGGTGCCGCGCATCGCGCTCACCGCCACGGCGGACGAGCGCACCCGCGAGGAAATCGTCGACCGCCTGGGCCTGCACGAAGCCCGCCGCTTCGTGTCCAGCTTCGACCGCCCCAACATCCGCTACCGCGTGGCACCGCGCCAGAATGCGCGTCGCCAGCTGCTCGACTTCCTCGATGCGCATCGTGGCGAGGCCGGTGTCATCTATTGCCTCAGCCGACGCAAGGTGGACGAAACCGCCGCGTGGCTGGCCGAAGCCGGTGTGGACGCGCTGCCCTACCACGCGGGCCTGGATGGCGATGTCCGCATGCGTCACCAGCAGCGCTTCCTGCGCGAGGACGGCATCGTCATGGTCGCCACGGTGGCCTTCGGCATGGGCATCGACAAGCCCGACGTGCGCTTCGTCGCCCATCTCGACCTGCCGCGCAGCATGGAGGGCTACTACCAGGAAACCGGGCGCGCGGGCCGCGACGGCCTGCCGGCGGAAGCGTGGATGATCTACGGCCTGGGCGATGTCGTGACCATGAGCCAGATGATCTCCCAGTCCGACTCCGGCGACGACCGCAAGCGCATCGAGCGACTCAAGCTCGATTCGCTGCTGGGCTACGCCGAGGCCACGCGTTGCCGTCGCCAGCTGTTGCTCGAGGCCTTCGCCGAGGTCTATCCGGAGCCCTGCGGCAATTGCGACAACTGCCTGGTGCCGCCGAAGACCTGGGACGCCACCACGGCGGCGCAGAAGGCGATGTCCTGCATCTATCGCAGTGGCCAGCGTTACGGGGCGGGGCACCTCATCGAGATCCTGCGCGGTGAGGCCGGCGAGCGCGTGCGCGACCTGGGCCACGACAAGCTCAGCGTCTTCGGCATCGGTGCCGACATGGACGCCACACAATGGCGGTCGGTGTTCCGCCAGTTGCTGGCGGCCGGCCTGGTCGAGGCCGACCCGGAAGGCTTCGGTACCCTGCGCCTGTCGAAGGAGAGCGGGCCGGTGCTGCGCAGCGAGCGCCAGGTGTGGCTTCGCGAAGATGCCCGGCCGGCGAAGGGCCGTCGCTCCGGTTCGCGGCCGTCGCCTGCCGTGGCCGGCGGCTCGCTGGGTATCGAGGACATCGAAATGCCCTTGTGGAACGAGTTGCGCCGCGTCCGCGCGGAACTGGCCAAGGCGCACGGCGTGCCGGCCTATGTCATCTTCCACGACGCCACGCTGCTGGCCATGCTGCGCACGCTGCCGGAAAACGAAGACGAACTGGGCTCGATCAGTGGCGTGGGCGAGAACAAGCTCAAGCGTTACGGCAAGGATTTCCTGGCCGTTCTGAACGCACCCGCCTGACGTCCCTGCACGGCACATCCGACATCGTCCCGCGCTTGAGCTTATGCTCAAGTGTGCGCCACGCCTGAAAAAAATGCCGTGCGAGTGCTTGCGTGCCACCCTCGGCATCCCCAACTCCAGGGGGATTGCCCGACATCGCTACGTTCGCCAGTTCGACGTGACCAGACGAGGGTGCATGCCGTGATCCACGAGATCACGGCCAACGACGACTCAGGGAGCCGCCCATGCACGACGCCACGCCACTCATCGCCACCATCGTCGGTGGCCTCGTCCTCGCCTTCCTCTTCGGCGCCGTTGCGCACCGGTTGCGCCTGCCCGTGCTGGCGGGCTACCTGCTGGCCGGCGTCGTCGCCGGGCCATTCACGCCGGGGTATGTCGCCGATGCGGGTATCGCGCAGGAGCTTGCCGACCTCGGCGTCATCCTGCTGATGTTTGGCGTGGGCCTGCACTTCTCGCTGAAGGATCTGCTGGCGGTCAAGGCGATCTCCATTCCCGGCGCCGCGGTGCAGATGGGCGTGGCCACCGGCCTGGGCATGTTGCTCGGCTGGGGACTGGGCTGGCCGGTGGCGCAGGGCTTCGTGTTCGGACTGGCGTTGTCCGTGGCCAGCACGGTGGTGTTGCTGCGGGCCATGGAGGAGCGTCGGCTACTGGATACCGATCGTGGCCGCATCGCCGTGGGCTGGCTGATCGTCGAAGACCTGGCCATGGTGCTGGCCCTGGTGCTGCTGCCGGCCATCGGCGGCTTCCTGGGCTCGGAGCAGGGCAACAATCCGCCCAGCATGGCGGCCCTGGCCGAGACGGTGGCCTGGACCATCGGCAAGGTGGTGGTGTTCGTGGCGATCATGCTGATCGTCGGCAAGCGTGTGATCCCTTGGACGCTACAGGCTGTCTCCAGCACGGGTTCGCGCGAGCTGTTCCGACTGGCGGTGCTGGCCATCGCGCTCGGCGTGGCCTTCGGTGCCGCGCACCTGTTCGACGTGTCGTTCGAACTCGGGGCCTTCTTTGCCGGCATGATGATGGGCGAATCGAAGCTGTCGCAGCAGGCTGCGGAAGAAACGCTGCCGTTGCGCGACGCCTTCGCGGTGCTGTTCTTCGTCTCCATCGGCATGCTGTTCAACCCGCATATTCTGGTCGAGCACCCGTGGATCGTGCTGGCGGCCTGCCTGATCATCATCGTCGGCAAATCGGTGGCGGCGTTCGGCATCGTGCTGGCCTTCGGCCGTCCGCCGAAAACCGCGCTGACCATCGCCACCAGCCTTGCCCAGATCGGCGAGTTCTCGTTCATCCTCGCCGGCCTGGGCGTGTCGCTGAAGCTGCTCAGCGAAGAGGCCCGCGACATCCTGCTGGCCGCGGCCATCGTCTCCATCCTGATCAATCCGCTGCTGTTCGGTGCGCTGGATCGCTGGATCACCCGCCACGACAACGACGCACCGGACGAGCACGCCGATCCCGCCCTCGCGGGGCACACCGTGCTGGTCGGCTTCGGTCGGGTAGGGCGTCGTGTGTTCTCCGAATTGCAGGCCACCGGGGCACGCACGCTGGTTATCGAGACCGACGAAGATGCGGTGCGCGAGTTGCGCGAGCAGCATGGTGCGGAAATCCTCATCGGCAACGCGGCCGCGGCGCTCGTGCTGGCCGAGGCCAACCTCGCCGGTGCGCGTGCCCTTATCGTCGCCGTGTCCGATCCGTTCGAAGCCGGCCAGATCGTGCGTGCCGCCCGCGCCCTGCGCCCCGACCTGCCGATCGTGGCGCGTGCGCATTCGCAAGAATGTGTGGCCCATCTCGACGGCCTGGGTGCCACGCAGGTGATCTACGGCGAGCAGGAGGTGGCGCGCAGCATGTTCGCCGCAGCCGCGCCGCCGCAGCCCTCGTCGGGACACTGAGCGGGCGCGTCTCGTTCGTCCGGATACGTCGTTCTAACGCGCCTCTGGCTACCGTTGATGGGACTACCCGCCCACAACGAGGACACGATGGCATCCCGGATCGAAGATTACGCGATGCTCGGCAATTGCCGAAGCGCCGCGCTGGTGGCCATGGATGGATCGATCGACTGGCTGTGCCTGCCACGGTTCGACTCCGCCGCCTGTTTTGCCGCCCTGCTGGGCCATGAGGGCAACGGCCGCTGGCGCATCGCTCCGGCCGATCCCGATGCCACGGTGAGGCGTGGCTACGTCGACGGCTCCCTGATCCTCGAGACCGAGTGGCGCACCGCCACGGGCGTGGCGCGTGTCATCGATTTCATGCCCTTCGCGGGCGAGCAGGTCGGGGTCACGCGTATCGTCGAAGGCGTAGAAGGGCGCGTCGATTTCGAAGCCTCGCTGACCATCCGTTTCGACTACGGCAGCGCCGTGCCCTGGGTGACCCGCGTGGACGGCCAGACGCTGACGGCCGTCGCCGGCCCCGACATGCTGGTGGTACGCAGTCCCGTCGCCGTCGAAGGCGAGGGTATGCACAGCGTGGCGCGTTTCGCGGTGAGCAAAGGCGATTCCGTGCCGTTCGTGATGGCATGGGGTGCCTCCCATCTGGCCCCACCCGAAGCGATCGATCCCTACGATGCCTTGGTCAAGTCGCTGGCTTTCTGGGAAGACTGGTCCGGCCGCTGCAACGACAGCGGCGAATGGAGCGACATCGTCCGTCGCTCGCTCGTGGTCCTCAAGGGTCTAAGCTACCTACCCACCGGCGGCATCATCGCCGCGCCCACCACCTCGTTGCCGGAGCAACTGGGTGGCGAGCGCAACTGGGACTATCGCTACTGCTGGGCACGCGACGCCACGTTCGTCCTCTCCGCCTTCGTCAACGCGGGGTATCACGACGAAGCGACCGCCTGGCGCGACTGGGTACGCCGCGCCGTGGCCGGTTCGCCCGACCAGCTACAGGTGCTTTACGGCATCGCCGGCGAGCGCCGGCTCGAAGAATACGAACTGGACTGGCTGGAAGGGTACGAAGGTGCCAGGCCGGTCCGCGTGGGCAACGCGGCCTCGCGGCAGTTCCAGCTCGACATCTACGGCGAACTGGTCGGCGCGTTCTCCCATGCCGTGAAGAACGGCGTGGCGCTGGAGCCCGAAGCCGACGATGTGCAGGGCGTGTTCCTGGAGCACCTTGCCAGCATCTGGCGCAAGCCGGACGAAGGCATCTGGGAGATCCGCGGCGAATCGCGCCACTTCGTGCACTCCAAAGTCATGGCGTGGCTGGCTTTCCAGCGCGCTTCAGAGCAGAACCGCGAAGGTCGCGACCCCGCGTTCGCCGCGCGCTGGCGGACGATCGCGGACGAGGTCAAGACCGACATCCTCGCCAAGGGCGTGGACCCGGAACGCGGCTGTTTCGTGCAGTCGTACGGTTCGAAGGAAATGGACGCCAGCCTGCTGATCGTCACGCTGACCGATTTCCTGCCGCCGGACGACCCGCGCATCGTCGCCACCGTCAAGGCGGTGGAAGAAGACCTCCTGGTGGATGGTTTCGTCCTGCGTTACGACACGAGCAGCGGCGTGGACGGCCTGCCGCCGGGTGAAGGCCAGTTCCTTCCCTGCAGCTTCTGGCTGGTCGAGAACTACGTGCTGCAAGGGCGCCTGGACGAGGCCCGCGAGTTGTTCGTCCGCCTGATCGGCCTGGCCAACGACCTCGGTTTGCTTGCGGAGGAGTACGATCCACGGTCGAAACGGCTGCTGGGGAATTTCCCACAGGCCTTTTCGCACGTCGCCCTGGTCAATGCCGCCTTCAGCCTGGCGCATGGCTCCAGTGCGACGGCAGACATCCACGCCACCCCAGACGCCCACCATCCCCAAGGAGTCCGTGCATGAGCCCCGCCCCCACGAAGCGCGTCACCTCCCGCGCTCACCCGGCCGACCCGTGTACCGTCGTGATCTTCGGCGCCGCCGGCGACCTCACCAGCCGCCTCGTCGTACCCGCGCTCTACAACATGCGCCGCACCGGGCTGCTGTCCGATAACTTCTCGATCATCGGTTTCAATCACGGCAAGATGACCGACAACGCGTGGCGCAAGGGCTTGCGTACCTCCCTCGAAAAGTACGTGGCCAACGGCGGCGGCAAGCTGGATGAAGAGGCCTGGGGCTGGCTCAGCGCGCAGATGACCTACCACGCCGGCGACTTCGACGACCTCACCGCCTTCCAGAGCCTGGCGGTGAAGTTGCGCGAGACCGAGCGCCGCCGCGGCACGCAGGGCAACGTCCTGTTCTACCTGGCTACGCCCGAGCGTTTCTTCGGCGACGTGATCGAACAGCTGCACGAAGCCGGTCTGGTCGAGGAGGGCAGCACCGAGGGTGCTGCCTGGCGCCGCGTCATCATCGAAAAGCCGTTCGGCCACGACCTTGCCTCGGCCCATGCGCTGAACGAGCGGATCCTCAAGGTGCTGCGTGAAGACCAGATCTACCGCATCGATCATTTCCTCGGCAAGGAAACCGTGCAGAACATCATGGCGTTTCGTTTCGCCAACGGCTTGTTCGAGCCGATCTGGAACCGCGACCGCATCGACCACGTGCAGATCACCGTGGCCGAGACGGTAGGCGTGGAGCGGCGTGGCTCGTTTTACGAGCAGACCGGCGCGTTGCGTGACATGGTGCCCAACCACCTGTTCCAGCTGCTGGCCATGGTCGCCATGGAGCCGCCCACGTCCTTCGATGCCGAGGCCGTGCGCACACGCAAGGCGGAGACCATCGAGGCCATTCGGCCGATCCAGCCCGAGGATGCCGTACGTGGCCAGTACGGCCCGGGCGCGGTCAACAACGAACTGGCCACTTCCTACCGCGAGGAGCCCGATGTGGCGCCGGACTCGGTCACCGAGACGTTCGTCGCACTGAAGTTGTCGATCGACACCTGGCGCTGGTCCGGCGTGCCGTTCTACCTGCGCACCGGCAAGCACATGGGCCGACGCACCACGGAGATCGCCATCCGCTTCAAGTCGGCGCCGTTCGCCCCGTTCCGGGGCACCGGCATGGACGCGTTCGGTCCGGACTGGCTGGTCTTGCAGATTCAGCCCGACGAAGGCATCTCGCTGCAGTTCGACGTGAAGCGTCCGGGCCCGCGCGTGGAACTCGCGCCGGTGCGCATGGACTTCAAGTACGCCGACTGGTTCCGCGCCGAGCCCAACGTGGGCTACGAAACCCTGCTGTACGACTGCATGACCGGCGACGCCACGCTGTTCCAGCGTGCGGACATGGTCGAGGCGTGCTGGCGCGCGGTGCAGCCCATCCTCGACGACTGGGCCCAGCGCACGCCGGCCGACTTCCCGAATTACGCCTCGGGCAGCGCGGGTCCGGCTTCGTCGGACACGTTGCTGGCGATGGGCGGCCGTTCCTGGCGACCGCTCAATTCCGCCGCGGAACTGAATGCGCGGCGCACGGCCAAGCCGCGCAGCGACGTGCTGCCGTCGTCGATGAAGTCGGCCGGTGGCCGTGCCTCGACCAAGCGTGCCGCTGCGAAAAAGGCCCTGCGCGCGACGTCGGTGAAGAAGGCTGTCGGGAAGGCGGTGGCGGTGAAGAAGACCGCGGTAAAGAAGACCGCGGTAAAGAAAGCAGCGGTAACGAAAGCCACCGTGAAAAAGACTGCGGTGAAGAAAGCCTCGACGAAGAAAGTCGCCTCCCCACGCAAGCCGTCAACGAAAAAGTCAGCCTCCCGCCGCACGCGCGCGTAGGAGCCCACGATGTGGGCGCACCTCACCGCGACTATCGCGAGTGAGGGCGCCCATGGCTATGGCCGGATGTCGCGTTCGGTGACACCGGCGTCAGGGAAGAGCGGCTTCGTTTTGCGTTTGGAAACGCCTTTGTCGGTGTGGGGTCCGGCTTCTTTCGGCAGATACAGGTTTAGGGTTCGCGCACATCGTGCGCTCCTACGCCCGCGGTCGTTCGGCGTTCCGGGTTCTCATCCTTCAACCATCGTGTTTGTCGTGGTCGTCGTGGTGGGGTGGGGCGTGGTTCTCGTGCTGTTGCTGACGCGGTGCCGGTCGCTCGTGCTCCTGGTCGTTGCGGGGCTGAGATTGTGACGGCGGGCGCTGCTCGGGTCGCGGCTGGGAACGGGCCATCGACGGCTGGGCCGTGCGGTTTTCCTCGCGCTCCGCCGGCATGCGCGATGGCTGCGTACGTTCTTGCTGCATGCGCTCGGGCTGCATATGCTCGGGCTGCATATGCTCGGGCTGTGCGCGCGCCGAGGGCTCGCGCTGTGTTTCGGGGCGCGCTTCGGGCTGGGCACGCGTGGCCGCCTGTTCCTGGGTGGCACGGCTGGCGTCGAAATTGTGGGCACGCTCGCCCACCTCGTGCACGTTGGCTACTCGGGGGTCCTGCACCTGCTGACGGTTGGCCTGCGGCGGCACGTGCGCGATGGTCGGATTTTGCTGGGCCGCCCGCGCGGCACGGTTGTCCTGTGCCTCGCGCAGGGCGGCGCGTTCTTCCCCGGCGTTGGCGGCATGTGCCGCGGCGAACGCGGCCGCCGGCGGCTGACCGGGGCGCGTTCCGCCCGGAAGCATAGCGCGAGGGTCCGCACCCGGCACCGTTCGTTGCTGCTGAGGCACCGCGGGCCGCGCGTCGGCCGCCGTCGGGCGGGCCATCGCGGCCGTGAAGTTGGGCCGCTGCATATGCTCGAAATCCGGGCGTTGCCGCGCCTGCGCTGCCTGCACCTGTGCCGCCTGTGCCGCCTGCGGGGCATTGCGCATCGCCAGGTTGCCGTTGTCGTGGCGGTTGTCGACGCGGTTATCGACATTGCCGTTGTCGTGCCGGTTGTCGATGTTGACCGACCGGTTGACGTAGTTGTTGTTCACGGTGCGGTTGATGGTGGTGCGATTCACCACATACGGGTGGTTGTCGTAGACGACAGCGGGGCGACCGCCGTAACCGCCGCCGTAGCCGCCATCGCGCGGCCCGCCGCCCCACGAGGTGTTCCACTCGTTCCATCCGCCGTGCGGACGGTCGTAGTGTGCGTGCGAGGCGAACAACTGGCCGACCAGGATGCCCGCGCCGAACGACACCAGCCCCGTGGCGACCATGTCGCCGGTGGTGGCGGGCGCCTGGTACCAGTGCGTTCGGTACACCGTCGAGTACACGGGTTCGCCGTAGACCACGTCGGGATCGTAGTGCGGCACGTAGACGACATCCGACTGGGCCGGTTCGATCACGATCGTGCGGGTGGGCGCGGGAACGATCGAGGTCTCCGTGGTGGTGGTCGTGGTGTATGTCCGCGGGGGCGGCGCCTGGTCGATCCTCACCACCTGCTGCTTGCTGCTCTTGAGCGTGCCGCGCGTGCATGCGCGCTCGCGCATCGCCTGGATGGCATTGAGCACGTCGGTCGGTTCGTTCGCATAGGCGTCGCCCAGGGCCGCGGTCCAGTCGCGGTTGGTCGACAACTGGTCGAGCACGGCGGGAAAGGCAATCAGCGACTTCACGCTCGGGTCCCAGGGCTGGGCATCCGCCGCATCGATCAGGGCGCCGCCGGTCAGGTTGCGGTTGTCGCCCAGGAAGCTGCGGGCGGCATCGACCTGGTCCGGATGCGTCGAGCCGGCCAGCGTCAGGGCGACCAGCTTGTCGGGGAACAGGGCGATGGGCGACACCAGCGCGTAGAGCTGGTCGGCGGTCGGCGGGACATAGCCGGGCGCCTGAGCGGTGCTGGCGTCGCTTGCGGGGCCGGCCGCCGGGGCCGGAGCATTGGCGGCGTTGTCGGCCTCGGCCGGCGGCGTGCGGTTGCACGCGCCAAGTACCGCGGCCAGCGATGCGGAAAGAAGGGTGGTGCGGACCACATGCAGGCTCACGCGTTTCATGGTGGAGCTCCTTGCAGACATCAGGGGCGGAGAAGTGATTCGCCCGCAGATTCGTTCCCTGCGGGTGACTGGTGGCTGTCTGTGGACCCCTGCGACGCCTTGCGGCGCAAAGTCGTTCATCCCCGCGTCGGACTTCGCGAGAAGCTGCGACGTGAGGCGATGTTCTTGCGTGAAACCCCGGCGTTCGTGCGTTCCCGAAGCGTAGGAAATGCAGGCGCCGGTTCGCGAGCCGGCACGGTTCTGGTTGCAGTGCAGCAAAACACCGAGCCCGCTCCACCCGGCAGGTTTGCCGGTAATGCATGCCCCGTGAGCGCGCGCATCGGCGCCGTTCCTTGCAGTACGCCATACGAATGAATTCACATGGATCGATCTAAGCGGCCTATCTTTTTTCCGCAGTGCAGTAAAAGGTCGCTTACATAATTCCTGCGAATACATGCAGTTGTATTTACTTGTATGACTTTAGATCGAGTTAAAAAATCGGTTGACAACGTTGTCAGGCACCCCTAAAAATCCGCTTCGTAACATCGCTGCAATCGCGACGTAAGCGCGATACGCATGGCCGGAGGCCACCGCGATGGCCGCAGGCTTCAGGGCAAAGAACACACCAGCGCATCGACGGCGAACAACGCAGGCACCCGCCCGCGCGATGCGTCACGTTGCGCGAAGAACAGCACGCGACGTCAGGGGGCGAAGGCGCAAGGCGCAGATTCCCGGGCGGCGTTACCATCCCCGCAGGAGATCGATGTGAACCCCCGCATCAGCGCACTTTCCATGGCCATCCTCACTGGCCTCCTCGCCGCCGGCAGCGTATCCGCCCAGGACGCATCCAGCCCCGCTCCCTCGACCGGTACGACCCAGCCCACCGCGGCCAAGCCAGCCGATGCCAACGCCAAGCCGCAGGATGCCGCCAACCTCACCGGCGTCACCGTCACCGGCATCCGCGCCAGCCTGCAGAAATCGCTGGACCTCAAGCGCAATGCCGACTCCATCGTCGACGCCATCTCGGCCGAAGACGTGGGCAAGTTCCCGGACACCAACGTGGCCGAGTCGTTGTCGCACCTGCCGGGCATCAGCGTCGATCGCAACTTCGGTGAAGGCGACAAGGTCAGCATCCTGGGCACCGACCCCGCGCTGAACCGCCTGCTGCTCAACGGTCAGACCGTGGCGTCCACCAACTGGACGTCCGACCCGAACAACCCCGACAGCCGCTCGTTCAACTACAGCCTGCTCACCTCGGAAATCATCGGTAACGCCCAGGTCTACAAGACCCCGCAGGCGAACATCGACGAGGGCTCGATCGGCGGCACCGTCATCGTCAACACGCGCCGTCCGCTGGACCTGAAGGCCAACACCCTCACCGGCACCGTCAGCTACGGTTACAACGACCGCGCCGACAAGGGCAAGCCGAACGCGTCGGTGCTGTACAGCTGGAAGAACCAGGACAACACGTTCGGCGTGCTGGGCTCGCTCATGCATTCGGACAAGATCATCGACCGCCAGGGTACCGAGGTGTTCGGTTACCAGCGGGTCAACGATCCGACCGATACCAATCCGGATCACCAGTTCAACCCGGCCGTGGTGCCGACCAACCAGCAGGGCGTGTACCCGACGGCGGTCAACACCGCGTGGTTCCAGCAGCGTCGCAAGCGCGACGGTGTTTCCACCGGCCTGCAGTGGAAGCCGAACGACGCGTTCGAGCTGAACTTCACCGGCCTGTACGTCACCGAGAAGTTCAACAACTTCAACCAGAGCCACTACGGCGAATGGTCCGGCTCGGCCGCCGACGCCACCGCGCTGGGCTTCCAGAACGGCGTGGCCACCACCGGTAGCTACGGCCCGGGCACCTCGACCTACCTCGACGGCTACGAGCGCGACTCGACGGTCAACACCGGTGTCGCCAACCTGCGTGCCGACTGGTTCGGTGACGGCTGGACGGCCTCGAGCCAGGTCGGCTACACCGGTTCCACCGGCGGTTCCGACGGCATCTGGAACATGCAGTTCCAGAATTTCGGGGGCTTCAACTACAACCTCGATGGCCAGCATCCGCAGATCAACTACAACAGCCCGGACAACCCGTCGGCCGCGCTGGCGCACGGCGCCGGCTACAGCTATGCGCCCAGCTACGATCGCGAGCGCTATTTCCAGGCCGATTTCTCGCACGACGTGGCCTGGGGCCCGCTGAACCAGATCTCGGTGGGTATCAAGGCCACCAACCACCTGGACGGCCAGGATGCGTACAACGCCAGCATCCCGAGCACCGCCTACGCCGGTACGTCGCTGGCCAACCTGGCCGATGGCGGCACGCCGAGCGGTTACCTCGACGGCCTGAACTCGGCCGGCAACATGGGTGACTGGACCACGATCAACCCGGGCCTGATGAAGGCCTATGTCTCCAGCCTGGTCACCAGCACCGCGCTCGATCCGAAGGCCACCTACAGCATCGCCGAGCAGAACCGCGCCTTCTACATCCAGGGCGACTTTGCCGGCGACGGCTACCGCGGCAACATCGGCGCGCGTTACTTCCGCACGCGTGACACCGTCAACGGCTACAACAGCATCGGCAACAACAGCTACACGCCGGTGAACAAGCGCAGCGCGTATCACGACTGGCTGCCGTCGTTCAACATCGCCTACGACGCCGCCGAGGACGTGACCCTGCGTTTCGCCGCCGCCAAGACGATCGCCCGCCCGCGCTACCAGCAGATGACCCCTTACGTGGCGCTGGATGACCGCAGCCTCACCGGTTCGGCGGGCAACACCGACCTGCAGCCGTACAAGTCGACCAACTACGACGCCTCCGCCGAGTGGTACTTCTCGGAGAACAGCGTGCTGTCGGCCGAGCTGTTCTTCCGCCGCATCTCCGGTTACATCCTCAACACCAATGTAGCGCAGACGCAGTACAACCTGACCGAACAGCGCGACGACGTGTACCAGATGCAGGTGCCGGTCAACGCCGGCGTGGCCAAGGTCAAGGGCCTGTCGCTCACCTACCAGCAGAACTTCGCCTATGGCTTCGGCATGCTGGCCAACTACACCTACTCCGACGCCGACACCAGCAACGACTTCCCGCTGCCGTACAACTCCAAGAACTCGTTCAACCTGTCGCCGTTCTTCGAGCAGGGCCCGTGGAGCGCGCGCCTGACCTACAGCTGGCGCTCGTCGTATTTCACCTCGATCGCACAGCTGCAGTCGCAGCAGATCACGGGTATCTTCCGTCAGCTGGACGCCACGGTGGGTTACCAGGTCAACGACCACATCCGCCTTTCGCTCGATGCCACCAACCTGCTGGACGAGACGTACATGGTCTATAACAACACGCCCGCGCAGCCGCTCAATGCCTACAAGAACGGCCGCACCTACATGATGACCATGGGCTTCAAGCTGTGATGCCCCGCGGCTGTCTGGTGCTGGTGGCCTGGCTCGTTGCCGGCGCCGCCAGCGCGACCACGCCGACGGAGAGGGACCTCTCCGCCGGCTGGCGCTTCCGCCTCGCTCCCGAGGCCAAACCAGCAACCGCCCCAATGGCCCATGTAGGAGCGGACGATGTCCGCGATCCCGCCGCCACACTGGCCCACCTGAAACAATGCAAATCCTCCTGCGAGCGCCTGCACGACTGGCAACCCGCCACCGTCCCCGGCGCCGTGCAGACCGACCTGCTGGCCACGAAGCAGATTCCCGATCCGTTCTGGCGTGACAACGAAGCCCGCCTGCAATGGATCGGACTCTCCGACTGGGATTACCGGCTGGACTTCGACGTCGACGTGGCCACGCTCCGGCGGGGTCACGTCGATCTGGTTTTCGACGGCCTCGACACCTATGCCGAGGTCAGCCTCAACGGCAAGAAGTTGCTGTCCGCGGACAACATGTTCCGCCGCTGGCGTGTGCCGGTGAAGGACACGCTGCACGCCGGCACCAACACGCTCACGGTGCACCTGCAATCGCCGATCGCACGCATGCAACCGTGGCTGCTGAAGCAGCCGTACGCGTTACCGGGCGAATTCGATTCCTCCTTCGGCGACGAGCCGAAGGGCAAGCAGACCTCCAACTACGTACGCAAGGCCAACTACCAGTATGGCTGGGACTGGGGCCCGCGCTACGTCACCCTGGGCATCTGGCGCCCCGTGCACCTGCAATCCTGGGACACCCTGCGCGTCGCCGATTTCCACATCGCGCAGACCCATGTCGACGCCACGGCGGCGAAGCTGGACAGCCAGTTCGACCTGCGTGTCGACAAGGCCATGGCGGCCACGCTGAAGGTGCAGTGGACCGCGCCCGACGGCAAGACCGGTACGGCCCAGCAGGACGTGACCCTGAAAGCTGGCGAGAACCACGTCGGTGTGCCGCTGACCATCGATCGTCCGCAGCGCTGGTGGCCGGTCGGTTACGGCGATCCCAACCTCTATCGCTTCCACGCCAAGGTGGAAGCCACCGGCGCGACGCTGGCCGAGGCCGATCGCGAGACCGGATTGCGCACGGTGGAACTGCGCCGCGACAAGGATCTGTGGGGCAGGGGCTTCGCCTTCGTGGTCAACGGGGTGCCCGTGTTCGCCAAGGGCGCCAACCTGATCCCCTATGATGCGTTCCCTTCGCGGGTATCCAGCGAGCGGCTGGAGGCGATCCTGCGCTCGGCGAAGGATGCCAACATGAACATGCTGCGCATGTGGGGCGGCGGTACCTACCAGGATGATGCGTTCTACGCGGCCGCCGATCGCATGGGCCTGATGATCTGGCAGGACTTCATGTTCGGTGGTGCCGTCACGCCGTACGACACGGCCTTCCGCGAAAGCAGCCGCATCGAGGCGGAGGAACAGGTCACGCGCTTGCGCGACCATCCGTCCATCGTGCTGTGGGCCGGCAACAACGAAGTGCAGACCGGCTGGGAGGAATGGCCCGATCGCATCGATTTCCAGAAGTTCGTCAACGGCGACGAGGTGAAGAAGGTCGAGGCCGGCATGCGCACGCTGTTCGGCAGCACGCTGCGCAAGGTGGTGGCCGACCTGTCGCCCCAGGTGCCGTACTGGGCCAGTTCGCCCAGCACCGACTTCGAAGGCCCGGCCAACGTCCAGAACGATGGCGACATGCATTACTGGAAGGTGTGGTCCGGCTCCGAGCCGATCTCGCACTACCTCGACATCACGCCGCGTTTCCAGTCGGAGTACGGCCTGCAGTCGTTCCCGGTCATGGCCACCATCAAGGCGTTCGCCGAGCCGGGCGACATGCAGCCGGAATCGACCGTGATGCGCGCGCACCAGAAGTTCGCCAACGGCGACGGCAACCAGCGTCTGCTGCTGTACATCCGCCAGGAATACGGCGAACCGAAGGATTTTTCCTCGTTCGTGTACCTCAGTCAGGTGATGCAGGCCGAAGGCATCGAACTGGCCGCCGAGCATCTGCGCAGCGCGCGCCCGCAGAACATGGGCACCTTGTACTGGCAGTTGAACGATGTCTGGCCCGGTGCCTCGTGGGCCAGCGTGGATTACTTCAACCGCTGGAAGGCATTGCAGTTCCACGCCAAACGCTTCTACGCGCCGGTCGATGTGGTGCCGCTGCGCCGCGACGGCACCACCCAGGTGTTTGCCGTATCCGATCGCACCACCGATTTCGACGCCACGCTGCGCACCCGCGTCTACGACATGGCCGGCAAGATGCTGCGGGAAAGCAGCCAGCCGGTGCGTGCCGCCGCGCTGTCCAGCACCAAGGCGCTGTCTGCCGACGACGCCACCCTGCTCAAAGGCGCCGATCCGCGCAAGACGGTCGTCGCCTTCGACATGCTGGAGCAGGGCAAGGTGGTCGCCCATCATCTGCTCTACTTCGGCGCGGCGCGCACGCTGGCCCTGCCGGCGCCGGCACTGACCACCGCGGTGCGTGACGACGGCCACGGGCTCGTGGTGACGGTTACCGCGAAGCGTCTCGCTCGCGCGGTCTGGGTGGACACCGGTGACCTCGACCTGCGCCTGTCCGACAACGCGTTCGACCTGCTGCCGGGCGAAAGCGTGGACATCGCGGTCGAGGGCGCCACCGATATCGACGCCCTTCGCCGCGCGATCACGGTACGCTCGCTCGTCGATGCCCTGAAGGAGACCACGCCGTGAATCCCTCCCGTCGCAACCTCATGAAATGGCTGTCGCTGGCGCCGGGCGCCGCGATGGTTGGTGGTGTCAGCCTGGGTGCGTCCGCGGCCTCGCGCTTCACCAGCCAGCGGCCGGCGGTGGGCAAGCGCAAGTTCACCAGCCCCGCCGTGGAGGCGCTGATCGCCTCGACGAAGAAGAAGATCGCCGACCCCGAGCTGGCCTGGCTGTTCGAGAACTGCTTCCCGAACACCCTGGACACCACGGTGGAGGTGGGCCGCCTGGACGGCTACGAGGATACCTTCGTGGTCACCGGTGACATCGACGCGATGTGGCTGCGCGATTCGTCTGCCCAGGTCTGGCCGTACCTGCCGCTGGCCGCGAAGGACGAAGCCCTGCGCAAGCTGTTCCGCGGGCTGATCCGCCGCCAGGCCCGTTGCATCGCGATCGATCCGTACGCCAACGCGTTCCTGCCCGACCCCAAGGGCAAGAGCAAGCTCGAATGGGCGCAGTCCGACATGACCGACATGCGTCCCGGCGTAGCCGAGCGCAAATGGGAAATCGACTCGCTGTGCTATCCGGTGCGCCTCGCCCACGGCTACTGGCAGACCACCGGTGACCGCGAGCCCTTCGACGACGCCTGGCGTGCCGCCACGCGCGGCATCGTCACCACCTTCCGCGAGCAGCAGCGCAAGGACGGCACGGGTCCGTATCACTTCCAGCGCCCGTCGCCCAACCCGACCGAGAGCCAGTTCCTGCACGGCTACGGGCAGCCGACGCGCCCGGTGGGCATGATCCACGCCATGTTCCGTCCGTCGGACGACGCTACGTTGTACCCGTTCAATATTCCCGGCAACCTGTTCGCGGTGGTCACCCTGCGTCGCCTCGCCCAGATGCACGGCACCCTGTTCGGCGACCAGGCATTCGCCAGCGAAGCCAGCGCGCTGGCCGACGAGATCGAGGCGGCGGTGGAGCGCCACGGCGTGATGCACGACGGCCAGGACGATTTCTGGGCCTACGAGGTGGATGGCTACGGCAACCAGCTGTTCATGGACGACGCCAACGTGCCCAGCCTGCTCGCGCTGCCTTACCTGGAAACCACGACATACGATGCGCGTTATGCGCGCACGCGCCAGCGCGTGTGGAGCACGGCCAATCCCTATTTCTTCAAGGGCAAGGCCGGCGAAGGCATCGGTGGCCCGCACGAGGGCCTGCGCATGATCTGGCCCATGTCGATCATGATGAAAGCCTTCACCACGGACGACACGGCGGAGATCCGCCAGTGCCTGCACTGGCTGAAGACCACCCACGCCGGCAGCGGGTTCATGCACGAGGCCTTCGATCAGGACGATCCGAAACAGTTCACGCGCTCATGGTTCGCCTGGGCCAACACCCTTTTTGGCGAGCTGGTCGTCCACCTGGCCGACAAGCATCCCGACACCCTGCGTCGCGTCTGACGCGACACCCCGCTGGAGCGATTCATGGTTACCCGTCGACGTTTTCTGCAAGGGGTGGCCGCCGCCACCGCCATCGGTCAGCTAGGTTCCCTCACCGCGATGGCCGGTGGCGTGCAGCAAGGCCTGAAAGCCCCGTCATCCGGTGGCGCCGCCGCCAGTGACAGCATCCTGCGCTACGTCGATGTCTTCGTCGGCACGGGCGGTCACGGTCACACCTATCCCGGTGCGACGCGGCCCTTCGGCATGGTCCAGCTCAGCCCCGACACGAACAACGCCCAGTGGGACGGATCATCCGGCTACCACCAGGGTGACGGCTCGATCATGGGCTTCTCGCACACGCACCTGTCCGGCACGGGCGCGGCCGATATGCTCGACTTCCTGGTCATGCCCTCGATGGGTCCCGTGCTGCTGCAGCCGGGCGACCGCGACTTCGACGGCGTGAACTACGTCTCCCGTTTCGACGCCGCGAAGCAGGGCAACGGCAAGCCCGAGAAAGGCTACCGCAGCGGCGTGAAGGGTTACCGCTCGCACTACACCGGCGAGCAGGCGCATCCGGGCTACTACCGCGCGAAGCTCACCCGTTTCGACATCCTGGCCGAGCTGACCGCCACGCTGCGCGCGGGCATGCATCGCTATACCTTCGGCAAGGACGGCGACGCCCACGTGCTGCTGGACATGGCCCACGGCTATACGGATGCGATGGACCAGCCGGCCAGGGTCAGCGACGTGCAGCTGAGCGTGGTCGGCAACGACACGCTGGTCGGTGGTCGTAGGGTCTGGCAATGGGCCTCCGGTCGCGTGATCTACTTCGCCATGAAGCTGTCGCGTCCCGCCACGCATGTCACCCTGTACGACAACGACAAGGCCCTGCCCGCGGGCACCGCCACCGCCAAGGGCGACAACCTCAAGGCCGCGCTGCACTTCGACAAGGCGTCGTCGGCACCGTTGCTGGTGAAGGTGGGTATCTCGGGCGTGGACATCGATGGCGCCATGCGCAACCTCGACAGCGAGATGCCGGGTTGGGATTTCGACGGCATCCGCGCCGCGGCCGAAGCCGAGTGGATCCAGGAACTGTCGAAGATCACCATCGAATCCGGTTCCGACAAGATCAAGCGCACCTTCTACAGCTCGCTCTACCACACCATGCTGGCGCCCACGGTGTTCAGCGATGCGGACGGCCGCTACCGCGGCATGGACAAGGCGGTGCACACGCTGCCGGACGGTCGCCATAACTACAGCACCTACTCGCTGTGGGATACCTACCGCGCCGAGCATCCGCTGTTCACGCTGTACCAGTCCGAACGCGTGCCCGACCTGGTCGACGGCCTGGTCCGGCTTGCCGTGGAAAGCCCCAGTGGCGCGCCGGTGTGGCCGTTGCAGGGCATCGAGACGGTCTGCATGATCGGCTACCACTCCGCGGTGGTGGTGGCCGAAGCCCAGGCCAAGGGCTTCAAGGGTATCGACTACGAGAAAGCCTGGCCGGTGTTCCGCCGTCGCGCCATGCAGGACGATTACTTTGGTCTGCCGTATTACCGCAAGCTCGGCTTCGTGCCCAGCGACAAGGAAGCCGAGGCCGCCAGCAAGACGCTGGAATACGCGTATGACGACTGGGCCGTGGCGCACATGGCCGAGGCCCTGGGTCACACCGACGACGCGGCGCTGCTGCGCAAGCGCTCGCAGAACTACGCCCACGTGTTCGACAAGGACATGCAGTTCGTGCGCCCGCGTGCCGAGGACGGCACCTGGGTGCAGCCGTTCGATCCGATCGCCATCGGCCATTCCAAGCGGTGGCGCGATTTCACCGAATCGAACGCCTGGCAGGCCACGTTCCTCAACCAGCACGATGTGTACAACTACATGACGCTGTTCGGTGGCAGCCAGGCATTCGAGACGAAGCTGGATGCCCTGTTCAACGCCGATCCCACGCTGCCGGCAGACGCGCCGCCCGACATTGCCGGCATGGTGGGCCAGTATGCGTTCGGCAACGAGCCGGGCCACCACATGCCCTACCTGTACGCGTACACCGGCGCGCATTACAAGACGCAGGCGCGCGTGCGCATGCTGCTGGAAACGATGTACCTGCCAGAGCCCGATGGCCTGCCCGGCAACGAGGACTGCGGCCAGATGAGCGCGTGGTACGTCATGAGCGCGATGGGCCTGTATGCGGTCGACCCGGTCAGCACCCACTACGTGTTCGGCAGCCCGCTGCTGGACCGTGCGGAAGTGCGGGTGGGCGGCAGCCGCACGCTGGTGATCGAGGCGAAGGACAACGGACCGGGTCGTCCCTATATCCAGTCGGTCACCTGGAACGGCCAGCCCTGGACGAAGAGCTGGATCGCGCACAAGGACCTGGAAGCCGGTGGCACGCTGGCGTTCGTGATGGGCGACCAGCCCAACATGGCGTTCGGCAAGGCTCAGGCCGACCGTCCGCCGTCGTTCGGAAGCGCGCCCGCCGCCTGAGGGCGGCACTGCTCCCGTTTCACGGCGGCTAGACCCTGTTAGCGACACTCTCCACCCGCCGGCGGACGCCGGTGGGCAGGGGTGATGCAACATGTCTTACGTCGGGCGCATGTACTTCAGGTTGTTCGTGCCGAGCCTGCTGGCCCTCGGCGCGGGCGCGCTGGCAGCCGGTGTGACCAAGGCGGCACAGCAGATGCCCGGCCCCTTCGGCCTGGCCTCCCTGTATTCCAACCTCCCGGGCTGGCTGCTCGGTCTCGGCACCGTCGTGGCTGCGGCCCTGGCCGCCTTTCAGCTGGTGCGCCTTCGTCTATGGGAGCGCGGCGTGCTGGGCGCGTGTTATGTATGCGGCTGCCTGCTGGGTTCGCCGCGCGCGGCACGGCGCGGGTTGGGTACGACGCGGAAGTGCATGGGCTGCGGCAAGGTGCATGGCACCAATCACCGACTGATGTCGACCGTGGTACCGCTGGCGGTGGCCGTGAAGGACGGCGCCGGCGGGCCGGTCAGGAGCGTACGTTCGTCACCGTGATGCGGTGACCGATGCACTCCAGCAGTTCGCGCAATGCCTCGGCACTCTCGATCGTGGTGTCCGCCTCGAGCGACAGCCACAACGTGTCGCCCGAAAGACCATGGATCTTTTCGTTGAACTGGATCTCGATGGCGACCTTGCCACCGGGCTGGACCACCGATACCTCGAAATTGCGTGACTGCACGTGCTGGCTTCCCCTGGTGGACTGGCTGTCTGTCGGTATGCCGGCATTTTACCGGGCTGGCCGGGGAAATGCTGTCCGTATCGGGTGATGCGTGAACCACGGCACGTTCACCCGGCCGCTACGGGCCGACCGGTTACAAGGACAGCACGAGGAGAAGCCTATGCTGCAACTGAATCCGCCGCTGCCCATGAACACGCCCAAAGGCGAGGGTTTTGCCCATTTCCTGATCGATTACGGCCCCGAATCCGACCTTTACTGGACGGTGTTCATCACGGACACGGGGGAGATCTGGACCTTTGCCAACCGCGAGGTGCGGGCGTCCAAAAACATCACCATCGGCCGTACCGCGCCTTCCGCGCCGACGCCCCGCCAGGCCCCGCCCGCGCGCCGCCCGGCCGAGGCACGCGAGTCCGGCGTGCTGCCTTTCGCCGTGGCCGACGCCCCGGCCTGACCTGCCTCGTCCGCTCGGTATAGGTCGTCTGGCGATCTGTGCCTGACAGGAGCGGGGTGGCACATTGGTCCCCAAGGAGCGCCATGCCGGCGTCATCCTCCCCGGGAGGCCAGATGCAGACGGAGCCGCGGTTGCCGGTGATCGTGATGGGACGTGGACCGACGGCGCTGGGCATCCTCCGCAGTCTGGACCTTGCGGGTATTTCCGCCTACGTGGCCTGCCCGCCCGACGACCTGGTCACCCGATCGCGTCATTTCCAGGCCGTACCGGGATGCCTGGACTGGGACGGCTCGCCGGGCCCGCGCGCGTTCGAAGCCCTGGCCGACTGCGCCCTGGCGCGCGCCGTGATCATCGCCGGCGCGGACGATGCGGCCCTGTGGCTGGCCGAGTTGCCGCACACGGCCCTGGGCTGGCGCTTTCCCGTCAGCACCGCCAGCCGCGAGGTGCAACGCCTGTTGCAGGACAAGTCGGCGTTCGCCGGTTACCTCAAGGCGATCCACGTACCGCACCCGCGCACTTTCCGGCTGACCCACGCTGGCGATATCGACGTCATTCCGTTCGACACGCTCGGACGAGTCTTCCTCAAGCCGGTGAACTCGCAGAAGTTCAGCGATGTCACCGGTGTCAAAGGCTTATGGGTCGAGGGCGCCGACGCGCTGCGCGAGGCGTGGGCGCGTTTCCATGCGCAGGGCTTCCGGGTCATCGCGCAGGAATACGTACCCGGACCGCCCAGCGAACACTTCTTCATCGACGGCTTCCGCGATGGGCAGGGTGGCTATGCGGGCCTGTTCGCGCGACAGCGCCGGCGGATGTCGCCGCCGGACTTCGGCAACAGTTCCTGCTCACGCGCCGTACCGCTGTCCGCCGTGCCGGAGGCGGTGGACAGCATTCGCCGCGTGCTGGACGGGCTGGATTACCGGGGTATCTTCAGCGCCGAGTTCAAGCGCGATCCGCGCGACGGCGCATGCCGCATGATCGAGGTGAATACGCGCGCCTGGACCTATGTGGAGTTCGCCGCGCGTTGCGGCGTCAACGTCTGCGCCATGGCCTGGGCAGATGCCCAGGGACTGCCCGTGACACGCGCCGCATCCGACTACGGCACCGGCGGCAGCTGCATCGACCTGTACCACGACATCGCCAGCGTGCGTTGCTTGCCCGCGGCGCGGCATCCCGGCTGGATACGCCTGGTGATCGAATGGCTGCGCGCCGACCTGCACGTGTTCCGCCGGGACGATCCCGCGCCCGCCTGGCATTTCATCCAGGGCCTGCTGCGTAAACGCTTCGGTGGGTCAGTCCGCCCGACCCAGCGGCGCGGCGACGTCTTCGAGGGAGCGTCGCTCGGCGGAGATACCAAGTAGGCCCGCTGCCAGTGCGCCGACCAGCATCAGCGACGCGCCGAGCACGTAGCCCCAGCCGATCGCGGCGCGCTCGCCGCTGCCGATGAGGTGACCGAACAGCCACGGGCCGGCCACGCCGCCCAGCGCCGTGCCGAACGCATAGAAGAGGGCGATGGCCAGCGCGCGCAGCTCCAGCGGAAAGCTTTCGCTCACGGTGAGGTACGCGGAACTGGCCGCCGCCGACGCGAAGAAGAACACCACACTCCATGCCATCGTCTGCGTGCGCGCATCCAGGTAGCCGTGGACGAAGAGCCACGCCGTGACGAACAGCAGCAGGCCCGACAAGGTGTACGTCGCGACGATCATCGGTCGCCGTCCCAGTGTGTCGAACAGCCGCCCGAGCAACAGCGGGCCGAGAAAATTGCCCGCCGCGAACGGCAACAGGTAAAGGCCCACATCGGCGTCGCTGACGCCGTAGAAGCGCCCCAGCACCAGCGCATAGGTAAAGAAGATGGCGTTATAGAAAAACGCCTGCGTGGCCATCAGCACCAGCCCGAGCACCGTCCGCTTCGGATAGACGCGGAAAAGGGTGGTAGCCACGTCGCCCATCGACAGCCCGCGTGGACGGAGGCGCAGACGGGGTAGCGGCTTGTCCGGCGGCGGCGCGTCCAGCCGGCGCTCGATGTCGGCCACCACGGCCTCGGCCTCGGCGACCCGGCCATGTAGCATCAGCCAGCGCGGGCTTTCCGGAATCCACCGCCGCAGGAAGAGGATGCCCAGGCCCAGCACGGCGCCCAGCCCGAAGGTAAGTCGCCAGCCAAGCTCCGCGGAAACCCAGCCCGTGTCGAGCAGCCCCACGGCGGCCAGCGCGCCCATGGCCGCGCCGATCCAGAAACTGCCGTTGATGACCAGATCGGTATGGCCCCGGTAGCGCGCGGGGATCAGCTCCTGGATCGCCGAATTGATCGCCGCGTACTCGCCACCGATGCCCGCGCCGGTGAGCGCGCGGAAGATCACGAACGTGAGGAAGTTGGGCGAGAAGGCGGTGGCCGCGGTCGCCACGAGGTAGAGCCCCAGGGTGATCGTGAACAGCTTCTTCCGTCCCAGGCGGTCGGTCAGCCAGCCGAAGAACAGCGCGCCGACGACGGCGCCGACGAGGTAAAGGCTGCCTGCCAGCCCGACCTGGCCATCGGTCAGGTGCAGCACCGGGCTGGACTTGAGCGCACCGGCGATCGAGCCGGTGATGGTGACCTCCATCCCGTCGAGCACCCAGGTGATGCCCAGAGCGACCGCCACCAGTGTGTGGAAGCGACCCCAGCGCAGGCGGTCCAGCCGCGCGGGGACGTCGGTATCGACCAGGCCGTCGTCGACGGCCCCGTGCGTTGCGCTTGTCATGTCAGGCGTGCCTCAGCAGGGCGCGGGCGATCATCAGCCCGGTAATGGTCAGGCCGATGGAGCCGACCACGTTCACGGCCACGTTCGCGGCAAACCACCCGTACTGCTGGCGCAGCAACAGCCCCGCGGACTCGGCGGAGAAGGTCGAAAAGGTGGTCAGGCCGCCGAGGAAACCGGTGGCGACCAGCAGGCGCGCTTCGGCCGGCAAGGTCTGGAAATGGTCGAACACCCCCAGCGTGACGCCCATCAGCAGGGCGCCGGCCAGGTTGGCGCACAGCGTGCCCAGCGGCACGTCGGGAAACAGCGGATTGAGCGCCAGCGCCAGCCACCAGCGCAACAGGCTGCCCACGGCGCCGCCTATACCCACGGCCAGGAAACCGGTGTAAGCCACATCACCCCCCGCTACGTTAGGACACCCCGATTATGGGTGCCTTTGCCGCGGAAGGGGGAGGGCCGCGGTACCTTGCCGGTATACTCGCAAGTCCCTGCACGTATTGGCTGCCGAATGAATCCCGCGCCGCGCGATCCGAGGCGTTACCTGCCGTTCCTGCTCGCGGCCCTCTCGATGATCGGGCCGTTCTCGATCGACGCCATCTTCCCCGGCTTCCCCGATATCGGCCGCGATTTCCATGTCGGCGACGTGGCGCTGCAGCAGCTGCTCAGCGTCTATCTGTTGGCCTACGCGGTAATGAGCCTCTTCCACGGCGCGTTGTCGGATGCGTACGGGCGCAAGCCGGTCATCGTGATCTCGATGGCGATCTACACCGTGGCCTCGGTCGGTGCCGCCATGGCGCCGAGCTTCGCGTTCCTGCTGGGTTGCCGCGTGTTGCAGGGCCTGTGCGGTGGCGCGGGCATCGTGGTCGGGCGTGCCGTCGTACGCGACAGCATGCACGGCGAGGAAGCCCAGCGAATGATGTCGAAGGTGATGATGATCTTCGGTGTGGCCCCCGCCATCGCACCCATCGTCGGCGCATGGCTGCTGGGTATCGACGGCTGGCGCGGCATCTTCTGGGCCCTGACCGGCTTCACCACGCTGCTGACGCTGGGCGTGGCGTATTTTCTCGTCGAATCGCACCCCGTCGAGCACCGCACCGTGTTCCGGCCGCGACCGCTGCTGCGCGGCTACGCCGCCATCCTCGGCGACCTGCCGTTCTGGCCGCTGGCTATTGCCGCATCGGTCAACTTCTCCGGCCTGTTCCTGTACATCGCCTCCGCGCCCCACCTCATCCGCGATCTGCTCGGCCTGGGCGCGAGCGGTTTCCCCTGGCTGTTCGTGCCGGTGGTCAGCGGCATGGTCGTCGGCGCATTCATTTCCGGCCGCGTGGCCGGCCGTGTGAGCGCGGCGCGCACCGTGTCGTGGGGCTACGTGTCGATGCTCTCGTCCTGCGCGATCAACCTGGTCCTCGCGCTGACGCTGGATCACCCGCGCGTGCCATGGTCGACGCTGCCGCTGGCGCTCTACGGTTGCGGCGTGCAGCTGGCCTTCCCGACGCTGACGCTGTTGCTGCTGGACCGCTTCCCTGATCAGCGCGGCGGCGTGTCCTCGGTGCAGGCGTTCGGCAGCCTGATCCTCACGGCGCTGGTCGCCGGCGTGCTCTCACCGGCGCTGTCGGTCAGCATGCTGACGCTGGCCATGGGGGCGACGTCGATCTGCCTGATCGGGTTGGCGGCGTGGCTTTGGTACGCGTCGCTGGAGCGGAGGCGGCTGGCGCTTGCGAAAGCGTGCGCGGCGTCGTCGGTGGTGTCGCAGATCGAGCGGAATGAGCCGGGGTGAGGGGGCCCTTTGCGGCTGGCAGGCGATATCAGCCCGTCGGCAACCCACGCTCCACAAGAAACGCCCGCGCTTCCATCGCATCCTGCTCGAACCACGCACGCGTCGATCCCAGGCGATAGGTATAGCCCCACCGATCCATGTCTTCCATGATCCTCGCGCTGCCCACCGAGGGCAGCTGCCCGCCAAGCACGATCTGCAGGTAGCAGGTCGCGTCCTCTTCCTCGATGGAATCGGTGGCGTCTGTATGCACGAGCGCACGCTTCTCCGCCGGCAGCACGATCAGGTGGCAGGCTTCGTGGAGAAGGGAGTGGACCGGAGTGTCGGTGCGGGCGTAGACCGTCGTGCCGATGATGCCGGCTTCGGTGTCGCCCCAATAACTGCCGGGAATGGCTTCGCCGTCGGCGACCTCGATGAGGGTAAGGCCGAAACCGATCAGGAGTTGCCGTGGTCCGTCAAAGCCGATGTCGCCGACGCGGAGGACCGCGTCGGCGGGATCGGACGAACTCATATCGCGGACTTGCCGTCCGGCAGGGCCACGGAGAGTTCGAGCACTTCATGGCCGCTGTCGCGCTCGAGCGTGACGTTGACCGCCTCGACATCGACGTTGACGTACTTGCGGATGACTTCGAGCAGCTCGTTGCGCAGCAGCGGCAGGTAGTCGGGACCGCCGCGCGTCGAGCGCTCCTGTGCGACGATGATGCGCAGGCGTTCCTTCGCGACGCCGGCACTCGCCTCGGGTTTACGCTTCAGGAAATCGAGGATACCCATGCTCAACCTCCGAACACGCGCTTGAGGAAGCCCTTCTTGACCGGCTCGAGGAAGCGAAGCGGACGCTCTTCGCCGAGGATACGCGCCACGGTGTCCTTGTAGGCGGCACCGGCGTTCGAGTTGTCGTCGAGGATCACCGGTACGCCGGCATTGGAAGCGGCCAGCACGTTCTCCGATTCCGGGATGACGCCCACGACGTTGATGCCGAGGATGTCCTCGACGTCCTTCACGCTGAGCATCTCGCCGGCTTCGACGCGATTGGGGTTGTAGCGGGTGAGCAACAGGTGCTGCTTGATCGGGGCTTCGCCCTTTTCCGCGCGGCGCGTCTTGCTCGACAGCAGGCCGAGGATGCGATCGGAGTCGCGCACCGAGGAGACCTCGGGGTTGACCACGACCACGGCATGGTCGGCGAAGTACATCGCCAGGTGGGCACCTTTCTCGATGCCTGCCGGAGAGTCGCAGACGACGAAGTCGAAGTTTTCCTTCGCCAGTTCGTCGAGCACCTTTTCCACGCCTTCCTGGGTCAGCGCATCCTTGTCGCGGGTCTGCGAGGCGGCCAGCACGAAGAGGTTCTCGTGGCGCTTGTCCTTGATCAGCGACTGCTTGAGCGTGGCCTCGCCGTGCACGACGTTGACGAAGTCGTACACCACGCGGCGTTCGCAGCCCATGATGAGGTCGAGGTTGCGCAGGCCGACGTCGAAGTCGATGACCGCGACTTTCTTGCCCTGCATGGCGAGGCCGGTGGCGAGGGAAGCACTGGTGGTGGTCTTGCCGACTCCGCCCTTGCCGGAGGTGACGACGATAATTTCTGTCAAGAGATGTCTCCGAATGTTACTGCGACGGACGGCATCAGAGCCGCGCGACCATGAGTTTTCCACTGTCGAGCCAGCATTGCACGGGCTGGCCCTCGAATTCTTTGGGCATGTCTTCGAACACGCGGTAGTGCCCGGCGATGGCGACCAGTTCGGCGCGGAAATCGGAGCAGAAGATGCGTGCCGATTCGTCGCCCTGGGCACCGGCCATGGCCCGTCCGCGCAGGCTGCCGTAGACATGGATGGAGCCGTCCGCGATCACTTCCGCGCCGTTGGCCACGGCGGCGGTGACCACGAGGTCGCGATCGCGCGCGTAGACCTGCTGGCCGGAGCGGACCGCGCTGCCCGTGTGGTGCTGCGCGGTGATCGCGCCGGTGGCATCGGCGTCGTTGTCGTCGAGCGGCGCGCGGGCGGCTTCCACGCGGCCGGGCGCGGGCGGCGCGACCTGCACCGCGGCATCGCCGGAGGCCGGTTCGTACTGCGCACGGAACTTGGCGATCAGCGGCAGGTTCATGCGTTCGGCGAGGGCCTCGGTCTCGGCGGTGCCGTAGGCGATGCCCACCGGCAGCATGCCCGCACTGCGGATGGCCTCGAGCAGGGCATCGACCATGCCGTCGTCGGGCAGCTTGGGTAGGTGCGAGAGGTCGAGCACCACCGCGGCGCGGTTGAACATCTGCGGCGCGGCGCGCACGCGGCGTTCCAGTTCCTCGACCAGGGCCGCGGCATCGACGCGGCGCAGGCGCACGCAGGCGATGCCGACCTGGCCGAAGCGCAGGTCGCAGGCGCTGTCGAGGGTTTCGGCGCGGGCGTTCATGCGTTCACCTGCGCGACGGCCGGCGGCTCGCGCTCGCTCAGCCAAGGCACGGCGGGCAGGCCGTCCTGTTCGAGATAGCGCTCGCGCACGAAGGGAAAACTGGGCAGCTCGCGGGCCAGCAGGCTGACCTTCGGGCCGTCGTGGCCCATCTTTTGCTGGCCCACTTCCTGGAAGCCCATCGTGCCGTGGAACAGCACGGTCTGGTCATTGCGGGGTTCCAGGAAAACTTCACAGGTCAGGAGCGGCACACGTACCTCGGCGTAACTCTGCACATCGCAGTAGAAGATGCGGCCCAGGCCATGGCCGCGCAGCTCGGAAGCGATCACGATGCGATCGATATACACGAAGCTTTCGTAATGGGCCTGGAACCAGCGGAAGTTGGGACTGGCGTAGTCGGCGTCCTGGCGCATGGCGATGAGGAAGCCGACGATGCGGCTGTCCTGTTCGGCCACGCGGAAATAGTGCGCAACGTCGTAGAGGTGCCGCAGGCGGGACATGTCCGTGGCGAGGATGCCGGTGCCTGCCTCGTTATTGAGCGCCAGCACGGCATCCAGGTCGTGCTCGCGCACGTCGCGGATGGCAAGGGCCATTCGTTGCTCCGCTTGAGTGTTCTTGGAAAGCGACCCCCGGGTCGCGGATGACCCGTATTATGGCATGGGGAGCGTCGGTAGGCGCTGTATGCACGCCAGTCGCGACGGCCCGGCACCCGCTGTTAACCCCTAGTTAAAAGCTCACCGGTGTCCGGCCGGTCTGGTCCCCGTGCCATCGGTCAGGTTACGGCCTTGTCCCGTGCCGCCCTATGATGCGGTCATGTCCAAGCTCCAGTTCAACCATGTGCGGCTGCTGCGCTACGCCACTTATCTGGCCTACCTGTGCGCCGGGCTGCCGTTGTCGATCCAGCGCGCCGGCAACCAGCCGGGCCAGATCGGCGACATGGCCCTGCTGGCCTGGATCGCCTGCTACCTGGTGTTCGGTGTCGTCTACGGCCTGCTGACCCGCCAGCTGGGTTCCCGGGTGGACGGGTTCACCCGCGTGGCGGTGCTGTTGATTCTCACCGGCACCGCACTGGCGGTGGGCGGGCTCAGCAAGAGCGGGGTCAGCGCGTTGCTGCTGGTCATCGTAGCCGCCGTGGTGCCATGGATCATCAGCCTGCCGCTGGCCATGGCCTGGATGGTGCTGGCGCACGTGGCACTGATCCCGCTGTTCTATGCGGCCGTCGGCTGGCCCCTGGTGGCCTCGGTAATGCAGGCGGTGCTGTATTTCGGGTTTTCGGCGCTGATGTTCATCGCCTCCCTGATCGCCAGCCAGCAGGCCGACGAGCGCGAGGAGTTGCGCCAGCTCAACGCGGAACTGCGTGCCACGCGCGCGCTGCTGGCCGAATCCACCCGCATCGCCGAGCGCATGCGCATCGCCCGCGACCTGCACGACCTGGTCGGCCACCACCTGACCGCGCTCAGCCTGAACCTGGAGGTGGCCAGCCACCTCACCAACGACACGGCTCGCGAGCACGTGCTGAAGGCGCAGAAGACGGCGAAGCAGCTGCTGGCCGACGTACGCGAGGTGGTCAGCGAACTGCGCCAGGACGACGCCATCGACCTCACCCAGGCGCTGCGCAGCTTGACCGAGGGCGTGCCCGGCCTGACGGTGCACCTGAGCGTGCCACCGCGCTTCGGCGTCGAGGACCCCCGGCGGGCCCAGATGCTGCTGCGCTGCGCGCAGGAAATCCTCACCAACACGGTGCGTCACGCCCATGCACGCAACCTCTGGCTGGTGTTCCGCCATACCGGACCGGATGAGCTTTGCCTGGACGCGCGCGACGACGGACGCGGCAACCATCAGTTCCACCCGGGCAACGGCCTGAACGGCATGCGCGAGCGGTTGGCCGAGTTCGGCGGCACGCTCCGTTTCGGTGCCGATCCTGCGGGCGGTTTCGCCCTCACGGCGCGCCTGCCACTGGGCGAGGAGCCCGCGCTGGCGCATGCACCGACGCGTCACACGCTGGAGGTCCCGGATGACGCCGAGGCCGTCCCGCGTGCCACACTTTCCGTTCCTTCCGAGGGCCAACCATGATTTCCGTCTGCCTCGTCGACGATCAGAACCTGGTACGCCAGGGCATCCGCTCCTTGCTGGACCTGGCCGGGGACATCCGTGTCGTCGCCGAATGCGCCGATGGCGCCCAGGCGGTGCAGATGATTCCCCAGGTTCGCCCCGACGTGGTGCTGCTCGACCTGCGGATGCCCAACATGAGCGGGCTGGACGTGCTGCAGACCCTTGGCGCACGCAACGAGCTGCCGCCGACCATCATCCTGACCACCTTCGACGACGACCAGCTAGTGCTCTCGGGTCTCAAGGCCGGCGCGCGGGGCTACCTGCTCAAGGACGTCTCGCTCGACCAACTGGTGGAAGCCGTGCGGACGGTGTCGGCCGGCGGCTCGCTGGTGGCGCCGATGGTCACCCAGCGCCTGCTGGCGGGGGTGGGCCGGATACAGAACCAGTTCTCCAGCCTGGAACAGCCCGACCCGCTCACCGAGCGCGAAACAGAGATCCTGCGCCTCCTTTCGGGGGGCTACAGCAACAAGGAGATCGCCAATTCGCTGCGGGTGGCGGAGGGCACGGTGAAGAATCACGTGTCCAACATCCTGTCCAAACTGGGCGTCCGCGACCGCACCCGTGCAGTGCTGAAGGCCCTGGAAATGGGCATCGTCTGACCCTGTCCGGGCGCAAGTGCGGTGGCTGGCCGGTTTCCGGCCGAAAATCCGCTTGTGCAGGCTTGCGAAAAAGGGCAGGGGACCCAATGGCGTTCCCCGCCGGGAGCAGCTACCATCGGCTCTTTCGGCACTGGCTAACCCCAAGCCACGGGCCGATTCTTCAGGGGTGACCATGCGGCAACCGTCCGTGTGCGGAGCCTGTTCGTAAGACGTTCGGAGAACCGTGGAATGACGCGTCTGTTAGAATTTATCGTTGCCCTCGTCATCGTCGCCATTTTGGGCGTCGTTGCCGGTGTGGCTATGCCCTCGACGGGACACGTCGAGCGCGAAATGCTGATCAGCAAGGACTTGCGCCAGGTTTACGACGTCTTCAGCAACTTCCGTCGATTCCCGGACTACACAGCCCTTCGCTCCCTCGATCCCAAGGTCCAGTTCGAACTTTCCGGCAAGGCCTATGGCCCGGGCGCAAAGATCTCCTGGAAGGCCGGCGATCCCAAGATGGGTGACGGCTCGCTCGAAGTCGCCTCCATCGATCCGGATTTCTCCAAGATCTCCGATGCCGGCAAGGGCACCATTGTCTGGAACGTCGACAACGGCTGGCGCGGTAACGACAAGAAGTTCACCATCAACCTCGAGCGCACTGGCCGCAGCCAGAAGCTCGTGAAGGTGAAGTGGGCCTACGACGTCGATTACGGCTTCAACCTGGTCAACCGCTTCTCCAATCTCTACATCCACGGCGATCCGGACGCGCTGATCCAGTTCAGCCTGTCCAACCTGCAGAACCTGATGGCGGCGATCCCGAACATCGACTACAGCAAGATGATCCCGGCTATCGCCGAGCAGCCTGCCAAGCCGATCCTGTTCGTCTCCACCACCGCTCCGCGCACCCTCGACGACGTCGATGCGGCGTCGGACAAGGCGATGGGCGAACTGCAGGCCGCGGCGAAGAAGCTGGGCGTGAACATCGTCGGCCCGCGCATCACCTTCACCACGAACTGGGGCGACCAGAACTACAACTTCGACGTGGCCGCCGAGATCGACGCCACCACGCTGAAGATCAACGGTCAGGACGTGCAGCTCACCGCCGCGCAGCGTCCGGCACTCGACACCACGGCTCCGGCCGAGGCATCGACCGCCGCCGCTCCCGCCGCGGGCGACACCGCCGCCGCACCGGGTAGCAAGGACAAGCTGGGTCGCGTGATCGTGGACGGCAACGTCAAGGCCGTGCTCGCCTTCGGTGGCAAGGCCCTCAAGGCCGAGTGGAACGGCACCGGCGCAGGCCTGCCGCAGACCCGCCAGATGCTGGAAGCCTACTCGCAGACCCACGGCTACAAGTTCGACGACGTGTCGTTCCGCGCCTATGACATCCAGGTCAAGGCGCCGGTCAACAACAAGGGCACGGTCGAGGGTTACGACGAGCAGAAGTTCGAGGTCTACCTGCCGCTGCAGGGCGACAACCTGCCGGACCAGACCCCCGAGCAGGAAGCCGGCCTGAAGCAGCCGGCCCTGGAAGAATCGGCTCCCGCCGGCTCGTCCTCGGCTCCCGCCCCGGCCAGCACCGCCGCGGCCCCGGCCGAAGCCGGCACCGCGCCGACGATGGCCAAGTAAGCCTCCGGCTTGCAGGTCACACGAAAAACCCCGCTGGAGACAGCGGGTTTTTTTATGGGCTTCGGTTTGACCTTCGGGGCGGGCTCGCCTTTGGCATCGCGTTTGGCTTTCGAGCGTTGGCGCCTTGGAGCAAGAGCCGGCGGGTAGCCCCCTCGGGGCCACGCCTGCGGCGACCCGCTAAGGAAGGGCCGCTGGCGCGGCCGTATATCATTTCCCCTACGGGGCGGGTCGGGCTTCGACCGGGGGTTTCCGATTC
>Ga0308160_10001421_pt1 | contig 33778 bp, 26 predicted proteins | sample PhyFR1_FD_201036 | JGI IMG/M metagenome (GOLD analysis project Ga0308160, IMG submission 201036) | Phyllosphere microbial communities from UC Gill Tract Community Farm, Albany, California, United States - DLSLF.R1 | ecosystem: Host-associated > Plants > Phyllosphere > Unclassified | place: USA... | reverse complement strand
CATACTCATCGTAATTGTTCCAGGTTGATCCAAAACCGCTCCCATTTGCTATGCCAAGCGGCATAGCGTAGGGAAGATCGGACATTTCAACTTTGCTGGAATCGGACACTACTACTTTGCTGCTACATTCAATGAGGGAACAATTTGGATTATGTCGCATTGAGCAAGGCCGCCTCCGTCATCCGGTAGACTACTATTTTCGAATGATGAGCAGGCGGCCACGCTAAATGCCAAAAGGATACGATTCCCGGTCGACGTGATTCTGGTTGGCATTCGCTGGTGCGCGGCCTATCCGGTGAACTGCCGATACTTGGAAGAGAGGATGCAGGAGCGCGGCGTACTGGTCGACCATTCCTAAATCAACCGCTGGGCAATTCAGTTTCTGCGAATGCTAGAAAAAGCAATTCGAAAGCATAAGCACGTCGTCAGGCCAGCTGGAGGATGGATGAGACGTACATCCAGGTCAACGGCGCCTAGAAGTAGCTGGACAGAGCTGTGGACAAGCAGGGCCAGACAGTCGACTTTCTGGCAACTTCCAAGCATGATGCAGCCGCCGGCAGGCGTTTCTTTGAGAAGGCCATGCGCCGCAATGCTGTGCCGAACAAGGTAACGAAGGACAAGAGCGGCGCCAATCAAGCAGCGCTGGAGCAGCTGAACAAGGAACGCAAAGTGCCGATCACGATTCGGCAGGTAAAATACCTCAACAACACTGTCGAGCAGGATCACCGCGCGATTAGCCGCCTCACGCGGCCAATGCTCGGTTTCAAATCGTTTCGAAAGTCGCGCGCGATCTTGGCCGGCATCGAACTCATGCACATGATTCGCAAAGGCCAGTTCATCATGGCAGGCTGCGATCGCCTATCGTTTGCCGATCAACTTTACACGCTGACCGGGAAAATCCGCCCTGCGTAAAGGGGCCATGTCGCAGCCGACACCGGTCTGTCTTTAACGCGCTAATGCGCCAAGGCCCGCAAGGTTTGGTTGAGAAAGATCAATCGCTGATCGTTGCTATTACACCCCATTTGATGCGCGCTGCGAAAATTCTCTGGCATATGGCTGCCCTTTATAAACAGGCACTAAGCCTCCAAGTGGCGCTCACCGCCATCAGCTTGCTAGTGCGTCATGTCGATAGCCAACAGCGCCTTCACTTCATAAACGGTGCCGCAGAGCGTTTGCTAGCCTCTGGTAAACGGCTGTTGATTCATTCACCCTGTCTCTGCAAGTTAAAAACTTGCAAGTTTTTTCAAGAGAGAGGGACGTTTTGCTGAACTATTCACATCCTCCCTTGCCTGATAAATCATATTGCGTGGCTGTATGTGCCTCTTGTAGTCAGTGTGCTTCGGAAAGGGCTGTGATGCATTGGATAGACCCCGCTTCTCTGCCAGAGAAAAAAGGCAAAGTGAGCCAGTTTCTTGTCAACCCACATGGTGAACTCGACGGTCTGATACTTGGTCGCTCGCTTCTCGTACACTTTCCTCCGCATTTAGGCCGGCAAGTTGCCCGTCATGTCAGCGTGGGCTCAACGGTACGCGTACGGGGCGTAAAACCACGAGGCGCTGATGTGCTAGCGGCAGTTTCGCTGACCGCCGAAGATAATGCGGTAATTATTGATAACGGGCCGGGTGAAACGTCGCACGGAATGCATCCAATCGAGGGTAGACGAAAGCCAGGAGAGGCTACGGGACGGGTGATGCTGTCGCTTTTCGGTCCCAAGGGCGAGTTACGGGGCGCCTTACTGGAAAATGGCATTTCTTTACGTATGGCACCACATGCAGCAAGCGAATTAGTCGATTACTTAACTCCAGGCACTTTCGTTCATGCATGGGGGGATGTGGTAAAGACGCGGTACGGCACAACGCTCGACGCAGAGTCAATTGCTTTTTCCGAATGAGCGTGACAATCAGCGACACCTTTTTTGGAAATGCCAATATTTGACTCCGTGCTCGTCATCTGAAGGCGGTAAACAAGAATGGCTTCGCTAATACCAATCTCATGTCATCCACTCCCGAGCTTGGCCGTCAAGTGGGTCGATCTACGCGTGCACGCTGACCAAATGGGGTCGGGGATTTGCGTGAACTTGTTCCAAGCGTCGCAGCCGGGGTCAACGTTGTCGTCGTAACGGCTTTGTTGCATAAAACTGGCAGTCCAAGCACATTGGCAGCAGGTCGGATAGGCTGGGCATATGACACCCGCGCCTCAGAAGGACCAAAACGACGAACTGGAAAGGGTACACCGCTGCGTTAAAGGCGCGTGGCTTGCTGCTCATCTGGCTCGATCCCGCCAAGAATTGGCATGGCACGACCAACGGTAAACGGGGACGCAGTCCTATCTTCAGTGACCGAGCTATTCAGTTCTGCCTGAGCATCAAATGCCTGTTCCGCTTGCCGCTACGTTAAGCCAGGGACATGACACAAAGCTTGCTGCAGGCCTCGATCGGCCCGTGCCTGACTGCAGCATGGTGAGCCGCCGGCAAAAGACATTGCGCGTCGGCATCGAAGTCATGCTGACCATAACCGGCCTGCACTTGCTGGTCGATAGCATTAGTAGCAAGATGCTGGGTGAAGGCGAATGGAAGACCAAGAAGCATGGCGCAGATTACCGGCGCCAATGGCGCAAGGTCCATCTCGGAATTGATGCGGCCACTCTCGAGATTCGCGCGATAGAAGTAATCGACAACAGCATCGGCGATGTGCCTATGCTGTCCAATCTACTGGGTCGGACTCCTCTGGAGGAGCAGCTCGCCAGTATCAGTGGCGATGGCGCTTAGGATACGAAAGGCTGCCATCAAGCCATCTCCCTACGTCAAGCCGAGGCCATCATCTCCATCCGGAAGAACGTCAGGCCGGGGAAAACGAATCGTACTGGTGCCGAGGCGCATAATGAGATTTTACGAGCGACACGCCGGCTCGGGCGAACGATCTGGAAGAAATGGAGTGGCTACCACCGACGACGTTTGGTCGAGACCAAAATGCGCTGCTTCAGGCTGCTTGGGGAACGCTTCATGGCACGCAACTTTGATCGTCAGGTCGCTGAATTGCAGGTCCACGATGCTGTGCCGAATCGCTTCACGCGCCTGGGATGTCCCTTACGGTGGCTATGCCATAAATCCATTTATAGCAGGGCTAACTCGTCCTTATTTTATTTCTGCAACAAGGCCGAGCAAATTGTGAACTTGAGGTGGCGATCCTCTGGAAGGCAAATGTCGTCTGAGGTAGTCTGCTTTTGTGGACTGAATAGATCTAGGAGCCCATACGGAAGGCTTTCACGCGAAATTGGTCAAGCTGTTACTGGCCTGACGGCTATCGTTGAAAACGACAATGCAGTGACCACTCGTACTTAAAGGTAACTACACGCATACTAGGGGAGAGCATGGAGAAGGCTGGGAACGATCTTTATAGCCGGCGCCAATCGGCTGTACTTTTCAGGAATGGTATGCCAAGTTTTGCTGAAAAGTGCCTCTGCTAACGAAGGCGCATTCTATTCGTTAAAATTGGCGCACGAAAAGGTGTGAGCGCATTGTCCGCGTTAAATTGCTGCCTGATCATAGAAAGCCAGAAAGCCAGAAAGCATGACGCCATAGAGCGCCGTCATGCCAGCCCACAATATCCTTTATCGTCCATTTTTAAAATGGCTGCTGCCCTAGCAGAAAGAGCAGTGGATTTTTCTACGCCATCCCCATCGCCGTAAGGAACAAGGACGAATGGATAAGTCTCAAATCCAGAATTGCCGGCCTCAATAATAATAAACGTTTTTTCTTCGCCGCTAAGCCGCGCTCGCACCCACGAATAGCGGGAAAGATCGACGACATGTTGCCGTATAACGTAACCCAATAAACGTGTTTCTTTACGCAGGTTGCGATTGTCGCCGTCAAGTAATGCGGTGGTCGTCGTTTTGCGCAGAACTAACCAAGGTAAGAACCATAAAACAAAAATCGTAAGGGTCACCAAGAAAATAGTCTTGCTAGGCGAGTGCAAAGCGAAAAGGAGCGGCCATATTTTTATCGCTGTGCCAATGATAAGAGCGCCTTGCAGCCCCCACCGAAAAGGGGCTGCAACACGATATGTTTCTAGTTCAACCGTTGCCATCTTGCCGTTCCTTCTTAGAAACTTAGCGTAACCATACCGCTTCTCATGTGAGCGTAAATAGAATGTACGCCTGCCTTCGGCTAATTCATGCCGTTCGCTAGTGCCGTTGACCAGCCATACTAAAGGCTGATGTGCAGGGGAATGAAGATTAGAAGTCGCTACCGGCACTGCTTTGTGGTACCACGGTGATAAGCCAGTGGTGCAGTTGCGCTGGTTAATGGCGCGTGATCCTCTGTAGGAGCTTGAAACCCAAGCATTCCTGTGTCCTGACCAGAACACCACGCCAGTCCAAATACTGAGCTGGTTTACCAAGCGCTGGCAAATCGAGGTGACGTTTTAAGAAGCGCGTGCCCACCTTGGCCTGGAGACGCAGCACCAGTGGTCCGACAAAGCCACTGAGCGCAGCACGCCGGTCATTCTGGCGCTGTACTCGATGGTGACTTTGTTGGGCAAAGAGTTGCTTGAGCAGAAGCAATGCGGCCAGCGGACAAACTGCCTTGTATCGCAAGGACAGCGCAACCTTCTCTAACACCATGGCGTTGGTGCCCGGCATCTATGGAGTAGCGAAGATTTATGGATATCGGATAAACCACCCGATATGGTGCTCCCCCACGTCCCTTGTTCGACTACCTTATCGATACGTTGGGCTACGCGGCGTAAATGGAGAAAATCCAGAAAACAATGGGGCGAAAAAGGTGGCCTGCGATGGCGGTCTTCTACGCGGACTGCCCGCGCCGCTAGGAACTGAAACGGGAAGCGTCGGAAACTCGCTGCGCTCAGGCAGACGACGCGTCGCCATCTAACGAAAAATTACGTCAATCGCAACTGCAGCTATCGCTGCGCGGAGCTAGTTGCAAGTGTCGCTGCGCGGGCAACGGCACATGCATTCCGCCGCGACAGGCCCAGTCCCTTACAGCTGCGCCGGCATCTTCGCCAGAAGCTTGTCTAGCGTGACAGGATAGTCCCGCACCCGCACGCCAGTGGCGTTATACACCGCGTTCGCAATCGCCGCCGCCACGCCGCAAAGGCCCAACTCACCTACACCCTTGGCCTTCATCGGCGATGAAATCGGATCCGTCTCGTCAAGGAAGATCACATCCTGATGCGGGATGTCGGCATGCACCGGCACCTCATAGCCGGCCAGGTCATGATTGACGAAATAGCCGTAGCGCTTGTCCACCACCAGGTCTTCCATCAGCGCTGCACCCACACCCATAGTCATCGCTCCGATCACTTGGCTGCGCGCCGACTTCGGGTTCAGGATGCGCCCGGCGGCGCACACTGCCAGCATGCGCCGGACACGAGTCTCACCGGTGGCGGCATCGACACCGACTTCGATAAAATGCGCGCCGAATGTCGATTGCTGGTACTTCTTGTCCAGGTCGCCATATTCCATCTGGTCTTCGGCGATGAGTTCGCCGCCCTCTGCCGCCTGCGCCAGCGGCATCGAGTGTCCGCCCGCGTGCACCATGCCACCCACGAACTCGGCCGTGGCGGCATCCACGCCGAGTTGCTTCGACACTGCCTCGCGCATCTTCATACACGCGGCATAGACGCCGGCGGTCGAGCTGTTAGCGCCCCATTGGCCGCCGGATCCGGCAGATACGGGAAAAGACGAGTCGCCCAGCTTGACGACTACCTTGTCCATCCCCACGCCCATCATTTCAGCAGCGGTCTGGGCAATGATGGTGTAGCTGCCTGTGCCAATGTCGGTCATGTCGGTTTCCACCGTGACCGTGCCGTTACGGTCCAGGCGGATGCGTGCAGCGGACTTCATCACGAGATTGTTGCGGAATGCCGCTGCAACGCCATGGCCGATCAGCCAGCGGCCGTCACGGGTCTGGCCCGGATGCAGGTTGCGCGCGTTCCAGCCGAATTTTTCGGCACCGGTGCGTAGGCATTGCACCAGCTTGCGCTGGGAAAACGGACGGCTTGGCTTTTCAGGGTCGACCTGGGTGTCGTTCAGAATGCGGAAGGCGACCGGGTCCATCTTGAGCTTCTCTGCCATCTCATCGATGGCGATTTCCAGCGCCATCAGCCCCGGCGCCTCGCCTGGTGCACGCATTGCATTGCCTTCGGGCAGATCGAGCACGGCAAGCCGCATGCTGGTCATGCGATTCGCGCCGGCATACAGCAGGCGGGTCTGCATGACCGCAGTCTCGGGTTGTCCATCCGGCAAGTCGCCGGACCAACTTTCATGGCCGATCGCGCTGATCTTGCCGCTGCGGTCGGCGCCGATGCGGATGCGCTGGATGGTTGCGGGGCGGTGCGTGGTGTTGTTGAACATCATCGGGCGGGACAGCGCCACCTTGACCGGGCGCTTTACCGTCCATGCGCCGAGCGCGGCCAGCAGCGCCTCGGTGCGCAGGAACAGCTTTCCGCCAAAGCCGCCGCCGACGAACGGCGACACTAGGCGCACCCTGTCCTTGGCGACGCCAAGCGTCTTGGCCAGGTCATCGTGGCCCCAGCCCACCATTTGGTTTGATGTCCACACAGTGAGCTTGTCGCCGTCCCAGGACGCAATCGATGCATGCGGCTCCATCATGGCGTGCGACTGGTCGGGTGTGGTGTAAGTCGCATCAAGCCTGACCGGCGCGCCGGCGAACGCGCCTGCGAAATCGCCAGCCTTGCTGTCGGGCGGACTGTCTCCGCCTTTCGGCTTGGTCGCCTTGCCCTTTGCATCTGCCAGGCTGTAGGTACCCTTTTCGGCTGCGTATTTCACGTGCACCAGCTGTGCAGCGGTACGCGCCTGCTCAAAGGTCTCTGCCACCACCAGCGCAATCGCCTGGTGATAGTGCTGGATGTTCGGCCCGCCAAGCAGCTTAGCGGTGTTCTTGCTGCCCTTGCCCAGTTTGCCGACGTTCTCGGCCGTGATGACGGCGAGCACGCCCGGCGCGCGCTTGGCGTCGCTGGTGTCCATGGATACGATACGGCCCTTGGCGATGGCTGAGCCGACCACGTGGCCATAAACCGCATTCGGCGCGACCTTGTTCTGCTCATAAGCATAGAGCGCCATCCCGGTGGTTTTCATTGCGCCGTCGATACGGTCGATAGGCTTGCCGATGACCTTGAGCTGGTCGATCGGATTAGTGCCTGCGGGGGTCGTAAATTTCATTGGTTCAGCCTCTCTTCGCTTCTGTCAGCACCGACTGCAACGTGCGCTGGAGCAGGGGAATCTTGAATGCGTTTTCAGGGGTGGTCCTGGCATCGGCCAGCAAGCCTTCGGCAACCGCTTTGGCGCCGTCAGGCATTTTCTGTTCCGCCGATTCCACCCGCCATGGCTTGTGCGCCACGCCGCCGACGGCAACCCTGCCGCTGCCGTCCGGCTGCACGATGGCAGCAACCGAGATTAGCGCGAACGCATACGAAGAGCGGTCGCGCACCTTGCGATAGATGTGGGTGCCGCCGACTGGCCGCGGTAAGGTCACCGCGGTGATCAGCTCGCCGGGCGCCAAGGCATTCTCGATATGCGGCGTCGTACCTGGCAGCTTGTGGAAATCCGCTATCGGTATGACGCGGGTCGTGCCGTCAGGCCGTATTGTCTCGACTTCCGCATCGAGGATGCGCATGGCAATGGCCATGTCGCTCGGATGGGTCGCGATGCAGGCATCGCTGACACCGACGATGGCGTGCTGGCGACTGTAGCCATTGATGGCTGAACAGCCGCTGCCGGGGCTGCGCTTGTTGCAGGGCTGGTTGGTGTCATAAAAATACGGGCAGCGCGTGCGTTGCAGCAGGTTGCCGGCAGTGGTGGCCTTGTTTCCCAGTTGCCCGGATGCGCCTGACAGCAGCGCACGCGACAACACCGCGTAATGACGACGCACGTTCTCATTGGCCGCAAGCTCGGTGTTACGCACCAGCGCGCCGATGCGCAAGCCGCCTGTTGGCGTCGCTTCCATCTTATCGAGCGACAGGCCGTTGACGTCGATCAGCTGGGTGGGCGTTTCGATTTCCAGCTTCATCAGGTCCAGCAGGTTGGTGCCGCCAGCAATGAAGCGGGCGCGTGGATTTTGTTGCGCAGCCGCAGCGGCCTGAGCTGCCGTGCCTGCTCGTAGATAGGTAAAGGCTTTCATGCGGCACCTCCGGCAACTTCGGTCATGGCGTCGACGATGTTGGAATACGCGCCGCATCGACAAATATTGCCACTCATGCGTTCACGCAGTTCAGCGGCGCTCAGCAAGGGGCGCGCGTTGAGGTCGTCGGTCACGTGGCTGGGAATGCCCTGCTTGATTTCGTCCAGCGTCGCCACGGCCGAACAGATCTGACCCGGCGTGCAGTAGCCGCACTGGTAGCCATCATGCTTGATGAATGCGGCCTGCATCGGATGCAGCTCGCCGGCGGTGCCGAGGCCTTCGATGGTCGTAACCTTGGACGTCTGGTGCATGACCGCCAGGCTCAGGCAGGAATTGATGCGTTGGCCGTCGACGATCACGGTGCAGGCGCCGCATTGGCCATGATCGCAGCCCTTTTTAGTGCCGGTCAGGTGCAGGTGCTCGCGCAGTGCATCGAGCAACGTGGTGCGAGTGTCGAGATCCAGCTGATGGGTTTCGCCGTTGACCTCGAGCGAGACCTCTACTGTCTGCGGCGCCAAGTCGTTGCCGGGCGGCGTCGCGGCCTGTGCGCCAGGCACTACGGGTGCGCCCAAGGCCGTTGCCGATATCGCGCTAGTGATAAGCATATTGCGCCTTGAAATTTTAATGTTGCCGAAGTGGTCCATGGAGAGTTGCTTCCTGTGATCTAATGGAACGGCTGAGCGGTGAGTGACCATGGGGGCGTGGAACTGACCGCCGACCGGCTGGAGGTGGGCTAAGCGCAGTTCCCGTTGTTTGGTACATCTCTCACAGAATGATTAACTCATCGGTAAGTTCCGCGGTGCAAGCGAGGTTGTGGCGGCATCTAGCGAAAGCTTGATGGTTTGCCAGTGAGTAGCGATGGGGCAAGTAAATTGTCGGGTGCGTGAGTAGCTTTGCGATGGTGGAGAAGGGGCTTCGGCGTGGGTACCGTTAAGGCAGAGCGCCATTGCTGCTGTTGCTTGGCGGATAAAGCGTTGCTTCGCTCACTGCTGTGGTGAGTAGCCCGGAGTTCGTCCCGGCAACCAACACGCTTATTTGCTTCGCCAAAGATTGGACTTCCCTCTATATGCGAGCGAGACGGCAAGCCTGAAAGGTTCTATCATCATATGACAGCTCAGGCATCAGAGGCTGATCACGGCGAATCCTTCCTCAAGCTAGCTTCACCGGGTTTGATCACCGAATCCTTGTTTTTTGAGCGCGCATGGCAGTCAGCGCAGACACTGCTGGCTAGCGCCATCCTGGGCGTCGGTACATGCACCGTTGCTTCCTGCCTGCGCGTCATGAACTTCGCCGGATGCTCCCGGTTCCAGCGATTTCATCGTGTGCGCAACCGTGCAAAACGGTCGCCCTTGAAGCAAGCCAGCGTCTACGGCTAACCTTGATCGAGGCCGTTGTCGACGGACCGGTGAGTCTAAGTCTCGACGACCCCACTGAACGGGGCCGCGGCGCAAGTATTACAGCCGGCAATTTTATGTAGGAAGCTGGCATACATTGATTGAGGAATCGACTGGCGGCTGGGGGTCAATTTCTTTCGTTCAGGCTACGGCAACAGCTGGCCAAAAGCGGACGGTTGCCTTTATTCGATAGTGGAAGCTACTCTTGCCCAACCCGTGCGGGGTTGCTTGACCGTATCCCAATGTCGAGCTTCGTCAGTGGCGTGCAGATAGATTCTTGTGGTGTAGAGCATGCATCACTGTTGACCAGAAATGAAAGTGGTAACTGAATGCCGAATCCGGTAGCTACGACGAAGCCAGGGCCGCATCTCTCTTGAGTAGCAATCCTCGTCGATCAAATTTCCTATCAGCGTTCCATTTGCGGATGAGACGCCCTTGCACGAGGCCTGAAGCTTCATCGCCGGAGTCGACGTCGTAAGTAAGGGCAACTAGACTAGCCAGAACCAATCGCCTGGCCTTTGTCATCAATCCGCATAGCCGGGCATCTCGCGATCCAACACCCGCATCATAGCCGCAAAATAGAGCGCCTCACGCTCTTCCTGCGAATGACTATTACGAGGATTTGGTCGGCTCACCTTCTCCACAGTGGTCTCGTCAAGTAGCGCCAACGGCCGCCCGGTAGACATCGCCAGTATCTGCGCGCGGCAAACGCGCTCTAGCTTATACAACCGTCGATAAGCCTGCGCGATCGTTTCGCCGATCACGAGAACGCCGTGGTTTTTCATAAAAAGAATTTGCTTGGTACCTAGAATGGCAGCAAGTCGCTCCCCCTCGCTCAGCGAGGCAGCCAAGCCCTCGTAGCCGTCGTCATAAGCAACTTGTGGCGTGAGGAACGCTGCGGTCTGACTCCCGGGAAGCAGACGGTTGTCTTCCATCATGTTCAGCGCTAAAGCCCAAGTCTGATGAGTGTGCAGGACCACATTCGCACCGGTGATTCGATGAAGAGGAGCGTGAATACTCAGCGCGCTGAGTTCCAAGGTTCCATTTCCTTCAAGAACGTCGCCAGCTTCGTTGAATACAATCAAGTCGCTCGCCCTCGCTTCGGACCAGTGTCGGCCAAACGGGAGTACTAGGTAATGATCTTCCTTACCCGGAACGCGCGCTGTGAAATGGTTATCTATACCTTCTTCCAGGTCGTCATACACAGCCAGCCGGTTCGCGGCAGCCAAAAGAACGCGGACGCTCCAAACCTCATCGTTTCCGTAATTCATTCTAACAACCCTTGCTCATGAAATGTCGAAGTGAGTATATACGTCGTCGAGCCCATTCAATCATTGGGCAACACCGATTGAAGCTGATCGGTCTGATGAATAAATTGTTAGCCGATGAGCTTCCTGAGTAAAAGGTCCCAATCTATCACCGTATGGTAAAAAGAAATTTCAAAAAGCCTGGAAAAGTCTGGGAAAACTAGCGTAATCCAAATATTCCGGTTGGACAACTGCTTTGAATCGATAGTGAAATTTCCCTGAGAGAAAAGCTATTGGATTATCACCTCTGCCCAGTGCTTAAATCGTGTTAGCGTACAGCTGGTTTGGCTTCAAAGTTGACAGCCGTTTTCCTTCGTTCCAAAAATGAACGTATTTTGGAGTAACTATTAATTCTTCTGTGCTGATCTCAGATGCAACAGAAGATTATGTGTTCATTTCCGTCGGAAACTGAATTCTTTGCGAACATGAGGGGCGATTCGGCAAAAGGTGTCCAGCGCTGTGCACTAGCATAAATCAATGCTTTGCTAAGCGCTCTGGTACGAAAGCCACGGCCACAGCACGTTAGTCGGTCTTGTTGAAGGCGCTGGCTTGGGTGATTACACTGCCGGTACCAAAGACAACGTTGTTCTGCATGACACCCAGAGTGCCTACTGACCCGCCATCCATAATGGACGTGCCGCGCGAACTATCGTCGTTGCGGAAGGTGTTGATGACATCTTTGACCTGTGAAAGCAGACGTTGATGATAGCTTTTTAAAGGACAGTTGCCGGATCAAGAACGGTTACGTCTCTAGCCTTCCAAATACTGCAATAAGCCCAATCGGACACCAATCTGGATTGATAAGGAAGCAGCGTCAATGCCCTACGTACGGAAGGTGTCCAGCAGTGCAGGTAGCACCGAGGGCATCTCCCGTTCATTCCATACGCAATAGACATCCGAAACATATTTTGATTGTGGAATTGGCAAAAAATGCACACCGGCAATGCCTGAATCAGCCAAAGCGCGAGGCACCAGCGCAATGCCCATGCCTTTCGAGACCAGCGACACCACGCTGAGCCAGTGTCGGACTTCGTGTCTGACACGCGGTTGAAGGCCCTGCTCGGCGCACAACGCAAGGATGCGTTCGTAGTAATCGGGCGAAGCATCGCGGGCAAACAGCACGAATGGTTCTTCGGACAGGGCATGTAACATCACCATTTTTTCTCCTACTGCGGGATGTCCTTTTGGCACGCAACAGACAAACGGCTCTGACCGATACAGCATTTTCTCTAGTTCCCGCGGCACCCGCTCGGTATGTACAAAACCAAGGTCGATTTGGCCACGCAACAATGCATCGATTTGTTCCGCCGAGTTCAGTTCCGTGAGCACGATTTCCACCCGCGGCTGGGCTTTTTGAAATGTGGTCAGCCGCTCAGGCATGTCGCGATACAGCATGGAGCCGACGAAACCGATACGCACCCGGCTAAGCACTCCTTTCGCCACTTGGCGCACGATATCCTGGGCCTGCTCGGTCTCTGCGAGCAAACGCAGGGCCGCTTCCCGGAACGCTACCCCAGCTGGCGTCAGCTTCACGCCCTTGCTGTTGCGTTCAAATAAGGTAACGCCCAGCGATCCTTCCAGTTGCTGGATATTGATGCTCAATGGTGGCTGCGAGATAGACAGGCGCTGGGCCGCGCGGCCGAAATGCAATTCGTCGGCCAGCATTACGAAATAGCGCAGGTGTCGGAATTCCATAGGCCGGCAACCATTAAAATTAAGTATCGGTCTATTTTAAATCAATATTTGACTGCTATGCATGAACATCTAACATGGCATCACTATTTCAGGAGACCGCCATGGATATTGGATCAAATGCCGCCGTCGATTTGCCAATCCCCGATCGTTTCGGGGTCAACGCATACGAAGAAGACGGAGAATTCGAAGCGCTGCTACGCCACTATCTGCCCGAGGAGTTGTTGCAGCATCTGCGCCCGCACCTGCATCGCCTAGGAGAGCTGGCAGGCGGGACGCTGGATACGCTGGCCAATACCGCGGACCATCATCCGCCGACACTGGAGCATCGCACGCGAACCGGCGTCGACCAGCAGCGCATCCTGAAGCATCCAGCTTATGTGGAAATGGAGCGCTTGGCATTCGCCGAGTTTGGCTTGGCAGCCATGTCGCATCGCGCAGGCGTGCTGGGTTGGCCAGCAACCATGCCGGCCGCCGCGAAATATGCGATGACCTATCTTTTTGTCCAGGCCGAATTCGGTCTTTGCTGCCCGTTGTCGATGACAGATTCGCTGACCCGAACCCTGCGCAAGTTCGGCTCGCCCGAACTGATCGAGCGTTACCTGCCGGCCTTGCTGGCGCAAGACCTCGACAGCTTGGCGCAGGGGGCGATGTTCATGACAGAACAGGGCGCCGGCTCTGACATTGCCGCCACCTCGACCCTGGCGCGTCCCGATGGCGCGGCCTGGAAACTGACCGGGGACAAATGGTTTTGCTCAAATCCGGATGCGGCGCTGGCCATGGTGCTGGCGCGGGTAGAGGGTGCGCCAGAGGGCATGAAGGGCGTGTCGCTGTTCCTGCTGCCGCGCATGCTGGAGGATGGCAAGCCGAACGCATACCACATCATCCGGCTGAAGGACAAGCTCGGCACGCGCTCCATGGCCAGTGGCGAGATCCGACTGGAGGGTGCCACCGCCTACCTGGTGGGCGAACTTGGGCGCGGCTTCGTCCAGATGGCTGACATGGTGAATAATTCTCGCTTGTCGAATGGCGTGCGCGCCGCCGGCATGATGCGCCGCGCCGCCGCGGAGGCGCTCTACATTGCGCGCCATCGGAAGGCCTTCGGCCGCCGGCTGATCGACATGCCGCTGATGCAGCGCCAGCTTGCCAAGATCATTTTGCCGGGCGAGCAGGCCCGCACCATGATGTTCCAGGCCGCGGAAGCGTTACGCCGCTCGGACAGCGGCGATGCGACTGCCTATGCACTGGTGCGTATCCTTACGCCTATGCTCAAGTTTCGTGCGTGCCGCGATGCGCGCCGGGTTACTGGCGATGCGATGGAAGTGCGTGGCGGCTGCGGCTACATTGAAGAGTGGAGTGACCCTCGGCTGGTGCGTGATGCGCACCTCGGATCGATATGGGAAGGCACCAGCAATATCGTCGCCCAGGATGTGATCCGTGCCATCGTACGTGAGTCCTCCCTCGTCGTGCTGCGTGAACATTTGAGTGGCCTACTGGATCGCAGTGAAATTGATGTGTCGGTTAAAGCAAAGCTGTCGGAGCTGCTTGACCGCTCTTGTCGCCTCGCCGAGATGGCAACCCAGGCAGGCAGCGATGGTCTGGCCCGCCAAGCCGCGTCCGGCCTTTATCACGCAAGCAGCGCAATTGCGATGGCATGGGAAGCATCGGCAACCAGATCGGCGCGTCGCATGGCAATGGCGCAACTTGTGGCAAGACACCGGCTCATGCCGCGTGATCCGCTGCAGGCGGACTCAGGCGATGGGTTGGATCTCTTGTTCAACGAAGACTCGGCAGGGATTGACCCGGCCCAAGTAAACCTGCTGCACCCATGATTTTCAGAGGTAACACATAACAGGAGACGACAATGAAACCAACTTTTTTCCTTTCTGCACTGCTTCTGGGACTGGTGGCCACCGCACCGCCCGCCCATGCGCAAAACGACTTCCCCGCGAAACCGATTACGATGGTGGTCCCGTTCCCGCCAGGCGGGCCGACTGATGCGATGGCGCGCGCCATCGCCAACGAGGCGAAGGCAACGCTGGATCAGCCCGTCATCATCGAAAACCGGCCGGGGGCGGGCGGCAATCTGGGCGCCGACTTCGTGGCGCGGGCGCCGGCCGACGGCTATACGCTTATGTTCGGCACCTCCGGGCCGCTGGCCATCAATGTCAGCCTTTACAAGAAACTGAATTATGATCCGCTGCGCAGTTTTGCGCCCATCATTAACATCGGTTACCTGCCGAATGTGCTGATCGTCAATTCGAGCGTGCCGGCAAAGGACGTGCGTGAACTGATTGCCTATGACAAGGCGAATGCCACCAAGCTGACTTATGCGTCATCGGGCAACGGCGCTTCTTCCCATCTGGCTGGGGTGATGTTCAACGGCGTGGCAGGTACCAGTTTTCAGCATGTTCCCTATAAGGGCACCGGCCCGGCGCTGAACGATTTGCTCGGTGGCCATGTTTCCATGGCTTTTACCGACGTGCTTACTGCGCTGCCCTTCATCAAAACCGGCAAGCTGCGGGTACTGGGGGTAACCACCGCCACGCCATCGCGGGCATTGCCGGGCGTGCCGACCATTGCGGAACAGGGCGTGAAAGGATTCGATGTGAGCGTGTTCTTCGGCATCGTAGCGCCGGCGGACACGCCGCCCAAGGTCGTAGCGAAATTGAACCACGCATTCGCGGTGGCGTTGCAGAAACCCGAATTGGCAAAAATGCTTGCCGAACAGGGTCTGGAAATGGCGATCAGCACCGATCCGGAAAATCTGCGCGCATTTATGAAAAACGAAATTACGAAGTGGCAGACGGTAGTCAAGAACTCGGGCGCCCAGCTCGATTAATCAGCTCAACAGGATAACTACCATGACAACATTGACTGCAGGTGCCCTGAACGGCATACGCGTGATCGACCTTTCCCGTGTCCTTGGCGGCCCCTATTGTGGGCAGGTACTGGGCGACCATGGCGCCGACGTGCTAAAAATTGAACCTCCGCAGGGCGACGATACCCGCGCATGGGGGCCGCCGTTCCGCAACGGCGTGGCCTCGTATTACCTGGGATTGAACCGCAACAAGCGCGGTATGCGGCTCGACCTGACTCAGCCATCCGGCCGTGAGACGCTACTGGAACTCTTAGCTGAGGCGGATGTGCTGGTCGAAAATTTCAAGACTGGTACGCTGGAAAAGTGGGGACTGGGCTTCAACACGTTATCCGAGCGTTTTCCGCGCCTGATTCATTGCCGTGTCAGCGGCTTCGGCGCAGATGGGCCGCTTGGCGGGCTTCCCGGCTACGATGCGGCAATTCAAGCAATGAGCGGGATTATGAGCGTCAATGGCGAAGCAACTGGCGATCCATTGCGTGTCGGCCTGCCAGTTGTCGACATGGTCACCGGACTGAATGCGGTCATCGGCGTGCTGCTGGCACTACAGGAACGCCAGCGCAGCGGCAAGGGGCAATTCGTAGAGGCAGCGTTGTACGACAGTGGCCTGTCACTATTGCATCCCCACGCGGCAAACTGGTTCCTAAGTGAAAAAACGCCCGAACGCAGTGGCAATGCGCATCCCAACATTTATCCATACGACGCATTTCCCACAAAGACCGAACCCATTTACCTAGCCGTAGGCAACGACAGGCAGTTTGCCAGCTTATGCATGGTGCTGGGCGAGCCTGCGCTGGCGCACAAGCCGGAATTCATGGATGCGAAGGCGCGCTCCACCAACCGCGCTGCGCTGCGCGAAAGGCTTGTCTCGCTGCTGCAGGAGGTGGATGGCAAGGCGCTGTCAGAGCACCTAATGCAGGAAGGCGTGCCGAGCGCGCCTATTCTCGACGTAAAAAGCGCGCTCGAGCATCCGCATACCGAGCATCGACAGATGGTGGTACGCATGCCGGACGGCTATACCGGCATTGGATCGCCAATCAAGCTGAGCCGCACGCCCGCAACTTACCGCCTTGCCCCACCGGATGCGGACTGAAACGGCGTTATGTCGCACACCCTGCCAATATGATGAGACCAACTATGCCAACTTTAAGCCAAAAAGCACAATTTCACTGGGACGATCCGCTGCTGCTGGACCAGCAGCTTACTGACGAAGAGCGCATGGTGCGCGATGCCGCGGCTGCCTACTGCCAGGACAAGCTGCAGCCGCGCGTGCTGGACGCCTTCCGCAACGAGACCACCGATCCGGCCATCTTCCGTGAAATGGGCGAACTCGGCCTGCTCGGCCCAACCATTCCCGAACAGTACGGCGGCCCCGGACTGAACTATGTCAGCTACGGCCTGATCGCTCGCGAAGTCGAGCGCGTCGATTCCGGCTACCGTTCCATGATGAGCGTGCAGTCCTCGCTGGTGATGGTGCCGATCTATGAATTCGGCACCGAAGAGCAGAAGCAGAAGTTCCTGCCCAAGCTGGCCCGCGGCGAATGGATAGGCTGCTTCGGCCTGACCGAACCCAACCACGGCTCCGACCCCGGCTCCATGGTCACCCGCGCCAGGAAGGTCGACGGCGGCTATGAGCTGTCCGGCGCGAAGATGTGGATTTCCAACTCCCCGATCGCCGACGTGTTCGTGGTCTGGGCCAAGGACGACGAAGGCGCGATCCGCGGCTTCATTCTGGAAAAAGGCATGCAGGGCCTGTCGGCCCCGGCCATCCACGGCAAGTTCGGCCTGCGCGCCTCGATGACTGGCGAGATCGTGATGGATGGCGTGTTCTGCCCGGAAGAGAATGCCTTCCCGGACGTGCGCGGCCTGAAGGGCCCGTTCACCTGCCTGAACTCGGCCCGCTACGGCATCGCCTGGGGCGCGCTGGGCGCGGCCGAAGCCTGCTGGCACACCGCGCGCCAGTATGTGCTGGACCGCAAGCAGTTCGGCAAGCCGCTGGCGGCCAACCAGCTGATCCAGAAGAAGCTGGCCGACATGCAGACCGAGATCACGCTGGGCCTGCAGGGCTGCCTGCGGCTGGGCCGGATGAAGGACGAAGGCACGGCGGCGACCTCGATCACCTCGATCATGAAGCGCAATTCCTGCGGCAAGGCGCTGGACGTAGCCCGCATCGCGCGCGACATGCTGGGCGGCAACGGCATCTCGGACGAGTTCGGCGTGATCCGCCACATGGTCAACCTGGAAGTGGTCAACACCTATGAAGGCACCCACGACATCCATGCGCTGATCCTGGGCCGCGAACAAACCGGCATCGCCGCGTTCTAAATGTTTGAGCGTTCCAAGTTAGTCATTGCGCCCATAAACTTAAATCTCGACGTTGACTAAGCGGTTTTGACGATAAGCAACGGCGTAGTTATGCGTGTCTATGCAATACGGTCGTGCAAAGGTAGTCGAGCGGACGTCTGCTCGACCATTCTCAATGTCTGAAAGATGTCTGATTTGCCAATTGCTGAGGTGCTGTGACAGGCCGCATCTGAGAACGGCGACTTAAACCTGGCTCGTCGCCCCACGAGCAAATCCGCCGCGGCAATAGGCAATCTATCCCGCAAGGTTTGGGCGCGTGAGGTTCCATCCATTTACGCGCCTGCCTTGGGTGAACGATAGAAAAATGGAACGGTGACGGTACCGCTGGCGTAGCTTGGTGGAGCGCTAAATGGGCTGCCTCAAGCAGCCTGGAGAACAGATCGTGGCCCGACGCTGATAGCAAGTCGCTGAAATACAAGCGCGTGCCACCGTGCGGGAGCCTCTTCGTGTCGTTGCCCTCCCATTGCCGTTGCATACGCCACCACTGCGTTTATTCAAGACTGAAAGCAGAGGTCGACGATAACCATTAAAAGACAGTAGTGGACCAAAACCAGCCTAGCAGATAAGGTCTTGTCTTGGCCGATAGAAGAAGAACTGCACTTTTAAAAATACCGATGAACGCGTCAAGCTATTAAATGAAAATTAGGTGGGTCTTTTTGTAAATCTTGGGTGGTCTGAAATCAAGTAACATCCTATTTACTTGCGGGATGTGAGAACGAAACGGTGCACGCGATCTTCCCCCTTTGCACCCTGGGTTTGATGTGTGCTTACAGGCGGTCTTTCAAAAATCATTGATCGGAAAAACATGAAGAAAAAATGGTTGGTCTCCGTCATTACCGTGCTGATGTGCGCCGCTTCATCGGTTTGCGTGGCCCAGACGGTTAATCCGGATAATGCACTGCTGCAACTTGCGCAAAGCCATAAGGATGCTTTGATGAAGGACCTTGCCACGTTGGTCAATTTCGATTCCGGCACAGACGACGCGAAGGGTCTGAAGCAGGTGGAGACCATGCTAGCGCTGCGGCTGAAGGAAGTCGGCGCGAATGTCGAAATCGTCGCGGCGCCGCCGGCCGCGGGCAATATGGTGATTGGAAAAATGCAGGGCATTGGCGCCAGGAACATCATGCTGATGATTCATTACGACACGGTCTTCGGCACGGGTGAAGCTGCGAAACGTCCGTTCAGGGTCGAGGGCAACAGGGCTTACGGTCCTGGTGTGGCCGATGCCAAGGGCGGGGCGCTGCTAATCGTCCACGCGCTGGATATCGCTCGCGAACGGGGTTTTCGAGATTACAAGACGCTGACCGTGCTCTTTAATCCGGATGAAGAAAAAAGCTCGCTCGGTTCGCGTGACATGATCGCCAAACTGGCTGCTGAACAGGACTACGTGCTGGTCTATGAGCCGCCTGAATCGGACGTGGTCACCGTTGCGACCAACGGCATTGCCTACGTTCACCTCGATGTGAAGGGCAAGGCGTCTCATGCCGGCTCCGCGCCGGAAGCCGGGCGCAATGCCGCTGTCGAACTTTCGAACCAGATCATTCAACTCAAAGACTTGGGTAGCAGCGCCAAGGGGACGACTGTTAATTGGACAGTGGTAAAGTCTGGCGACCGCGTGAACATCATTCCGGAAAAAGCCAGTGCTACAGCTGACATGCGCATGTCCGACCTCGGCGAGATTGGGCGCGTGCAGTCCGATGCAGACGCGATCATTCAGAAAAAGCTGATACCTGAAACTGAGGTAAGCGTAAGGGTAGAAAACCGCCGTCCGCCATTCAGCCGCAACCCGGACAGCGACCGCCTAGCCGCCATGGCCGATGGCATCTATAAGGAGTTAGGCAAGTCGATCAAACCATTGGCCATGCGCTACGGCACCGACGCCGGTTTCGCCTACAATCCGAAGTCCACCAAGCCGGTCGTGCTGGATGGCATGGGCATCGTCGGCGACCGTATCCATTCGTCGGATGAATGGGCCGACCTGGACAGCGTGGCGCCCAGGCTGTACTTGACCGTTCGCATGTTGGAAATGATGGGAAAGTAGCCTGTGTGCCGACGAGGTAGTTGCGCGCGGCATGGGGCGATTCATCAACGGCCCTACGCTGACCCGGAAAGCCGCTGTAATCAGTCACTTCTCCAGTTCCAGCTACGGTAGCAAACCGCCAGGAGCCGTCACTCGCAAAATGAACGAATGCCACTCTGGTTAGCTAAATGGTGTGAGCAGAAGAGTTCCTTTGCGCCTACCATGCTATTGCAGTGGCGGGGCGATCAAATGCATTTCACGCTGAGGCGGCTGTAATCGGTAGGCCCGACACGGCGTTGCCATGACGTGTCTGCATCCAGGCGGAAGCCATCGTAGTGAAGGGGAAAGCTCGCCCCTCTCGCGGCGATAATCGCTTGTTCTTAATAGGAGGCTACATGGAACACAAGGAAAAAGTCTGCACCAGAAGCATCTCCCGTCTGACCGTCATCTTGCTCGCTGTCACGTCCATGCTCGGCGCTTGCGCGCAAATCGGTGACATGCATGCTGCCCCGGAAAGCGCAGCAATCTCGAAGGAGAGAATAGCTGCCATCGTGGTTAGCCCGGATCGGCGTCCCGCCGATCGCGCTAACGACCAACGTCGCAAGCCCGAACAAGTCCTGGAATTCATTGGCCTACGGACAGGCATTACCGCGATGGACCTCGGCGCCGGAGGAGGATATACCACGGAACTCCTCGCACGCGCAGTGGGTCCTAGCGGCAAGGTGTACGGGCAAAGCGCGCCGCGCAATCTAAACGCTGCGCCGCCGGCGTCTCCCGAGGTGGGTGTTGCAACCAATCTTGCTCAGACGGCCGCACCGCGCCCGGCTTCAGTCCCATCCCCCGTTGCATTAGCCGAACGTGCCAAGAATTCTGCGCTAAGTCATATCGTTCCGATCGTCAGGCCGTTCGACAACCCGTTTCCGCCCGAAGTCGCGTCCAATGGACTGGACCTGGTGACATTCATGTTCAATTATCATGACATGGGGCACCTTCAGGTAGACCGTGCGCGGTTGAATAGAGCAGTGTTTGCCGCGCTCAAGCCGGGAGGCGTGTATGTAATTGCCGATCACTCGGGTCGTCCTGGAACCGGGATCTCGGAGTCGGGAACGTTGCATCGGATCGAGGAAACCTTTTTGCGGCAAGAAGTCGAAGCTGCGGGATTCGTGCTGGCGGCAGAGGGAAATTTCCTGCGCAATCCCTCTGACCTGCGTGATAAAAATATGCCGGAACCGCCGCAGCCCAAGGATGCGTTCATCCTCAAATTCATCAAGCCGAGCGGAAAGTAAGAAAGGCGAGCTGTGGGCTGCTATAGCAGCGAAGATCTAGGGCCTTTTGCTTTGCAATCCGGGACAGAGCCCGGGGTATGGCACACTCAATGCGACGCTGCCCGCGGCAATCCATTGGGCAGGATGGCAGCAATTGGTCGAAGTTCACCGTTCGCCAAACCACCGCGACCGTCTGCTTGCGCAATCGGTAGTTCAGATTGATAGCAGACCATCGTTGATTTTTTGTAAAGGGCAAAAACGTCCAGAAGCCCTCACTCGCTGTAACCATACTCGTTCACCGAGGAGCTCAAAAATTTTCCGCATGTCTCGCCTGCGATGATTTGTTCCCCACGCCTTTAGTCCATCAAATATCTGCCCTCACGATGTATTCAGAAGTCGGTGCCCTCATCCTTTTGGCAGCTTTAATGCATGCAGGGTGGAACGCCATGCTGCATGGAAGCAAAGACCGCTATCTTTCAATGTCGTGGATGTGTCTAACAATGAGTTTCAGTGCGGCCCTTGCAATCTTTTTTCTGCCGCTGCCCACAATCTCTTCCTGGCCATACATAGCGATTTCCGGCGTCGTGCACGTGTTGTACAACCTTTTTCTGATTAGGGCGTACGAAAACGGCGACCTAAGCACGGCCTATCCGATTGCACGCGGCTCTTCACCGTTACTAGTGGCATCCGGCGCCTTTCTGTTTGCAAATGAAGACTTGACTCTGCGTCACACGCTTGGAATCCTGCTTGTGTCTGCAGGCATCGTCGTATTGGCATTGCAGCGCGGCAGAGTAACACGACGCGGATCAGTCACCGCATTTTTGACCGGGGCGACCATCGCCGTATATACCGTTGTGGACGGAATGGGAGTGCGACAAGCGGGCGGCACAACCGCAGCAGCAGCAGCTTATACCGCGTGGTTGTTTTTACTCTTCTTTTTGACACCGGCAATATACGTGTTCAGGCACGGCATGGTGGCATTGCTCGCACCTGTAAAGGACGTGGCGACCTTTGCAACCGGAGGGCTGATCTCGGCTCTGGCATACGGCATCGTCATTTGGGCAATGCAAAACGGCGCAATGGGAGCGCTGTCAGCGCTGCGAGAAACCAGCGTGTTCTTCGCGGCCTTGCTAGGACGCGCTTTCCTCAACGAGCATCTGAACGCTGGGAAAATACTCGCCTGCCTAGTAATTGTGCTCGGCGCGTTGGCAATCGGCGCTTAAACCTTAAATAGCAACGTCGTGTGACACCATACCCTGATGGATCGAAAGGACCGTTTCGGGTCGAACCTGCTCGTTCGACCCATCACACTATTCGACCAGCTCGACTTTCAGAAGCTAGTCGACGTCACAAGGCCGAGCAGGGTGTGGTAGGAAAATAGTCCAGCGTTTCAGCCACCGACGGCAGCCGCCAAGCGACGCCCGATGTATGCTGCTCCAGCGTAGCCTTTCGCGCCGCAACGTGCGATATTTTAGTCAAAGTCTTTGTGCCAATACGGCCGAAGTTTATTGCCCGTACGCGGAATTGGCCTGAGCAAGCCAATTCGTTCGGAATAATGCAAGATGTGGACACCCAATCTAGTGGATGAAAAGACTTGCTGGATGGTTAATGGGGGCGCCATGGAAAGGAATCGTAGTTGCTTGGGTGCGTTTGAAGTCAAGGACAATTGATACGAGCATCACTGGAAATCCTTTGCTCCCTACGGCAACGAAAGCAAGTAGGAGATGCGCCGGCATTCCCGGGCCGCAGCGGGAAGACGCAATCCGAATCACCATCGCGGGCAAGGTCACAGGCTGCAGCGCATTCGTTCCCCGAAGGCTTGCGGAAGCGTCCAGCGAAGTGACGACCAGCACCATGACCATGCTTTTTAACCGTGTTATCGCCTGCGCTCACAGTCGAACGTAGATTATAGAAAATCTCTATCGGATGGTTTGTTTTAATTTGTTTTGAGTATGCAGGTCGTCGACTTAAACTTCACGAAGTTGTAAATGAACTTCACACGTTAGAGGAGCGCGTTATGTCTGAAGAAGCAAAATGCCCGGTCGCACATGAGAAAAAGCAGATTCGTACGAATGCGCTTTGGTGGCCTGATCAGTTAAACCTCGGCATTCTGCATCAGCACGGAAAGCTGGGCGATCCCATGCTTGAGGATTTCGACTACAAGAAAGAATTTCAGAATCTCGATCTGAAGACCGTCATTGCAGACCTGCACGCACTGATGACCGATTCGCAAGACTGGTGGCCTGCCGACTATGGCCATTACGGCCCCTTCTTCATCCGCATGGCCTGGCACTCCGCCGGCACCTACCGCATCTTCGACGGCCGTGGCGGCGCCCGATCGGGCGAGCAGCGTTTCGCGCCATTGAACAGCTGGCCGGACAACGGGAACCTCGATAAGGCTCGCCGCCTGCTGTGGCCAATCAAGCAGAAGTACGGCAAACAGGTGTCCTGGGCCGATCTGATGATTCTGGCCGGCAACGTCGCGCTAGAATCCATGGGCTTCAGGACCTTTGGCTTTGGTGGCGGTCGCGAAGACGTGTGGGAACCGACACCCGTCGATTGGGGTCCGGAATCGACCTGGTTGGGGGACGAGCGGTACAGCGGCGAACGCGAACTGGCCAAGCCATTGGCCGCAGTGCAGATGGGCTTGATTTACGTGAATCCGGAAGGCCCGAACGGCAATCCTGATCCGGCCAGGTCCGCACATGACATCCGCGACACCTTCGGTCGCATGGCCATGGACGATTACGAGACGGTGGCATTAATCGCCGGCGGACATACCTTCGGCAAGTGCCATGGCGCCGGTCCGGCCCATCATGTCAGCCATGAACCGGAAGGTGCGAACATCGAAGAGCTGGGTTTCGGCTGGAAGAACGCTTATGACACCGGCGTCGGCGCACACGCCATTACAAGCGGGTTGGAAGGCGCCTGGACGCCGACCCCGACCCAGTGGGACATGAGCTATTTCGAGACGCTGTTCGGCCATGAATGGGAGTTGACCAAGAGCCCGGCGGGCGCCCACCAGTGGAAGCCCAAGGGGGATACGGGTCGCAATGTGCCCGACGCGCACATCCCTGGCAAGCTGCATCAGCCCATGATGAGCACGGCCGATATGGCGCTCAAGATCGATCCGGCTTACGAGAAGATATCGCGTCACTTCATGGCCAACCCGCAGGAGTTCGCCGATGCTTTCGCCCGCGCCTGGTTCAAGCTGACGCACCGCGACATGGGCCCCAAGGTCCGCTACCTCGGCCCCCTGGTACCGCAGGAGGATTTGCTCTGGCAGGATGTGGTGCCGGCAGTCGATCATCCCTTGGTAGACGAGGCGGACATCGCGGCGCTGAAAAGAAAAGTACTGGACTCGGGCCTGACGGTGCCGCAATTAGTCAAGACGGCATGGGCTTCCGCTTCTTCCTTTCGCGGCAGCGACCTGCGTGGCGGCGCTAATGGCGCACGCGTCAGGCTAACACCCCAGAAAGACTGGGAAGCGAACGAGCCGGCAGAACTGGCGAAAGTGCTTACCAAGCTGGAAGAGATCCAGATAGCTTTTAATGGCTCCGCTTCGGTCGGCAAGAAGATTTCACTGGCCGATCTGATCGTTCTGGCGGGGTGCGCCGCAGTGGAAGCGGCTGCGCGTAAAGCCGGACACCAGATCAGCGTGCCATTCGCTCCCGGGCGTACGGATGCGTCGCTGGAACAGACTGACGTCAATTCCTTCGAGGTATTGGAGCCAGCCATCGACGGATTTCGCAACTACGTCCGCAAGGGAGGCGAAGATCATGTGGCGAAAGGCTTGATCGACAAAGCCAGCCTGCTGACCTTGACCGCGCCCGAGATGACCGTGCTCGTTGGCGGCATGCGGGCGCTGGGGGCCAACGCCAACAGTGTGCAGCATGGCATCCTGACCACGCGCCCTGGGACCCTGACGCCGGATTTCTTCGTAAACCTGCTTGACATGCGCACGGCGTGGAAGAAGGTCGAAGGCGCCGCAGGCGTGTTCGAAGGCGCCGACAGGACAACCGGAGAGCGGCGCTGGACCGCAACCCTGGCTGACCTCATCTTCGGCTCCAATGCGCAGTTGCGCGCCCTCTGCGAGGTATATGCGGCAGCCGACGGGGAATCACACTTTATGCAGGACTTCGTCAAGGCCTGGACGAAGGTAATGAACCTGGATCGTTTTGATCTGGAATATGGCAAGGCCGCTTGAGCCGACAGCATGATGAACGGGGGTTGTCCGCACAGGTGGATAACCCGTTTTTCATTCTCTCTGCTATAACGGGCGCGACAAACCTGACTGAGAGCGCCTGCTACGAGCAAGTATTCCCAGTCGCCCAGGAATCTTTTCAAAGCGTTGCCGTGTCTTCGCGAGAGGGGCTGCAAGGAGTGCCCAGCGATTTGATGCATTGAAATCAGGTTATCTCGATTCATCGGTATAGCGTATCAATAATCGATAAGGCACCGGCACCCGTTGCAGGAAAGTTTTTGAGCTTGCTTTCTTCGCTAAGGATTGCGCGCCACGGGCTGATTGCACCGTAGCTATGGCATAAGCCGGCCTGAAGCATCCTTAGAAATTCGCACTTTGAGCAGCGCGTCACGAAGAAAATGAAGCCTGTGCAAGCAATGAAATTCATCAAAACAGTACTCGCGACAGAGCTGAAGTCCGAATATCAGTTTCAAGCATTCAGTGCTATCCTAGATTCATGAAAAACCTGCTCATCGTCTTTTTGCTGCTCATTTTTTCATTCCAAGGTGCTACTGTGGCTATCGGGAAGGAAGTGGCAGTTGCTTTACAGCTGGAAAATCAGCAGGCTTCTCCTGTTATGAAATTTGTAGACGTTGATAACGATGCTGATGGCTTGAAAGTTTCTTCTACGATTGAAGAATTGTCTGATTACATTGTTTTTGATTCATCTATTGCACAGGCGCTTCATTCTGTTACTGCTCAGCGGATGGCCAGCGTCCCTTTTCTGTCAATTATTCTTCCTACGCTCAAACCGCCTCCCTGCGGTTGAACATTCGAACTCTCCGCATCCATGGCAGGAACTGATCTTGCCATGTCCCTTGCCTACGCGATTGCGGCGCGCAGCGCCCCATGTCCGCACGGCTTGTTCATGTTCATAGAAAATAGGAAAAAACCCATGTTTAACTCGATACTATGGCCCGTCGATGGATCACCCTTGTCGCTCAAACCACTGGATGCAGTAACGAACTTGGCAAGGTTGACGCGGGCAAAAGTCGTGGTGTTGTCGGTCGCCGAGCCGCGCCTTTTCAGAGGTTCTGACTCTGATTCCATCGAATCGGGCGATACTGCAGAGACCATGCATCTCGACGCTGCCAGCCATATAATGAATGAATTAAGAGTTGCGATCAAAGAAGCAGGTATTAATTGCGAAACCGTTGTATTGCTGTCGGCAGACCCTAGCATTCAAATAGTGGATACAGCCCAGAAGATGCACTGCGACCTGATTGTCATGGCTACACGCGGGAAGATGGGCGTGATTGATACCGTATTCGGCGAGAGCACGACCCAGCAAGTGCTCCAGAAGTCGGCGGTTCCACTATTAATCTTGCCATAATTCTATAACCCCTTTATGAGGAGCACCTTGCATTCGAGATCGTGCGGGGTGTTTCTACTCGAACCCATCGGCGGTTATAAAGCTGCCAACCTTAGGAAGTTCAAAACATGTCATCTTGACGGAACAATGCCGGGATTAGCGGCGCATGACGGTTTAACCGGATGGTGCTTATTGAAGCGCGACATTACAGTCCAGTCGTCGGTGTCGATGATCTTAATGGCGTCGTGCAATCTTTTCCAACTACAGCTGTGCTTCCCGGAGATCGTCGGATGTACCGGCGATGCTTGATGGATCATCAGCCTTTTGACCAAGCATGTATTGCAAAAGGATATAGCGGCGCATGGATGCTGATTTAACTGTCGTGATCAGTTATGCGCTGGCAAGCCTCTCATGCCGGCTTCCAGATCATCGCATTTTTCTATCGCCGCGTAATAGTCTTCAGCGAGCAAGTCGCGTTCGTGTTTATGTTCCAGATTCTGGATGTGAATTTTCGGGGCCTCAGTATCTGCTTAAGCCCTTTGAGGGTGGCTTCAAAGTTCCAAGAAATTTCTTCATTACGCATTGCTTCTGCCCCCACTTGTTTCTAGGTGGAATTATGAATCGCCCCGGTTTTTGTAGAGGCTCCATTGTTTGAAAGAATGGAGTCATGAAGAAGCAACCCAAGTATTCCCCCGAAGTTATGGAGCGCGCCGTGCGCATGGTCAGCGAGGCTGCCAGTGAGTACAGTTCGCAGTGGGCCGCGATCGAATCGATAGCCGCCAAGATCGGCTGCACACCTGAAACGCTGCGCCGCTGGGTACGCCAGCAAGAGCGCGATAGCGGCCAGCGCCCAGGGCCGACCACGGCCGAAGAGGGGCGCATCAAGGCGCTCGAGCGAGAAGTGCGCGAACTGCGCAAGGCCAACGAGATCCTGCGTCTGGCGAGTGCGTTTTTCGCCCAGGCTGAGTTCGACCGCCGCTTCAAGTCGTAAGGAAGTTCGTCGACCAGTACCGCCATGCCTACGGTGTCGAGCCGATCTGCAGGGTGATGCAGGTCGCGCCGTCAGGCTACTGACGCTACGCGGCGCAGCAGCGCAACCCGGCGCTGCGCTGTGCTCGTGTCCAGCGTGATGCCGTGCTGAGCGTCGATATTAAGCGGGTCTGGCAGGCAAACCTGCAGGTCTACGGAGCCGACAAAGTGTGGCGCCAATTGCGGCGTGAGGGAACTGAGGTGGCCCGCTGTACGGTGGAGCGATTGATGCGCAAGGCCGGCCTGCGCGGTGTCATGCGCGGCAAGGTCGTACGCACTGCCGTCGCCGATGCGAAGTCGCCATGTCCGTTCGACCGGGTTCAACCGCCAGTTCAAGGCGCAGCGGCCGAACCAGTTGTGGGTCAGCGATCTCACGTACGTCTCGACCTGGCAAGGATTCGTGTACGTGGCCTTCGTCATCGATGTCTTCGCCCGGCGCATCGTCGGCTGGCGCGTCAGCAGTTCGATGCGAACCGACTTCGTGCTCGACGCCCTGGAACAGGCACTGTACGCTCGTCAGCCGGAGCGAAATGCGCTGGTCCGTCATAGCGATAGAGGGTCGCAATACGTATCGATAAAGTACAGCGAGCGCCTGGCAGAAGCCGGCATTGAGCCCTCTGTGGGCAGCAAGGGCGACAGCTACGACAATGCTCTGGGCGAGACTATCAATGGGCTTTACAAGGCTGAGTTGATGCACCGCCGCGCTCCCTGGAAGACACGTGAAGCCGTGGAACTGGCCACGCTGGAATGGCTATCCTGGTTCAACCACCACCGCCTGTTGGAACCGCTCGGCTATATACCGCCGGCGGAAGCTGAGGCAAACTATTACGAGCAGTTGAGCGATCAGGTAATACAGGCTTGACTCACACTAACCGGCCTCCACGAAAGCCGGAGCGGTTCATTACGCAATGTCAAGGATATCTAAGTCTGGCGCTTTAATGAGCTGGGCCTTGCTCGACAATAACTTAGTATAGGGTCTCAGTGAATTAAAGGATTGAATGTGGGGAAGATATTAAACGGGGTCTTATCCCAACTGTCGCCGTCACTCTTAGCTCTACTGGTTTTGGGCCTGACTGTACTTACGGTCTTATCTGACTATTTGGTCGGCGCAGAAATCTCGCTTGGAATCTTTTACCTAGCCCCTATCTCGATCACGGCTTGGTACGGAAGCCTTCTTCCTGCATTTTTACTTTCTGTCCTGTGCAGCACTTTGACGATCTTGGTCGCCCAGCAAGGGTGGCAAACGACGGCTGTCATGATATGGGGTGGAATTGCTTATGTAGTGTTTTTCTGCGTGGTTTCGAGCCTTCTCGTTCGTCTTAAAGCGGTTCTAGAACGCGAAATAATTCTGGGCCGCACGGACCACCTCACCGGTGTTTTGAACCGGCGCGCGTTATTTGAACAGTTGGAACTGCTTTTTAATTTGGCGCGGCGGCAACGCTCACCTATCACGCTAGTGTACCTTGACGTCGACAAGTTTAAGCAGATAAACGACAGCGCGGGGCACAAGGCTGGCGATGCAGTGTTGAATGCAGTTGCAAGCCGCCTTCTTAAACATCGCCGGCGCACAGATCTTGTTGGCCGAATAGGGGGAGATGAATTTGCGGTGGCTTTGCCCGACACAGACCATCATGCGGCGAGAATGCTCCTAGACGGTCTAAACAAGCAATTCAGTACCGGTCAAATTCCTTTTCGCGAAATTACCTGTAGCATCGGGGTCGCTACATTCGTATCCATACCATCTAGCGTTACAGAGGCCATCAGTTTTGCAGATACATGCATGTATGAGGTCAAGCAACGCGGCGGCGACGGCATTTCCTTTGTCGTTTACAAGCGCTCCTCTACCTTCAGCCAGTAAGCCATTTGGCGTTAGTAGGACGATCAGGCTAGAGCTCCTGGACCAGGCCATCCACAATTTAAGCAGGAATAGGAGATTCTACTTATCAACCTGCTGAAGGCGAAAGACGCCCTTTGACAAGAACCGGGCAATATAGAAACTTCTCACAAAAAACTTACAATCAAGACTGATAGCGGACACCCATTAGCCGGCTAGTGTCAATAGAGAATGCTTTGCCTTGGCGGCGCCAGCCGCCATTGCTTTTCCTTCTTGTCCGTTGCATCGCGCGTCATCGCGCCCGTTTCTTCAACTCTGGCTGCGGACGAATCGCGCCAGACACCCATATGGCTCAAGCAGAAGACAGTTGCCCGTCCTCGCCCTGGCAGATTGACTGCCCCAGAAGAACGTTGGTGCCGCTTCGTGTCCAATGTGTCGTCACATTTCAAATGGTTGCCGCTGCTCTGGCTCCAATCCTTTAATGGCTCACGTCGCAGGCGATTCGTTTTGCAATGCAAGGGCGACAGCAAGGGACGTCCAACTCATTTGAAATGGCTTTGTGCCAGTCCGCTATCGTGGCTCATCCCTGCCGTCATAGCTCATGCGAAGCATCGGCCAACCTCAAACGGCTTGCCGTCCTTCATGATGTGGTAGCACGCTCGGGCCAGTTTGTGGGCGAGCGCTTTCGTGGCGACTGCCGTGTTCGTTTTTGCCTTCTTTCGCTCGTAGAACCGTCGTGCCTGGTCGTTATAGCGCCGCGCAAAGTTGGCTGCTTCAATAAATGCCCATGCCAGATACTTGTTGCCGTTCTTGGTGTTGCCTTCGCCTTTTTTCTTGCCGTTGCTGGAGTGTTCGCTGTCCACGCACCGGGCATACGACACAAAGTTGCCGACCTCCTTGAAGCGCTCGATCGGCCCCGTCTCCAGCAGAATGACTGGCGCTAACGTCTTGCCGATCCCTGGCACACTCCGGAGCAGTCGGTATTGAGCGCTGGATATGACTTGTTCCTGAATCCGTTTCTCAAGCATTTTGATTTGTTCGCTGATTGCCTTGACCACCGCAACGTTCGCTTTTAGCGCGTATTTGACATCCTCGGGTAGCGGCATTACGTCAACGTCTTCAGCGTCCAGTTGCATGACTTGGTTGCTGCTGATGCGGCTGCCGTACTCTCGCGCGGTGATGTTCTCTGCTGCCAGGATATGTTGGGTGCGGCTACGCACCAGCTGCATGCGCTTTCTCGCCAGGTCGCGGGTCGCGCGCAGCGCTGGTGGCAGGATGGAGCCCGTCGGGAGAATGCCAAGGCGCAGCAGGTGAGCCAGGTAGCGAGCGTCCGCTTCGTCGCCGCTGTGCTTGAGCCCTTCGTATTTCTTGATGGCGGATGGATTGGCCAGCTTCACTTCGTAACCGGCGTCTATCAGCCCGTCGACGAGCCAGTACCAGTTGTAGGTCGATTCCACAACGACACCAGCCAAGTCATGTCGGTAGGCAGCGAGCAATTTCAATATCCCTGCCAAATCGTTTGGAACACGCTTCTCCAGCAAAACCTTATCGTGGTCATCGATGACCACGATAAGGCAATTATTGGAGTGCAGATCGATGCCGCAGTAGTTCATCTTGGCCTCCGTCGGTTAGTAAAGTAAGGCAGAGACTTACTCTACGCCAATGCCTCCTTGGCACCCGGTAGGCCGGCTAGATGATTTTCATTTTCTCTATGTCAATGAACTTCCTACATTGGCGAAAGACAGCATTGGGAGCCAAGTGCAGCTCATGAATCACGTCGAGTTTCTAAGATTGCGGGCATGCCTGACGGTAGGATGCCCCATAGATTTGCCGAAGCTAGCAAGCCTACCAGTAAGTTGCGGGAACCAATTGGCTTGCTGGTCCGGCGAGTTTTTGCGCACAGAATAAAATCTTGCGCGGATCGGCTTTTGGCATTGACGCAGCATTACAGCTTGTTCGCTTCCATTGGCCTGTCGATCTCGGGCGGATTGCCTCCTCTAGTTTCGCGTCGCCATGTCTTGCAGTGAAGGCAAGCTGTCCAAGCCCGAACTTGCGGTTGCTCTCCAGAGCTTGAAAAATGATTTGATGCCCCTGCACGCGCCGCTATCGGTATGCCTATCTCTATATGTCACAAAACTACATGGCCATACGTCTATTGATCAAGGGCGGCGCGTTGGGCGCTGCCCCGTAAATAGAAAGGCTCTCCATGTCACTCGCTGCCCGCATTTCCCTTGCCAAGCACGCATCGGCCAACTTCAAAGCACTGTTCAATCTGTCCACCTCGGTAAAACAAAGTTCACTGGGAGAGCGGCTGGTCGAGCTGATTAACCTGCGTGTCTCCCAAGTTAACGGCTGTGGTTTGTGCGTCGATATGCACTGGCGCGACCTGATCCGCCAGGGAGTAGAGCCCCGCCATGTCAACGCCGTTGCCGTTTGGCGCGAGGCGCCTTTTTTCACTGAGCGTGAGCGAGCTGCCCTGCGCTGGGTAGAAATTCTCAACGGTCAGCCCCATTCCAACGCCAGTGATGAAGAATTCGCTCTTGTGAGAGCGCAATTTTCCGATACCGAAATTGTTGAGCTTGGCTACGCAGTGGCTACAATCAGGGCGTGGAATACTCTTAATCTGAGCCTCCGCAATCCTATTCCAGACGTCCCGGCTCCGGGATTCTAAAAATTTGATTGAGGAAGCATCAGAAAGCCAATCAAGATGGAAGCACAACACAGTATCAGTCCCGATGGCGTGTTTGCCGGACTGCGCAAGCGTCTGTTTACAACAGCTTACCGGATGCTGGGATCGCGCGCCGATGCTGAGGACATAGTGCAGGATGCTTGGCTGCGCTGGCAAAGCGCTGACCATGCAAACTTACAATCGGCAGAGGCATGGCTAGTGACGGTCACTACGCGGCTGGCGCTTGACCGGCTGCGCGAACGCAAGGCAGAAAGGGAAAGTTATCCGGGATGGTGGCTGCCCGAACCGTTGGTGGAAGTGGACGAGAATACGCCGGAGACAGCAGCGGAGTTGGCAAGCGACGTATCACTTGCTTTGCTCTGGGCGCTCGAACGGCTGAGCGCCGAAGAGCGTGCTGCCTTCCTTCTGCGACAGGCCTTCGACCAGGATTATGCTGACATCGCCGCGTTGCTAAGCAAGAGCCAAGCAAGTTGCCGGCAGCTTGTACATCGCGCACAGGAGAAGCTGCGTGACGAGCGGCCACGTTTCCAGGCGACTCCTGAAGCACATCGAGAGCTCCTCGGCGCCTTCATGCAGGCTGCGGGCCGCGGTGATCGACAGGCGATGAAGGCGCTGCTTTCGGCGAATGTTGCTTTCATCAGCGATGGCGGTGGAAAAACGCCGTCCTTTCATCGCATTCTACGCGGTGCAGGGCGTATTGCCGGCGTGTTCTGGTCGATTGAAAACTTGTATCCCGGGTGCGTGCAGTATCGAATGGCCCGGATCAATGGTGAACCGGGCTTGCTACGCTATGTCAATGGCACAATTGAGTCGGCGCAGTCCTTCCGCATCGAGGACGGTCGAATCGTAGCTGTTTTCATCGTACGCAATCCAGACAAGCTCTCGAGTGCACCTCAGCACTTTTCACCATGACCCCGACGGTATGCGTTAGAGCGTTTTCACAGCTGAAGGTATGACTGTTGGCTATCCACCCGACCGCTACGCCTGCCACTTAGCCCAAAACAAGAAGTTCAATGAAATTCTGATTGGGATCTGTCACAAAGCGCGGAAGTCATCCGTCTTCGGTGAGATAGGTCAATTTCTTGGCCGTCGAAGACCTCCATCTTGAAAGGTTGAACATCATGAATCGCGCGAATTGGTTCGCCGTCTCTCCTGAGGGCGCAAAGGTAATCGGTGCCTTGCATCACTATGTTGTTAAAGACACGAACCTGCCCAGTACTCTTATCCATCTTGTCTTCCTGCGTGTATCACAGATCAACGGGTGCGCTCACTGCATCGATATTCACACACGCGACCTAATTAGAGAGGGTGTTTCGATCGACAAGGCTGTACGGGTCCCGGTCTGGCACGAAGCTGCGTATCTTTTCACCGAGCACGAGCGTGCTGCTCTAGCGTGGTCTGAGGAAGTCACACGTGTAAGCGAAACGCATGTATCGGACGAAGCCTACGCATCTGCTCTGGCTGTATGAACCGCCCCGGCTTTCGTGGAGGCCGGTTAGTGTGAGTCAGGCCTGTATTACCTGACCGTTCAACTGCTCGTAATAGTTTGCCTCAGCTTCCGCCGGCGGTATATAGCCGAGCGGTTCCAACAGG
>Ga0308160_10001420_pt1 | contig 33785 bp, 29 predicted proteins | sample PhyFR1_FD_201036 | JGI IMG/M metagenome (GOLD analysis project Ga0308160, IMG submission 201036) | Phyllosphere microbial communities from UC Gill Tract Community Farm, Albany, California, United States - DLSLF.R1 | ecosystem: Host-associated > Plants > Phyllosphere > Unclassified | place: USA... | reverse complement strand
GGAACTCGCAGATGGAGTGGTGCGTGGTCCAGCCGATCACCGGGCTCAGCAGCGGCCCCTGGTAGGTGAACGGGCCGTAGGGCGAATCGCCGATCGCGTAGCACAGCAGATGCGTGTCGCCGGTCGAGTACGACAGGTAGTAGCGGCCGCCGTACTTGTGCAGCCACGGCGCTTCGAAGAAGCGGCGCGCATGGTCGCCGGCCAGCAGCGGCTGGCCGTGTTCGTCGACGATGCTGACTTCGCGCGGCGGCTCGGCGAACTGGGTCATGTCCGCGCGCAGCCGCGCCACGCGCGGGCCCAGCGCCGGCTCGGTATCGGCCGGTTCCTCGTGCGCCTGCGAATAGACGTTGTCGCGGTACTTCTGCAGCTGCCCGCCCCAGATCCCGCCGAAATACAGGTAGTGCTCGCCGTCGTCGTCGGCGAAGGCGGCAGGATCGATCGAGTAGCTGCCGTCGATGGCCTGCGGCTCGGCGGCGAACGGCCCTTCCGGGCGCGAACCGATCGCCACGCCGATCTGGAAGATGCCGTCGGCGCGCTTGGCCGGGAAATACAGGTAGTAGCGCCCGTCCTTGCACGCTGCGTCCGGCGCCCACATCTGCCGCTGCGCCCACGGCACGTCGTTCACGTGCAGCGCCACGCCGCAGTCCACCGCCGGGCCATCGGCGCTATCCATGCGGAACACGTGGTAGTCCTCCATGTCGAAATGGCCGCCGTCGTCGTTGAAGGCGATGCCGGCGTCGATGTCGTGCGAGGGATAGATGTACAACGCGCCCTCGAACACGTGCGCCGACGGATCGGCGGTGTACATGTGGGTGACCAAGGGCTGCGAGATGGCCTTGCTGGCCAGCCTGCGCAGGTCTGCGGCATCGGTGTCGGCGGACATTGCGTACCTAGAGCGTGAGGGGGAGGAAGCGTCAGTTGCCGAGCGCGGCGGCCTGCAGGCGGCGCGTGTCCAGGTCGCGTTCGATGCGCGACTCCAGCGCCTTGTCGATCTCGTACAGGAACAGCAGCGCCACGCCGAGCAGGAACGGAATCGCGCAGTACACGCTGACCGCCAGGCGGATGCCGCCGGTCACCGCGGCGCTCTGCTGCGGCAGCGCGGCGTCGTAGCCGTAGAACGCGAGCAGGCCCGCGACCAGCGCGCCGCCCACGCTCAGGCCGACCTTCAGCCCGCACAGCATCGCCGAGAAGATGATCGCGGTGGCGCGCCGGTGGTTCTTCCACTCCGAGTAGTCGGCCACGTCGGCGATCATCGCCCACAGCAACGGGATGGTGATGCCGTAGAAGAACCCGTGCAGCACGTAGGAGCCGAACACCAGGCCGATCGCCTGCGGCGGATACACCGCGAACGCCAGCAGGAACAGCGTGGACACCAGCAACGCGGCGCCGAACACGTTGCGCTTGCCGTAGCGGTCGGCCAGGCGCTTGGAGCAGCCGATGCCGACGATCATCGCCAGGATCCCGCCGGCGCTGAACACGCTGAAGGCGGAGGTCGGCGCGTCCTGTGGCCAGTGCAGCGCGGTCAGCCCGGCGCTGGCGAGCAAGCCGTTGATGCCGGCGATGAACCCGTTGAACCCGGCCTGGTCGAGGAAGCGCGTCAACGCCGCCGCATCCAGGTAATACTTGAAGTAGTACACGTACATGCCGCCCTTCATCGCCAGGTTGACGAACACCAGGATGGTCAGCGCCAGCATCACCAGCCACGGCTTGTTGCGGACCAGGTCGCCCAGGTCCTTGCGCACGCTGGACGGTTCGGCGGCGATCGGCAGCACCCGCTCGCGGGTGGTGAGGAAGGTGATCAGGAAGCAGATCGTGCCGACCACCGCGAACAGCGCCATGGTGCGCTGGAAGCCTTGCGCCTTGTCGCCGTTACCGAGGATCAGCACCAGCGGCAGCAGCAGCACCTGGATCACGAACTGGGCGATGGTGACCGCGAAGAAGCGGTACGCCGACAGGCTGTTGCGCTGCTCCATGCTGCCGGTGAGCACGCCGCTGAGCGCCGAATACGGCAGGTTGTTGGCGACGTAGATCAGCACCAGCAAGGTGTAGGTGGTGAACGCGTAGATCACCTTGCCCTGCTCGCTCAGCGCCGGGGTGCTGAAGGCGAGCAGCGAGATCGCGCCGAACGGCAGCGCGGTCCACAGGATCCACGGCCGGAACTTGCCCCAGCGCGTGCGCGTGCGGTCGGCGAGCACGCCCACCAGCGGCGTGAACACCAGCGCGCCGAACAGGCCGACCACCGAGATCAGCGTGGCCGCGGTGCCGGCGGGGATGCGGTAGATGTCGGTGTAGAAGAACGCCAGGAACGTGATCAGGGTCTGGAAGATCAGGTTGGCGGCCAGGTCGCCCAGGCTGTAGCCGATCTTTTCGCTGAGCGGGAGGCGGTGCGTGCTGGTCATGGGCCTGGGAGTCGCGGGAGGAGCTTGCTGCCCTCTCCGCCGGGGAGGGGCCGGAGGACGAGGGTACGGCGAACGCGGAAGCAGGTGCAGCGGTTGCGGCGCGTCTGGCGGCAGGCCCACTGCCGGCCGCGCGCGCGGTGCCTCGCCGCAGCGGGGCACCGCGCCCGGCGCCAGGATCAGAACGAGCCGCGGATGCCGAGCATGATGGTGCGTCCGGGCTGGTACAGGTCGTAGGTGGCGTTCGGATACTGGAAGGTGGTGCGCAGCGGTTCGTCGGTGAGGTTGGTGACGTTGAGGGTGATCTGCGGCGCCGAGCGCATCCACGCCAGCGTGTAGCTGGCCGACAGGTCCAGCTGTCCGCGCGCGTCGGCCATCAGCCGCGCATCGGGGATGCCGTTCTGGTTGGCGCCGGAAATGATCATGTCGTCGTTCCAGGCGTAGGACAGGCGCACCGAGGCGTTGTTCTTCTCCCAGTACACGGTGCCGTTCCACAGGTTCGGCGCCACGCCCACCGCCACCGCCTGGATGCCGTCGCCCTCGGACTCCTGCTTGACGTGGGTGTAGTTGAGGCTGAAGCCCAGGCCGTCGAGCAGGCGGTCCAGCGGCTGCACCCAGATCGCTTCCAGGCCGCGGATGTTGAGCGTGCCGTCGGCGTTGACCTGGGTCTGCACGTCCACGGTGGCCGCGTTCGGCCCGCCGCGCTGGTCGATCGCGGCCTGCTGGGTCGCGGTCAGGTCGCTGTAGGCCACGCCCAGGTCCTGGAACGGAATGCGGCGCACGCCGTTGACGGTGAAGCCGTCGATGCGCTTGTCGAACAGGGTCAGGCCGACGAAGCCTTCGCCGCCGGTGTACCACTCGCCGCCGATGTCCACGTTGGTGGAGCGGTAGGGCGCCAGGTTGGAATTGCCCTGGGTGGCGGTCTGCGCGGAGGGATCGCTGAAGTTGGTGTTGGGCAGCATCGCGCTGGGATCGGGCCGGGTCAGCGTGCGCGAGCCGGACAGGCGCAGCACCACGTTGTCGGCCACGTCCCAGGCCACGTTGAACGAGGGCAGCAGTTCGTTGTAGTCCGAGTTCAGCACCTGGTAGCGGCGCACACCGCCGACGGTGACCGGGCCGCTGATGGTCTGGTCGGTGGTCACGTAGCGCACGCCGGCGTTGAAGCGCATCGAGCGGTTCCACACGTCGGTTTCGGCGTTGGTCTCGACGTAGAAGCCCCAGTTCTTTTCCTCGATGCCGCCGGTGGAGGCGCCGGTGTTGGCGGCGTTGGTCTCCGGCGCGGCGGCGCTCAGGCCGTAGTAGCCGCTGTCGCGCAGGAAGCGATCGAAATCCACGGTGATGAAGCCGCCCTGCCCGGATTTCAGGTACGAGGCCAATGCCGACTGCGGAATCAGCGAGCCGGGGCCACCGGTGCAGGTGGTGCCGGCGCCGCGGCACACCAGGGTCTCCCAGGCAGTGCTGTTGTCGAAACCGCGGATGCGGCGCTCGGCCTGGTCGTAGGCGACGCCGACCTTGATGTTGCGCTTGTCCTCGCCGAACTGCAGGTCGGCACGCGCGCCGCGGGTCTCGGTCTCGCGCTTCTCGTTGCTGATGTTGAGCCGGCCGCCAGTCCAGCCCCAGCCCAGGTTCGGGTCGTTGAGGTCCAACGGACTGTTGATCGAGGGCTGGTCGCCACCGGTGTTGCTGTAGTCCACGGTGGTGAACGGCGAGGTCACCAGGATGCTCGGCGACTGCCGCTCCATCCAGCTGCGCGTGGCGTTGGCCTGCATGTTGAGCTTGATGTCCTGATTCGCGCCGAACAGCAGTTCGGCGCCCGGATTGACGCTCCAGAACTTGACGTCCTCGTGGTACGGGCGCGCTTCCAGGAAGTACTGGGCGTTGGTGAAGGTGGCATCGGTAACGACGTTGTTGCCGTCCAGCTGCATGTCCAGCGGGATCATGTTCCCGTTGCGCCCGATCAGGTTCATGCTGGTCCGATCGGTGGTGCGCTTGGCCTTGGAGAACATCGTGTCCAGGTAGAAATGCGCGGTGTCGCTGGGCCGCCATTCCAGCGACATCACCGAGGCGTCGCGGTCGCGGTCGCCCTGCATCTGCACGCGGCGGCCCAGGCGCGGGATCAGCGCGTCGCTGATCTGCGCGATGCTCAGGCCGGGGTTGTGCGCCAGCAGCCAGGCGGCGTCGATGCTCTCTCCCGGAGTGAGTCCGGCGCCAGCGGTGACCGGCACGGTGTCGGGGATGCGCCAGTTGCCGCCGCCGTTGGCGTTGCACGCGGCCGGTTGGTTGGTCGACGGCGTGCCGGCCGGCGGCGTCAGCCCGCATTGCGCGTAGGTCAGGCCCGGATTGGTCCAGCCGATCGTCTCGAAACCTTCCACGCCGATCTTGCTGCGCACCGAGGCCACGCCGAACAGCGCGCCGAAGGTGCCGGCTTCGTTGGTCCAGCTGCCCATCACGGCGCCGCGCGGGGTGGTCTTTTCGCTGGTGCTGTTCCAGTCGCCCTGCAGCTGGTAGGTCAGATGCGTGCCGGGCCGATCGAACGGCCGCGCGCTGCGCATGTCGACCACGCCGGACACGCCGCCTTCGAGCATGCTCGCGGTCGGCGTCTTGCTCACCGTCAGCTGGGTGAAGAACTCGGTCGGAAACAGGTTGAGGTCGACCTCGCGGTTCTGGTTCTGCGCGTTGATCCCGATCGAGGCGGTGGCGATGCTGGCGCCGTTGAGCGTGGTCTTGGTGAAGCTGGTGCCCAGGCCGCGGATGGCGATGTTCAGGCCTTCGCCGTTGACGTCGCGCGCGAGCTGCACGCCGGGAATGCGGTTGAGCGACTCGGCGATGTTCATGTCCGGGAACTTGCCGATGTCCTCGGCGAACACGGTATCGCTGAAGGTCACCGAATCGCGCTTGGCGTCGGTGGAGAACTGGATGCTGCGGCGGTAGCCGGAGACGGTGACCGTATCCAGTTGCTTCACCGCATCGTCGCCGGCCGCCGCGGGCGCTGGCGCCGCCTGCGCCGCAGGGGCTTCTGTGGGCGGTGCGGTCTGCGCCCAGGCGCTGCCTGCGGCCATGCCGAGCAATGCGGTGGCCAGTGCATGAGACAACGTGGTGCGCGCGTAACTGTTCTTCACCGTGATCCTCCCCAAAAAACAGGCGACCTGCGGCCCCGTGCAGTGTGACGCGGAGCGACCAGCCGACGAATTGCCCGAGTGACGGAAAAACGTGCAGCGACTTCAAATGCCCATGCTGGGGCAGTGGCCGCGGATGTTAGCGCTACCAGGATGGCTGTCACGCTGCAGGGCAACATAAACCCGCTGCATACCGATACATTCCGGAAAACGTGCGCCTGGTATGGCGGATGCACGTCGCATATCTGCGTCGGCATCGCGTTCGTGCTGCTGTGCACGATGGATCGCCTGTGGCGGCGTGCTAATGATAGCGCTACCAAACGGCGGCGACCGCCGCGCCCTGTGGGGATCGAAGCGTATGCACCGAGCCGGGAACAGCGCAGATAGCGTGCTGCATCGCAATATCCGACAGCTGCACGGATGCAGCGCCCCATGCCGCTGCCGACCTCCGCAGCACGGCGCGCATCTCCAGGTTGCCATGCCGGTACCGCGCACATGATTCCCTCGCCCGGCGCCGATGCCACCGACACCGCCGACACCGTCACCGGCACGCGCCTGGGGCGCATGCGCTGGCGCATCTGCGCGCTGCTGCTGGCCGCCACCACCATCAACTACATCGACCGCCAGGTGCTCGGCGTGCTGGCGCCGTTCCTGCAGGTGCAGATCGGCTGGAACGAGATCGAATACGGCTACATCGTCACCGCGTTCCAGGCCGCCTACGCGCTGGGCCTGCTGTGCAGCGGCGCGGTGATCGACCGCTTCGGCACGCGCGCCGGCTACGCGCTGGCGATCGGCATCTGGAGCCTGGCGGCGATGAGCCATGCGCTGGCCACCACCGTCATCGGCTTCGCGATCGCGCGCTTCTTCCTGGGCCTGGGCGAATCGGGCAATTTCCCGGCGGCGATCAAGACCGTGGCCGAATGGTTTCCGCGGCGCGAGCGCGCGCTGGCCACCGGCATCTTCAATTCCGGCTCCAACATCGGCGCCATCGTCGCCCCGCTGCTGGTGCCGGTGATCGCCAGCACCTGGGGCTGGCAGTCGGCGTTCCTGTTCACCGGCGCGCTCAGCGCCACCTGGCTGGCGGTGTGGTGGCTGAACTATCGCGCGCCCGAGCAGCAGCCGCGCCTGAGCGCGGCGGAACTGGCGCATATCCGCAGCGACCCGCCCGAACCCATGCAACGGCTGAGCTGGGCGCAGGTGCTGCGCCACCGCCAGGCATGGGCGTTCGTGGTGGCGAAGTTCGTCACCGATCCGATCTGGTGGTTCTTCCTGTTCTGGCTGCCCAAGTTCCTGCATGCCGAGTACGGACTGAGCCTGCTGCAGCTCGGCGCGCCACTGATCGTGATCTTCGTGCTCGCCGACGTCGGCAGCATCACCGGTGGCTGGATCGCCGGGCGCTTCATCGCCCGCGGCTGGAGCGTCAACCGCGCGCGCAAGACCGCGATGCTGATCTGCGCGCTGTCGGTGGTGCCGATCGTGTTCGCCGCGCGCGCCGACAACCTGTGGCTGGCGGTAGGCCTGATCGGCCTGGCCACCGCCGCGCACCAGGGTTGGTCGGCGAACCTGTTCACCCTGCCCTCGGACATGTTCCCACGCCACGCGGTGGCCACCGTGGTTGGCATCGGCGGCTTCGCCGGCGCGGTCGGCGGCATGCTGATCGCCACCTTCATCGGCTTCCTGCTCGAGGCCACCGGCAGTTACGTGCCGGTGTTCCTGATGGCCGGCTCGGCCTACCTGCTGGCGCTGGCGCTGGTGCAATGGCTGGCGCCGCGCCTGCAGCCGGCACAGTTGGAAGACCATGCCTGATCGGGCCTGCCCAGCACATGCCGAAAAGCACGCAAACGCGAGCGTATCCGCATCCATCCGACAACGTTCCACCCCATCCCACCGCGAGATGCCACGATGAAAACGATCGCATCGATCCTGTTCGCACTGTCGCTGGCTGTTTCCGCTGCGGCCGGCGCCGCGCCGCTGGCCGCCGGCAAGCAGCGCTTCCTGGGCAGCGCCTACGGTCCATCGCAGACGCAGGACTTCACCCGCTACTGGAACAAGGTCACGCCCGAGAACGCCGGCAAATGGGGCAGCGTAGAAGCGGTGCGCGGGCGCATGGACTGGAGCGCGCTCGATGAGGCCTACAACCTGGCCAAGCGCAACAACATGCCGTTCCAGATGCACGTGCTGATCTGGGGCAGCCAGCAGCCGCTGTGGATGCGGACGCTGTCGCCGACGGAGCAGCGCGCCGCGATCGAGCAGTGGTTCGCCGCGGTGGCGCAGCGCTATCCGGACATCGATCTGCTGGAGGTGGCCAACGAAACCCTGCCAGGCCACAATCAGCCCGACGACAGGAAAGACGACAGCGGCAACTACCTGCAGGCGCTGGGCGGCACCGGCAGCACCGGCTGGGACTGGGTCCTGCAGTCGTTCCGTCTGGCACGGCGCCATTTCCCCCATGCCAAGCTGATGATCAACGACTACGGCATCACCAACAGTGCCGACGCCACGCGCCAGTACCTGCACGTCATCCAGCTGCTGCAGCGCGAACGCCTGATCGATGCGATCGGCCTGCAGCAACATGCTTTCGAGACGCGGGCGGACGTGCCGATCTCGGTCCACCGCGCCAACCTCGACACGCTGGCCGCGACCGGCCTGCCGATCTACGTCACCGAACTCGACCTGGACGGCCCCACCGATGCGCAGCAACTGGCCGACTACCAACGCGTGTTCCCGCTGTTCTGGGAACACCCGAGCGTACGCGGGGTGACCCTGTGGGGCTTCCGCCGCGGCCTGTGGCGCGACAAGGAAGGCGCCTACCTGATCCGCGACGACGGCAGCGAGCGCCCGGCGCTGGCCTGGCTGCGCGGCTACGTGGCGAGCAAGCCGTAGCGCGAAACACGCTGCGTCCGACCATCATCATTCCACGACCCGCATCCCGACCATGACCCTGTCCTCTCCCGCCCTGTCCCTGCATCCCGACCGCCTGCTGCCGCCGGAGCCGGGCATGCGCGCGATCGCGCGCCGCCTGTACGCGCAGGTCGCCGCGTTGCCGATCGTCAGCCCGCACGGCCACACCGATCCGGCCTGGTTCGCCGAGGATGCGCCGTTCGCCAACGCCACCGAACTGCTGCTGGTGCCCGACCACTACGTGTTCCGCATGCTCTACAGCCAGGGCGTGGACCTGGACGCGCTGGGCATCCCGCGCGCCGACGGCAGCCGCGCCGCGGTGGATCCGCGCGCGGCCTGGCGCGTGTTCGCCGAGCGCTTCCAGCTGCTGCGCGGCACGCCGTCGGCGCTGTGGCTGAACCATGTCTTCCACGAAGTGTTCGGCCTGCGCGTGCGCCTGGACGCGGCCAGCGCCGACCTGTACTACGACCGCATCGGCGAGGCGCTGCAGACGCCGGCGTTCCGGCCGCGCGCGCTGTTCGATCGGTTCGGCATCGAGGTGATCGCCACCACCGAATCGCCGCTGGATCCGTTGCAGCACCACGCCACGATCCGCGCCAGCGAGTGGAACGGGCGGGTGATCACCGCCTACCGCCCCGACGCGGTGATCGACCCGGAGCACGAGCAGTTTCCCGATGTGCTGCACCGTTTCGGCGAGCTGACCGGCGAGGACGTGTATGCCTGGGACGGCTACCTTCGCGCGCATCGCCAGCGCCGCGCGTTCTTCGCGCAGATGGGCGCCACCTCCACCGACCACGGCCACCCCAGCGCGGCCACCGCCGACCTGCCCGCGGCCGAGGCCGCGCGGCTGTTCGCGCGGGTGCGCGGCGGCGGCGCCAGCGCCGCGGACGCGGAACTGTTCCGCGCGCAGATGCTGACCGAAATGGCGGCGATGAGCGTGGACGACGGCCTGGTGATGCAGCTGCATCCCGGCTGCTTCCGCAACCACAACCGCAGCCTGTTCGCGCGCTACGGCCGCGACAAGGGCGCAGACCTGCCGCTGCGCACCGACTACGTGCATGCGCTGAAGCCGCTGCTGGACCGCTTCGGCAACACGCCGGGCTTCACCCTGATCCTGTTCACCCTGGACGAGAGCACCTACGCGCGCGAACTGGCGCCACTGGCAGGGCACTATCCGTCGCTGCTGCTCGGCCCGGCCTGGTGGTTCCACGACGCGCCCGAAGGCATGTGGCGCTTCCGCGAGCAGACCCTGAGCAGCGCCGGTTTCTACAACACCGTCGGCTTCAACGACGACACCCGCGCGTTCCTGTCGATCCCGGCGCGGCACGATGTCGCGCGGCGCGTCGATTGCGCGTTCCTGGCCAAACTGGTGGCCGAGCATCGCCTCGACGAGGACGAAGCGGCCGAGGTCGCACTGGACCTTGCATATCGGTTGCCGAAGCAGGCCTACCGCTTGTGACAGCGGGTGCCGTCTGCGCCGTCGCCGCATCGACGCGCGAACCCGCGCACACCGCCGTGGCGTCGCCCAGCCGCGCCCTGCAACGCGCACTCGCACCGCTGCTGATGCTGGGCTCGCTTGCCGCCGGCAGCGTCGACGCGGCGCCGGCGCCGCAGTCGCCGCCCCCACGCGAGCGGCTGTCGCTGGATGCCGATTGGCGCTTCCATCGCGGCGACGCGCCCGGCGTCGGCGACACGCTGGACTACGACGTGCGCCCGGACATCGAGCGCAGCGCCGACGGCAAGGTGGCCGATGCCCGCCCCGACGCCGCCGACCATGTCGCGGCACGCACCCGGCCGGTGCTCAAGCCGTGGATCCTGCCCACCGGCAATGCCTTCATCGCCGACCCGACGCAACGCCACCAGCGCCCGCCCGGCGACCCGGGCAGCGACGTGGCCTTCGTCCGTGCCGACTTCGACGACAGCGCGTGGACGCGCGTGGACCTGCCGCACGACTGGGCGATCGCCGGGCCGTTCCTGAAGGATGGCCCGTACGGCGGCATGGGTCGGCTACCGAGCTGGGGCGTGGGCTGGTATCGCAAACGCCTGGACATTCCCGCCAGCGACCGCGGCCGCGCGGTGTTCCTCGACATCGACGGCGCGATGTCCTACGCCACGGTATGGCTCAACGGCCACTTGGTCGGCGGCTGGCCGTACGGCTACAGCTCCTGGCGCGTGGACCTGACCCCATACCTGGTGCCCGGCGGCAGCAACCAACTGGCGATCCGTCTGGACAACCCGCCCGAGTCGGCGCGCTGGTATCCCGGCGGCGGCCTGTACCGCAGCGTGTGGCTGAGCAAGACCGCGCCGGTGCATGTCGGCCAGTGGGGCACGCAGATCAGCACGCCGCAGGTGTCGGCGCAGGCGGCGACGGTGCGGGTGGCGGTGACGCTGGACAACAGCGGCGACGCGGCGGCGCAGGTGCAGGCCAGCACCGCGATCTATGCGCTGGATGCCGAGGGCCGCCGGCAAGGCGCGGCGGTGGCGCGGATCGCTGCGGCCAGTGCACGCATCGCGGGGCGATCGAGCACCGCACTCGACGGCAGCGCACGCATCGCCAAGCCGCAGTTGTGGGGCCCGCCGCCGACGCAGAAACCGCACCGCTACGTCGCGGTCACCGAGGTGACGCAGGACGGCCGCGTGATCGATCGCTACGAAACCCCGTTCGGCGTGCGCACGCTGCGCTGGGATCCGGCGCGCGGCCTGCTGGTCAACGGCGAACACGTGCCGATCCGCGGCGTCAACAACCACCACGACCTCGGCGCGCTCGGCGCGGCGTTCAACCTGCGCGCTGCCGAGCGCCAGCTGCAATTGCTGCAAGGCATGGGCGCCAACGCGATCCGCATGAGCCACAACCCGCCCGCGCCGGAACTGCTGGAGCTGACCGACCGCATGGGCCTGCTGGTGGTCGACGAGATTTTCGACAGCTGGGAAATGAAGAAGACCCCGCTGGATTTCCACCTGCTGTTCGCCGACTGGCACGAGCCGGACCTGCGCGCGCTGCTGCGCCGCGACCGCAACCACCCGTCGGTGATCCTGTGGAGCGTGGGCAACGAAGTCGGCGAGCAATACACCGGCGAAGCCGGCGCGGCGATCGCACAACGCCTGCAGGCCATCGTGCACGAAGAAGATCCCACCCGCCTGGCCACCGCGGCGATGAACTACGCCGCGCCGGACATGCCGCTGCCTGCGGCGCTGGACGTGATCGGCCTCAACTACCAGGGCGAAGGCATCCGCGACACGCCGGAGTTCGCCGGCACCGAGCGCATCCGCAAGCCGCCGCAATATCCGCTGTTCCATGCGCGCTTCCCGCACAAGCCGATCTTCAGCAGCGAGACCGCCTCGGCGCTGAGCAGCCGCGGCGTATACCTGTTCCCGGTGAGCGCGGACAACAGCGTGCCGGTGCGCGACGGCCGCGGTGGCGATTCGGTTGCGCACCAGGTCAGCGCCTACGAACTGCACGCGGTGGATTTCGGCGCCAGTGCCGACAAGGTGTTCGCGTCGCTCGACACGCATCCGTTCGTCGCCGGCGAGTTCGTGTGGACCGGCTTCGACTACCTGGGCGAGCCTACCCCGTACTACTCCTCGCGCAGTTCCTACTCCGGCATCTTCGACCTGGCCGGTTTTCCCAAGGACCGCTACTGGCTGTACCAGGCGCGCTGGCGCCCCGAGCTGCCGATCGCGCACCTGCTGCCGCACTGGACCTGGCCGGGCCGCGAGGGCCAGGTCACGCCGGTGCACGTGTTCACCTCCGGCGACGAGGCCGAGCTGTTCGTCAACGGCGTCTCGCAAGGCCGCAGGAAGAAGGCGCCGCTGCAGTACCGGCTGCGCTGGGACGAGGTGGTCTACGCGCCGGGCGAATTGCGCGTGCAGGCCTACAAGGACGGCAAGCCCTGGGCCAGCGAGCGCGTGCGCACCGCCGGGCCCGCAGCGCGGCTGCAGGCCACGCCGGACCGCACCACGCTCCGCAACGACGGCCGCGACCTGGCCTTCGTGACCGTGCGCCTGCTCGACCGCGACGGCACTCCCGCGCCCACCGCCGGCGACCGGTTGCGCTTCCGCGTCGAGGGACCGGGCGAACTCGTCGCCACCGACAACGGCGATCCTACTGACCTGGAAGCGTTCGCCGCCCCCACGCGTAACGCGTTCAACGGCGTGGCGCTGGCGATCGTGCGCGCCCTGCCGGGCAAGACCGGCACCATCACCTTGCATGTCGAATCGGACACGCTGCAGGCCGCCAGCACGCAGATGCGGGCGCAGCCATGAGCGGCGCGCCCACTGGCATGTCGGCGCCTCCTGTCCGTCACCGCACACGCACCCCGCTTCCGCATGACACCCACGCTCGAACAAGGACCGCCGCCATGCCTGCACTGCGCAACACACGCATCGCGACCCTGCTGCTGGCCTGCCTGCTCGGCACGGCGACGGCGATGGCCGCCGACCGACCTGCCGTCGCGTCGCGCACGCCGACCGCCGCGGCGGACAGCCGCAGCCTCAAGGACGCCTACGCCGGCGCGTTCCTGATCGGCACCGCGGTCAACGCCGACATCGTCTCCGGCAAGGACGCCACCTCCGCCGCGCTGGTGCCGCGGCAGTTCAACGCGATCACCGCCGAGAACGCGATGAAGGCCGAAGTGGTCAATCCGCGCCCCGGCGTGTTCGATTTCGCCGCCGCCGATGCCTTCGTCGAGTACGGCCGCCGCCACGGCATGTTCGTGGTCGGCCACACCCTGGTCTGGCACAACCAGACCCCGGACTGGTTCTTCGTCGATGCGCAGGGCAAGCCCAACAGCCGCGACGCACAGATCGAGCGCATGCGCGCGCACATCCAGGCGGTGGCCGGGCGCTACGTCGGCAAGGTGCAGGCCTGGGACGTGGTCAACGAGGTGATCGACGAGGACGGCAGCTACCGCAACACCAAGTGGGTGGAGCGTGTCGGCGACGGCGACGAGCTGGTGCGGCAGGCGTTCCGCTTCGCCGCGCAGTACGCGCCGGATGCGCAGCTGTACTACAACGACTTCAACGCCTGGCGCCCGGAAAAGCGCGACGGCATCGTGCGCATGGTGAAGATGCTGCAGCGCGCCGGCATCCGCATCGACGGCGTCGGCATGCAGGGCCACTGGGGCCTGGACTACCCCAACCAGCACGATATCGAAGCGGCGATCGACGCCTACTCCGCGCTCGGGGTCAAGGTGATGATCACCGAGCTCGACGTGGACGTGTTGCCGCTGACCAAGGAAGGCCAGGTGATCGGCACCGGGATGACGCACAAGCAGTTCCAACTGCCCGAGTTCAAGCGCTACCTCGATCCGTACCGCGACGGCCTGCCGGCGGACGTGCAGGCGCAGCTGCGCGACCGCTACGCCGAATTGTTCCAGCTGTTCTGGCGCAAGCGCGACAAGCTGGCGCGGGTCAGCGTATGGGGCGTGGACGACGGCATGTCGTGGAAGAACGACTACCCGGTGCCGGGACGCCGCAACTATCCGCTGCTGTTCGACCGCGAACGCAAGCCCAAGCCTGCGTTCGACGCGGTGCTGGCGGTGCCGGCGCAGGCGCAGTAGCGAGCCCGCGGCGGCGCAGCCGCAACGGCTTCGACCGCCGTGGCACGCCCTGGCCCTTTTGCCGGGCAACAAGCCGCATTGCCGCGAAGGCCGGCGCGCGTATCGGCGCGCCGGCAATACCTCAGCGCGTCAACACCTGCGGCGCCTGGGCCTGGGTCTGCGCCTGCGTGGCCTGCTCCTGTGCCTGCACGGTGCGCTGAGTCTGCGCCTGCTGCGCGGTCTGCTCCTGCAGCTGCTGGTAGGTTTCCTGCGCCGGCCGCGCGATCGCCTCGCTGGTCGTCATGTGCGCACGGTTGGCATACGGATCGGGCGACGCCGTGGCGCCGTCGCGATACACGAACGCCAGCTCGCCGCCCTGGTGCGCCCCGGTGGGACGGTTGAAGCCCACCGACAACTGGTCGCGCTCGCTGAATCCGCTCTGCCTGGCCAGCAGGGTCAGGCTGGCGGTCATGCGCTCGCTGTTGTCGTCCCAGCCCTTGCCTAGCGCCTGCTCGGCCTGGGCGACGCCGCTGCGCACCTTGTCGTGCAGCGCGCGATCCGCACCGGTCGGCTCGGCCGCGGGCGCAGCAGCGCGCGGCGCCGGCGGAGCCGCGCCGGTATCGCGGAAGCCGTTCGGGATCCACTCCGCCGGCACCTTGCCTTGGTCGATGCCCAACGCTTTGAGGTCGGCGCTTACTTCCGGCGGCGCGCGCTTGGGATCGCGCAACTGCGCGGCGTTCTCGGCTTCGGCGACCATGCCCAGGTCGCGCGCGCCGTAGTTCTGCGGATAGCCGCGCGCGTCGTAGAACAGCTTGCCCATCGCCTCGACGTTCTTCGGCGCGTTCGCGTCGATCTTCAGGTCGTTGCCGAAGGTCAATTCGTCCTTGGCCTTGTAGGTCGCCTTGGCGCCCTCGCCGTCCTTGTCGATGTAGCTGGCCATCTCGGTGCTGGCGTTGTACAGGTCCTTCAGCGTCGCCTTGGGATTGCTGTGCTTGACGTAGTCGGCCAGCGTGTTGATCCCGGCGATCTCGTCCTTGGACTCGCGCGTGCGCTCCTCGGCGCTGTGCTCCTTCAGTGCCGCGGTGTAGTCGTGCGGCGAGGGCGACCTGGCGATCTCGTCGATCTTGTCCTTGAACGCGGTATCGGATGTGTCGATCGCGGTCTTGTTGATCGCATGGCCGATCTCGTGGCCGAGGATGATCCGCGCGGTATTGGCCGAATCGTCGCGCGGCGCATCCATCTTGGCGGTGCGCAGCACGTCCATCGGCAGCAGGATCTCGCCTGTGCTCGGCCGGTACGCGCCGTTGCCGTCGCGTGGGTGCGCGCCAAACCCCGACAGCTGCTTCTGCTCGATCGCCTGCTCCACCCGCGCCTTGAGCTCGGGCGTGTTGTCCAGCATCTGCCGCAGCGCCTGGCCTTCCTTGGCGTGCGCCGCCTCGAACGTGTCCACCATCTTCTTCAGGTCATCGTCGGTCGCCATCACCCATCTCCTTATGCGGTGGCCAGGATCTGCAGCAGCGACACGCAGGCCTGCGCGTCATCCGCGCCGGCAGCGTTGCCGACGAACGCATACACCACCACGGCGCCGCGCTCGAAGTGCCAGCGGCCGGGGCTGCCCAGGCGCGGCGGCGCGATCCATTGCGCGGCGAAACCGGCCTCGGCCAGCGCCTGCTTGTACGCGCCGAGCGGTTGCGTGCAGCGTGCCGGCGCAGCGGATGCCGGTGCGAACGCGAAGTCCAGCCGCGACGGCAGCTCTCCATCGGCGTCGGCGACCGACTCCAGCGAATATCGCCCGCCGCCGGCCACCGGGCCGGACGCACTGAACGCATGCGCGGTGTCGCCGGCGTCCACCTGCAGGCCCGCATGCGCGGCGACCTGCGCCGGGGTCAGGTCCTGCTTGCCGCCGATCGCCAGGATCAGCCGCACTACGCCTTGTGCCAGTTGCTCTGGCGTCATCTCCGACATGGCCCGCTCCTTTGTAGTGGGAATCGATGAAGGTTGGGAATGCGCACCGGCGCAGGCGGCCAGCAGCGCCGCCGCCAGCAGGGCAGCGCCGCGCAGCACGAGCCGGCGCCCAGCGCGCGGCGGTGGGCGGATGTCGCCGGGGGAAACAGAGTCCATGGTGCGCCTCTCCTTTGAACGCCTGTCGCGCGTGTCCGCGGCCAGGCATGTTGCCGGCGATTGTAGCCATCGCGCCGGTACGCTGCAGCCGCACGCGCGACGCCAGCGTGGCCGCGAGCATACGCAGCCGTGCGTACGCGCGGAGGTGAAGAGCACGCACCCGGCAGATGGCATCATCGCCCCACACCACCCAGGAATCCTCCGATGCGATTTCCGACCCGCGTCCTGCTCGCCGCCGCCGTGCTGGCGTTGCTCGCCTGTTGTGCGAAGAGCCAGGCGCCCGCGCCGCGCTTTCCCGTGATCGGCCATGTCACCGCGTTCGATCCTGCGTTTAGCGACACGGTGGCGGCGGACGCGCGCATCGAGCGCATCGCCGAAGGCTTCACCTGGTCCGAAGGCCCGGCCTGGGTACGCGACGGCGGCTACCTGCTGTTCAACGACGTGCCGCAGAACACCATGTACCGGTGGTCGGAGCGCGACGGCCTGTCGGTCTTCCTCAAGCCGTCCGGCTACGCCGGCCCGCCGCTGGACGTCCTGCGCGAGGCTGGCGCAAACGGCATGCACGCCGAGCCGTCAGGCAGCGTGCTGCTCGCCGATTCGGGCACGCGCGCCGTCGCCCGGCTCGATCCGGTCACGCGGCGCAAGACCCTCCTGGCCAGCGCCTACGACGGCCACCGCCTCAACAGCCCCAACGACCTGGTGAGGCGCAGCGACGGCGCGGTGTTCTTCACCGACCCGCCGTACGGCCTGAAGGACGGCGACAACTCCCCGGTCAAGGAACTGCGCTACAACGGCGTCTACCGGCTGGACACCGACGGCAGCGTGCACCTGCTGGATGACAGCCTGAGCCTGCCCAACGGCATCGCCCTGTCGCCCGACGAGCGCACCCTGTACGTGTCCAACTCCGACCAGGCGCGGCCGATCTGGACCGCCTACACGCTCGACGCGCGCGGCGAAGTCACCGGCAAGCGCGTCTTCGCCGACGCCTCCGACATCGTCGGCGACGCCAATCCCGGCCTGCCGGACGGCATGGCCGTGGCCAGCGACGGCCGCCTGTTCGCCACCGGCCCCGGCGGCGTGCTGGTGTTCGCACCCGACGGCCGCCGCCTGGGCCGCATCGAAACCGGCGGCCCCGTCGCCAACTGCGCCTTCGGCGACGACGGCCGCACGCTGTACATGACCTCGCACAAGATCCTGGCGCGGGTGCGGGTGAAGGCGACGGGGTTGGGTTTTACGCCGTAACCGACCGACGGGTTCCGCCCGTCCATTCAAGCCGCCGCCTCGCGCGGCCAACGCAAGCATTGGGTCTATGGAAATCATGCGATTCGCGGATGCAGCAAAGCAGGACGATCCCGCAGAAGCGGTCGTCATGGCTACGCACGATCTGGTCTTCGACAAGGGCGACGGAAATACGGAGCATCTTGATCGCCTCTCTCCTGAAGCGCGGCTTGTTTACTTGGTGTGGTACTTCGACGGAGAGATCCACAACGGTGGCTTCGACCAACTTTTCATCAACTCGCTGGGCAACCATTGCGTCGAGATCCTCGGCCACTTGCAGACCATCGGCGCGGGCAAGTCCCACGACCTTCTGTCCAAAGCAGTTTCGTGGTTTCCGAACTCGTTGCCATCCAGCGACCGCCAGATCAGGTGGTCGCAACTTGAAACCTTTTCTGACACGCCGGAGTACGAGGCAGAGATGGACAGGCTGGATGAAGAGTTCTACAAGTACGAGGACAATCTGGGTTCACTGCTGAGTGCGTATGTGGCCCAGCACCCGAATGCGTCGATCAGGGCCTGATCCATTCAGCGATCGGCCTCTTGGTAGGCATTCCATGGCTTGCCCTGGTGTCCACTTCGCCTTGCCGGCGAAGATGCCACCATTCTTACATCTAAGCAAAGTAACGAAGATCGCCTGGCCTTCGTCCAGTAAAGAAGTCGAGGAGCGCTACTTTGAGGAACCCGGAACTTACCCTCCCTTCTCCCGCCGGGAGAAGGTGGCGCGCAGCGCCGGATGAGGGTACGGGCGACCCAGGCAGTCGCACCGCACCCTCAGGCTGCTTTTTTTCAAGGCAGGCATCCACAGTGGACGCTCTTCAATCCAACCATTCGCGTCGCCGTGATGTCTGCCGCTTCGTTCGTCGCGGCTGAAGCCGCTCCTACAGGAGGAATTCAACCCCCTTCGCGCTGTAGCTAGGACGCGGCGTCGCTGCGAAACACACACTGATTTACGTTGAATTTCTCAGCCAGCCTTTTGCCCGATCCGATCCAACGCGGCCAGCACATCGTCCGACAACGACAACTCAGCCGCCGCCAGGTTCTCCCGCAGATGCGCAACCGACGAGGTGCCCGGGATCAGCAGGATGTTCGGCGCACGCGCCAACAGCCAGGCCAGCGCCACCTGCATCGGCGTCACGCCAAGTTCGTGCGCAATGGACGACAGCGAGTCGGACTGCAACGGAGAGAAACCACCCAGCGGAAAGAACGGCACATAGGCGATGCCGTCGCGGCCGAGCGCATCGATCAACGCATCGTCGCCGCGGTGCGCCAGGTTGTAGTGGTTCTGCACGCACACCACCTTGGCGATGCCCCGCGCTTCCTGCACCTGCGCGGCCGTGGCGTTGCTGATGCCCAGATGCCGGATCAACCCGCGCTGCTGCAATTCCGCGAGCGCACTGAACTGCGCCTCGATCGAACCCTCGCTGGGCTTGTACGCATCCAGCATCACCCGCAGGTTGACCACATCCAGCACCTCCACGCCAAGGTTGCGCAGATTATCGTGTACCGCCTGGGTCAGCTCGGCGGGGCTTTGCGCCGGTAGCCAGGACGCGTCGTCGCCGCGCACGGCGCCGACCTTGGTGACGATGGTCAGCTGCTGCGGATACGGATGCAGCGCCTCGCGGATCAGCTGGTTGGTGATGTGCGGCCCGTAGAAGTCGCTGGTGTCGATGTGGTCCACGCCGGAGGCCACCGCCTCGCGCAACACCGCCAGCGCCGCGGCGCGGTCCTTGGGCGGGCCGAACACGCCCGGCCCGGCCAGCTGCATCGCGCCGTAGCCGATGCGCGTCACCGTGCGGTCGCCGAGGGAAAAAGTGCCTGCTGTCGAAAGCTTGTTCATGACTGCCTCCAGAAAGGTGGGCCGAAGCCTGGGTGAGGCCTGCACTGTAGGCCGCGCGCCGATGCGCGATAATCCGGTCGAATCGGCACGGGCTGTGCGGGAAATCGAACAATGACCACCGACCTGCAAGACCTCTTCGCCTTCCTGGCGGTGCTGCGCGGCGGCGGCTTCCGCGAAGGCGCGCGGCTCAGCGGCAGCTCCGCCTCCAGCCTGAGCGAGGCCGTGCGGCGCCTGGAAACCCGCCTCGGCGTGCGCCTGTTCAATCGCACCACCCGCAGCGTGCTGCCGACCGAGGCCGGCGCGCGCCTGGCCGAACGCCTGATCCCCGCCCTCGGCGAAGTGGAAGCCGCGTTGGACGTGGTCAACGGCTTCCGCGACCGCCCCAGCGGCACCCTGCGCCTCAACGTGCCGGGCGCCGCCGCGCGCCTGGTGCTGCCGGCGATCGTCACCCCGTTCCTGAAGGCCTATCCGGAGATCAGGCTGGAGGTGATCGTGGAAGACAGCTTCGTCGACATGCTGGCGGCCGGCTGCGATGCCGGCATCCGCTACGACGAGCGGCTGGAGCAGGACATGATCGCCGTGCCGATCGGCCCGCGCGTGCAGCGCTTCGCCACCGCCGCCTCACCCGGCTACCTGGCCGAACGCGGGCACCCGCAGCACCCACGCGACCTGCTCGCGCACGCCTGCCTGCGCGGCCAGTTCGCCAGCGGCGCCATCCCGGCCTGGGAATTCGAACGCGACGGCGAGATCGTGCTGGTCGAACCGAGCGGCCCGTTGCTGGTGCGCCTGGGCGCCGCCGTGGACCTGGCCATCGACGCCGCGGTCGGCGGCCTGGGCGTGGTCCACCTGTTCGAAGACTGGCTGCGCCCGCACCTGGACAGCGGCGCACTGCAGCCGGTGCTGGAACCCTGGTGGCAAAGCTTCAGCGGCCCATTCCTCTACTACCCCGGGCGCCGCCACCTGCCGGCGCCGCTGCGGGCGTTCGTGGATTTCACTCGGACGCCGTGAGTTCGGTGCAGGCGGCGGTGCTCACTGCTTCCTGCTCCCTGTAGGAGCGGCTTCAGCCGCGACCCGCCTCACCGACAACGCCCAGCGCGCCGGTCGGAGGCGCGCCATCTGCATCGCCCCACCACTTGCAAGAAAACTCCCAACTACTCCCGAAACCGCCGCAACCAAACAAACCCAGGCGCCGCGATCCGCATCTTCGACGTCCCATCCCACTCCAACACAAACCCCGCATCCACCAACGCCGCAGCGACCTGCCGCCCGACCGCAAGATCCGCATCCGCCCCACCCTGCAAATCCCCGAACGCGATAAACAACCCGCCGCCGTCCACCGCGCACTCCACATCCTGCCCGTGGTAGAAACAATAGCCGTGGTAGTCGCCCTCCGGCGCCTCCGCCACCGCCTCGGTCACCTCGGTGTGGCCGTCGGACATCGTGTAGCCGGCATTCGCCAGCGCGCAGATGCCCGCATCGTGCAACTGTTCGAACACGGCGTCCACGCGATCGCAATCGGTCAGCGACGACCAACCCTGCTCAGCCTGCTGCTTGGCCTGCCACTGGCTGCCGACCGCGGCACGCAGCATCGGTTCGTCGCACTCGTCTTCCAGAATGTCGTCGAGCATCTCCTCGCGAATCTCGGACTCAGAGTAGTAGCCGGACCAGACCCACTTCCGGATTGAATCGAGGACATACGCATCGGTGTCGTTCACGCTCGCTCACTGTTGAGTGCCAGGCACTTACCTGGCGCGCACGGTAACAGGACGACGTTTCGATCTTGGAAACGCCGAGTGAATCTAAGGATCGAGGCCGGCGCTATCGCAGCAAAACCCGACCACCGACACCACGCCAGTCGCCATCTCACGCGACGCTGGCGTGGCTATGGCGGCGCACGCCACAAGGACATGCGCACACCAATAACGTCAGACCTTGGATCGCAGCGGATGCGAAGCGGCGCGCGTTGCCCGCGCTTTCTTCTTCCCCGCAGCCCGCGCCGATGGCCCAACCGCAGCCGGCACGCGGCTGATCAACAACACCCCGCGCCCCACCGTCACCCGCAACGCATCACCCACGGCAAAACCGTACTGCTCCAACCAGCGCCCAGACAGACGCAGCTTGGGCACGGCACAGCCGACGACATCCTCGGCGCGGCGCACGTCGTAGTGCTGGTAGCTCATCGTGCAGCGCTCGGGCACGCGGAAGCGCAGCCGTGAGGCGGTGGGTGTGACGAATGGGGAGGCCTCGGCGGTCGCAGGTTGCTCAGCGGCCTGCGTGTCGGCTGATCGAGCGCGGCGCTTGGCCTTGCGCGGCACGGATGCAGTGTTGGGATTGAAGGTGGTTTGATTGAAACGGCGCATATCGGACTCCTCGGTTTGATCGGAGTCCGCCCCTCGCTGTCAATCGGGGTGGCGGACGGTACGCGGTTGACAGACCGGACCGAGGACCGGCAGACCTTGCGGTCTCCGCGCACCGCCCGCCAGAAAGCAGGCACGTTCCCATTGCCGAGCAGGCACAAAAAAAGCGCCGGCATCGACGATGGGCGCTGTGCGCCTCGGTCGTTCGAGCTGTCAAACTCGGCTGCGGGATTTGCCGTAGCACATCGATCATGCGACTGCGTATTAGATCCTGTCAATAGATGTTCATCCATTATTTCAAAGAGCTTGCTAGCAAAAAAAAAACTGGCCACAACGAATCGGATGTCTACCGGCCAGATCGCAAGAGTGCTTGCGACCGTCGAATTATGCTGATAGCGTCACATTAATCGGCATCCGCGGGAAGGACACCATGATTAGGCACAGGGTTTACACACCTACTTCGTGGAAATCTGTTGGTGTGATAAGGCCGCTATTGCGGCTAGGCCTAGCGGAAGCGAGGATAGACACCTCGTTTACAACCCAGACTGTCGTCGAATAGTAGTTAGCCATTGCGAGGAAACATGATCGCCGAGTCACTGTCCGCATTAGCGTCCGGTCTAACGTTCTGGAAGGATCGCGAGAAAGATGGAAGAGCGGAGAAACGCTTAAGAAATCGGGCGATCGGCGTTGTCATGGATGCAGCAATCGCAACGAAGGCATACTTGCGTGATCGCGAGCTAGGCCTGCCGGAAGATCGTGAGAAAGAGCACTCGGTAGCCCGGCTGTGGCAGTCGGCCGCACAGGTCATCGACGAATATGATTACCAGCTCTTCAATTCCGCCAAGCTGAAAGCACTGGGCTGGGCCGATCCACGAGAATGGAGGCGTGTAGAAGGTCGCAAGTGGACCGTGAACATTGACAAGATCATTGAGCAGTGCGAGTGGCTGCAGCGCAATGGCTAACAATTCGTCCAAGCCGACGCCATTTCGCGGCGCAGCTTAACTCAGGTGTTAGGCGTCAAGGAGAGTTTCCTATGGATTCTGTGAGTGTCGAAGAGCTAAGCCAGGATCACCTCTCACATTACTGGACAATTTTTGCTTATGCGCCAGGAGAGGAATACTGTCGTGAAGTCTGGCGAAGCCTGCGACTGCTTCCGTTTGTCGGGGCAGATCATCCTGGCACTATCATCCCAGTTCTGTATGTGCAGGTCTCTGCCATCTCTGATGGTGGGATCGCTCCACTGATTACGCGCCTAGAGCATATTGACCCTGGAGCCGATAGGCGTATTGTTCGCGAGTTCCTCGGCGATTGACGGCTAACAATTCGTCCAAGCCGACGCCGCTTCGCGGCGCGGCTTAACTCAGGTGTTAGCGCTCATAGGGGGAGTGTCGCGGGATGATAATTTTCAAGACCGATGCAGGCACGCTGTCAGGTGTAGTCGCCCATGCGAAGCACGCGCTTGTGAGAGTACCAGCCAAGCTCAGTCCCGGCGACCTAATTCTTATCGCTCAGACAATCCAATCACTACGGCCTGGTCAAAGGCAAATCCGCTATTGCATGTCCTTCGTTCGTTCCTATAGAGACGCGCAAGGTGAGTCCGACAAAATCTGGGGGCATCATTGGCCTTTCATCATCGAGGGCACTGACCTAAAAGAGCTGGAGCGCCCTTTCAACATCAAAGCAGTTCAAAAATCATCCAAGAACTACGGTCAAGGCGGTCCGGTTGTTTACGTTGACCCACTCGACCAGCGGGCAATTGAGAGCGGCGGTTACCTATAAGTCTAGGGTGAGCGCTAACAATTCAAGCCGAATCCGCTTCATAGGTCGGTCTAATTCAAGCGCTAGCCGTTGATGGAGAGCTTCATGAAGCTTGTCACTGCAGTACTCGCGCTGCTCTTCAACGCGGCCGCCCACGCGGAGGACATCGCTGCATGCTCAGACCCCGCCGGCAAGGGCTACTTTCCCGAGATCGGAGTCGTCACTAAGGAAGATAGTGGCTGGGAGGAGGAGAAGATCACTGGGGGAATCACCAAGCTCACCAAGCTCGGCGAGAACCAGTACGACATATTGTTCGTAGATATGCGGAAGGACATAATTTCCGCTCGCGATGACGGAGGTACAGTAGTTCCTTTGAATCGCGGAGAGAACGTCTTCTCGGTTCTAGTCGTCTATCCTGGCAAGACCGCTGAGGTCTACACCTTTCTCAAGAGTACGTCCGGCGATCTGGAATACTTGCACACCTTGAGCCGGGCCGGAGATCAGGTGCTGGTTACCAAGGCAACCGTCATGCGGGGCGCCTGCAGCTACATCAACTTTGAGGCGCTATAGGTGTGCGGCACTCAACGGCTAAAAATTAGCGAACACGGGCTAGAGAAAATGTCTAGCTCAAGCAAATAACAGGATCGGGTTCACTTAAGAAGTCACCCCCCTTATTGCAGGTTAAAATCCAGGCCATCACTGAATAGTAGTCGGGCATCAAGAAAATGATCACGTCAGAGCGCGCCCAGGAAATCTGTTACCGTGAGATCAACCGCCCAGACGCTTATTGGCCAGATAAGCCCGAGATGGTAGTCACAAAAATTGAGGAGTTGGAGGGCGCGTGGGTTATCTACTACACATCCAGTGCTTTTCAGAAATCGGGCAGCGTCAGCGATGCTCTTGCAGGCAATGGTCCGTATGTCATCTCAAAAGTCACTGGCCAGTTCTATGCCGCGGGCACTGCGCCACCGCTTCAAATTCGCATCAAAGAGGCGCTGAGGGCCGTCGAAGCGATGGCCCAACAAGGCATGCAAGCCGATGGTCCCCCCTCCGGCGAGCCCGCGGCTTAATTTCGGCGTTAGGCTCTTAATGATGGATCAGGCAATATTCACTCCTTCAAACGAGCCATACCTCGGCCGGCAGCCCCTGTTCGCCTTTGATGAACTGATTGCTGCCACGCTCAACCTCAATCAGCACGTTGCGCCGGTGACTCGCGCAGGTCCTATGACTGACTTGCAACGGGCACTTTGCCAACTTATTCCGGCGGCGTTGAGCATTTCGTTGTCTATTCGAGAGCTTATTCGGCAAGGCTACCTTTATGGCGCACTCGTCCTGCTCCGCCCCTTGGCTGAACGTACCGTATCGGCCCTGTATCTGCAAAAAGTACCGGCTGCTCTCGACCTTTGGCACGCTGGCTGGATTCATGGCAAGCGGCCAGGCTTCGGAAAAATGGTCAGAGAGCTTTGGGGTGACTTGCACCCTGACGCGGACAAGGCAATAACTGCATCACTCAACAGTCTTGTTCATGGTGATCCACAGAGTTCCGAGTGGAATTTAATATTTGGGTCATCCGGCGCTCCAGCGTATGCCGTATCAAAAATACTGGACCGTCCAGACATCTGTGATCATGTAGCAGTTGAGGCCATGACTTATCTTGCGGAGCTAACGGGACTTATGACCACGGAGTTCCTCGTGCCAGGACCTAGCAATTCATTCAAGCCGAACCCGCTTCGCGGCTCGGCTTAACTCAGGCGTTAGGTGAAGGTCATGAAATTCGCGATCGCCTTACTCGCTTTTCTGGTATCTGTGCCTGCTGCGCATGGACAAAACCACACGACTTCTGGATTGGATACATTAGGCCGCCAACTTGCTGCATTCCGCGCCATGCCAGTTGGGGACCCCTCGCCAACCCCCGTCGCATGCCCTTCTGACAATCTTTTGCATGGCTATATCGGCCTTGACCGCCACGAGCTCTATCGCAGGCTTGGACAGCCCGACTGGGTCAATCCGCGGACATCGCGACACTGGTACAGCCTTACTCGCCCGATCTCAAGCAACTGGCGGGGCGGTGGCTACTGCTCGATTGGCCTCTCATTCGACGACAAGGACGTGGTTGAGGATGTGTCCGTTTCAATTGCAATGTAGGCCTGCTCCACCTAACAATTCATTCAATCCGAGCCCACATCAGGGCGGCGCCCAAGTGCGAAAAAGTTGGGTCAGAGCGTAATTTTGTCCGGGTCTTGCGCCTAGAAGTGCACTCTGACCCCGGCTCTTATCGCACGGCAGCGGCAGGCAGGCAGGCAGGCAGGCAGGCGACTACACCACAGGATGGGATCATGAGACAGTCCTTCCGAGATCACGAGCTCGGCATACGGTTTTACCTCACATCTTAGGTTCGCGACCGAAATGCCCTTCACACCCATACATCTCGGTCCAGGACTGGCTTTCAAGGCCGCAGGAGGGCGCCATTTCAGCTTTATGGTGTTTGGCGGCTCGCAAGTCCTCATGGACATCGAGCCTCTGATGGGAATCCTGCAAAACAAGCCGATCCTCCACGGCGTTACACACACACTGTTCGGCGCCATGGTCATCGGCAGTCTAGCGGCGGTCACTGGCAAACCCGTCAGCTCAGCCGTGTTGAAACTTCTCAGGATTCCCCACCCGCCACTCACATGGACTGCCGCAATGTCGGGCGCGTTCGTCGGGACTTACTCCCATATCGTGCTTGACGGCATCATGCATTCGGACATCACGCCTCTGTGGCCACTGGTGTCAGGCAACCCGTTGTTTCGCGTCGTTGACATCGATCGGCTTCATATCGCTTGCCTGCTCGCTGGCGTCATTGGCCTTGCGTGCCTCGGGCTGAAAGCGGCGTTCAAGCGGCGGACCTGAGGCATGCACGCGTTGAGCCGCAGGAAGATCACAAAACGTGGCCAGAGGAAACATCCAACCTCAGGCGCACACTCCTCCTTCTTGCGTTCTCCAGCTTTTTAGCTCGACCGCAACCTTCCTCACCCTTTCGACGGATGCCGAACAGGCGCATGCACCGCCATCAGCGCCGCGATCCACTCGATGAACACGCGCAGCTTGGCGCTGACATGGCGGTTGGGTGGAAACGCGACGTACAGCGGCATCGGCTCCAGCCGCCAGTCGGCGAACACCGGCACCAGCTCGCCACTGGCGACATGCGGCCTGGACATGTAGTCCGGCAACCACAGCACGCCCATGCCCGCCAGGCCCGCGGCGAGATAGGCATTGCCGTCGTCCACCGCCAGCACATGGCGCCCCTGCACGCTCAGCCGTTCGCCGTCGCGTTGCATGTCATAGGCGATGACCTTCCTGCCGCGACTGGCGCCGGTGAAGCCGACGATGCGATGGTGCGTGTCCTCCAGTTCGCGCGGATGCGCCGGCATGCCGGCGCGCTCCAGATAGGCCGGGGCGGCGAACACGCCGGCCCGCAGCTCGCCGATGCGCCGGGCGCTCAGCGATTGCTCGTTGGGGACACCGCCGCGCACCACGCAGTCCACGTTCTCGCCGATCAGATCCACATGGCGGTCGCTGACCCCCAGATCGAGCTGGATCTCCGGGTAGCGCGCGTGGAACGCCGGTAGCGCCGGCACCAGGATCAGGCGCGCCAGCGGGCTGGGCACGTCCACCCGCAGCCGGCCGCGTGGCGCGGCGGCGGCGCCGGACAGGCTGGTTTCGGCATCGTCCAGATCCGCCAGCAGCTGGATCACGCGCTCGTAGAACGCCGCGCCGTCCGGCGTCACGTTGACCTTACGCGTGGTGCGATTGAGCAACTTCACGCGCAGACGCGCTTCCAGCTGCTGCACCGCCTGGGTAACGCTGGCCTTGCCGACGCGCAAGGTCTCCGCCGCTTTGGTGAAGCTGCCGGTTTCGACCACCCGCGCGAAGGCCAGCATCGCCTCGAACCGATCCATCCGTGCTCCAGGGGCGTTGGGATTGTTTGGATTCTACAAACAGTGCTGCAGCGATGCGTCGGTTTATCCGCCGGCATCCTGCGCGTACCGTCTTGCCCTTGTCATGACTGGCCCGCGCGGGCCGAGGAAGAGAACACAGATGGCCACACGCGACGTTGTTTTTCCGCCGGGGCGACAGGCCCTGTACGAGCGCAACCGCTATTCGCCGGCGGTACGGGCCAACGGTTTGTTGTTCGTGTCCGGGCAGGTCGGCAGCCGCGAGGACGGCTCGCCCGAGCCGAACCTGGAAGCGCAGGTGCGGCGCGCGTTCGACAACCTCAACGCCATCCTCGCCGCGGCAGGTTGCACATTCGATGACGTGGTCGATGTCACCTTCTTCCTGGTCGACCCCGAAGCGACGTTCGACACGGTCTGGAAGGTTCTGCCCACGTATTGGGGCGAGGCGCCGTATCCGACCGTGACCGCCGTGGGCGTCACCTGGCTGTATGGATTCCGGTTCGAAGTCAAGGTGATCGCGACGCTACCCGAGCTGCAGTAGCGGGCGGGCGTGGAGCGCTGAGGCCGAACTACAACGATGTCCGCACCCCGCCCGGACGCGATCCGGGCGATGCCGGCCGCCTTGACTCACCCCTCGGCCGGCCACTCGCGAAAGTTCACGCACACCGTGGTCTTGTCCAGCATCGCGAATTCGCGCGAGCCCCAGGGCCTGAGCGCGACGGTGTTGCAATTCGGGTGTAGCAGATGCGGCGCGCGTGCGGACATTTCCGCGAAGATCGCATCGACATCGTCGGTGTCGATGCTGAGCTCCGGACGGTCCTTCGCCGCCCACTCGGGATTCTCGACCAGATAGGCCTTGGCGCCGTCGCGGGCGACGACGGCCATCGTGGCATCTTGGTACTGCACGGCAAAGCCCAGGCCATCGACGAAGAAGTCGAGTCCGTCCTGCAGCTTGTCGTAGAAGATCTTCGGGATGAGGTTCTTGAACATTGGGCTACCTGCGTTGATGGGGGTATTTCAGCAAGGCGAGCGTTACCGCTCCTACATCGGCACGAGCGCTTGCCGCCTATCACCGGGACGTCTTCGACTAGAGCAGCATATGCGGTCCGGGATGCCTCGACCAAGCTCATCTGCCCGCGCGGACAGAGCCCGGTGCGCTGGCAGCGCTGCACCAGCGTTCGCAGCCGCTTCCGTGGGCCGCTCCGGCTATGCCGCCGGAGGCGACGCGAGCCGTTGCAGGTAAGCGCAGAACATATCCGCCATGGCATCGGCATAGGCACGGATCTGGGCGGCGCTACGCGGCGTTTCCGAGAACTCCTTGGCCCCTGCGCCGAGCGTCGTCTTGATCAGGTTGCCGGCCAGGGTGCGGATGGCTGACGGCGCATCGGGCAGGACCTCGCGCATGAAGCGTCGCAACGTGCGCTTTCCCGATGCACGCGCCTGCTGCGCCTCGGGCGCGTCGCGGTACAGCGGGGCGGCGGTGGCGAGCGCCGTGCGCATCTGCGCCTCCTCGCATTCCGAGCACACGAAGGCGTGCACCAGCAGGCGCAGCCGTTCCAGCGGCGGACGCTGCGCGTCCTCGAGGATGCCGCGCAGCAGGTCGCTGGTCTGCCGCCATTCGTCGCTCTGCAGCCGGAACAGGATCGCCGCCTTGTTCGGGAAGTACTGGTACAGCGAGCCGATGCTCACCCCGGCCTTCTCGGCCACCCGCGCGGTGGTGAAGCGCTGCATCCCCTCCTTGGCCAAAACCTGAGCTGCCGCTTCCAGGATGACCGCCACGAGCAGGTTGGAACGCGCCTGTTGCGGCTGTTTTCTCGGGGAAATTCTGGTTTTCCGGCGATCGTTCATGCGGCGGGCCAATGCGAATAGCGAATGTGACGGATCAGTCGCATTCTATTCCGGTCCGATGACGGACGCACAAAAACGGCAACGATCGATGAGTACCCTGACCACTGCACCGCTCGCCCCCCTGCTCGACCGCCTGTTCGACGAGGCCGCTGCGACGACGGCGACGGCGATGTCCGCATTCGCCGAAATCCCGACCGAGGAGCGGGAGCGCCTGATGCGCAGCAAGACCGACTACGTGGAGTTCTACAGCCAACTGAAGGATCTGCCGCTGGCCGTCTCGCGCGAGACCGGCGTGCTGCTGTACATGCTGGCGCGCAGCTGCCGCGCGCGCACGATCGTCGAATTCGGCACCTCGTTCGGCATCTCCACCCTACACTTGGCCGCGGCCCTGCGCGACAACGGCGGCGGGCAGCTGATCGGCAGCGAGTTCGAGCCGTCCAAGGTGCTGCGCGCCCACGACAACCTGCGCGCCGGCGGACTCGACGACCTGGTGGAGATCCGCGAGGGCGATGCCTTGCAGACGCTGCGCAGCGACTTACCGGACAGCATCGACCTGCTGCTGCTCGACGGCGCCAAGGCGCTGTACCCGCAGGTGCTGGCGTTGCTGGAAACGCGTCTCAGGCCCGGAGCACTGATCGTCGCCGACAATGCCGACTACAGCCCCGAGTACCTGGCGCAGGTACGCTCACCCGACGCGGGCTACCTGTCCATCCCGTTCGCCGAGGATGTGGAGCTGTCGATGCGCATCGGCTGATGGCCATGTGTTCTCGTGCGCAGACGCAAGATGCGGGCGCGCCCGTCCAGTCGCCAACTGGGCGGCCGCGCATGTACATCCGCTTGCGGCCCGCCACTCGCGAAGATTACGCACACCGTGGTCTTCCAGCATCGCGAACTCGCACAAACCCCAAGGCTTGAGCGCAACGGCGCTGCAATTCGGGAATGGAGCGGCTGTTGCTCACAACTCCGCGGCATCCTCCACAAGCGCCCACTCCTTCATGTCCGGGATCACCTGTCCCGCCACGAACGCGAATACGTCTTCGAAGCTGGCGACGACGATGTTCCAGGTGCCAGGCGATGGCGTGGCACTGTCGGCGAACACGGGATGAAAGTAGACGACGGCGTCGCTGATGCGGCCATCGACCACCAGCAACCCGGCGAAGTCGTCGCGTTCCTGGCGCCTGGCGAAGGTGAAGACGTCGCCACCGCTCACATCCTCGCGGGCGAATGCGCGCGACGCGAACGCCAGCTCCGACGCTTCGGTGATGAAGTGCCAGGGGGTGAAGCTGGTTAGGTCCTGCGCAAGGAACCAGCGCAGTGCGTTAGGCCAGGTTGGATCGATTTTAGAACGTTCCATGCATTTCCAAAGTACGTGATGCTCTGCACCGCGAAATCCAACAGATGGTGTAACACGCTGCAGAATGTCTGCTCGCTCGGCAAGTCAGGCGACCACTTCATCAACGAAAGCGAATTGCGGTGGCGGAAGTTCCCGGCATAACAGGCGATACCCCTCCTGCGCAGCACCCATGAAGCGATTGCGCTCTTCATCTGTCCAAGCCTTGCTGGAGTCGGATGGCGACGCCCAGTCGAGCGACATGTCGAACCATGCGATCAGATGCGTCAGGTGACGCTTCGTGTTCTCCGACAGCGGCAACTCCCGATGATCGATTGGATAGCCGTATCGCGCGCGGGCAGCATCGTTCTTCGCCCAGAGGCAAGTGCCGCTGCCGGCATCGAAGGCTAAAGCGATTTCGTATGTCATGGCGGTGCGTTGGAAACGCACATGCTCTTTACAGCTGCAGCGAAACAGTGCGGCTTGGTCGGCATGTCAAAGGCAGCTGCGCGACAGTTCGGCATACTGTTCCTGCGAGCTTTGGCTTGTCGTCACGGTGCTTGTGACGGAGGTTCCTACAGGCGCGAGTCTAACGGTTTCTTCATAGCTGCCAGGTGTCGGCTTGATCACCGCAGGCTTGTAACCGGGTGCCGATACGCCAAACTCGAAAGGCAACGCATCCGGCCCGCCAAGTTGGAAGCAGCCAGATGCTGCCGAGCGCGTTTCGTAGCCATAGAGGCTTACGATGGCGTCGGCGATGGGCTGGTCGGTAATGGCGTCCTTTGCGGTGCCGGCGATGTAGGTCGCGGGATGGCATGCCGCCAAGTGGCAGCAACCTGCAAGCGTCGCCGGCAAACCCATAGCGGCGGCCAGGCGAAATTTCTTCATCGACCGGCCGAATAGCCAACATCGTTCTGTCCAACTCAAACCTTCCAGCAACTGACGCGGCATGGTCACTTCACGAATTGCGATGCTAGTGCTGGATTTTCCACGCTTTCTGGCATTGGAGGAATACCCACCAGACTCCGTGAGCACGGTCGGAGTTCATTGGAAACGAGGCGAGCGGCGCGCTTGGCGCAGCTACGTTGGCTCGAGCGCGCGCTGTACTCCAGCAGCGCTGCCATCGCCGAGCGCGGCATAAGCACTCCGCAACGCCCGGCCAAAACGCACGTCTCCCGATAGCGGGGCAAATACGGCTTCCAGTGCAAGGAACGCATCGACGTCATTGCCCGCATCGCCAGTCGCGCTGCGCCCGATCTCGCTCAGCACCTCGCTCATCGGGTCCACCAGGGCTACGCCGGCGCGCGCCTGCCGCCGCACGAACTGCATCCACGCTGCGACGGGCAAGCACAGCCGGTCGATGCGGCGGCCAGCGGCCAGGGCGTCGGCGATGGTGCCGAGCAGGCGCACCGGCAGTTTCTGCGAACCGTCCCAGGCGATCTGCGCCAGCCGGTGGGCGATGGCGGGGTTGCGGAAGCGGGCGAGGATGGCGCCGGTGTAGCGCTGCGGGTCGAAGCCGGGCATCGGCTGTAGCGTCGGCGCGATGTCGTCGCGCATCAGGGTTTCGACGAAGGCGGCCAGTTGCGGGTGGCGCATGGCGTCGGCGACGGTCTCCAGGTCGAGCAGGGAGCCCAGATACGCGAGTGCCGAGTGCGGGCCGTTGAGCAGGCGCAGCTTGGCGCGATCGTAGCCGGCGATGTCGTCGCTGAGGGTGACGCCGGCGCGTTCGAAGGCCGGGCGGCCGTTGCAGAAATTGTCTTCGATCACCCATTGGCTGTAGCGCTCGCGCTGGATCGGCCAGGCGTCGTGGCAGCCGAGTTGCGCGGCGACGCGTTCGCCCAGGGCGTCGTCGCTGGCCGGGGTGATGCTGTCGACCATCGAGCGTGGGAACGCGGCTTCGGTTTCGATCCAGGCGGCCAGTGCCGGGTCGATGGTGTGCGCGAACTGCAGCACCGCGCGGCGCAGTTTGCCGCCGTTGTCGGGAAGGTTGTCGCAGCTGAGCACGGTGTACGGCGCCAGGCCCAGGCGCAGGCGTTCGCGCAGGCCGGCGACGAGGTAGCCGATGGCGCTGCGCGGGGCGTGCGGGGCGGCGAGGTCGTGGACGATGTCCGGATGGGCGAAGTCGAGCTGTTCGCCGGCCAGGCAGTAGCCTTTCTCGGTGACGGTGAGGGTGACCAGGCGCACTGCAGGGTCGGCCAGGCGGGCGAGGACGGCGGGTTGTTCGTCCTGCGCGCAGAGCACTTCGCGGATGGCGCCGATGATGCGCAGCGCGGGGGGTTCGTCGAGCAGGGCGAGGGTGTAGAGGCCGTCCTGCGGGCGCAGAGCGTCGCGGACCTGCGGGCTGTGCAGGGAGACGGCGCTGATCGCCCAGTCCGGTTCGTCGGCGAGCAGGTCGTCGAGGTACACGGCCTGGTGGGCGCGGTGGAAGGCGCCGGCGCCGAGGTGGACGATGCCGATGCGGACGCGGTCCAGGGCGTAGGTTGGGCGGGCGATGGCCGGCGGCAGGTCGGGGAGTGTCGCGGCGGTTAGGCGTGGTTCGGTCACGGGCGGTCCAGGAGGGGGATTTTTTCTGGCTGAGGCTTGGTCGGTAAGGCTGTCGGGACTGAAGTCCCTCCCACAGGGGAGCTAAGGTGGGCTGGTGCTTGGTCGGTAAGGCGGTCGCGGCTGAAGCCGCTCCTACAGGGGAGCTTAGGCGGGCTGGGGTTTGGTCGGTAAGGCCGTCGGGACTGAAGTCCCTCCCACAATGGAGCTTAGGCGCGCTGATGCTTGGTCGGTAAAGCGGTCGCGGCTGAAGCCGCTCCTACAGGGGATCGCGGGGGTCTGGTGCGTGGTCGGTGACGTGACTGGGGCTGAAAGCTCGAGGCTGTCTGCAGCCACGGCTTCGGTGGTGCGAGCGGTGACGGCTCGCACCACCGGTTGCGGTCACTGGCGCGGCTTTGCTTCCGCCGCGGACGACGGCTGCACGCTGAAGCGCTGGCGGGCGCGCACGTCGCTGCTGGAGGCGCCGACCTGCAGTTCGTAGTCGCCCGGGTCCACCACGTAAGTCTTGCGCGCTTCGTCGTAGATGCGCAGGTCGCTCTGCGGGGAAATGGCGAAACGCACTTCGCGGGTTTCGCCGGGCTGCAGGGCGATGCGCTGGAAGCCGCGCAGTTCCTTGCTCGCGCGTTCGCGCTGCGGCGACAGCGGGTGCAGGTACAGCTGCACCACTTCGTCGCCGGCGCGCTTGCCGGTGTTCTTCACTTTGAGCGTGGCGTGCAGGCTGCCGTCGGCCGCGAGCTTGCTGCGGTCCAGGCGCAGGTCGGAATAGGCGAACTGGGTGTACGACAGGCCGTGCCCGAACGGGTACAGCGCGGTGCCGGCGAAGTAGC
>Ga0308160_10001419_pt1 | contig 33804 bp, 47 predicted proteins | sample PhyFR1_FD_201036 | JGI IMG/M metagenome (GOLD analysis project Ga0308160, IMG submission 201036) | Phyllosphere microbial communities from UC Gill Tract Community Farm, Albany, California, United States - DLSLF.R1 | ecosystem: Host-associated > Plants > Phyllosphere > Unclassified | place: USA... | reverse complement strand
CATTAACGCAGAAGGTAGAGCTGCGGGTATCGTGAATCACGCTGGCTATTGCCGGTCGCACGATCCCACCCGGGAGAGCCGGGCAATTCGCCCAGCAGGTTGTTAGTGCGAAGACCGCTTTGGGTCGAAAGCAGCCGGTCGCGTTGGTTAAAGGGGCAGGTAGTTGTGTCAAACTTTATTGTTGCGAACTGAGGACACGAAGGGCATCGACGACCGTTTGTGTCAAACTTTGTTCGCACACCAGCTCGTTGGAATCGGCCAGGCTCATAGGAGGGCTTGTGTCAATCTTTATTGTTCGCCCACACCGGCGCGGCTGCGACGCACGCCGAGTTCTTCTCGAAGGCCAAGCGTGCGCTTGCAGATACCGAAGCCGTTGATCCGGTGCGCGCTGCACACTGACCCCGGAACACCCATTCAATCGTCAAACCGAAACTCTAGGGATTACAGAAAACATGAAGATTTGCAATTTCGCGGTTCTGCTGCTGGCGAACTTGATTGCCCCAGCGCATGCAGAGGATGCAATCTGCAAACCCCTAGGAAAGCTCGCGGTCTACGCTGCACGCGAGCGGGAATCGGGAAAGACAATCGAGCAAACCTACTTAAAAATGGTTGATGAAGGTCGTATAGAGACGACGGGTGATACTGCCGATTGGGCTGCGAACACCGTCGCATGGGTTTACGAGGAACGCATCAGTAGCAAGGCGGTCGAAAAGTCGATGTTGCAGAAATGCCGCCGCGCATTTTCTAAGAAGCCTTAAACAAATGGAAAACAATGATCGATATTGACATCGACAGTTACGAGTTTGGCGGGTTCGCTGGAGTTAAGTCAGGCGAGCCTTCAGCGTCGCGTTTCACATTGCAGATGTGTTCAGTACCCCTAGCGGGCGAAACGATACATGTAGCGCGTTCCTTGATGCCTGATATATGCTTCACCGGTCCTTACGCGCCTGCTGTCGAAGCTGAGGGACAGTACGCCGGGTACATCGCATTGCAGGTGGCCGTGGTGAGTCGCAGGATCGACGAGCACGGCCACCGCCCATACCTTTTTTGCAAACGAGTACGTGCCCCATTCAGTGGCACCTGATCGAAGACACCCATGGATGAGGCCCACGTGCTGTACCTGTACAAATGTGCTCAATGCCGGCATGAGGGGGAAGTGAACCTGCCCGATGATGCGCAAGACGGTGCCCCGCATGAGTGCAGTGCGTGCGGAGCCAAAGTCTTTCTTGAATGGGACGGCGGTGTGACCTTCGTTGCTGACTCCTTCAAGCCACCTGCCGAAGAGGCACGACGCTGGCGGGAGGAAAAGGGCTATGCCGGCCGCGGGGGCGTAGTAGTTATTTTCAAAGGTACCGCCGATGCCTGGGTAGACAAGCTGCGCAACCCGAACCATTGGCAACCGGGTTGCATCGCCGTTGATGAGAGCGGCAGGACGTGGACGGCTGTTGGCGGCAGTGAGCGAGACGGTGCGCTAATGTGGCTCTCCGACGACCCGATCCTGGATTAAAGGCCGGCGTAAGAAGAAAAGCTTCAACGGGTTGATCGGGATAGCCGGCGTTGAACATGCACGCATCGTCAGGATATCCACAATCCGTGTGGAGAACTGCCTCAATCCAGACATGAAAAGCAGCAGGCGTGCGGGTTATATCTGCGTGCCTGCATTTTAGGCATTGGTGCCCTAGCCTAAGTCATATCCACGCGGCGCCTTGTCAATGGCCATGCGGTCAAGAACGGTCATCGGGTCATACGGCGTGCCAAAGACGCGGCATGTTTACAGGCGGTCGAGCCGGCCGACGTATGGCGCACAAGGTCGATTTGTCTGGGCCGGCACAGCCCGATTAAGGAGGGGCGGGACAAAGCTTCTGGCAGAGCAGGCAACACCAAGCCGCCTACATCCAGCGCTTATTCGGACATTTTTTGGCCTGGATCAAGTGCGCGTTGATATTGCGCCCTGGTGATCTCAAGAGCACTTTCCAGTGAAATCTCACCGGCAATATACCGATCAAGTAGAGCAATGAATTGCGGATTGGGTTTCAAGCCTTCCAATGCGGAATTAGCAAGCGTCCGCTTTACCGCCTTCTCACGGTCCTGTCTCGAAGTAATCATGTTTATCTATCAACATCTCTCTAAAGAGTAGGGTTAGCTTACACGTCTTGGTGGGCGACTTACGGATCCTGATGGGTTCTGTCGCGCTGTTGATCAAAGGCGGAAATTGGCCGAAAACGTAGCTGCGCGCCTCACACTGGACGGACCACTCCTGCCATCGCATAAAACTGGTCGGCTAACGACATGGCCTCAGCGCCGTTGATTGCGAACTGGCCCTTGCGGATCATGTGGATCAGTTCGATGCCGGCGAGCACAGAGCCTGCAGCGCGGAATGACTTGAAGTTGAGCATCGGCCTAGTCACCCGCTTGATGGCGCGGTGGTCCTGCTCGACAATGTTGTTGAGGTATTTAACTTGGTGCACAAGGATGGGCACGGCGCGACCGGCGTTGATCGCATCGATTGCCGCCTTGTTGGCGCCGCTCTTGTCCATCGCGACTTTGTCCGGATCGCCATTCGCTCCAATGGCCTTGTCGAAAAATCGCTTCGCTGCGGCCATGTCGCGCTTGGCCGTCAGCAGGAAGTCGACGGTCTTGCCATGCTTGTCGACGGCGCGGTAGAGGTATTTCCAGACGCCCTTGACTTTGATGTAGGTTTCATCCATGCGCCAGCTACCGCCGATCGGGCGCTTGTGTTTTCTGGCCATCTTCTCGATGAGCGGCAGGAAACGAATCGTCCACCGATTGATCGAGGAATGGTCGACCGACACGCCGCGCTCTTCCATGATTTCCTCGAGGTGCCGGTAGCTCAGCGGGTAGGCTGCATACCAGCGGATGCAGACCAGGATCACATCTATCGGAAAGCGCATCCCTTTGAATTTGAGCATGTCGATTCGTCCTGGATTCGGCACCGCAGTTTACCCGACCGGCGCGCCCCGTTCGCTAATGCGACAGAACCCGGATGTTGGACTGCTTGTTATGAAGCGGCTGCAAAGGCCTGCCCTGGACAAGAGTGCTGAACTGCGAAGGTTGATCGAACTGGGCTACGCGGCTGAGCAAGCCGGCTTTATCCTCGACGGGACTATTCTGAGAAACGGTGGGCGGGTATGGGATGTTCAACCTGTCCTTGCCAGCGAACGCGGCCAAGAGCAAATTAAAGCATCGAAGGCCGAGATTACAACAACGCCGAGTTCGACGTCGTCCAACGATGGATCGGATTCCGCGGTCGAATCAGCAATCAAAGCTGACGCGCCCGTTGCGTGCGAAGCCACCACCCTGACCGATGCGAAAGGCGGCGCTCGTACCGGTCTACGCGCTAATTTGCGAAAACTCTCGAATCCTTGACTCTTACCTTTACAACGAAAGCGGCCTACGGGCCGCTTTGTTTTTGTGCCGGGACTAACTTTTAGCCTATCGCCGCGGCCAGAAATTCATATTATGAATTCTTGGTCATGCGGACCTGCTATGCCAGGTAGGGGATCCTCCGGCGTCAGTAGAAAATTCATAATATGAACTTTTGACGACTGATGGGGAGCATCCCCATGCGAGCAGCTGTCGTGGCTGCCTACGTTCATATTATGAATTTTCGGCACGCTCCCAGATCGGGTTAGACCTAATGCGAGGTCGCAACGCTGCCCACCACGATCCACAGCGGCAGCCGGTTAAAACGAAATTGGCTCGCGTCCCCCCTGCCTCTTCGCGAGACCGGTTCGAAATCTAAGTGATCAGGAATATATCGTGTTCAAACCTCCACCAAATTGCCTGCAGCTACGCCCTTGTACAGACCTTCCATGTGACACGCTGGATAAGTTTCACGCACTGCGCCTCGAGTCACTTCTGCGAACCCATCGAAAAACCGCACTACCATTTCGCGGCTGACATGACGGAACGTCTTGTAACGGCACGCCTCGGCAATGGCCTCTAGGCGGTCGCCAGACGCTTCCGACGATGAATGCTGGCGCTCGCTCGGGCTGCGTGGCTTTGACAGCGTAGGAGGTGTTTCAGAGCGTCCAGGAGCGTTTGCTAGTTTGCGAGCAACATACGCAAAGTCATCACCGGAATTCAACAATGACCGAAGGTACTTCACAGCTCGTCCACCAGTGATGCCAGAGTTGAGCAAGAGGTGGCGCTTAACGATCCACACGTCTTGGAGACGTTGGCCAACTTGTTTTGCCAAGCCCATTAGGGAAAAGATGCCGAAGAGGTCTATGCCAAGCTCACGCTGCAATGGCCGAAGATCGGCTGGTAGGCCGTTTGGTTTTTCAGCCTCGTTGTTAAAAGAAGCTTCTTTTTTATAAAGGCAGTTGTTAACCCCTATGCCGTGAGACATTTCGGTCTTTGATTGAGAAGCGGAGTTGGCCGTTGCAGCGATTGGTGCTGGCGGATCTCCTGGACCGGATGACGAAACTTGCTCATCGATCGTTGGCAGGCCAATAAGCTTGCGAAGCGGGTCTGCCACAAGATAGCGCCTGGCCGAAAACTTGCCCCATCGATTACGGCCGTCATGTAGCGGGTCTGGATCGAGCCAGCCGCATTCCAAGCACAGCGAGATCGTGCGCGTCACCGTTTTTGTGCTCACGCTCAGTTGAGACGCAACCTTGTGGACGCTGACGCTGATTTCCTTCGCCGGCTTTCGGATGCGGGTTCTAGCCACCAGGTCGATAAAGACTCTCATGAAGGACTTCGTCAACTTAGCTCGGATATCGGGATGAGTCTCAGCTCGAAGTAGGTAAGGGCGTATCGGGGATGGGTAGTCCTCGTAGGCACTCAGCATGTCGTTATAGGTGAGGTTAAGCACGTAAACCTCCACTGAGGTGGTCACATACCAGTACTCCAGGCAATACAATGTCCTCCGAAAGGACCGGATAATAGAAATTTAAGCGCACAGCCGCCCCTGTGGTGCTTGGCACCGCAAAAGTGTTTGACTACCGTGCTGGAGGGGGCTAAGATGAAGTTCTCTAGTCGTCACCTGAGTCCACCGCTAGCGCGGGACTGAAAACGAAAACCCCAGCTCAGCTGGGGTTTTTTATTTAGCTCATTACATTCCGAGCTCCTTTGCATGTTGAAGGCGCTCCGGTCACACCGGCGCCATTTAGTTTCCGTCGAACAGAAGGTGGCTCAACTTGCGAGTTGATAAAATTCATAATATGAATTGCGCGAGATTGCTTCTGATCGGCGGTAAGAAAATTCATAATATGAACGCGCACTTCCTTTGATAAGTTAAACGCGTTCATATTATGAATTTTTTTAGCAACTGCCTGGATACCACGGCCGACAGTGTCCTTAGACCCAGGCAACGATTGACTAAACGAAAACCAAAATACCCACCAACTGTTGCGAGTAGCAGGGTAGGGCAGTCAGCGTAGGGGTGCTTTGGTGTCATGGGGTCTAGTCGCCGGCTTCGTCCGGTGCTGAGCTGATAACCTCTTTGGCCTGGAGCTCAAGCCATGCTTGCAAATGCTTTTCAAAAGCCGCGATATCCAGATCCGGTACTTTGCAGTTCACGACAACCGAGCGCTGGTCCGCGCTGATCTTCGTCGTGAAGATGAGGCGACGCCCGTTTGTAATCAAGTTCGGTTCGGACCCGCCACGTTCAGCTTGTCCCTTGATCGCTTGAAGCACCCACGACTTCAAAGAGTTTTGAGCGGCGCCTTCCATCAAACGTTGCACGCCACGCTCGATGTCCAACAGATTGTCGGGGTAATCGGCACACAGTTTCTTAATAACCGCTCCGGTCTGATACCCGAACAGGTCAGGCTTCGAATCCAGCATCCGGACAATCTTTGCTGGCAGTTTCAGCATGTCCAAGCATCCACTTACTTTTACGGTGCTCTGGCCGAAGTAACTAGCGACTTCGCGTTGGGTCTTGCACAGACCTTCCCTCAGTGCCGTAGCAAACATCAAGGCATACTCGTAGTCAGTAAGCCCAACACTCCCAACAGCAAGCAGCAAAGTTTTGGCCTGTGCTTCCCCATCGGTCAGCTCTTCCACGTACGCGTCGATCTCGGCCCAGCCGAGCGAACGTGCAGCACGAATGCGGCGGTGCCCGCTGATCAGCTCGTACTTGCCGTTAACCATGCGAACTTTGATAGGGTCTGCGTGCGCAGCCGTATCCATGGTTTCAGCCAGGCGATCGATTTCTTCGGGGTCATACTTGAGGCGCGGTTGGTACGGAGAGTCGATAATTTCCGCAACCGAAATTTTGCGCGCGTCTTTACGACTATCGGGATGGTCATTTTTGCCGGCAGCCGGCGCGGTTTCGCCGGTTTGTAGAGGTTCGGCACGATTCGGCAGTTCGACCACTGATGGAGCTGAGACAGTGCGAGCACCGACCAACGGCTTTCGCTGGTCCTCGCCTTCGCGCGCTGCAATTCTCCCCGACGCGACCAGGCCGCTGACCTTAATGGGTGCACGACTCATGCCGCCCTCCCTACGCTTGCAAGTGGAGCCAGACTGTTGACGTCGGCCAGCTTGATGTCAAACATACGGATCAGCGACTTGGTAAGGTCCAGTACGTCGCGGGCGCCGACCGAATTGGGCTCCTTCTCGAGAACAGGGCCGTTATTCTTTTCATCGAAGGCGTCGTTTTGACGGACAAATCCGATGAAGTCGCGCACGATGGTGTCGTTGATCTGGTCTGGATAGGTGCTAACCAGCTTGGACAATGCGTCGTTGTGCGGCTTCTTGGTTTGGTTATAGCGATTAACGATCACGTGATAGTCGAGATTAAGCCCGGCATCGGCAAAAGCCGAGTTCAACTCGTGCACGTTTGAATCGAGGATCTCAAGGGCCTTCGTACTCGGCCCCTCCGGCACAACGACCGCGAGCAGTGTCTTACAGGCAGTCATCAAGGTGTTCGTGAGCAGTGATGTCGAAGGTGCTGAGTCAATTAGGATGACGTCGTAATGTGCGAAAACGTCGACGTAGCGCTTGAGCAGCCGTGAGAAAACGAACTCGCGATTCGTGGCTCCCATCAACCAGGAGTCGCTGTCTGCTAGCGTGATGTCTGCCGGGATCATATCCAACATGCCGCCAGCGTAGATTGGCCAGATCGCGGCCTGTACGTCGACGAAGTCTTTCTCCTTCTTCTCGTTCCGATTCATCAAATCACCGATGTGGGTGATGTTTTCCGAAACCCAGTCGATGCCAAACAAACCGGTCAAGGATGCCTGCGGATCGCCATCGATCATCAAGACCTTGTGTCCCATCATTGCCAGGGCAGAGGCGACATTTCCGCAAATGGTCGTCTTGCCAGTACCACCCTTGGCCATCCGAAAGTTCAGGATTGGCGGAACAGTCTTTTCCCGAGACGAATCTTCCGAGAGCGACAGCATACTCATCCGAATACGGCGAATGTCCTCCGCGGTGTATATGCGGTGGTACTGACCCTTATCGGCGACATTGTACTTTTCCCTGAACGCTTTAGGCGAGCCAGTGAAGCCGCACAACTCTTGTGCCAGACGAGCCTTCACGCCGAATGGGCGAGCGGACATGGAACCTCCTGAATATTGTGTCAACTGATCATACAGCCGGCGCGGTAACATTGCAAACGGAAATCACATTAAATGTACCTTACGGCTATCAATGTCATTACCGGTGAATGTCTACGCGAGAGGTATGGTTCCGCTCCTCGGGCACAGAAGTGACGCGACCTCATAACGAAAAAAGGAAGGTAGCACTGTACGAATGAGCGTACGGTTCAAATAGTATTGAAAAAAGCTGATTATTCGCCGACGGGGATAAAACTAGCGCGACGGCCTGCGCGTGTCGCGCTGACGCCACACCTGTTGCGCTCAGTGGCTGGCGCCCATCGAAGCCATTCTTGCCACGAGCGCCCGAACATCACCGATCTGCAAATGAGGTTCATTGGCTAGCAGTTGGCGGTAGAGTAGGGCGATGATCTGGATCGTGTCCACGGGGCGCACGGGCAGCGCGATAGCTGCACGTCCCCGCTGGATCACACGGACGAAGTAATGCGAGTGCTGGAAATCGACGAGTAACGACTTGTCGTGTGCGGGGCCGTGGCCATCGAACTTCACGCTTGGGATCAGGTTCTCGAACAGCGCCAGCGCCGTATAGGCTTCCTGCACGGTCAGCTGAACGATGATCTTGTTCTGCCAGTCGAACTCACGGCGGCCGGCGCCCAGCGCCAGAGCACCTTCGATCTGGATCGTGTGCTGGTTACTCAAGCGCGTGCGCGCTTCGCTCACGCACAGCGCGGCGCCGCTGCCGAAAATTTTGAAAGAGTAGTAGGGCGCTTCAATCGGTGCGGCCGGCGTCGGCGCCGCCGCAGCGGTGCGCGTTACCACCTGCAGTCCAGCGACCTGAAGGCAGGCGACAGCTCGCGCCCGGTTGCCGGGATTCGCGTTCGCAGCCTTGATCGCTTCAATAACTGCACAGCCGTCGAGTTTTGCCGCGGCGATGATGGCGGCTAGGTCGAACTGGAAGCCCAGCTGCTCGACCGTGCGGCGCACACCTGGTGCGAGCGCGTGCACGACCGCGGCCAGCTGCTGGCGGCGCTTGGTCTCGCCGACAGCGAACCATCTAAGGTCATCTGCAAAGGCCTTTCCGTCAGCGGTGCCGACGAGCTGGTGCAGCTGCTCGCTTGTGACTGATGGCAGCCGGGCGCTGGCCAGCGTCTCGAGGATTGTGGAGAGCTTCATTTTTTCGGATCGTCTTTGATGCGCGTGAATTTGTAATCAGCAGCGGAGCGCTCGAGCGCTAGGCCGAGCACGTCCTTCAACTGGTCCGGACTAGCGCCGTTGTCCAACTGTCCTTTTGCGAACGTGTTGCGCAATGTCCGGCCGCCAGCTCGAGACATGTCCAGGCCGGCTCGCTCAAACGTCGCGCGGATCTGCTTGTAGACGGTCTTGTTCGTCATCTTGCCGCCCAGGACATTGGCCGGGAACACGAAGAGCCCGGGCAGCGCCAACTCCTTGACCATTCTTTCCCGTTCGTCCAGCCACGGTCGCAACTCGGCCACGCCTTCGCGGGGCAGGGGAGTGATGTGTTCGTAGCTGGTGTCATGCTTTTCCTCCGGCGTGATGGTCAGATCGACCGAACCGTCCAGCGCCACTTGGTGACCGACTTCGTGCACGAGAAGCCCGATCGCTTCGGCCACGCGCAGGCCGGCCAGTGCCATGACGACCTGCATGGCGCGATCGCGCCGGCGCTTCCAGCCGTCGAACGCAGTCACGCGGCGGCGCCGCGGTGGATCCGCCGGCAGCGCATCGAAGAATCGGTGGAGCTGCTCGGGCGAGAGTGTCCGGCCGGCGTCGTCTTTAGGCAGGTCGGTGCGGTCGGTGGAAAGTATCGCCTGCTTCGCTGGATTGGGTATGACGCCCAAGTGTTGATAGCAGCGTTCCAGGAGGCGCAGGTACCGGTAACCGATCTTGCTGTTGAGGACTACCTTCCCGCCGTCGACGCGGTTGACGAAGCGGACCAGGTCGCCGTGGGTCACCGTCGAAAACGTTCTACCCTCTTCCGCTATCCACGCGGAGACGTTGGAGAACATAGAAATATAGATTCTGGCGGATTCGCCAGAGACCGAACGGAGCATGCCGTCGGCTGGGAGACGCTGGGCGGTTTTTGCGAAGGCGTCGGTGCCGACGAATTCCTTGAACGCCTGGACAGGGTCGCTGTCCCACGAAGTCAGGTTTTTCATGGCGAGAATCGAAGTAGGGTTGTCGCCAAGTATATCACGAAAGGTAATTAACCCACGTTTAACCGCCGATACCCCAGGGGGTTCTTCTGCTGCTGACTCCGGTCGAGTCGGGTGGCTCTCTTTGTTCTCTTTTTGCTCTTTTCTCTCTCTTAGCTCTTTTAGCACTGGGGTCGGTCGAGCGGCCAGGGACGTTTAAACGTAGAGTAGCCCGATGTGTGTCTGGAGGGAATAAATACGGTCTCTATCAGTGGGTTTATTACCTTTCATGCTGCCTTTTCACCTGTGTGCGGTGATGGCAGTCGAATTTTGCACCGATTTTCTCCACACGCGCTGGTTGAAAGCAGGCCAACACTCGACCGGATTCGAGTTAAGCATTGCTACTCCGAAATAGATAATCGTTAGATGTTAGCAAGTCTCGTTTTGTGCAACGGCCAGAACAACCGGCACGGTATGCACCTTGCGAGGCGTCTCTCCCAACCTCACCGCGGGCATGATCCCTTCTAGAATCAGGAAATCTGAAATGAAGTTGTTTCTCAAGCCTGTCCATCCCAATTTCTACTTCGGCGTCGGTACACTCATTGTGCTCCCGGGCGCATGCGACCCTGCTAACAGGGATCGCTTTCGGCGACGTCGAGGGCCTTATCAGGGGCATTACCGACAGCGTCATAGTGAGCTACTTGCTCTTCTGTGCTCTAGTAATCAACCATGGCAGCGTCACGTTGCTCGAAACTCGGAAGGTCCAGGAAATTGGCTTCTCCGTCCTGGCTATTTTTTCCGCCGGCTTCCTGTCCGATATATCAACGACACTACAACTAGCTTTGTAAGCCGGACTGAACAGGCCAATGGGTGAAAGTCCCATCGCTCTGATCTCACACGATGGACACAGTGTCCATCGCTGCCACCGGCTAAGTCGTTGTTAACGCAAGGATCATGGGGACACGTGGAGCAAAAACGGGGTCGAGTTTTAGCTGCTCGTGATATTCCACAACGACATGATGGACAGGCTAGGAAAGTTGCTCTAAATTAACGCTGTCGGCCTCCGACATTTTTGTACGCGCTACCGCTTCTCTATGTACGCATAGTCAAGTGACGCTCCAGTCACTGACTCCTTTTTAACCCGGTTCGCGGAACTTATTAGGAGTAGTGCATGAAAACGAGCTTGAACCAATCGGCAATCGCAGCTCACCAGGCAATCCTGGATCAACATCAAGAAGGCCAGCGCTACTCCGATTAGCCAGTTCACGAACTGGAGTTTTGGCAGCATCTTTTCACCTTCGTAAAAAGCTCCGTTACCGCCCAGCAAGTGCTGAACGAAATCGTGACCCTTAAAACGAGCCGTGCATCGAAAACGATCGCGTCTTCCGTAATGTGCAGCAAGCGCGGAAGATGGCAAAGCTCGCTTTGTTGAACTGATCAGTGCAGCTCGAGCACTAAGCATCTGGCGACAGGAACCTGGGAACTCAGGGTCTTGTCGGCCAATGCTAACGCCATGTTGACGATATCGATAAGGCCTTTGGCCTTGCCCTCTGGGGAAGTTTCCATTGCTGTGATCGTAAACAGCTTTGCGAGATTTTCTTCCGACGGATCGTCGGGATCAGTCGTTCCTCCCGCTTCACGCAGCCAGCGTTCGTACATGTCATCGGCTTTGTTGCGCAAATCAGCCCTGATCAGCATGGATCACGCTGATCAGGTAGCCTGAGCGGATGAAACCGGCTCCTCAGAAGTACCGTACTACGAACTGGAAGTCATATAACGAAGCGCTGAAGTCACGCGGCTCGCTGCTCATCTGGCTTGATCCGAACATGAACTGGCATGGCCAGCCGAGCGGTAAGCGAGGACGCAGCGAGAAATTCAGCAACGAGGCAATCCAGTTCTGCCTGAGCATCAAGTGCCTCTTCAGTCTGCCGCTGCGCCAGGCTGTAGGCATGACGCAAAGCCTCCTGAAGCTTGCCGGCCTCGATTGGCCGGTGCCGGATTACAGTACCATAAGCCGGCGCCAGAAAACGCTGCAGGTTACCATCGGCGCCGTACCGACCAAGACGGGTTTGCATCTGCTGGTGGACAGTACGGGCATCAAGATGCTTGGCGAAGGCGAGTGGAAGACGAAAAAGCATGGCGCCGACTATCGCCGCCAATGGCGCAAGGTGCACCTTGGGATCGACGCCTTCACGCTCGAGATTCGGGCCATGGAAGTGACCGACAACAGTATCGGTGACGCCCCCATCCTGCCAGGGCTGCTGGATCAGATTCCTGTCGGCGAGCGCATTGCTAGTGTCAGTGGCGATGGTGCATACGACACGAAAGACTGCCATGAGGCCATCGCTTCTCGCGCCGCGGTTGCCATTATCCCGACACGCAAGAACGCCAAGCCGTGGAAGACGAATCGCCGCGGTGCGGATGCGCGTAACGATATCCTGCAGGCAACGCGCAGGCTGGGCCGAGCGATCTGGAAAAAGTGGAGTGGATATCATCGACGCAGCCTTGTAGAAACCAAGATGCGTTGCTTCAAGCTGCTGGGTGAACGCGTCATGGCACGTGACTTCGACCGTCAAGTCGCCGAACTGCAAGGGCGAGCCGCTGTGCTCAACCGCTTTACTCGACTGGGCAGGCCGGTTACGGTTCCAGTGTTGTAAAACTAGCTACAAATAGCGTTAGCTCGGCCTTCGCCCGATTTGCTCAACAAAGCCCATGTCATCTGGAATGCTGTTCAAGTCAGTTGCCATAAAATTCCCTCAAGTAATAATGGTCCCATTGTATGTGCCGGTGCGCTACGCGCATGTCGTCTTTTCCCATCTCACGTATCTGCCCTGACGAAGCGCAGATCCCTCACAGGACACCTCTTTCTATTGCCGCCCTGCGGCATCTACTGGAGGTTCTATGTACCCAACAAATCCAGTCGCCTCGCAAATGCCGGCTGTGATCCTGCGGCTGAACATTTTCGGCGACGTCGATGAAATCCCCGTCAAACCGCCAAAGCTAGCCAAAGCGACACCGTCCGTCCAGCGCCTCTCAACGACGACCCAAGCACACCACTGAAAGCTGTCGAGCCTGTCAAACGTGGCCCGGCCAGCCAGACCAAGCCCGCCCATCAGCACCTGCGCAAGCACCACAGGGCGCCGTGGAACTGCTTGTCGATCCAGATGAGCCAATCTCAGTCGATCTGGAAGCCATCGAATCGAGCGACACGCCCGAAACCATCCTTGCCAAGCGCATGTTCCTGCGAATGATGTGGGACATCGAGGGGAAGTCCGAAGACGTCGAGCCTGACCTGTTCGGGCAGAGCTCGTTGGCAAGTCATAAAACAAGCCAAACGGACCTGTATCGTCTTGACGCGCTGATCTGGTTCTACAGCCTCAATCCGGACGGAAGCCTCGTCAGTATTGAATGGGTTTGCAATCTGCTCGGCTTCGACCCTCACGGCGTGCGCCGAATTGTAGGCCGTAATCTCCGCAAGGAACTTAAGCGCGTGATGCATCTCCTGTCCACCATGTTAGGTGAGCATCACGCACAGTTATGCGAAGAAAAAATCTCCGACTACTTCGACATGTCCAACTGGAGAATCAACTGAGCTGAGCATCCTGCTCCCGGCCCTCCAACCCGCAAACCATCACCCTGAAAGCAATTCATGAGCAGCACATTCGCACCCCTGTTTGCGCAGGCACCTGGTCTAACCAGCACTTTCGCCAGCATCTTCAATCCATCAGGCGGCACCAGCCCGACGAGCTGCAGCACTGACCTGTCCACGGTTATCAAAGATGCTGCCCAGCGCATGAAATACGTTGCCGCTTACCTCGACCGTGACGTGAGCGCAGTGACGATCTCGACCGAAGGTCAGGAAGACATCTACATTCAGGACCATGAAGCCAATGACTTCATCAGCACAATCGACGACCTTTACCCCAAAGCTGGCGACGTCATAGAGGACGAAGCGGCCAGCTGTCATAGGTGAAATCCGTCGTGCGTGGAGCCGCACTCGGCGCGGTCTTGATGTCGCCGCAACTGGCATTTGCCGCCGACGGAACGGAATACTTCTGCGCTATCACGAAGTATTTCAAGAACATCGTTGGCGGAGCAGCGCTCGTCGCGCTGCTTATGGAAAGACTGCAACACGGCGCTGAAGGCGCGCGGCTCCCTGCTTATCTGGTTGGACAAGGGCATGTGCTGGCGCGGCAGTGCCAGTGGCAAGCGGGGCCGGCGCCCGAAGTATAGTGAGGCGGCGATCCTAGTTCTGCTTGACAATCAAGGGCTTGTTCAACTTGGCCCTGCGCCAGGCGATGGGCATGGCGCAAAGCCTGTTCAAGCTTGCTGGCCTGGACCGGCGGGTACTCGACTTCAGTACCGTTAGCCGGCGCCAGAAGTATCTTTCGGTGACGGTCGGAGTGCAGCCGACGACAACGGGATTGCACCTCCTGATCGACAGCCGGGCATCAAGATGCTGGGGGAAGGCGAGTGGAAGACCAAAAAGCATGGGGCCGACTATCGTCGCCACTGGCGCAAGGTACACCTTCGTAATGAAAAACGCCCGGATAACTCCGGGCGTTTTCTTTTGTTGCTGCTGCTCTACCTGACTATTTGCGCGTCGTGCAAAGATTCACTCATGAACGAGTCGTGAATTTCCACTCTTTGTGCACTACCACGTTGTTGACGCGGCCTGAGAATTTGGCGGTATAAACCGTGCCTGCTTTCAGCGGCGATTTAGCGATCAAAAACGCGATGTTTGACGACAGATAGCGGTTAGGATCGTTGTCCTTGGTCACGATACGAGCATCCATTGGCCCGGCCGCGCCAGCCTCCGTGAGCGTGAAGGTGACGACTTCAACAGTCGCCCCTTCTTTGCCAAGGACGCTAACTGGATAACCTGTTTTGGTCGAAAAGTCGGCAGTGGCCGTCGACAGCTCTGGGAATGGGTTCGGAGTTTCGACGCCCGCATGCAGTCCGACGGCAGTTTGGTTTGCTGCAGGGTACAAGCCGACGAAATCGCCCGCTTGCCTCTGCGCCTTAGTGGTGCCCATTTCCATCACTACCGTTTGCGAACGGTCTTTACCAACAGCGACGCCGATATCATTGACGCTTTGCATCATGAGTCCTGCGCGGTGATACACGGTCGAAGCGAGTCCATCAAAAGCTACTTGGGCTCCCTTACCGCCGGCGAAGGCAAGTTCCTCGCCAACATAGGAGCCGGCATAACCAGCGAACTTTGCACGATCGAGTTCCTGAATACCAGTGAACAGCAGTTTGTCTCCCTGCTCGATGTGGAACATTGACCGACCAGTTGCTGCGTCATTGGTACGCATGTTGACAGTGCCGCCGTTAAGAATGTCATTCTTAAGAACGTAGTCCAAGTGCTTCGCCGCTGCGGTATCCAGTAACGTGTTTTGCGCCAACAAGCCTAGGCCGATGTCAGAACGGAATTTGTTGAGCGCGGTGACGAAAACGTACTTCTCGCTTGCAACTGCATAGGAAAAAGCCGGGACACTGGTTTGAATGTCCGGAGGCGTAACCGTCGGAACCGGCGCTGGCGCAGGCGTCCACACAGGAGGGATCACCGCAACCGGAGGAGTCACAGGAGCGTCGCTTCCACCGCCGCCACCGCACGCAACGAGGGTCAGAGCTATAGCGACAGCGGTAACGGAAGTTTTGAATTTCATCATGGTCTTGCCTTTAGTGAGAAGTTGAGTACGTTTCTTTGATGAAACTTATAACCATGATATGGCAGCTACTGATACATGCAAGCCGACAATTGAGCCGGAAATCCTATCGATTCTGAGCCGCTTTCATGAACTGAGAAACCTTCGATATTGGGACAGTGCAACATATCCTTCCGATTGGAGTGTCCTGATGAGCTGTACCATCATTTCAACAGCAACCCGATGAGCTGCCATTGCAGCAGCTGTTACAACCGCTTTGGCAGTCTCCGCGCGTGGTGGTGGCAGCGGTAACACAGTCAACGAAAAACCTGGCGTCGCCGTGTTCACGGACGCGGGTTCCGCGGTGACGGTAACGCTCGGAACGATTGCGGAATTCAGCATCGGCGGTGGCGCACAAAAATTCGTCAGCAACAGTGATGCGAACGGTACTTCCGTGAACATCCTCGTCGAAGTACGTTAATCCAGCTGTACTAAGGCCTGCGCCGAAACGCGCAGGCGTTTTCTTATTGAGGATTCCGAGTATGCGTATGCCCCTTTTTTATAGCGTGTCGGCAGTGGCCATGTTGATCGGCAGCGTAGCTACGGTCTTCCCCGCGCACGCAGCGCCTGGTACGCTAACCCAGCAGCTCGCTGCTAAGCTGGAACCAATTCTTGGACCCAAGATGGTCGAGAAGGTCATGCCTTCTGCTTACGCAGGATTATACGAAGTGCTTACGCCCCGAGGCATTGCACCGACAAAACAGCTTCGTTCGTGAGCTTCGGTCCAATCGTGGACACTGCCACAGAAGTCAACCTAACCGAAAAGCGCTTGCAGGAATTCAGCAAGTTCGTTTTTAAGGACCTGCCTTTCAAAGACGCCATCAAGATGGTCAAGGGTGATGGGTCGCGTGTAATCGCCACGTTCGAAGATCCCAACTGCGGCTTCTGCCGCAAGCAGATGACCGAGGTGGAAAAGCTGGACAACGTGACGATCTACACTTTCCTGATCCCGATCCTGGGCCCGATTTGGTGGTTAAGGCCACCGCGATCTGGTGCGCGAAGGACCAGTCTGCTGCCTGGACTGGTTTCATGACCGGTAAGGCCCCGCTACCGGCAGCGCCGGCAGGGCGTTGCGAAACCCCATTCGAGCGAAACACCGCGCTGCAAGAGAAGCTGCGCATTACTGGCACACCGGCCGTGCTCTTCCCGGACAACAGCAAGACGCCTGGCTATGTCACGGCCGACGTCATCGAGGCCAAGTTCAAGAAATAACGCATTAAGCTCCCGCCCGAAGAAGCAATGGTCTCCAACCGCAACATACATCCCACGTTCGCCGCCGGCGCCGCCCTGGTGCTGGAGTTTCTTGCCCCGATCCCTGCCGCGGCCGACTGCTTCGACGACGCAGCCCGATTCCACAATGTCAACCCATGGATTCTTCGCGCGATTGCTGCAGTCGAATCCAACTTCAATCCAGCCGCCAAGCACTCGCGCAATATAGACGGGTCGGTAGACGAAGGCATGATGGGAATTGACAGCGTGCACGCGCCAGACCTTGCTCGGTACGGCGTTAGCACTGGAGACATGCGCGATGGATGCAAGTCTGTATTCTTGGGGGCGTGGCACTTACGAAACAGGATCAATGAGCGGGGTAATAACTGGCAGGGGATTGGAACCTATCACAGCAAGACCCCGAGCAAACGTGATGCTTACGCTGCGAAGATCCAGCACATTATCAACTTCTGGATTGAGCGGGGCATCATGCCGCGGTAGGCAAATTTTAGGACGAAAAAAAGGGAAGACAGTGTGTCTTCCCTTTTGCATTCCAATATGCGCTTTAGCGTTTCATCTCACGCCGGACAGAGTTAAAGGCCGCTACAAGCACGCCTTCTTCTTCGATATCGGCAGCTGCTTTGGCTACCGACTGCACAAAGCCGAGCCTGAACAGGGTCAGCGCGTGGTGAAGGCGATGGAACGAAATCATTGCGTGCTCGAGCGTAGCGCTTAGCACTGCAGCCATGTAGACCGCGCTGTACAGGTTCCACCAGGTAGCCCGGAGATCGCCTTTGCCAGCAAGGTATGCGTGAACCGAACGCGGGTCTTGCATAGCGGCGTCGGCGCTCCAGCCGCTCGAGGCGGTGACCGGCGCCTGCAGCGCACGGCCAGCGTGTAGGGAACGGAGCATGGTGGCGCGATCTCGCTGGGCCCAGTCGTGCTGGTGGATGTCGGCGTTGTTGGACTTCGGGTTGAACATGCTGTGCTCCTGTAGTGATGTAAGCCAAGAGTAGCAATGGAGTCAGCGATGCAAGTCCAGGTCGCGCCACCAGCGATCACTTGGCCTTTTTCTCCAGATGAACCATGATGTGCTCCCGTACCTTTGGATCCAGCTCGGGCACGATGCGCGAAAAGGCACGCCCGATCGCTGCTTCCTCAGCCTGAGCAGATCCCCTCTCTATGCCGACCGTCACGGCCGCGGTAAGGACAACCGCTGCAGCGAGGGCGCTGAAAATAGCATACCGGACTGGGATATGGCTGACGTCCTGGGAGACGGCCGCACCTTTATTGACCTGCTTCATGCCCTTCACGATTTGCGCCTCAACGGCCTTCAGCAGCTGGGATCGATCTGCCGACATTTTTTCGAGGGCACCGGCAGTTGAACGCATGACCTTCTCGGATGCGGTCGTTGCCTCGCCATTATCCAAGACGATCTGGCGGCCGGCCTCGCGGATATCTTTCGCGGCCTGCCGGCCAGCTTCCCGGATTTCCGTCACGGCAAGCGATGCAGCCTCACGGATGGCTGCTTCTGCCAGGCGCCCAGATTCCCCCAACTTATAAGAGAAGAAAAGAGCACCGGTAACGATCGGATCGTTTTCCGGAACAGCGTCCCCTGTAACTATAAAAAGCTCGACAGCAAGCGCTTTCCTGTTTTCTGGGCAAGCCATAATTACATCTCGACCTTATCGAGTTCTTTTTTAATATCACGGCGCATTAGGGTCAATCGCTGGCGCTGCATAATCATGAAACTAGGATCAGCCAGTGCTTCATTCCAGGTAAGGCGGCGCGAGTTCATGGCAAGCATGTCTTTCTCGGATTGCTTCGGATCACCTTTTTCCAGCTTCACGAACCCCAACACGCGCGACTTAAATTGCTCGTATCCGGACGTTTGTGCGAAAGTTTTTCCGTTCTTCGAAACAGGCCCGAAGAATTCATTTTCCCAGACCACGACCGGCGCCGTGCCCATTTCCAGAATGAAACGAAGCCCTCGTACAGTTTCATCCATCGCGGGCCCACCGACCAGCGGCGTGTGCACAATAACTTTTCGACCATTTTCTTCGAGGAAGGGAAGCACCTCGTTCTGAATTAAGTAACTCATCAGGGGGAGGAAGGTCGCTGCGCCGGTGTCGATAACCCAGTCATTTTCTTCGGTCAAAAATTTCTCTATAAGAACGTCAAACTTTGCCGGATCAATATTGAGGTCTTTGTCCGCGATGTTGACATGCTCTGCATTCAGCGCAGGGTATGCATTGAAAGTCGCGTTTGTCGGATCAAGATCAACACATTTTATTTCGCGGCCTTCGTCTTGGAAATACTGTGCCAAGATTACCGCAACAAGCGATTTTCCAACGCCGCCTTTGCCCATCATTACAAGGTGAATAGTGTTCATTCCAAAAGTCCTTTATGAAAAAAAATCGTCTACTGGTGCTTTGAGGTCGTATGAAAAACCCGTATTCGGCTCCTCGCTAACAATCGGCCTTGGCGTCGATCGAGGCGCTCTGACCGGCACCGGTGAAGTACCGTTGCTACCTTTCTTAGAACTGGACTCGTCGCGTCGCTTTCTTAGACGATGAAGTGTGATCTGGTAATATCGATAGGTCAGAGCGAGTCCTAGCTTATTTTCGAGATGATCGAAAATAGCAGTGTGTGGATGGCCAGCTGCAAGCGCCGCCTCGATGGCCGGCAATAGATCAGCGAGCTGCGCCGCTTTCGATTTGGGCGGTGGAGACACCCCAGCAAGTAAGCTTGTTGTCATTTCTCAACCTCGCCATTAAGGTTGAGGTGGCCCGTACAGGAAAAGGGCGTAAAGCGGCTTTGATCCATGATGATATACTCCTGATATATGGACGATATGCAGATGATATAGCGGTGATGAACCCATGATACATTCGCGGGACACCGCTACATTACACAGTCAACCGTATCCCCCAGCTAATGAAAGCGCCATGTTTTTCGCAAGGATTAGCTTGCACTTTCGTCGCCGCTGCCTATAGAATTCCTTTCGTCGCTATGCGGCATTGTTGTAAACCTCCCCTTTTCCGTTCTGTCGAATCGAAAAGCACCAATTAGTACGCCGCCTTAGCGGTACACCTCCTGACCAGGGAAGTTTGGCCTGGCACTAATAAAGCAATCCTCCATATCCTTGTACGCCCGTGGCTATCTTGCCACTTTTTTTGGCACAGTGCAGGAAATACGGTGGAACACAGAGTGTCGACGAAAGCTAGGCTACATCAGCGTTTCGAGACATTTAGGAACACAGATTTCCCACAGATTGGAACTGCCACCCACCTGGGAGGCACGTTTCAAGGGTTGTCGGTGTCTTAGCAACAGCAGCTCGACAGCAGCTGCGCCCATGGTCCGGGTCTGGACCGCATCAATACCAAGAGACGAAGAAAGGCGGATATCGGGAATGCTCCCCGACGCATGAATCGCTGGCCCTGTGGCCGGTGCTAATGCAGCCTCCGCGACACCTACGGGTGTGAGTAAGACCATCGGGTTCGAGCGCCACCACAGACCTGCCTACGGGCGGGAAGCGCTACGTGAGAAACCACGTGAGAGTTCAGGGCCTGGCAGCAGCAAGTCAGGCGATCGGTAACCGAAAGGTGCCGGCGAATTGTCTCTTTGCCAAGAGGGGAGACAAGGCGAAATCAAGGTTCTTACGTTTGGGTCCCTCTCCCCGGCAATGAGTAATGGTTAGTATTTTATTAAGAGGCCGTATCCCCTTGGGCGTAGCGAAATGTGCAATGGGATGCGGCTTCCTAAACGCATCTTTTTCTTAGACTGGAGATATCAATGGACTCGCTCAAAAGACAACTGGACGCTATTCTGGCGAAGCATGCTCGCACGCGCGTAAATGGCTCGGTCGCCAGCGATCGGACAAGCGAAGCTGCGCGTGATTCATTGCATTCGAGTTTCGCACGCCTGGTCAAACTTGGGTTTCGCCTCCAAAACCCGGAAAACCTGGGAGAGAAGCACATTCAGGCGCTGTGCGATTTTTGGCACGGGAACGAATACAAGCCAAAGACGATCCAAGGGAACCTGTCTCAGCTGCGCATCTTCTGCCGCTGGATCGGAAAAGGCGAAATGGTGAAGGATGCAGCGCATTACCTGCCTGATGTCCCTCGGGAGGAATTGCGTGTGAAGACCATCGCGGAGAAAAGCAAAAGCTGGACTGCCAATGGAATTGACGTAGCCGAGAAGGTGCGCGAGGCCGATGCCATAGATTGGCGATTCGGGGTGATGCTTAGGATGGTAGTCGCATTTGGTCTGCGCCGTATGGAAGTCATTCAATGCGTTCCATGGAAGGTAGATCGCGTGAACAAGTTTGCGGCTTATAAAACTAAGGGTGGTCGCCCACGTGATATTTATATCGATACTAACGAACAGCGAAAAGTGCTCGACCATGTTAAGGCTTTGCTAAAGCCGCATGAACGAATGGGTTGGCTCACGCAATGCGATGGTAGTAAAGCCAGTCTGAAATATTCGCTGTCGAAATGGAATAAGATGCTGGCCAAAATCGGAATAACGAAGCAGGCAAGCAATTGCACCGGTCATGGGCTGCGCGCACAGTATGCTGAGAACGCTGCCCTTATTGCCGACATGATTCCGCCTACGCTGGGCGGGTCGGGCGGACAGATGCCCAGAGAGGCTTTAGACGTCAAACGAGTCCAGGTGAGCGAATTGCTCGGCCACTCCCGAAAGAGCGTAACCGGTGCTTATTACGGAACTTTCGGTCGAGATAATGGTCCTGACGCTCCAGACCGTACTAAGGATGCGATCGCAGCTGCCATCCCATTGATTCCTGCGGAAAAGCTGAAAAGCGTTCCGCAGGATCGGATGAATGATTGCATTCGTCTTACCGCGGAACTAATGACGGCGAGCGCATTTGTCGAGCCGAGTGTGACGCAAGCACTGTGGGAGCATCATAGCAGCCGGCATTGCACGGATTGGCTGGTGCCGGGAGTGCATAACATCGCGGCTCTCGAAGCGGCTGCCAATCATTTCGCTACTGCTCGTTAAGGCCTCAGAAAAAATGCCTGGTGTTGACCAGGCATTTTTCTTCTTGTTTGATTCAGCTACAGTCACTCGGTACGAGATGCTAGCCGGTCGATCGTGGCGCTCCGCGCATCCTCGAGTCTGATTTGCGCGTTGGCCAGCATTCGTTTGCCGGGCTAATTAGGGCCTTCATTCTGCAAGGCTACTAGTCCCGTTTGTTTGTGACTGTAGCGCTTGAAGCGCGCGGACACCATTGAGATATTGAAGCTGCGGCACGGCAGGGTGCTTGGCACTGGCGCCGGTATGCTCGCGATAGTCACCCATCAGAGCTCGCAACTGGCGCAGGGTCAGGCCAGTTTCCTCGTGCATACTGATAAGCAAGGCCGGCGCTACGGAAAGCCGACGCTTCCGCACCTTGCAAATTTGCGAAGGATTGACATCAAGCCTCGTCGCGAGCTGCCGATCGTTACGGGCACCCAGCAGTTGCATGAGGGTATCGAGAAGTAGTGTGGGATTATAGTGCGGATTGCCTGGTCACACTGCCTCGTAAGTGAACTTGTACATATCAGCTCCTATAGCGAGTCGTCTTGTTCTCACGGCGCTCTTGCGCTTCGACGCAGAGTGTCGTCGTTGGACAGATGAGTAGCCGCCAACGCCGATCATCTCGCCTGTTTCGGCGCACCATCCAAACTCGTCACCCTCGATCCGCTTGAGCATTGCGCGCGGTTCTGTCGCATTAGGGAACGCTGGCGGACCGGTCGAGTAACTGCGGTGCCGAATCCAGGATGAATCAACATGCTCAACTTCAAAGGAATGCGCTTTCCGATCGATGTGATCCTGGTCTGCATCCGCTGGTATGCAGCCTACCCGTTGAGCTACCGGCACCTCGAGGAGATCATGGAAGAGCGCGGCGTGTCGGTCGACCATTCGTCGATCAACCGGTGGGCGATTCGTTTTCTGCCGCTCATCGAGAAGATGGCCCGAAAACACAAGCGCCCGATCCGGGCGCAGCTGGCGCATGGATGAGACCTACATCAAGGTCAAGGGTGTCTGGAAATATCTCTACCGCGCCGTCGATAAGCAGGGCAAGATCGTCGCCTCCTGCTGACGGCGAAGCGGGACATGACTGCGGCGAAGCGCTTCTTCGACAAGGCCATGGGAGCGAACGGAGATCCAGACAAAGTCGCGACGGACAAGAGCGGCGCCAACAAGGCGGCCATGGATGCGATCAACGCCGGCCGCGACGTGCCGATCCTCGTGCCCCAAGTTAAATACCTCAACAACATTGTCGAGCAGGACCATCGCGCCATCAAGCGGTTGACCAAGCCGATGCTCAACTTCAAATCGTTCCACGCCGCCGGCTCTGTGCTCGCCGGCATCGAGCTGATGCACATGATCCGCAAGGGCCAGTTCGCAATCGACGGCGCCGAGGCCATGTCGTTCGCCGATCAATTTTCTACACTGGCAGGAATAGTCCGTTCAGTTTGAGCGGTGCAGGTCGGGTCGGGGGAAATTCGCTGTTGATTAACAACGCGACAGAACCCGCGAAGATTTAAACCATCAATGATGCACAATTGATCGAAGGGGAGTTTCCAGAGATCACCTTTGGACGCGCCAGCCTCCTTCATGGCTTCCTTAAGGACGCCGGGGCTGATCTTCGCGTCGAAAGTCGCTTCTAGCTGTTCTAGGTTGTTCATGAAGTGATGCTCCGAGTTAAATATGTGAGTAGCTTACAGTTGCGTCGGCGATTGGCAAGCTTCCGAAAGTCCATTCATCGGCGAAATACGGCATCGCTTTAGCCGCAGCAAATCGACATTCGTTTAATTATCAGTGACTTACAAGACCATGGTGATGGACACCGTGTCCATTGATCGGCTAGGCGGGAGGCTGCGCGGGGTCAATCTGAGCTAGATGCCCGTTAATTCCCGAGGGTTTCTTGCGCGTCCGCGCGCTGGGGAGCGTTATCGAAGAATCCAAATACTTCCTTACGCAGCACCGTGAAAGTGCGCAGAAACGGCCCCATGTTGTCCTCTGCCACCTCCGCAAGTGGGCTGTGCATTAGCTTGTGCAGTGAATGATCAGCTGAAATCAACGCATCAAAAAGTAACTGTTCCTCATCGGAGATGATCCGCATCGAGCAGGTGGCAGCTGGGGCACTGCTAGGCATCTCATATGGGCGGGCGATGTCCTCCAGGCGATCAACTTTAGCTTGCAAGTTTAGGAGCATGCGCCGGGTTCCGTCGCATTAGCGAATCCTAGCGAGCCGGTCGGGTAAACTACGTTGCCCAATCCAGGATGACTCGACATGCTCAACTTCAAGGGGACACGCTCTCCGATCGATGTGATCCTAGTCTGCATCCGCTGGTATGCGTCCTATTCGCTTAGCTACCGGCACCTCGAAGAGATCATACAAGAGCGCGGCGTGTCGGTCGACCATCTGTCGATCAACCGGTGAGCGATTCGTTTCCTGCCGCTCATCGAGAAAATGGTCCGAAAATACAAGCGGCCGGTCGGCGGCAGCTGGCGGATGGATAAGACCTACATCGGGGTCAAGGGCGTACGGAAATACCTCTACCGCGCCGTCGACAAACATGGCGAGACCGTCGACTTCCTGTTGACGGCGAAGCGTGACATGGCAGTGGAGATGCACTTCTTCGACAAGGCTACGGGAGCGAACGGCGATCCAAACAAAGTCGCGATGGACAAGAGCGGTGTCAACAAGGCTGCTATGGATGCAATCAACGCGGTCCGCGACGTGCTGATCCTTATGCGCCAAGTTAAATACATCAAAACATTGTCGAAAACGACCATCGCGCCGTCAAGCGGGTAACTAGGCCGATGCTCAATTTCAAGTCATTTCGCACCGCCGGATTTGTGCTCGTTGGCATCGAACTGATCCACATGATCCGCAAGGGCCAGTTCGCAATCGACGGCGCCGATGCCATGTCGTTTGCCGACCAATTTTCTATGCTAGTTGGAATGGTCCGTTCAAAAAGTTATAATCGGCGCAATTTTCAAAGGAGTGCAATACCTTTAGCAGAGCATTTTCTGGCGTGGAGATTTCCGCAATGCTAACATTGCCAAGAGATCTTCCAACTGTTCAAGCGCGAACGACTTCCAAGAAAAACGTATTGCGTGGTAGAGAAACAAGCAGGGTATTTTTGATTATATCGGAACGTTCGACAATCCAGAGTGCCAGCACATCTGTAGCAATAACCTGTCGCTGATCGAACACGAAAAGCAGTATTTTCGACAGCCATTGAGTGCTTAGAAAAAAACTCATGGAAATTAAATTTTCAGGAAAACTAAACGTCTTAATTCGAAAAAATATTGACAGATCCGCAGGGTCGCTTCTCTTGGAATTGTCATCAGAATTTTACAACTAAGCTAAAATTTACAGATATGAACTATCTTCGGGCTTAGATCTCGCTAGGAGTTTCACGCGGGAATTATTGATTCAGCAAGAGGTAAAGAGGCAAGCTTTAGGAGCTAGAATCGCTACTCAGCCTGCCGTGTCTGAAGCAATTGAATAAGGTTCGCGCACTTTTCGAAAATCTAAAGAATCAGGTAAAAGGTAGCACGCGAAAATTTCAAGCAGGCCATACCTGAGATGGTGCAGGTATGACCTCGCATTGTTATTGCCTGATTTTATGGCTGCCTGAGATTTCAATAAATCAGGTATAACTAGTCGGTTTCATTGCCACCTTTCTTAGGTTTTGGATTGTACGGCTTTGCAAGCTCCTCCCTGAACTCTCTGATTGCAGAGATAAAGGGTTCAAAGAAAAGAATAGTGTCTTTGCGGGCCACTTCCTTCAGATGAGCCCAAAGGTTAGTTTGCTTGGGATCAAAGCGTGGCGTGGGATCGACTAGCGACTTCCACGGAGCCTTAAAAAATCCTTTAATCGGCGCGATGGATAAACGTCCAATGCGTTTTATTCGTGTAGCTAGGGTCAATTTTGCCTCCAGTGCATGTGATCGAGGAGCCACGAATTCAAGTCGGTGGTCCTTGATTTAAGTATAAATTTTTAGTCGCTCCCAAACCTACATTGGTACGTTCAGAGAGGGTCGTGCAGTATGGGTAGGCTCTGCAAGCCAGCTTTTAACGGACTTACCTACCCAGTGCTACGGCATCTAAAAATTATTCGTTATAGTTAACGCTGGCAGGGTTCCAGCTCGCATTTTCGTAATCGCTATTGTTGTCTTCTTCTTTAGTGATGACTGTAGGGCCACTAAACATTAAAAGAATGATTGCTCCCGCTACGAACAGTTGCGCAAAAGTTAAATCCAAAATTGCGTAAAGAAAATCCATTTTTTGCTCCATAGGTTTAAGAAAGTTCAACTGCAAGACCTATATTAATCCGCGATTCTCATCGCGCAAGTCAACAGCGGATTGACACTATAACGCTTCCTATTGCTAGCAAGCTGCAGATAGTTGCAACGCCGACAAGCCAGTGCAAACATTAAAAAAAGTCACTCTGTTAAATTAGCAAGCAAATCGAGGCTGGTCTAATAACTATAGTGCCGAATCCAAGACAAATCGGAATGATCAACTTTAACGAGATGCGCTTTCCGATCGACGTGGTATTGATCTATATCCGGGGGCACGTGGCGTGCTCGTTAAGTTACAGGCTCCTGTAGGAAAAGGGCCATCGTTCACCAAATGCTTTCCCTGCTTGAGCGCGGCGAAGCGCATCTCCGCAAGGATGCAAAGACTCCGTTCCAGAAGCACGTTCAAACACACAGATTCGAGTACCAACGTATTCGATCGTGAGCCAGGGAAGGCCCAGCGCTAGCACCTTCGAAGTGCAGTGCTGCGTTTCCAGCTCAACATTGCCACGGGCAAGGGTACGAACCGCAAGCTGGCCGAGAAGGATGCTGCTGCGAAGTATTGAAGAAATGCGGAACGGCTAAAATTTTTTGCCGTAGCGGACGAGTCCGACATCTTATTGCCTGCGCCCCGTCGTTTCCTTCAAAAGCTCGTTGGCGCCGCCGCATGCATCACAGCGTCTGCGTTCGGCTAGACGCCCGACTTCTGGCTCCTACCGCGTGAACTATGGCTCTCTCGGCCTGCCGCAAAAGGTCAGCCTCTTGACGAGCAGGTGCGCGGCAGATGGCAGGATCATTCCGGAGGGATATATCGAGATCTGCCGCATTCTGCGTGATGTGCAGGCAGAACAAGCTGTCCGGTTCGACCTAGTGATGCTCGACATTTCCCGAGGCGCCTATGGGTGGCTGCGTACTAACGGCGTCGCCAAGCCATTGATCATCAACAGCGGTTACAGGAACCTTCGCACGAGTGCCGATGAATGCGGAAAGCGCAACAGCCTACACTTCTAAGCACAGACGCTGGTACCGATTGAGGGTGGGAGCGCAGAAGCGCTGAGCCGGTTTGTGCGCTACTTGGGCGGGGGAGGGGCGGGAGGCTACCCATCCAGCTTCGCCGCGCTAAACAAGATGTGAGTAGCTTACAGTTGCGTCGGTGATTGGCAAGCTTCCGAAAGTCGATTCTTCGGCCAAAAACGGTTTCGCTTTGCCCGCAGGAAATAAAAATTCGTTTAATTATCAGTGACTTATAAGACAATGGTGATGGACACCGTGTCCATCGATCCGCTAGGCAGCAGGCTGCACGAGGTAAATCAGAGCTAGATGCCCGGCGGTTTCCGAGGCTTTCTTGCTCGTCCGCGCGCTGCGGAGCGTTATCGAAAATCCCAAATACTTCCTTACGCAGCACTGTAAAGGTGTGATGTGCCACGCTGGTCTGGTTTGTTATCTCTCAATTCATAAGTTGTCTTAGCCTGTCGCCACAAAGCAAGGCACTGGAGCGAACCAAGTAGCAAAAACGTCGTGCCCAAGACAATAGAGGGTTTGAAGCGGTCTTCATTACCATTGTCTGTATATGGACTCCTCCTCGTTTGCAAGCAATCCGTTTTCAGGCCGTGAGGTACGACTGCTCACGTATATCCGGTCTCGTACTGCTGCACCTGCTTCAGGCGCTGGACCCTGATGGGCTATTCGCGCGCTGACTCCCTATCGCTTTGACGGGCTCGAAGGCCTCAGACATTATCGGGTTTCATCAGCGCCGGTTCGACCTGTTGGCCATCATGCGGCTTGTCATGCAATCGTGGTTCGGATACTACTTCAGTAGTTCTAAAGCTATGCTTACGCGGCTTGAGATCGGTAATCGGTCCCTTTGGTCAGCATTGCCCAGGCGATGCGCGCGGTCTTACTCGCTAACGCCACTGCGGCGATATTCGGGTGCCGTGTCGTGGCAATGCGGATTACCCATGTGCTCAATCGATCCGTTTTCGCCTGTGCGGTTCGTATGACCGCTCGGGCTCCATGCACGAGTAAACTGCGCAGGTAAGCGTCGCCGCGCTTGCTAATGCCGAGCAATCGCTGTTTTCCTCCTGAGCTGTTTTGTTTGGGCGTGAGCCCGAACGAAGCAGCCATCTCGCGCCCGCTAGCAAATTGGCTGGCGTCACCTACTGTAGCCAGCAGAGCCGTTGCGGTCAGCGGCCCGATACCACGTACTTGCTGCAGGCGTATAGCGACCGGGTCTTGCCGAGCAATCTGTCCAATCTCCCGGTCGAGTTCTTCAACTCGTTCATCGAGTGCCTTCAGATCTCGCCACAGACCATGCAAAAGCCGGCGAAAATGCTCGGTCAAACCATTTTCCTGATCCTCAAGCCAGCGCGGGATCGCTGACCTCAGGTGAAGCAGTTCTTTCGGCGCCACCAACCCATATTCAGACGCTAAGCCGCGCAGCTGGTTTGCCTTGGCCTTGCGCTGATCCATCAAGCCTGAGCGCACCCGGTGTACGGCCTGGATATCTTGCTGCTCGACGGTTTTGATGGCCACCAAACGCATGCTCGGCCGACTCATCGCCTCACAGATCGCTTCTGCATCGTTTGCGTCGTTCTTGTTGCTCTTGACGTAGGGTTTAACGAACTGCGGAGCGATTAACTTCACCGTATGTCCCTGTGCTTGCAGCATCCTCGCCCAATGATGTGCGCCGCTACATGCTTCCATCCCGATCTCGCAACCCGGCTCAATCCTTTCGAGCAGTTCCTTGATCCAATCACCACGGACCAGCTTGCGCCGCCAGACCGTCTTTTCCGAGCGGTCTACGCCGTGCAGTTGAAAGACATTCTTTGCCAAATCGACTCCAACGCGGATAAGCTTCATGGTGGACTCCTTCTTTCCAAACCGGTTTTGTGGAAACTCCAGTTTGGCACTAACGTGCCCTCAGGGGGAGGAGGAGTCCATCCCATTGCTTTGGGTCGATTCCAGACTGTCGCGGCCACCGCTGGCTTCTCAATCGAACAACCTGCTATGCTGGTTCGAACCACCGGGTTGGCCAAGAGCAGACGGAGGAAGGAACCATGCGTGAAGAATATTCAGATTTTTGATGGTGCCGCTAACGCGGTATGTGACATCTTCGCTGCGACTGATGAGGAATTCTCCCTCATCTTCCAAGATGGCTTAGACATAGCTTTTATCGATGAAGGCTACAAAAACCATTCGTCGCGAACATTGGATGCCGCTTTCACAGTAATTTCGAAACGCCGTGTACCCAAGCGCGAAGTGATGGGCATTGAGGGCATTCTCTTCTAGGGAAATGAACACAGGAAGGTCTACGATCCTTCGTGTTGCGTTGCGATGAGCAGACAGTCAATCCAGGTCGATAACGTTTAGAGAAATTTTCTTAATTGCAATCTTCTAAACTATAGTGAATGTCAAAGCAGCAAAAACGAATGCATTCCCAGGCTCAATCCGTTAGCCAAGTTGTTATTCTGAAACTATTTTAAGACGAATTGCAAGGTTATTTGTATTGACGGCAATCATAGATAAGTAAATATAAGCTAAAATGTAGTCTTATTTTTACAATGATCTACGGTGGCACATTCTATTCTTATCGTCGAAATCGATGATCTAATCCGTCAAACAATTAGCGACGTTTTCGAGTTTTTCGAATACCGTACTATCGTTACTAATTCCCATGACATCGCTTTGAGTATGCTGTTAGGTGTATGGTTTGGAACAATAATTTTCTGTCCAACTAGGGACGATCCAGATGGCAGGCGATTCGCTTGGGAAGTAAAAGCAATACAGCCAAACATCAAGACTATCGTAATAAGCGGACTTGGACGCCTTGAGCACCTATCTCCATATGTTGATGCGTTCATTACCAAGCCCTTCTCAGTTGTAGATATCTTAGGCACGATCCGAACAGTACGGGCTGAAAGTCAGGAGGATTTTGACTACAAGACGCCTCAGTCAAGAAAATAAACCAAGCCATTCGATTCAATACGATGATAATTTTCGATAACAGACCTCCGCAGTATATGACTTCGGCAGAGCTTGAAGAAGCAGTCCGACGACGCCGTGACCATACCAAGAAGTTAGTTGTGGAAGCACGCAAACGTAGAGCTGCGTCGTCTAATTCTCCTCTTGCTAACCAAGTCGAAAAACCGATATATAGTTGAAACAAACGATACTTGACCGTCAGCACTCAGCTACCTTCACATTAGCGGGAATGCTCCGCTCCACAGTCCGCTGAGGGTTGGGAGCAGCCAGCCACGGGCCTGCCTCTGTTGGTGGCGTTAAGACAGGTAAGACACGCGAGCCGCGGCTAGCCGGATAATTGCCTAGGGGAACGGAAGCGGGTGCGTCGCAATTTTCGTCCGGGTTCTCAGGCGCTACCGATGTCACAAGAGCACTGCCATACACGGCACGCACGCCACGCGTGGCCGCGGCGATTACCTCCGTCGCGCTTGCCGATGGCGGCTATGACGACGTGAATGACGCCTCTCCCCGCAGGACTGCCGGGATCTGCTCCACGAGCTCGAGCGCCATGTGCATCTTAACTAAGCACTGCGCCAAGTAAGCGCGATCGCTCACCATCTCGATTGCGCCGTGAAAGGCACGATCTGATGACGAACCGTAAGCCTGGCGTACCTTATCCCAGGCTGCCTCCGGTACTGCACCCCAATGACCGATCATCATGGCCAGATCGATGATGTCTCGGCTAGCCACTGCCTTGTCGCGGTACCGATCGGTGTTGGCCAGTAGCTTTTCAGCGTACATATCGGCGCGAGAGAGGGTCGGCACACCTGTCGCCGTGTTCATCTCACCTTCAATCTGGATACGTCCCTCGCTGACAATCTCGAACTTCACTGGCACGTCGTCGATGCGCAGAAATGTGCGTATGCCGTACCGGTCCGCGCGTACCTCGCGCGCTAACTGCACCGGCCGGGAGAAGATAGCGCCTAAGGACGTGTCATGGATTGTATTGCGCAGCTCGCGATAGCCTTCTTGAGAAGCGCAGAGAAAGTCGATGTCGACTGATTCCCGGTATTCGTTCAAAGCAAGCACGATCGCGGTACCGCCGCCGAAGAAGCACTTGTTCTGGGAGAGGAAGTCGGCGTCGAGGGCGGCCAGCAGGAGCTGAATGCGATTATGGTGGTCGCGCTTAAACATTCATCAGCCCATGGCCACAGGTCTCCGTCAGGCCATCGATCAGCTCGCGCTCCTGGTCATCCAGCTGTTTGTGGTCGACGAAACGCCAGTTGCTCTCGTAGAGCCCGAAAGCCTCTTCTGCCGTGATGACATCGTCCGGCCGCCGGCTCCAGGCAAGCAGAGCCAGTTGTGGGTAGTCCCCGATCTTCAGGGTGAGCGGTGGGATTTTCATGAGAACGATTATCGGTCTTCCCGGCAGAAAGTCAACGCCTTGCCCGTGCACTCCTGATGAGGGTCCAAATTACCCGAGACCCGTCAACCCAGGAAAATCGGTTCACTTTGCTATCAATCAAAGCTACTGGCTTCCAGCGTCACCCCAGGAGGGGTGACGGTTGTTGAACGATTTTCATTTAAACCGTACTTGAAGGTCCGCAATGGGTTGGGTGACGCCATCCGACTCCGTCCGTAACTACAGCAAGAGTACGCCAAAATAAGGTCCGATTCCTAAGGAGGACCTCATGAAACCGTGCATGCAGACGTCGGCTTCTCAAGCTGCCTGGAATAAGGGGAAACTGGTTGGCCAGAAAAGTCCATTGAAATTGAAAGAGATATGGGCCATCCGAATTCGCCTACAGTTGACTGAACAAGTCAGGGATCTTGCCCTATTCAACTTGGCAATCGACAGCAAATTGCGCGGCTGTGACCTGCTGAGCTTGAAAGTTAGCGACATCGCACAGGGACGTAGCATCATGCATCGTGCGATAGTCATGCAGCGTAAAACGCACCGTCCAGTACAGTTTGAAGTCACTGACATGACAAGGCAGTCGCTGTTGGCATGGATTGACCGAGCCAAGCTTTCTAACAACGCGTTCCTCTTTCCAAGCAGAGTCAAGCGGTCGCCGCATTTGTCCACGCGCCAGTACGCTCGCATTGTCAGACGGTGGATTACTTCAATAGGGCTTGATGTCGCAGCATACGGCACCCACACCATGCGTCGAACGAAAGCGACACTCATCTATCGAAGGACCAAGAACCTTCGTGCGGTTCAGCTTCTGCTAGGGCATACCAAGCTCGAAAGCACAGTTCGATACCTTGGCATCGAAGTTGATGACGCACTTGAAATTTCCGAGCAAACTGAGGCTTAGACCTACTGCCGCCGGCCGATGTCGGGGGGGTATTCTGTCAACCTGATCGTTTGCTCAAGGTAGTAGGGCAGATAACTCAAATCATTCCGCATGCTTTGTTCAGGCCCTTTAGAAGACCGCTGACGGTGCTTCGTAAGACATGTGAATTAATGAGCACGTAGTAGAATCGGCACCAGAACGTTATAACTTACTGAAAAGGAAACAAAATGACTAAGATCGACCTGTCAAGCTACAGCCTTAGCGAACTGAAGGAACTCCAGCATGGCATCGGCCAAGAAATCAAGAACCGTCAACAAGGCGACTTAGCAAAAGCACGTCAGCAAATTCTCTCGATTGCACAGGACGTAGGCGTGACAGTCGAGGAATTGCTCGCAGTAAATTCGAAAAAGTCGTCGAACGGGAAAGGGCAAAAGGTAGAGCCGCAGTACCACAATCCAGCTGAAAAAGGTCAAACTTGGTCGGGCCGTGGGCGCCAGCCGAAATGGATCGCAGAAGGCATCGCTGGCGGCAAGCAACTGGCAGACTTCAGAATCTAATTTCAACGGTACACAGGTATATTTCTCCGTGCTAGCTCAACCGACAGCAGTTGTTGAATACGCAACTTTCGGCCAAAAGCGGCCCTTTGGAAGCACAGCAGTGAGATGATTTTAGCCAGCAGTATTGATGAAGGATTCTGATGTTTCTCGTCCGTTGTGAAGCCAGATGTGATGAAGCTACGGCATTCCCGTCAAGGCTGCGCTCTGCCGTGCGTGACGCTGTTGCCTCCGTGACTATCGGCGAGTGGCATCCGCCCAGACATGCGTTCATGGTCAACGTGGAGGGCGAAGCGCTTCGCATACCTTATCGGGTCTACTACGATCCTGACCTATTACGTCGGCAACTAAGGGAGTTGCAGGCTGCAGCTAGGCTAATACTCCTGTGCTTGGGGACGCGCCATTACGACGGCTATTTACGTCAAGAATGTCTTCGGGAATTGGTTAAAAACGAAGCGCCCTGGCTCACGCCGTATGTTCTTCAGCTTGCTGGCGAATACGTTGTCGAGATTATAGAGGACGTCGCTAACGCCATTGGCGAGCACAATCCTGCCACGCTGCGGGCTTTCGCATTGGAGAATTCTTCATATCTGGCGACACTTGGACGCCGAATCACAAGTTACTGGAGCTACCACCGACATGCTTATCCGGAGCGCCATTCGTATCCAGGAGCCAAGGTTTTAGCTGTCCTGAATGCTGCTTTGGAATGACTGTTTAGGGTCGTCGATTCCGGCCTGTCGCGAACGCCGTTGGATTTTCAACCTGGCAACCTGCTATGCTGGCCTGAACGGCCGGGTTCGGCCAGTAGCGGTCCTTCGCAAACGGCCGAGACTAGCGAGAAGCAGATGCTTGAAGGCATGAGAATGTGTGAGCTTTCTTCGAAGCATTTACGCTATGCTTTGCCGTGTTCATCCATTACCCATTCACCCAAGCCAAACCTTTGATGATAAAAAAGATAATTTTTTTAGTGATTGTTGTAACTTTGGGTTGGAAAGGATACGAAAAATACGGCCACAGTGTGAGTCAGATTAAGGCTACCTCGGAACACTCGTTCGATGCGGAAGCTG
>Ga0308160_10001418_pt1 | contig 33841 bp, 26 predicted proteins | sample PhyFR1_FD_201036 | JGI IMG/M metagenome (GOLD analysis project Ga0308160, IMG submission 201036) | Phyllosphere microbial communities from UC Gill Tract Community Farm, Albany, California, United States - DLSLF.R1 | ecosystem: Host-associated > Plants > Phyllosphere > Unclassified | place: USA... | reverse complement strand
CCTAACTTGCGCTCTGGTGATTAGCCAAGGTTCCTGTCTGAGTCGTAAGTCGGTATCGACCTTGTATGGTCATGCTGATCGTACAGTACCTGCTTCCCATACACCATATACCGGTCCGAGACACCGAACGACAACCGATTTGCTGGTACAATGAGTTGAGGTCGGCTTCGCAACTTATGCTACAACGAGAAAAGATCGAGACGCCAAGAAAAGATACGCGGGTGAGTCCAACCCAGTCTCTGAAGTCTTCACTGACGCTATAGCTCATCCGGTGGTTGTCCCTCTTATACATGCGTCGACTCAAGTCAGTATACGTATCCGTTTCGCGACTGCATCGATCTATCGAATCCCGTTCGTCGACTGGTCACCAGCAAATCACTGAGGCGCACGTCTGGCCAGTAAGTCAATACCTCCGTTGATTTCTGCTGACTTAGTAGCTCGCAAGTCACTCATCGAAGACATCGTTACGTTACGGCATCGCGTCTATTATTGTTCTGAAATCCCGAACTTGCTCAACATCATCACGCCCGACCAGTCGTCTCCACATCGTCTATGAGCCCTAACATCTCCCCGACTTCCTTGATGCGTTCTACGATCCACTCATTCCACAAGTACATCCTTCCTGCTGAACACCCTTCTACCAATGATCGTCGAGCTCTTCGGAACGTCGACTCAGCGCTTCATCTTGAACCAGCTATGCAACAACTCAAGTCCGCCGTCTTGACTGACCTCAACGTGAATGCGTCCTGAGAAATCCGTTGCGCCGATCCGCTCTGAGTTGTCCCGTGGAAGCTTTGTCGAACCATATCCAACGACTTTCGTGAAGAGGCGATCTCGAAGATGGGAAGAGTGTCGTCTCAAGGAGAAAGAAAGTCCAAAGGAGTTCTGACATGGTCTGGGTGCGAAGGGGTGCGAAGGCAACTGGAAAAGGTGCCGAGAGATGTCCGGCCAGAGCCGTTCTGTTTACCCGCCCGACTAGTTCCCGCACCACTGGGAAAGAGATCTTCTGAGTGTCATATACAGATGTTTCGTCGGACGGAGTGGACAAGAGGGTCAGTATCGGGTCCAAAATACCAACGATCGCCTCCGGAACGTGTTTATCGATATTGCACGAGGACCATCCGGTACTTCGTACAAAACACGATGTCTATGCCCGACTGGAATCAGAGAAAGTCATCCAGCCCCTTCGACATTTCGTATATTCGCGCGAGCTCGGAATAGCCCTCAGAGCAATGAGGGATTGTGTAAGAGTAGAAGGCCGAGTTATGGAGCCGGATCGGATCATGGGCCAGACATTCATCATGTGAATGACGTACAACGTAGGTTCTTCACTCAATACATTCAATTTGCTGACGCGCAGATATGAGCGCGGATGCTCAGTTACTTCAACCTACCACCGGCACAAGACCCGACAATGCGTGGACCCGATAAGAGACCTACCCGCGGTCTGCGGAGTTCCGGAAGCTCGAACAAGCCTTGAGACGCCGACTGCAAGATCCTGGAATAGCAACCGATTGGTCGGATAAGACAGCAGGCTGCCAATGTATAACACGGTGAAGTAAGCCAAGCATATGAAGTAGCTCTAAGAGAAGGAATGGAGATCATGGTGAACGCGGACATCGGGCAAGTAAGTCCTCGTGATCACAGTCCAAGCTATACTGATGACTCAGCAACTCGAACAAATCTTGGTCGCTCGTACTGCTACAAGTGACCTCTATGTGGACTTATGAGCGGCGACCGTAGCAGGCCGGAGTATGAAGCGAGGAAGTGTGAAAGATGAATGTGAGCATATCAGACCGTACGTCTCAGACGTGATCCCTTGACACTGATTGATCATTAGGTGATCACAGAAACTCTTATCTCTACAAAATATCGCTCATTTCGCACATGGCATCCGAGGAGTCCGGCAGTATCAGAGGTCAGGATGTCGAGTATCAGGGACCCGAACACATCGCTTGCTGCCAGAACATCACCAGGTATGGTTCAACTACCGAAGTCGAGCCTGGCTGACCAGAAGTTTATACGACTCAAATCCTTCCTCATCCGAACAACCGCGACGCGTCCGACCTCGGCGATAGGATGAGATAACGAGTGGGATTCCAATGAAAGAACGGGATCGAGTGAAATCGGTGCAATGATCATCTGCATTCAGCGGTACGTCATTTAGCTGTGAGTTTGGAATCAGCTGAACGACAAGCAAATGCGGCAAGCCCGCGATCTAACGATGGCCTGCTCATCCGATTTATCGGCGCTCAGACCTGATTAGGTGAAACTGCGAGCAGCTGAGCCGGCGAGGAATCACCGGAAGTTTCGATGTTCCAAGTCTAATCAGTTCAGGGGAAAAAGAGGGAAAAGGGGGTCGAAGACCGCAATGGGTATGTATGTTTTTGAACAACAAGGGAGACCGGTCTGACTGGAAGGATATCATGCCATGCTCTCATACTCCGTCTGTGACAATATTCTTCACGGGGATACATGGCCCAATAACGATGAGGGCGAGCATCTGGGCCATATTTGTATACATATTCACCAACTCTATCCAAAAACGAGGACCTATAAAGGTAAGGCCCTTTTCATCGCGTCTGATTTTGCTGACTATCGAGTATTCTTCAAGGTCATCTTGCTAGTGCTTTCAAGCCTGCGAGAAAGACCATCGGGACAAATCGTACACGCCAAGGAGACGGAACAAGTCAAGGAGCAGAGATCCTGCTCATCGTATCGGGCTTAAAGCTGGTCGGGCTGGGAGTATTTATAGCAAGTCCCTTGTCAACATCAATAGTGGCCTGGCTGACGTTCCAAGCACATCGGCGGTGGTGTCCACATGCTCTCGATGCTTGGATAAATACGTCTACGCGAGTGCTCATGAGGGACGATGAGGCAGAGGCTAAAGGCCGGTAAGGGTATGAGCACCGTCGAAAATAAAGGAATCGATGGGAAGAGGACCGATGGATAGACATGGGGATAGCCTCAGGCAGAATGAACTAGGTATGTTCCACTTTCGCAGTCGCGAATCGGCTTATCGCCAGGGAAAATCAACGTTCTCAGTCACTTCCTGTATACTCATCCAATAGCCAAGTTACCTGCCAGGCGAATGTGGGTCTGGCACTGGAAGATCGGAAAGCTTTCAACCAAATCGACGACGGTCGTCTCGAGCGGGTATGGTCTTCCCAGTCTGATTGCATTGGGATGAGCTAATGGTTCAGAGATATCGAGCATGATCAGATATCATACTCTGGAGCATCATTCGGCTTACCAATAACTCGGCGGCACGCAAATGCGATCGTCATTGTATCGTCCAGATCTATCAACTTCACAAGAACCATCAGAGGCGCGGAATTTACACTGTCCCCCGAGGAAACACCCCATACCAGCTGGACCGTCAGTCACACTGGTGCGATCATCCTTGAAACAAACGAAGCGTACAAGCGATCATTCCTGCCGACATCGAATTCACTTCCTCTGGTTAACTTCCGCGATGTCCTGATCGGTGCCAAGAGAAAAGCGATGGATATACCAATCTACGACTAACTTCAGCGATACAATTCACCACCGCTCTTTCTGCGACCTCGACAGCAGTACCCTAGCGCTATTAGATGTCGACAGTCCGCCTGATCATCGTACACTTCCTGGAGATTGGTCACTGGTCACATGCCCCATGCCCGGAGAGGGCCGCAAAGTCAACATCAGGAGCAAGCGGATGACCGGGACCATTCAAAGAACAAACGGGTCACGCGATTGTCGATGGCGGTACTGGCTATGAGAAGGGATGGTAAATTGGCTCTTAGACATGATCGCGCTTGACCACTAGATGGGTCAATTTGTCCGAGGGTCACGAGACAGACGACTTGATCATTGGTGGTCGCGGTGCACTACGAGACACGATCTAGATCGTCGATGCCATCGCCAATTAAGTCAATGCAGTCGTCAGAGTTGAGGTAGTTCCGCCAAATTCGTAAGACCGATCGAGATCCCGATGTATGTATGGGGAGAGCTGGTGCTGTATTCGATTTGTCGTCAAGACTTCACATCACAGGCAAAGAACGCCTATGGTACCAGACGTCACTGTTGCACACGATGACAATTGAGATGCTGGTCACGACCGCATATTGGGTGAAAGTCTAGGATCTCATTGCTTTGCTCCGCGTTTTCAAATTTCGAACATCAGTCAAAAAAACAATTGCGTGAAGTGGAACACCGAGGGAGGCCGTTGGGGCCTTTAACTATCAGAGGGTATCAGTGTGCTTGCGAATTATAGCTTGCAAGACACCAATATCATCATGGGGTTGGTGTCGGCATAGCGAGACATTTCCAAGTCGACCTTACTGCTGCGCTTGAGAATAAAAATTCTGTATGTGAATGGAATCTCTTGTGAGCGTTTCTAAGAGCCGAACGTCCTCGAATACTGGCTCTAACCTTGTTGTACCTTTGTGCAGACCTTGACAGTTCACGTGGACGGCAGACGCATGGTATGTCTGGCGCATTCGGTGTAAAGAGATTTTCACAAGGTATCAACGTAATGTGCGGTCCGGAAACGATATGTGTGCTCGTACATGCGATCGCATCCGACAAATTAGAAAAAACTTATATCCGTTATGTGTGGCAATTTGCCGGCCACTAGCAGCGCGCAACAAGTCCTCGTCATGAAAGACACATGCAAAGACGAGGAGTGGAGCTCATTATCACAGAGTGACGACCGGGTGTCTTTACAGGAGTAGCTGAACTAGGTGAGAGTCACAGATAGATTAGTATCTATGACATCAACAAGCCCTGACAAGATTGCGATAGTTGCGAGAATTACGGTACCCTCCTGACATTATCGGTCAAATAATATCGTATCATGCATTCACACTTCAACGAAGAACACAGAGGCGAGCCAAGCGTCGTGCTAACATAGTCAGGTCATCATTGAGAGCTTGTGCGCAATGAATATTACATATGTGTTCGCATCTTTGAATCCTTTGTGAAAAGATATTGCGACACAAACCAGACGCGCGAAACCACGACAATTGCGTCTGATTGATTGTCCCAATATAATTGATACTTTTTTCTACAGCCACCGGGACAGGTTTTGAGGGGAAGATCGTATGCCCACGCGCGGGCTTTGGTGAACATCGCGAGTTGACAGATTAATAATACATACAAGCTGAACAGTTACGCTGGGGTGTGTCATTGACTATCTCAGACAAATTGCCGCTTGCAGGCTTCAGAAGGCAAACGAGACGTCCTCGAATTCTATTTGCCTTGCACCCCTGTCAAATTTCCCTGAAGTCACTATCGCCTTATACTCGGTCATATGCATACACATCTATGTCACCTCATTGATGTATGCAAGTATGTGGATTGCGTCTGTGATACATACACGTCATTCAAAACACTGCTGTGTCATTCAACGCGTCACGCGCGAGTAATTGTGCTCGCGTTTGCCAAATCAATCCCGAGCCTTTATACAAGTGGTGTTCATAGTGCTTTCAAGCTTGCGTGTCTACAAGTAAATGTGCCAGCCTCGACCCGACAGTCGGTCAGGGATATTGCTTCACATTATGTCTTTAAATATTCGAGTTCCGCACCCGGTTCGTGCTGTTAGATGAAGCGAAAATACAAACGTTTCAAATTACATTGAATCATACAGGAGTGTCAAAAACTGCGGACTGCAAGATCGGCTTTATGGGTGGACAGTCTCTCAATTGGTCATGCTGTGTATCCGACCTCCGTACATCTGCCTCAGACCACTATCATTCACAGAACCGTAACAACCATATGATCAGAGAGGAAGTGCATGAACGACCGACTGGGATTGTTGATTACCGGGCAGGTGTCGTTCCTGGCAGTTGTCATCTTGCCAAGCTTTGCCATTGCCGCAATCCGGCCAACGATCGGTATACACCACCTAAGACCAGTCAATGCAATTGCCGCGTCAAACCGGCGCGAGCGATGCCACAGGAATTGAGATACCATTCATAGAGCATTGTGACGTTGTCACACTCAATCAATTATTGTGACAATGTCACAAAACTATTGTGACATTGTCACAACTGTCCAAATTCTCATGATCCTAAGTCAATTTCATTTGTTTTCTATGATGGAGTGATAAGGCTGCTCTACGGATTTGATGATTCCGCAATACATGAGCAGCACGGACCGAGGCCTAATCTTGTCAAAGACGGTGTCTGATGTTTGCGCAGTATTGAAGTCTTTCAGGCTTAGATTACACAAACAGGCCCAGATGCATAACGCGATGTGATGAAATAAATAAGAGCACGCGCTCGTAAATGGGTATGGGCTGATTATCAGAGCGCGTAAAGTGGAGGGGTGGAGATAGGACAAGTTTAAATACACTAGTAGCGGCATGTGACCGGGGGACCCGAACATTAGGGCTGAAAGCTTTGGGCTTATCAGGATGAGAGGGAGACTTGAGCAGTTTGGCTGGACCACCGGAATAGGTGCGCCATTGTGTCATGGTGACGGACGGACTTGACCAGGAGAAGTGTGCATCACAAGCCGGTCCGCTCTGCGTGACCAGGGGACTTCAGAGCTGTTCAAGTAGATGTGTGTTCGGGGGACTATGCTACTGACTGGGAACCATCTGGTGACCGGGGGACTTTAATCCAGATCAGCTGTAACCGGGAAACACTGGTTTGATTTCTTATGTCCTGGCTTGATTTTCTAGATGAAATAACCATGTTTGAGCAGGCAAGCGCTCATAGCGACGTTCCTTTTTTATTCTTCGATGTCGGCTCTTCCTCTCATACCCAAGCAGAATTTGGTAAGCGTTGGGTTGTTCACCCAATAATAGGGAACACGAGCTGGGTTCAGACCGTCATGAGACAGTTTAGCTTTACCCCATTGAAGGAGGGTTATCATGATAGTAATTGAGGGTGGTACCAGGGGAACTGCTCATTCGGTAATTGGTATTTGCACCTATTCGAAGCAAGATGATTAGGTACACCAGGTCGCGAGGTGGGTAGCATACGAAGTGTAACGTGTGACTTCCAAGGATAATTCGAGCCGCCAGGATGGCATGGACACAGCCAACATCAGTGTTACAGACGATCCTCTAAGCACAGCACCAGCAATGTGTCATGACGGTACATACTTAGCATCACCAGGGACCGACATATTGTGCCTCTATCGATAAGTGAATGCATTCAAGAGAAGGAGTCAGTCATCCGCATGTTAATCATCGAGCTACATCTACCCACAGATGTCAACATATTATCTCAAGATAGCTGCGGCTCAACCAAGAATGTATCGCAGAGCTAGCCAATGGTCGGGAACAGTCGGGAGTGTCTGCATGACAGTGAATACGATTTCATGGCACAACAAAGCTGTGCTATCCCACGTTAGGTACCGGTGTTTGATTGGACTGGCTTAAATCAGCATGTTCGCGTAGAAACTGTCAGATCTCTCTGTCGGAATTAACAAGAGCATGTCAAGGGCGTTATAGTGCCGCTACGATAAGTGTCAGATAGTGTGCTCGGAGTGTCCTCGATTACAGGAAGTGTAGGTGAAGGTCTATTGTGATCATGCTACTATCTGCTGTAGCCTCCAAGTCAGGTTGTATGTCATTACCTATGATCAGGGAGAATGAGTGAATGAAGGGACAGGATCACAGCTCAAGGGTCGACCGAGCTTAACTTGAAAGGAATGTGTGACACTTATAGCTGCTCAAGTAATCTGATCGGTGGCACTTCATACATTGCTATATTATATTCTGATTGCTAACGGCCAAGCTTTGACAGAACGGAATATTGATGAATCACCAGACTAAGGATCCATAGATAGCTAGACCGGGAAGTGAATGAGTAGAAAACGATAGGTTGAGTCTCTGCATACCTCTACACAATTAGATTTGTGTTTGCGGTCCTGCGTATTACGTGTACGGGCTTAGTGATCTGTGTGCACGGTTCTCCATATTCGCCCAGAAGACGGAAAACGAGGCCATACAGTAGGTACAGTAGCTAGGAGCTCAAACGACCTGACCGATTTGAATCTGTATCATTCGCACGCGACAGCTTCCGCTAAAGCTTACACAACTATCCCCACAATGTAGTGGTCTGGTAGTCATGCTGCATGTTCGAACACACCCCGTAGTACCAGGCTAGCTCCTCGCACCCACCAGACGCATTCATAAAGCACCATAAAGACCACACCGCACCTTGCGGTCCTAGCTTTCGCGAGTGATTTCATAGGGACCACAGCAAGCTCGGTTGCACCGTATGGTGTTGCACGGTACGAGTTTGCTAATTCAGGACTGTATGATTGGGAGAAGGTATAGTGAATGGGGACGCGCATCTCAGGCTAATGAATCATTGTCCAACTTGTTCGAGATTGAATCGTAGAATCATGACATACAGTACTGCCAGGTCAAGTGTCGGTCAATGAAGCGCGCGAGAGGCTCCTGAGTACTCTGAGATGCATCAACGTACCAGAACGAGGTCTCAACGTGCCGTGCGGAGATAACGATATAAACACAGGAGGGCATATCTGGTCTTCGCCCGAGTGACTATACATGGCAGAGTCAGAGCACTGAGATCCTGATCCATTTGACCAATCTATTTAGGTGAAATTGCTGATGCAGTAGGCTTTTATTGAGCGCACACGTCCGTGTGTTGGGTTCAGAATGTTTTCGCTGAGAATGTCACATAATACTGGAAGCAGCATTCGTCAAGCAGACCTGGCCCAGTAGGATACAGGACAATAATGATATAACCACAGGCTTTTGCTTAATGATTACATTCGATGAGAACTCGTCAAGTGTAAACATAAATCGGATCAAACTAGCCATGGTTGGAATAGACGCATAGTGATGTTTCATTCACTTCTGTCCAAGAATGGGCTCTGACGGAGGGGAACTTGAGCGTGGGGCAAGTGGCCAAGGGACTGGGTCAGCTGGCCTGAGGATTCACTAGGAAGACCGAGGGACCTAGGGACAGCCCGATAGCATGACAATCAACCTGGTGAGCGGGGGACTTGAAAGCCGTTCAAGTAGATAGGTGACCGGGGGACCATGCTACTGACTGGACGTCGTCTGGTGACCGGGGGACTTGGACCAAAGTCCTGTGCGATGTGTTCGGCGAAATCTAGATAACTTTATGATATGGTTAGCTTATTTTCAGACGAAGGAACAGATGCGATAATGGAATGAAAGCGCATTGGACCTTCTGCTTCGGTGAGGCCCATCGCAGGAATGCGTCATGAGAATGATATCGAACATCAGCGAAATCGATAGTGAATTGTCAAGACTTGTCGATGTTTCATGTAAATCCCATATCTAGGTACCAACAGATGTCCTCGAGTATGGTCTCATGCAACATAAACGTAGAGAATATTTCAGACGGCAAAGAAATGTCCTGTTGACCAGTGAGCTGTATGCCAGACCTTGGCAGATTGACCAATCACTATTGCTAGGCCCAATCAGCGCAAGAGTAGCATTTTCTTCTACAACTGGTCATTAATTGCCATCATTCCTAGCTAGCTAGACTCGACAATCTATGACAGAGTCCAGAAACTGTGATCAAATTTTTACCATTGACGCCTTCTGTCCAACCCATACCTGTCGCGGCCACCTTAGTGCAACAAATATCAATTGAGTATTGCCAATTGCCGCCAATGCTCTCACCACATGACTTCTGTCGCTACCTCAGCAAGAAATCCATACCGGAGCGGAAAGTTTGAGCGGGTCGCATCAAAGACAAAAAGATGTACGAGAGATCACCTTTGATCCGGAAAAATAATCAGCTATCCCCGGATGCTGTCGGCTGTATCCAGTAATTGTGAGTTGGCGTAAGCTATGGCATGGTATCTACGATCCTCATACCTGAACCTTACATACGATCCTACCCACCTATTCTACTTGAGGCCTGCATACTCTCTGAGCTTTACCTCGACGAACACTTTGACCAGATCGTTACCAACGTTCTTAGTTTGATCTTGCCGAAGTCTCGCTCAAATTATTAATTCCCGTCTCTATATAAGATTCTCCAAGAACAAGTTGCATATACATCCATATTGCCTCAATTTGTACATTGTCCCCGATTGTTGATCGACGTTGTTGAGTGACACAATTATAGCATGTAGCAGCAATTCCGGCCAGCTATCAAAACGACACAAGTCAAAACGACACAATCTTGCCGCTCAGAAACATACTGCCACACAGCAAGAGTCGCGCGCCGTCTGTCGGAAATCGTCACTCACCTGAGAATGACAGTTGATGGAGTCATATCATTGCTGTTAGCATGATAATGCTTGCATCTAACGCTCGACGGCAGGACAGGTTGAGTTGCATTTGGGGCCAATCAATCATGTACTACTCGATGCAACTTGATCATGGTCTATAATTGCTGCTAAAACTTGGCGCATCGTAAACATGAATTGCGGTGTGATTGTAGACGCAATTTGCGCCACAAGCCAGTGATGTTGACTATATGATCCACATGCAGCGCTATGACAATCCCATCTCCAGCATAAGCATCCGAAGCCTTGCTACTGGATCCCGACTTCAGCATCACCTCATGTTTTTCTAACATCTCATTGTCGTCGGTTTGATTGGGGAAACTCTTTGAGTTGCCGAAAGCTGAACGAACACCTGTCTTCTTCAGTCGAATGTCGCAATAGTTCTGAGCGAACTGCTCAACAACAGCGGAAGTCTGTTGGTCTGACGTTGCGCATGTCATCATAGGTGGGCGATGTGAACAGCTCGAGTCTTACGCAGCGTAGTGGATGCAACACAAAAAAAGGTCACGACAGCCAAAATGTCCAGAAAATCAGATTCCCGAGTCTTAAAAATTGGTGCGCAGCTTGATATTGATACCACTCCAAGATAATGAGAGAGTGACAAGGCCTCAAAGCTTGTATGAGGTCTACCAAACACGGGGAAATGTACTCAAGGTGTGGTGTAGTGCGATCTGCGCAGCCAGATGGTAATGCATAAATGATCCAGTATCGTCAAATGGCTTAGGTCTTGACAGTTCCTTTGCCAATAATGGACGAAGCGCGCTTCGACAGACCGTCGTACTTACTCTTTCTAGCTGACTGATACACAAGTCCAGACATCATCCAGCACTTCTCATCTTCGTGTAGGTCGAGATGCCCTATGTGGTGGATAAAGAAGCCATTGTGACACTGTCACAACGTACCGATGCTTTGTGACGGCGTCACAAAGTCCTTGACAGATTACGACTTTGTCACGACGCCTTTTGTGACATTGTCACAATAGAATGTGACAATAGATGGACTGATTTGCGTGAGTGTCACACGTATGCATTGCCTCGCGACAGCATGGACTTACAATGTGATCAGGGTAAACAGATAACGTCGAACGGCTCCGAGCTCTGCTGTCACGCAATTCGGGCTGTCAAGATTTGACAAGGTTGTGAACACACTTTTGCGTACCAGATCATTGCTAAGATGCTCCCTGGGTATTCTTGAAATATGTATTTGTATCCAGCCTGAATAACCACAGCTCACTCATGACCTAGGTCAGTAACAAGTTATGCATAAACAACAAAGCCTCAGACAGGGCTTTTGCATCATGCAACCGTACAGCGCAATTATTTGCAGCTTTGCGAAACTGTTGAATATCCGCGGTTTTCACGCGGCTCCCATGCTTTCGACAAAAACGCATCAAGTCAGCGCTTGGAGGTCCATCGGAGCCAGATCAGCGAAGTCTAGAGACCGCATGCGAGGTGGCAAGCTACAGGTTTGGACGATGAAGTCGATTGATTGAAGTGACAAATACAAAAAGTTGTGGTTTTCAAAAGGTAGAATAAATACGTTGTAGAGTTCAGGCGGAGCAGCTATGAATTCTGCATTGGCACAGCGGATTCTGAAGCTCCTAAGCTGATATTTTGGAACGGTCTCGTGCCAGCCTTAAGACAGCAGACATAGTCCCTGGGCGCAGAACAGTATGAACAGTATGGACTGTCAAATACCAGCTTGCCAAACTGAGGATCAATCTGGAAAGCGTTTATTTTTTCAAACAGTACATTCCAGAGGAATTCAAGATCTCGTCGCCAGTTATTTTCCGTCGTCTCACAGGGTGGAGAGTGGGATGGGGGCAATCGCTGGCATTCTCCTGCGTTGTGCCAATGAAATAGGGGTTTGCAAATAACACTTGAAGTGGGACGGCGCGGTGTAAGCAGTAGGTTCAGCCCTGTCGCTGCGATCTGCCGGGACCTAATACCATGTTCTTACAGGTCTGTCTTTGTATATGACTCGGCAACCTCCGGTATGAGTTGCGTGAACTTGCCGGCGACCTTGTATGATTGGACTCGGAGCAGACGGTCGGTTCAGCTGGTTTATGCTCTTCCGGTGACCGGGGGACCTGGGTCACGGCTGTACTTGATCCGGAATAATGAAATGGGGACTTGATCGCTGGGGCTTCAAGCTGAGTCTAGGACCTCCGAGAGCGGCCTAGCTCCTGAAGGACTCAGGAACCGAGCTGAGAACAGCTCAGTAGCTACAACAGTTGACCAAATGACCGCGGGACTTGACCTGGAGGGTGGTATACAGTACACTACAAGCTGGCTGGCATCTGTGACCGGGGGACCTGGTTCTGCGTAGGTGACCGGGGGACCGTATCCGCTGACAGGAGAATCACTGGGATGACCGGGAGAGCCGCTGAATCAGGAGACACAGCAAATTGATACGCTGGCGATAGGCTAGCAATACTCCAAATATGTATAGCGCTGCGTTCTCAAAGCATGCATTATCGTTCAGTCTGCCAGGAGAGCATACACAATCCTTCGCACCCGCACTCGACTACCTATCCGCCTGCTTGCCAATCTAGAAACAGTCTCTCAACGAACAGCGAACAGGCCCCTTCCATCCTTCTCTCACTTCCCGGGACGACTTGCTCTACAAGTCAGACAAGACCTGAGGGGGGTCGCATGGCTTGGAATCGATGGCTTACGCTGATAGAAACCATGACACACATCCAATCCTTCAGTCCTGGGGAAACTATGCGCCAGATGTAGAGCTTTGGTTGGCGTGATAAGCTTCGAGTCGCGAGCTAGCGAGTGAATCCGAGTGGATCGTATTCCTGACTGAATGTTAGCCAAGAGCAAGAAATGAAGTATGTCGTCTGGTAGGAGGGCAGAAGACCCGGTATCCAGAGTAAGACAGACGAAGTAGGAAAGGTTCGGTTCGTGGAATAAGACAGGCGAGGTAGAAGGGCGGGAGAGTAGGAAAAAGGCATAGCGCGAAACTGGAAGGGCATGAAAGGACCTACCAGAGAGCCTGCCACATGAACATAGGGAGTGTCGACGAGTGGGTGTGACCACCTCCAACACTGGGCGACGTAGACATCGGCTGAGAGGATGCGATAGATGCTCGTCACCGAAGATTAGCTTGACTGCGGGATAGTAGCAAGGACCAGGGTGTAACGAGGATCGTCAAAACGAGACAAGGGATGCAAAATCATGCGAACGGCCGGATAGTCACAGGAGGGTAGTGATACAGCAGGCGATGAGATAAGGGGTATGCAGGGAACGCGGAAAGAGGGAAGCCAGCTCACCAAATAGTCCGACCGGTCCATAGCGACATAATGACGAATGCCGACGTACTACCCGATGGCAGCTTGAGTCGGCTTGCGACGGCGGAGATGGCGAGAGATGGCGAGAGATAGCGAGAGATGGCGGAAGGGCGAGAGATTGCAAGGGCAGCGTTCTCATCACCGACGGGGGCGATGCGACTCATATGAGCGATCTCTGACTACATCAGCATCGATGCTGTTGGATAAATGGGTCTCATTGACGGAAGGGATCATGTAACGGGGGTGAGTGTAGAGACGGGAGCAAGGGAAGCAGAAACGCAACGGACGTCAGGCGGGTTGAGGGAGTGACGTACCTGTCGCATTGTCACCGCTGGGAAATTAGTCGACCATCTGCCTTTGACAGGGACCTGCAAGACGCGTAGGCCGTTTCGCGGCGAGGATGAGTGACCGGTATCAACACCAAATCGCAGAGCCCCATGCGGTCCTGCATAGATCAAGGGTGGTCGTGCTGGCTGCTCCGTCGGATCACCGCGAGGTAGAGGGGATTGGGTGTAATCAAAGCGATGAACACAATGTCTCAATCACTGATGGTCAGCCTTTACCGGCAATCATCAGACAGCAACTCACGTTTCATCGCGTCGAGGTGGGTATCCAAACATCCCAAGACACCGACGGATTCCGACTCGACCATGAAAGAGCGGACAGAGGTATCCCTTGAACGACAAGATGTACTCGACCATGGAAGACAGTACGGCATCTGGGTACAAGCATAAGTCGACTGACTTGATAGCGCGACCGGAGGGTGTAACAGCTTGAAGCGTGGCTGCTCAATCGTGTGCATGTAGTGACATTCGGGTAAAAGTCGTGAGTGGTATTACAAAGCGAGGCCGAAGCGATCGCTGCGCCAAGTTGTGAGGAGCTGATGGGATGCGTTGATGGGGCCCAACGAGACGTGAGCTTGGTTCGAGATTCGGATCCTCAGGTGGACCAGTATCCGCGTATTCGGCCAAGGTATAGACCTGTGCATTAGCGATTACCCAGTGAGCTGCCAAGGAAAGGACTCACCTCCACGGATCATCCACTATCCTGGTGGAAGATTGGAAGGATGTCGTGTCCAGCGACCGATGTGTCCTATCCTTAAGCTCAAATCAATTGTCAAGCGGAGTACATACGGAATAGTAGGTAGCATCCAGAGTTCTCGGCGATGCACCGACTGTCTGGACGTCGCTATTGTGGTGATATGACGAGAGTGTTGAGTTGGTGATGCGCATGGGCGCAACACGTAAGGGGTTCATAATCTGATGTGCAACGCCCTATGCGGAGGAGAGACTGGCCGGCAGCAGTGACGCCAGCGTTGTCGCATGCTGTCCACGCCCTGCTGGTCAGCCATGTATATCTCGAACAGACCATGGAACACGTACCACTATGTTGTCGTATACCCACCGGTCTCATCGGGGATGATGCTTATCTCCGCCAGTCCGTTATCCTCACATTGGTGACTGCACTCGAATCCGGCACTGACCGGTGCGGGTGAAGGTGTTGAAGCGTCCGGATATGAGTGACCGCATGTCTCCTCCTGATCGATCAGTTGTAGGTCCAGTCGACCTCAAATGTAACACTCACCAATGTACGATGCGACTGTTCCAAGCTCGAACCTCGTCTCCAGTGTTCTACGACAGCCAACCCGGCTAGGCTCTAGCCCTCAACGAGCGCAGAGAGCGGAATGGACAACGTTAGTCTGATACAGCTACGCCGTCAGCCAGGACTACCGATAGGAGGAGGAGAACGCTTACAATGTGGTATGTCGATGTCGACACAAATCCTATTTCGCCATCACCCTCGGTACATCATCCTCATCCCTCTCAAATCATGATCCTTCTTTTCGTTCTCACCTTTCAGGTGACCACTCTTTGGTGACTTGACTACATGATAGGTTGTGGACCCTGCGGGAGAGCCAGTAGGCGATGATCTGAAGATCTGAACGTGCTCGATGTGAGAAGCTTTTGGAGCTCTGGCATGATTGAACGAGGGCTTTTTAAGTGATCAGCCATGATGTCGGCGCGAACCGTGATCGCAGTGGACGTATGTTACGTGACGTGGTAGAGTTGTCATCGTCAATTATCGTATTCGCGCTCGCTATGATTGGGTTGATCGAATATGATGTGACATCGAGTCGGATTCGATTGTCGTTGTTTACCCACAGCTCATCTTCACTTCCACCCCACGTCTCGTCGAGAGTTGAAGACGACTCGACTCGTGGACTGAGAGAATAGTGTCCTCAAGAAGGTAGTACAGGATAGAAGAGCGAGGAAGGGTTCAATCCTCGAGTCGCGTGATCGCGTGAAGTAAACAACGATGCTCAGGGTTTAGTGTACGAGTACAGCCTGTACCTGATTCTCTCATGGGATGTGCCACATCCGATGGGTGCGGGCTTTCACATCACCGAGCTCTCACAGCTCACCTGTTCCATCCTTATCACTGCTCTTGACACCTGAACTACCACGATGCATCAGGATCAGCTCGCCGTCCAGCAAGCCTAACAAGTATCAGCAAACCAAACCGGGTCTACAGAAGCTCTCATAGCAGCTGGCCGTATTTCGGGACTGTAGGAATGCTTAGCGAACCAATTGCCCGACGTACTCTTTTGATTGTGCGAGCGCAGAGGCTCACGCCAGCCCTGCTCGACGTCAAATCGTCTACATCGCGCGAGGTAGTCAGTCGGTATCACCGATATGATGCTTGGTCTCGCGTGTGTCGCTATCAACGGATACCTCTTTTCGAATTTGTCTGTTTGTCTGGCACCATATTGGCCCGTAGACAAGAAGATGACCAGCTCCGATCTGCTGTCGCATCGCTGTCTGAAGTCCTTTGGTATACAATCCGAGCTTCGTGTCGCAGGCAGCTAGCGGTAGGTCACTGCGAACACTCAACAGGCGTGATGCTCAACGCCAGTAGCTTTGACCAAGCTGACCTGATCAGTGAAGGGGGACCTGGGGATGAGGGGTTGGTCAACCATGAGTCAGGGTAAGTCAGAGAGCATGGAAAGAATGGTGGAGACTCTCACGGTTCTTAGAGTTCCGTGGACGACGCTTCTTTGCTGCCTTATCCGCCTGTTTGATCGCTGAGTCTAGTACAATACGATCCCCACTCACAATTGCAGCTACTCAATATCTCGGACCCAAGGGGGTACCCCTGATCACCATGGAGTCAGCTCCTGTCTGGAGGCCACGGTCATCCTATCAAACCCCGTCGGTACTCTCTTGATCGCTCGTCATCGGTTTGACAGCCCGGCATCAAGACAAACGGTAGCCGCCGTCTCGCATTCACGAACGAGTTCTGGCTTATTTTCTGCCTCGAAATCGGCCGTGTCGTCATTCGCCGAGCTCAAGATACCATGCCTAGACGGCCATATTGTCTAGAATGTATACACCAGTGATCAAGCCGAGCCCACCGGGACACCCCCATCATGCTCTTCTTTTGGGATCATTCAGTTCCGAAAACGCACCGATCCGCCTGGTGGTACACTCGAGAAGAAGCAATTCCCTCATTCAAGAGTCATGCATCGTATATGAGCGGGTCTGAGTGACCAGCTTTACGGACAATCTTCCATATAGGGACTCTATCTGGCGATCGTCATCAAGAGAGAAGCTATACCCGGACCGGAACGGAAGTATGTCAGGAGGCCAATAACCCTCGCCAAAGTTTCGTCGTCAATCTGATCTGGATGACTATCAATTCAGCCTTCCTATCTTGTTGTGATCGGCCGCTTCCGTCAGATTAGAAAGCGCATGTCCACGCAAGGGGGCACGCTGCCTGTCAGCGATCGGGCGAACACTCAGGAAGGACGACCTACGCCCATCGGCTTCGCAGTCTCGCCTGATTTGGGAGGAGCAACACTCGAGGGCGCCAATACTCAACGTGGACTGAACTGAGCGGGCGCTACTATGGAGGGTCGCAGCTAGGCGAGCATCGTCTGGCGACTCCTCTAGTACTCCCGACTCGTACGATGGATCGAGATCGACCACGCTGGGAGCGTGCGAACAAGATGAAGCGCGTCCGGTGACAAAAGGACTCGACCGAGGGGATCATGATACAACTACGACCTCCGACTTTCATCGTGTATCTCACGACGACAACTGAGCTTTCAGACTATGAGGAGAGAATGACTGATCATGTCAGACTACCCACTGAAGAGATCCCAGTCTATGCTGTATACAAGAATCCGGTCGCGAAAGATTACGTCGGCACGGCGCTGACGTGAAGTCCTCATCGCTTGGCGGACTAATGCTATCACTGGTTCATATGGTAGCTGCAGATTGCTCTTGGAGACTGTCCTGTCTCAGTGCGGGTCACCTTGAACACCAGACCTTGTCTCCCAAGTGTCGTATGCATCGATGAACTGCTGTGTCGCATAACGACACGAGACCCTAGGGGATATCCATCCTGTGCGACCGTTTCGGTGATTGAGAGAAGTTTCGCAGCGTATAGACTAAATTACGGTCAGTTCAACACTCGAGAATGCACAGCAGTCTTCCTATGAGCTTCTCTTTGCATCAACATCTAACTTAGTCTGAAGCAGGTTTCCCATATTGACGACCTGGCCCCATCCGAACCTGACAGAGTTATACCTTACGATGTCACCAGTAACCCACTGCTCTGTCATATCCGACGGATGCCTGGAGGGGATCGCCCGAAGAGGATTTTTAGATGGTATGCCCGGCATTTTATTCGACATCACGATGAAAACCAACCGAGTGGAGATCCCAGCTACAGTGAACCCAGTCCGACCGTTTACAGCGAGCGGTTCTATGCTCGCTGATCTGGTCGCATGCATATCACAGGTCTCACGTACTCATGTACTCGATTTGATACCATAGTCTGATCTCAACTGTCCACGAACGTATCACAAGCCGGATCACGGATGTTTCTGATAATTGCATGAAGCGAAAAAAAAAAGATGAATCCGGCAATACACAGCTATTTGGGGTAAGTTTGCCAATTTAGTCTGTTTGTATCCTCGCTAGAGATCAGAATTGATGTGTGACTACCGAAGAAGAGTGCATGCATACATTGTCGCGTGTGAGACTTCTGATTCATCAATATGCATACATGTAATTCACTACTCAAGCGTATTTAACGCTGAGTCTGATCTGACATCAGTCTGAATCAGTACAAAATACAATGCGATGAATTCGCAAACTCGCGTCTCCAATACAACTTCCAAAAATTATAAAATTATCATCACGTGATTGCACTTTTCTTTGGCAGTGATGGACATGACTGTTCCTGTGATATCCACTAGTGATCATAAAGTCTGAAGCATGCATGTATAGCTGATGAATGTGGCTGTATCACTTGGAAATACTATAGAGAAGGACAAGCATCCGTTTTGTCAGAAATCGTTACAAGTATTGTACGCGCGTCAAACGCAGAACAAATGATATTTGTTACAATGTTTGCGGGAACACCAAAGCGACATGACTGCTCGCTGAATGGATTGGCACACTGCTGTGAGAGCTGCACTCGATGGGTAGCTGCGCGAGTTTGAATGTGCCTGTCACGAATGATGAACTCTTCAATACCGAGTTATGACGAGGCTGAACTGTAGTCTTGCCAAATAATGTTTGTATTTCAAGCTAAAACCAGAGCAACGTTCATATAATGAAAGCGGATACCATTTCCGATCTCAATTGTCCAGCCAGCGAGAAACATCTCAAGGCCGCGAATGTAGTTCATGTATGATCCTCTGCTACCCACCAGAATATTTGCGTCGCATTCCGTGTTGCGCGAGTATATCGCAAATTCAAATAACACGACTTGTGATTGCAACGCGCCACTGCAAACAAATCATCTCACTCCGAGCTGACTTTTGTATGCTGCACTAGCATCATATGTTGAAGTGAAGAAGTGGAGTGGAAGTGGACCGCAGGTAAATATGCATGACTTGATCAATGAGTGCTGCGAACAATATTTGCAGTGTCAGGATCCATTTCCATTCATCGCGAAGCCGCAAAATAATTGGCAAGGGCGAGCGCTACTTTATTGCGCGCGGCAAACGCTACACATCCCTTTCGACACTCCTCGCTGACTTACAGGCCCTCAATTGACGCCCAATAGACATCCAAGCATGCATGGATGGATGAATGCATGCACGCATACATCACATCGACGATGACTTCCACGCCGCAAGCAGCTGAATCGAGTGAACTGTCATGACAAGTCAATAATGCGCCATCCCGACCTTTCGCCGGACCGTCTAAAGTGGACGCCAAATCCCGGCCAACGACCGGGAGAATGATCTAGGGTTTCAAAGTACATGTAGCTCTACGCTCAGTTATACACAGTAGCTTGAGCATTATACGCCTTATCCACTGTACTATGACACAGTGTCAATGACCTAAAACTTCCAAAAGAGAGCTATTTCAGGATACTACAGGCTTGTACGCGTTAGTGACGCGGCTTGAAGGGTTCGCGAGACACGTGACTTGCCTTAAACAATAATAGAAGGACTTTTTCGTATTCACGATGAGCTGTACCACTACCCCGTACGAGCCCGACATGAGCATAGCATCTGTATTCTCTCGTCATCGAAGTCAATCAGAGTCGCGATCGAGGTATCTGATGCAAGAATGCTGTCCTTGTTTGCTTCTCTACCTTGGTCATCCATCCAAATGCTTGTTGCTTCTCGGTGCGTATTAGGGGGCACGTGCTTCAAGAGTTCCTCCTTTGCTGGGTCGGTCACCGTACAATAAGTCATCAGCCTTGCGATCCTGAACCACGAATCGCCATGTCACGTCATATCTACATACTGATCGATCAACGGGGCTCGTGAGAGGGTATATACATGAAGGCAGTATGTAGACCACTCCTGATCTTTTCCTGACCATCTACCGACGGATCAAGTCGTGGTCGGTTTATCGGAAGCAGGTGATAAAGAGAGGTATTCAGGAATCATCTCTTCTACTCATCGTCTCGGCCTAGGTCGTCCCATGGGTCAGGGCGAACATCCAGCACGAGATCCAGGTCTCTACGGACGATGTGGTGGTCGACGGCGTTTTCGTAACAAAGGATTGTCCAGTAGTGTTCAAGGCTGATGCCTGGCGTTGAGCATGTACCGTTTGTTGTCATTGTGAAAGGTCCAATTCCGGTTGCTCGGATCCGTTGAGACGACTATTACCATCAGGGTAGTGACGCTGCATGTGCACAGCGAAAGTGAACGACATACATGGAGCCCACCAAACGATGACCCCTAACGATCCACCCCTGACGATCCATTATTCTAGCTCAAGCTTTGTGTCTATGCCTGCAGTGATTGCGTATTGTTCTAGTCCGTAGTTGTTGGCTGTTTCTGGTGAGATCAGATGCTGGATCGTCGGTATCAGTATTCTGAATTATCAGTACTTCACGGACGCGAGTATCGACGACCCTGTAATTTGCCTATCTTGCCTGTTTAACAACTTGGCCATCGATCCCAACTTCCGGAAAGAAGAAGTGCTAATGTACAGCACGATTCCAGCCCAACTACACGTATGGTGGACAAGTCGTGTAGAAGAACATCCTTTGGAGACACTACTGGTAATTGTTATAGCGTCGAAGAAGATAGGAAGAGGAGACGAAAGAGATACAGGGATTAGTGTGCCCTTGTTTCAGACACGGGAAGGAGAGAATAGTCGAAGTGGTGACCTGAGAGTCATAGAGGTGTCCTTAACTTCAGGTCTTCGGATCGACATCACACTTTTCGTCAATTGGTCTTGCCTTGCTGCGACTTCTCACGCCCAGAAGTCGCTGTTCAGGACTCTACTCCGTCACGAAACCATTGACAGCAGCCTGCATTGGACCATCTACAGGTGAGGATAATCGTCGCAGTGATGGTCACTACGTCCCCTGTATCACCCCCCTTGTCGAGCAAGGGTAGAGCCTACTCAATACCCTAGTCCGTATATTCGTCACGCTTGTTTTGATCGACCAAGGATGTTGTAGTCAACACGACTTGTGTGGTTGGTGGATGAGATACGAGGATATACGTCCAAGTGTTCCAAGTGTGCCTAGCTCATCGATGGGAAGCTAGCTTCATCGATACAGCGACCACTTGGCGCATCACTTCTTGAAGGCCTGATTCGCTCATGAGTGGTGTCTGAGGCTTTTGTCAGTGTCGGTAGTATCGGATCACCTTCAGGTGTCAGCCAAGATCGGAGTGTCGACGAGCAAGCGCTGTCATCGTGAATTATATGATCTCCGGTCCTTGTCTGAGAGGTCGAGTGAGCATTCGATACCGCTTCTGCTCAATCCAGGATACAGAATACCCTGCGTCGCGGAATCCAATGGAGCTGCGGTAAATGAGGCAGTGATCAGGGTAGGCGACCAGCTATCATGGCGTTTCGACCTTGCTGGTGAGGGGCGCTCTTGCAGGCCAAGCTTCTACCAAACAGCATGTGGTGCTGGCACATCCGAGTCTGAGTTCAATCCCTTATCGGGCGGACGATAGTAGTATCTGACAAATGGAAATACACTTTGATCAACAAGGTTGAGCGGGTGTTTTCGCGCGCCTGTACATACGAATCAGATGTGGCGGGTAAACACGTGAAGCCACGTGCACTGATGTTTATGCCTTTTCCTCTTTTCCTCAATTCGTCTGCTCAATCGTACATATACAGTACTACATACCAGACTTGATGCCATGGCCATGGGAGGCACTGCCCATCAGCAATCAGGGCGCATAGTATCCAGTGGCGCTACAGATCTCCTCAAGTCTCATCTCGTTATCGACCACGGGAGTGGAGTAACCTCGACTGCACAACGGTAAGTCACACTTTCACTATCTCTCGAGTCTCTGGGCACTGTGACTGATGAATGTATAGACATGGATCTCGACTGTCGGGGTCTCTGATTATTGTGGAGCCTAGTCTGTTCCAAGAGGAGTATTGTATGAAGCTGGAAACGTTTGTCGAGGTCAGTCAACTACCCATTCTCTCAGCAATCCAGTGCCGGGTGCTTGTGACTTTGCGACTGACGCTCACAGTTGGAAGGGGGACTCTTCCGTCGAATACAGAGCTTGGAGCCAAAGGAACGGGACGATTCCCGCTACCGTCAAATACTCGCGATACCGACCGAAAAAGAACTCTCGTCTTCTGCCGACCGCCCACAATTGTGGGCTTTTAGTAATGGGGATATACCGGACTGGTATCGACAGCATGGCCTCGAGTCGGCTCGGATCGAAATACATACAGACGAGTACATTTTCCGCTCAACGACATCGGATAGCGATGAGCCGATATTGGATATGTTGCCGCATCTAGAACTCGGTCGTCGCAAAGACACTCGTCGGCGATTGGAATACTTTGCCCGTTTGGCTGTACAATACTACGCTACTATGGAGAATAAGCCAGCCAGAGGATCAGTCTCCCAGCTTGTGGGATATATCATTGAGCAATCAAAGCAATCGGCGGTCGCGGTAAGCTTTTCCTAGACTCGGTGTCTGCCCTAGCGGCCTATAACTTGAGCTCATAATCAGGATGAGGTAAAATGGGGCCAGAAAGGTGTTCGCCCATTTTGCGACAAGTATTCTACCATTCTCGATTCACTGGCGCCCCAATTGAAGAATGCGCGCTACAAGAAAGAAAAGGCAGAAGGGGCTTCGGGCGATCAGTCTGTACCGGCCAACAAGAAGAGATCAGCATCTACAAAGGCGATTTCATCCGATCCACCCAGCAAGCGAGCAAGAGAGGAGCCATCGGATGACCAAGGCTATCATTTAGATACCCTTGCGACTCTGGCATCCAAAGAGACGTATTCTGATACTACACCACCTCGAGATCATGGGAAATCAACTTCGCATCTAGTGACTACAGTCTCGCTCGATCACTCTACCTTAGGTGCTCAAACTACCCTGGTATCAACATCCGGAACCGCCTCCCCAGATCCCACAGCCACGTCGGCTGTCTCAGTCGATACTTCCGATACCGGTCTGATACTTCCTATACCCATCTCAACTCGTCATCACAGCCCTCCCGAAGACTTTCCAACAGCCGATCATAATACAGATGCCATGTCCTCTGCCCCATCCGTATCTAAGCAACGTAATCAGTGGGTCGAGATAAGACCGAGGCGACCAAAAACGGTCGCGATGAGGAAGCAAGAGCACAAGGACGATACAAAGGATTGTGTGGTGGGCAACCAGGATAAGAAGGAGGATTACGGGGATGACGTACAAGATCAAGGGGGTATGATGAGCCCTATTCAGGAAGAGAATGAGGGACAGACCTTCGGTACTAGTCCATCCAATCCAGTCATCGCCGCCCGGTCCACCAGTGCCCTAGCCCGATCCACCTCGAATCAATACACCGAATCAGGTAGTCATTCGGAAGACTACGAAACTCCTTCGATAGAACCTCAAGGCGCGAGCTACGATCATGCCTCCTCACCAAGGGCTACTGAGGTTGCCAGTGATTCCAGAGCCTCAAGCGTAGCCTCCTCTCTCCCGAGTGCGATTTCGACAAGACCTGGAAGCATAGTGCTTGCACCCAGTAGTCTCGTCGGCAGTTGGATCCGACGCGGTCGGCTGGGTCATCGCTGGCTTCACGATCAGCTCGACTCACTTCTCGATCTTCATACGGTAAATCTGCGTTGGGGATCCCTCTATTACTGAGTACAACTGATCACTAGACATGTCTGATGGTGGCAGGCAATGACGAGGCTGAGGCTGAGAGTGTATTAGAACGACTGGAGGATGGATGGTGGATACCTAATCTCGACCGAGATGTGTCAAGATCATCGGATCCAGATCATCAGGTGAGAGTTTCTCCCGCTTTCGAATCTTGCCTTTTTGCTGTTCTGTTCTCATTACATCACCGCCTTGTGCTCGGCTCGTCCTTCGGATCCATCTCATTTGATGTCCACCACTCCCACCTTGTTTCCCGCCAGATTATCCTCAACCTCCTACCTGGCGAAGGTCTGGCCAGGATCTCATAGGATAAACTTTCATATATCCGCTCATCGAGGGATGATCGGCGTCGCCAATCGCCCTTTCCTCTTTCTATCCATGACCCTTCTTAAACAATCTGCCATACTACTTCACCACTCGCTAATTGAGTTGATGTGGTTTTAAGGCTTGAACTGATATATAGAATCTTGTAAAATTCGTCGAGGAACTGGCCGATTATATGAGACAGACAGGTGTGCAAGGGCGACTGAAGCACTCAGGAGACATTTTCCGGTCGTGGCCTGGTCCTCCTTGATACCGGATAACGGTGGATCCCGATATACGCCTCGATTGATCCAGCAAGGCCATACTGCTTTATCGACGTATCGTGTTGGTGGGTTAAGCCCACACACCAAAAGTAAAATTCGATATGGTCAACCGGTGAAGCGACATCACGCATTCATCGAGAAATCTGATGGGAGTCGAACGAGCTCCTATGTATTCGACGTATAGCCACGGTGGTAAGGGCCCAACCCATCTTGCTTATTCGGACCCTCGGTCTGGTTTGAAGCCCCGAGTATCGAGCTAGTGGCTGCCATGGCCAGACCTGGGATCTTCTAAGGCCAACTCGAAGGCTTGAAGTCAGCGACCGTATTGGTGGCCAAGTCGAGATGGCCTGTCGCCGATCAACTCGATCTTTCAAGTGAAGGGGGCATGGTGAAATCACTGTAATGTACCATGTCCAGCTTGTCGTTGTAGTATATGAAATCGTTTGTGTGGCCCTCAGGTGCTTTGCAGGACTCTCGTAGACTTCATCGATTTGGTCACCTTGCTGTGTCCAAGATACAGATCAGGAGAGGAACGGTGCTTGAGTGCCTCTTTATCGAATACCATTTTCATACTCATATAATTAACGAAAATAAGAACTTCTACGCAGAGATTCCCGCTTATGACGTCGCTTCACCACCGAGTGTGATAGTCATGTCCCCTTAGCCTATTCTCACCAGACCAGATAGGTTGTCGAGTCGGACAGAGAAACTATCTCATCCTGACTCATCACGTCCAGTCTCAGTTTACAGGCATTCCTCCATCAGCTACCGAAGCCTTCTCCACACATCCTGGTCCACTGCTGGAACGCATTGATACAGTCTGAACTTCACCCTGATCATCGAGGGAGGGAGCCCACTAACAACACTGAAATGACATGACCGAAGTCTAGTAATCCGTCAGGGCAACACTGTATTGCGGCGAGTATATTGGCCAAGCTGGTTGTTCGAGGTGAATATATACCGAGAAGTCTATCCGATATCTCGGGCTAAACGGGATCGAAAGCAGTAGCCTTTCGAGTTCGATGCATGTCGTGGTACACTCAACACGATGTGTGCGTGCGTGCCTCATGGTCCATCGACACGCATAGCTGTAAATCCAACTTCTAAGAATTCCTCCCGACTCTCGAGGGTAGAGGAGGATTGAGTCGACTGTGGTGTTAGCTTAGTCTACAACGACCTATAATGTCAATGAGGCCAACACCCACCTGTATGAGGCTCAACAAGTATGATACCTTGTACCTTGTAGCCAAGGTAGTCATCAGTGGGACTGCTGGGATGATAGCTGTCTGGTTTGAGACCTGGAGCGACATTCGCCATCCCGATGATGACCATTCGTGGTATCGGATGTCGTGCGCTAAAGGCTTTATCGGTCATATTGAGCGACATGCGCGATGTAGCGTCGACTTCCGAAAACAGTTGGATTATACAAGATAGCTTCGATGACAGGCGAGACATGAAGTAAGTGGAAGGATCGATATCGATGCCAGGAGGTAGCACCAAGTTGATATAGCCGAGAGACTGGGCGCCTTGATGTAACGCCGCATGATCGCATTGTCGAGCGATGGACAAGCATCGATCATCTCCGGGTTAGGTGAGAGCTCGCTCGTTCGTCCAGCCGTACAGTCCAATGGTCTTCAAGCCAACGAGTATGTCTTACAATACACCGTCGCTCTGGACGTCTACTTCCGCTCAATCCTCCCTCTACGTCTCGTTCCCTTCAACCTTTCGAAAGCGTCTCCACTCTCCACTCTTCATTCTACCATCCTTCATGGTAGCTTAATTGCTCGAGGTACAAGACTGCCCTAGCGCTTGTTCCATCGAGACGTCCGACCTCTTCGTATATTCTGTTCGACCCCAATCGTCACGTGTAGCTGATAGTCCACGGACTACCGAAATGAGACAGGGCGGGTGGTGTATCGGGTGATCTTGGGGTTCCAGCTCGAGGCATGGTCGTTTAGAATCTTCGAGATTAGGCGTATCGAATGCCAATGATCGGCTGCGGCGAGCAAGGTTTGCCAGGTAGGTTCATTGATAATCAAGGAAGAGACTGGACCGCGGATGTAGAGTGGTGGGATCATCACCGTCAGGTCGGTTCATATGTTGATACGCTTATGATTTGCTTTCATCTTGATCCTGGCAGACACCTACGCTCGGTTGTCGAGTCATACTCAGGTGTGAATTGGCCAAGTCGATGAGGCTTGACCGGATCCGGCTTACATGGTTAGTTGAGTGCATATCGAGTTGTAGTAAAAAAGCCCAAGACTGACCTCTCGGCATTCTCATCCTTTCCGAAGCATGCTCCACTTCAACAAAGGTTGAATTGTCTATACCGATACTGAATGGCATGGCTTGTCGGATCCCCTTCTTGTTCGAACGAAAGAGATGTCTGATCGAAATGAAAGGTATTATGTAGAGTAAGTTGAACGCGCGAAGTCCTTAAATCGAGTCTCAGGGCGCCTAATCTTTCGCAGCGCAGGAATGATTATCCCTTAACACTCCCATATCACTATTGCACTCGGCGAAGCTGTTCGTGGTGATCGGTTCGAGTTAAGTCTCATGATCGCACTGGAAGCACTACGAATATACCGTAGAACGCATATTTGAAGATCAATTCTTCTTCTCTTCAGTTCCAGATCACTCTTATCTTGCTGGACAACGATGACGACACTTTTGAGATCGTGCCCAGTAGGCTTGACTTTCGAGGATCCCAGGGTACCAGACAAAGCTGGATTTGGCCATAAGAGGGACACCGCAGACGGTGCTATAGGAAGACGAGTTGCCGATGTGAGTGTTGGCTCGAAGAGTCTTGTATTGACGCCTTTGCTGTTGATCACCAGTGCATTTCGACCTCTTCACCGGGGTCCATGCCTACTCTACGGTCTGCAGAACCAATTAGAAAAGTGGCCCTTAGTTCAATCGTACAAATGCCGCTGCTTGCATGGCCCTGTATGGAGTACAGGACAGTCCAGAGATTACGCCGTGATGTCTCGAAACATACGATGAATTATATCTGCATTTCTCTCATCATCGTCTACGTCTACGGTTGAGTTATCAGACTACCCCAAGCTATCGCTCGTCCATCCATTGCCCTCCCAATCCCTGTAATCCTCTAGGATCTCCCCTAGTCAAGTCACCATGACGATATACGCGGTCTCAATAGTGCTTGTGATAGCTTTGCCTGATAGGTCAAATCACCTGCCTACGGTAGTCTAACATCGCGTCAGGGATCCACTTGCCATCTAAAGGCCATCAGGACCCGATGTGAACCACTCTTTTGCCTCGAGCGCCTCATCGTCAACTGAACCAATCTTTGATCCCTCGCACCAAATATCCAACACACTCTGGGCCATAGAAGGGATTGGGACCTCCGGTCCGTCCATGACCATGTCGGTGAATGTGATAAGTGGCCCTGGCTCCGCTGATTGAGTTGTACCGGTAAGATCATCCCCATGGATCGTCAGTGGAGGTACCAAGCAGGCGAGAGTAATGTCGTCGGAGACTAATCGCTTCAAGCCGTATAGCGCTGATAAGATATTTGATGGCGAGACGATATTGATCCGTTTCGGTACCATTTTGCATATGCTCTGTCAAGTCAGCTGCGCTTCTCCGGTTGATTGATAGGCTGTATTCACTTTGCAGCTATACCACAGATCGTCTCGTAAAATTATCTCGCTCGCAACAGATTCACTTGTCCAGGAACCAATTGCTACCCCCAGTTGGGCCTCCGTCGCAGATAGACATATTGCTCCAAGCCAGACAATCTTGGCATTACGCCGACTGACGTGCGGGATCAAGGTATATTGAGACCCGGTGTTTGTGTTGCCGCTCCCAACGATATCGTGTAGAGAACGAAAGGGTGCATATGATGTCGCACAGAGACCTAGGAGATATCGACGAAGGAACAATTCGGATATGATGGGTCGTTCTGATGCTTGATCGAGTATCGGCAGTCGAGTCAAAATGTACAAACACCCGACGATGGAGTTCTGACTAATCGTCTCGGTTTCTTTCTGGACGGTGACGCTTAAGCTCGGCTCAAACGAAGCCGTATCTAACGTTATACCCTCCCATTGACATGTTGATGATTGGTACGGATCATTCGCCTTAAGATCGTGTAAGGCGGTAGTCGTCAATGCAGGTAATGTAGGGAAAGCTCGATGGACATGTGAAGCCGAAAGAGCTTGATCAACTCTTCGAATCGGTCCACAACGATGTCCAGAATAGGCCGTAGGTAATCGAGCACCGGTATAGTCTTGAGGAAAGAGGGGATTCAGGAGATCTCCATATCTCCTGTAGAATGATACTGTTGCCTTGTTGAAGGACTTTCGCTACAGAGTCAGATTTCTTCGCCACGGGTATGATAAGGACCTACCTGCTTTTTGGCCATATCATCACAGTAATTATAGAAATCCGCTTTACCCGGGGCTCTTTTCCTCTTTTTGATGCCCAGCGGTCTAGGTGAGGAGACCTTTGGGTTATTGCCGGTATTGTCGGCACAACCATGGCCCTCATTTAGGTTGTGTTGTCCGAGGTGCGTTCCGTCGCCAATCATGGCTCCAGTGTTCACGTCCATGGAGATATGCTCCAGGTGTCCAGCCAGCGGCATGACGGCCTCGCCTCCAGCCGGATAGCTTAGACCTCGATGTGATCTGACTGATCTGACTGATCGGACATCATCGCCAGACTCCACATTCTGCCTCCCCTTGCTGCCTCTGCCTTCTCCCAGTTCGCCGTCACCTCCTTCCGGCCTTCCACAAGTATCCCACTTGAACGTTGATATCTGAGCAACTATGAAGTCGAACTGAGTCTGATCATCAGGGTGTATCGTCGTTTGTTGCTTCCTGTTATCGTCCAATACCGGTATAGGCTTAGCTTCACCATTCCATCCAATTTCCAGATTCGGCAAAGTATCCTCTGCAGTGGTGATAGCTTGAGTGATCCAAGACGAGACGATGACTTGCTGGAAAGCGTGAATACCAGGAATCTGATCCGTCGATGCGTACAAACTACGCCTTTTCGCTTTGACCGGTTTGACATCGTCTGAACAGTCGTCGAGCGAGGCGACGATACAGATGATTCCGAGGTTGTCGTTCTCCTCTGATATTTTGCCCTCGAATCTCTGAAACGTCAGTGGGCGTATTTCGTACGTAAGACATGGCTTACAGTAATCATCGCCTGTAAGATATGCAGCTTGTGAAGATCAAAGGTGTTGACCAAAAAGTGGAAGGTGAGACCTTTGAAGACGTCCGTCCCTCTACTCCTATCGGACTCGCGACCCTCTTCTCTGGTTGTCGGATCGGATAGCCCCAAAGTCATGTTCCAATGAGGTGGGCCACCTACTGCTACTCATGAACACCACAATGGATAATGAAGGTAAGAAGCATAAGATTATACCTTGATTGAAGGTTGAAGTGACATTTAGCTTCCGTCGGATCTGACCGGTGAGGGCCTAAAAGAGGTTTTCGGATGTGGCACACATATACAACGGAGGTTTCATTCCAATCATTGCATTGAGTTAGTTCACCTCCCTCCGCGCACTGACCCTGGTCTCTGCGGCTCGGTCTGAACCTGAAGAGCTGAACAATCAGCTCAGATTAAGCTTTGGGGGCAGTGATGTAGTTGTCGACATACTTAAGGGTAGCTCGAATGTCTTTTATCTTGCCCTTCTTCCTAGCTACACCATACAGATCAGTACACAACGGCGATTCTATGATGACTCGTTCCCTCTTCAAAAGATGACTGATACCCCAAGATTATTGCGAGTCAGGTCATGCTCGATATCACTGGCTTCGTCAGCCACTTGACAGATCATTGATACCTGAGGCAGACTCACAAGGGGCAATATCGTACTTGAGCCTCCATACCGATGAATCACCATAGACGGAGACCTAGATCGGTCGCCTGATCCACTTATGATCGATATGGCGCCTGGGTCATAGCTCCCCAGGTGTTGCCAAGAGGCTATCGGTCGGGTACTGGATTGGGACGACCGGGTTCCCATGTTTGGCAAGTAGAGGGCGATATGATCGATCATCTCCTCATCCAAGCTTTATACATATGAGAGTCTGATCTGATATAATCAGTACTATCCTATGTAGCCGAGAATTAGAATCAGCTTACACTTTACTAGCCTCTCAACCGCTCCCACCTGATCCACTCGCATCGGATACCATATCTGGACACCTCTCGCATGGTGTATATTTAATGGCAGCGAAACAAGCTAGTCATCAGCACAACTCGACATCTCAAGGTCAAAACTCACATCATTCTTGTGCCAGGCAAAGACAGGTATCATCCTGTCCAGTAGATGGATATGGTCTTGGTAAACCGTCCCAACTCACGCCTTGATACTTGATGCTGCTCTTACCAGCGACGCCATTGAATGGGGTATCGACAGTAGCCTGCCATTCCAATCTTCTATCCTGACGCCGTGAACATTGAATTCATCGGAATGCGCTTTCGTTGTAAGGTCTTATCGAGAATCGTGGTCTTTCGATGCTAGAGGACAGGATTTCTGGCAGTAAGCGGTAGTGACAGAATCATACTCGCTCGCTTACAGCTGATCGGGTCGGTGTGTTTACACGTCACTCCATCGGATCCTTCCAATAAACCTCAGGATACCTGCCATACCTCTTTTCTAGTACATGAGGCGATAATCGATCCCCAACCTTCTTCCAGACGTTCCGACTGATAGTCGTATCGATGGAAGATGCGTCACTCACGAACTCCCTGAGTCGAATCACTGAGTCGAACCACAGTTCTCATCATTCTTCTCCCCGCCATATCGTACCTGGACCTGAGGGATGTATTCTTCGCATTTCGATTTGGTATCGGACGCCGTCACCTTGATTGGTGTATGTCCGTTGATGAGGTCATATGGCCCTTTTGTCGATCCCAGTACGCGGCTTATCTGGCAATGGTCTGTCCGATGATATAGGTGCCTTAGTCTCTAGGAGAAACGCCTTCTACCGAGTCGCCCCGAAAGAGTGGCACCGTTTTCCGGCATCTACATCCGAACGATCTCGTAGTGCTCCTTGGCCTCGAGTGAGCGGTGGTGACATCTGGAAACCCTGTTGAGCGTCAGCCCGCACGGGGCAGTCGACTATCAGATATCCCTTGAGTAGCTTCCTCTTCTTTTGAATGGGCTTCGATCCATCCACCGTGATCGGTCATTTATACTCAGTCATTGCGGAAGCCCTGGCGCGTCGCCCAACATCTCCTACTTTGCCTGTTGACGACGACTACCACAATCGAACAAGTCATTTGATGCCCCTGTTTGCCTTTCTGCCCTGACTGATAGCTTCTAACGTTCTTGTGCGCTCTGGGTGGTGGCGGAGCATAGATGACCGGGACAATAGTAGAAGGTGAATGAATGAATTGAAGAGACCGAAGTGACGCGTCGAGGGAAAGTGGCCACGTGGGTGCCATGCGGATATGTCCCCAGACATATTCAGCCATCCGGCCGCTCCCGACTATATCACCATACACGACAAGGTGCTATATTTCTGTCATGCCTCGATTGTTCTTTCCTATCGCTTATACCCATTATGTGAAATGGTAATGTTGATCAAGTATGACGGTCCACCGTACAGTCTGGCAAAGCAGAGAGATTGCTTACACTTGCCCTCCACGAAGTCGTCTATACTGAACCGTCGTTCGTTCGACAGATACGGTCCATGTCAAAAGTGGCCCCATTTTGACACGAGATATCTGGCAGCAAACAAATGCTTGACCGAGCCCATAAGGCTCGTCAACCCTACCGATGATGATCCCCGGCATTGAATCTTCCTTCTGTCATAACCCGATACTTCCAACAGTCACCCAAGATGAGCTCAGCATCCTTCTCTGGCCAGCCAGTGTGCCTTGGCTCGACCTGATTAGATACGGGCGGGACAAGATCGTTCCAAGTTTCAGATCAATCAGACGAGGCTAGCTTATACTTGACCGCCTCTATGATGGGCAGCCAGAAGCGTCAGTTCCTGAGAAGAAAGAAGCCACTTCGAGGTCTGGGTTTGTCGTCCCGCCTGATCTCTTCCATTGGTGAGTTATTCAACGATGTTGTTGCCGTCGACGCACCATACATTGGTGACCGGTGGCCTATCTTGGCTCTTTCACGTTCATACATGACTCCTGACCTTGCCAAGGATATTACATTTTGACTGAAATTCGTACAGCCATTCCTGACCGAGTTATGCAATCCGCCACTATGACTCGGCATTGCTCAACGCAAGATCAAGGTAAGATCGGGCATGATGCCGAGAGTGTGCCACTTGTAGGTGAGGTCGGCGGAATCGTGATTCCCTAGTGATGGCGATTTGACATCGATGGGTCTGGAGAACATCGGACCACAGGAGTGTCATGATCCGACCTTATAACAAGATCAAATCGCTGGTCAGCGGATTTGATATTGATCCTTTTGGTTTGGACTTCAGCGTTACATCTTGTTATGTAATGGTTCTGACAAGGCGACATGCGCTTTTCCTGAGTGCTAGCTGGTACCTCGATGAACACATCCGTTCTGGTCCTGTTTCGTTAATTCCTTCGAGACCGTTCCGACGCACCGGATATACTGACTCCTCAATAGGTGACTCACTGCAAGCTTGTTGAGACAGTGTTAATCGAGCTCAGTATTTTCGCTCAAGTCATGTATTTGACCACAGCCTGAGACATGGGGCTTTTCGTTTAAGTCGCAGGCGTTTGTCCGAGAAAGCACCTTCGTCGATGTGTGCTGATGTGAAGCTGCCTCGGATGTACTGACAGCGCACGGTCAGGTACGATACACTAGTCGCAGTGCCGGCTGGAAAGCCGTACCTGCGAAGGTACCAAACTCTCCATATGTAGCGTGAGGTTGACCATTACAGAGTTTTCGTTGCGAAAGCTGATGCGTGTCCCAACTTGGATGTCTATGTTGAACCGACCAGGACTGTGTTCTTTTGCTCAATGTCCGCATTATCCTTGTCCTCATCAGCATCATATCTCGCAGGACGTGGAATAGCGTGATGGTTCAGTAGTTCAGCGATACCGTCACCTTCGCTTGTGCGTAGGTGGACCACAGCAGGAAGCCGTCATCATTCAATGACATGGAGCACCTCTATGACAACA
>Ga0308160_10001417_pt1 | contig 33877 bp, 41 predicted proteins | sample PhyFR1_FD_201036 | JGI IMG/M metagenome (GOLD analysis project Ga0308160, IMG submission 201036) | Phyllosphere microbial communities from UC Gill Tract Community Farm, Albany, California, United States - DLSLF.R1 | ecosystem: Host-associated > Plants > Phyllosphere > Unclassified | place: USA... | reverse complement strand
GGCAGACGATGGCGCCGAGGCCGGTGCGGAGCCGGCGGGCAAAGGCGGGCCGGACGACGGCGGCCTCAAGACATTCGTTTTCGACACCAAGGTCTGCCTCGGCCGGGTGGAGCCCTGAGCAGCAAACGAACGACCTACGACGCGACGACACTTTCATGACCTCCTCACGACCGAGAAGCCGCCTATCATTTAGGTTGCATTCGTATCTGCTCACGCACTCCAGAGCTGTACGAGATGGTCGTAGAAGGAGGCGCTCCCGACGAGCGTCTCGCCGCCGGTCGCCTTGGTTGCGTAACTCCAGTCAGCGCCGTACGCGAGGCTCTCGTGCCCATCAAAGCGCGTCAGGAGCTCGCTACCGACGACGCTGACGGCCCCGCCCTCGGCCTCAGTCTCGAGGCGCACGACTTTAAAGCCGTCGTGCATGCAGGCGACCAGAATGTCGTTCGACCGCTCGGCCGACGGGTGCCACTTCACGCGCCAGGCGCCGCCGCCGATGTCGATCGGGTCGATCAGCGGCCGAGAGGGGTAGCGCGGGTCGAGCAAGGTCAGCGTCGAGTTGTACGAGCCAACGGCGACAACGTTTGGCCGGTGCGGTGACGTCTGGATGCACGTGACGCCGGCGTCGAAGCGCTTGTTGGTCCAGATCGGCAGCTCGTCCTCGGCCGTTCGGACGTCCCAGCCTTTCAGCTTACAGTCGTCACCGCCTGGGAAAAAGACGAAGTCAGTCGTTGCACAGGCATCGGCTAGTCGACATGGCGGGATGTGCACCCGAGTAGACGACGTTGGGGTTCCAGCCGTCCCAGGAAGCGACCCAGGGCTCATAATCGTGAGCTGCCCAGGTCCGGTCCACGATGAGCTCGCCGGTCGACGTCGGCACGAGATGCGAGAGCGAGAGGTTGGAGAGCGAGGTGATGAGTGACGGGCTCGCGCTCCTGGAAACAAAGGGACGAGTCTGATTAGCTCACGATGCGATCGTGACGAAGGAAGAAGGGACAGCGCACGGAGTGATACGATTCGACCAGTCGAGCGAGAGGACGAGCGTCATCGGATCCGTCACCTGGAGTGTCTGTCGCTCGACCAGACGTTTCTGTCGATAGCGCCGGTGAGTCGCGTTCAGCGACTGCGCAGTCACTCACGGAGCCTGGCCCTGCTTGCTCACCGCCTCTGCGTCCCAGCCATGAGTAACGACCCTGCCTTCTGCGTCCGCCACGGCGAGGACTGCCTCTTGGTCCGGCGTGAGGTTCGAATTCCTGACATGGGATCGAGAGGAGAGAGCGGTCGTGTCAGCCCCTTGATTGAGCAAGATTATCAGCAGCTGGCTGCACACACCACTTCATGTCTAGGATCGCTGGTCCCTCTACACGGTGCTTCTCTGTACTGCAAACAATCGCCGGAAGGGGGTTCAGCTGTCGTCGAGCTGCAGTGCGGCAGGCAACGACGCACAAGCGGCCCGCGACGTCGGTCTCGTAGACGAGGCAGCGCCCCCGCCGCTTGGCCGCCGGCGTCGCGATCATGTTGCCGTCGTCGTCGTAGCCGGCCATAGGCTCGGGCTCGGAGGGCGTCCCACTCTCCTCTGCAGGCTTCTCGAGCTGGTAGGTGCCGACCGCAAAGATGGCCGGGTGGTGCGGCGAGAACTCGAGCGAGTCGGCGCTGTAGTCGGTGTCGACAGAACTGCGGGAGACGGCTGCGACCAGCGCCGTCGGCATGGAACCCTCAGTAGTCCGTCAGCCTGGCTCGAAGGCTTGAGCTCCAGAATCGAGTCTGCCGCACCTTGCATCGTGTCCTGGGCGGTGCTGCTGGGCAGAGAAGGCGGGCGGCGTCTCGTCGGTCGTGGCCGTTCGAGGGTACCAGCGTCGGTTCGGAGCTCGCGTGCACGGGAGCGACGCGTCGTCTCTCCGGACCTCAACGTCTGTCATTAGGATCCTGCAGCTCGCTCGTCATCAAAACCCTTACCCACATCCACCGGTGCGCCTGGTGTACAGGCAGATCTGCCGAACCAGACCTCAAACAAGCTGACAGCCGCGGCTTGTTGCAGGTCCGTCCGACCGCCCGCTCGCCCCAAGCATTCGCTGCCTTCGACCCCTGGCGCTGCCGCCGCCGTCGGCCTGGGTCCGAAGCACCTCTGCCTGTCGCCCGTCTGGCTTCCTCTGTCCTAGCCCGCCTCTGCCCAGTCGTAGCGTCGTACATCTCCTGCCTCAGTCCGGCATGCCTCCCAGGGTCGTCTGCGGCAACCCGTTGTTCCTCGGGTGGCTCGAGGGTGCGTCGCCGACGCGCTCCGCTCCCCCCCCCCCCTTTCGTTCGCATCCTCACCGACTGTTGCTGACCCGTCGCCTGCCGACCATTCCGACCGGTCCTTACCAGAGGCGGCTAACGATGCCACAGCGAAGGGTTCTAAGATGGAGTTCGCCTACAAGAAGGCGGCTAGATCGCTCAAGCAATGCCCGTTGACGTTTGAGCACCCGGAGCAGACGCGCCAGCTCGTGGGCGTCGGCGACACCATCATCAACTAGTGCGTACCTTCCTCCGCAGACCGGCTTGACGTGCGTGAGGCTGAACTTCTGTGGCTCTCTCGCCTTTATCGCAGCCTGACTCGAAAGCTCAAGCACCACTGCGACGAGAAGGGGGACGCGATGCCCGACAGTGCGCAGCGGCGCCTGTTCAGCGGCTGTTGCAGCCCAACTCCTCCTCAAAACTCATGCGCGCTGATCACCCCTCCTCTCCTCTTTCTATCATTTCAGAGCCCGTGCCGACGAAGAAGCTCAAGGCGCCTCCTGCTCCCAAGAAGCGCAAGGTGTCCGCCTCGCAGCTGCCGAGTGACGACGAGGGCGACACCGGTGGCAATGCGCGCGCCGGACCGAGCACGTCTGGCAGCCTCGGCGCGCTGGCACCGTCGCGACGGGTGCCGAATGCCGGGAGCGAGTCCGAGTCGGACGACGATGATCCAGAGTTCCTGCGCCGGATGGAGGAGATGGAGAACGGCGCGCCGGCGGCCAAAAAGACAAAGAAGGCGGCGGCCAAGAAGCCGGCCAAGCGCTACTTTCCGAAGCAAGCTTCGGGCGCGTACGCAATCCTGCTCGCACTCCACTCGGTATCATCGACCGAGGACATGCACGTCGAGCTCAACAAGAAGGAGATCATCGACATAGCCGAGGCCAAGGGGTGGAGCGACGCGAGCTTCAACAAGCCGAAGGACGGTGGCTTTGCGACCGCCTGGAACGGGTGCGTCTCGGTCGGCGAGAGTCCTCCTCGCTTGGCTAGCTGCTGATTGTGAATCACCACCCATCAGCATGTCGACTCTTGTCAGGTGCGCCGCTCGCCAGCAACCTTACCATGGCGCCGACTGACCCCTCACGTCTTCCCACTCCATAGCAAGGGCTACTGCATCCAGAAGGGCTCGCGCATGGCTAAGTTTCACCTGTCGGAGGAAGGCTTGTCAGTGCTGCCTCCCCGACCCGATAGATCAGATCTTGACATGAGCTGACGAGTCCGAGACCCTTTTCTCTCGCAGCGAGGTGGCCCAGCTGCAGTACGAGACCCTTCCGGTCAACCCGTTCGAGCAGGATCGGCGCGACAGGCTGTCGCAGCTCGCGTCGACTCTCGGCTCGCGCCCGGGCGCTACTTTCTCGCGCACCAACTCGGCTCCGGCTGTTGCGAGCCCGGCCAAGGCCTCGACCTCGAGGGCAGAGCGTCTCGCAGAAATCCTTGCCCTCGCGACGACGCGCTCCCAGTCCCAGTCCTCGGTGCCGACGTCCCGCGCCTTCTCGACTTCGGCCAGCCTCGCCGTTCCCAAGTCAGCAGCAGCTGCAGACCTCTCGCGTCCGGCATCACTAGGCGGCACGTCGCGGAGCCCAAGCTTCGACGATGGACCCCACCAACGTCCTCGTTCATCTGCCCAGATCGCCTCTGCGGGCGACGTAGCCGGACCGTCGGTCAGCGTCGACGTTGATTTCCGACCGATCATTTGGCACGCCGGCTCGTACGAGATTGTCCTCCTTATGGACCACCGCGAAAAATCGGGCAAACGGGGCGAGCAGGGCGCGATCCCGCTGCGCGAGCAGGGCGTGCCGGCCGAGACGTCTAACGACATGGTCCTCGGCGACATCATGTGGGTTGCCCGCCGGACCGACGGCGGTCAGGAAGGCGGCATCGAGGCCGTCGTGCTCGACTACATCATTGAACGCAAGCGCCTCGACGATCTCATGTCGAGCATCCGCGACGGCCGCTTCCGTGAGCAGAAGGTGCGCCATTTGTCCTCGCGAGTCGCCGGGGCCAGAACTCTGACTGACATGCTCTCCGCCCTGATCCTCAGACGCGGCTGAAGAGCTCAGGCATCGGCCAGGTCGTCTATCTGCTCGAAAAGTTTCATGTTGGCGAGCAGCAGGACGCTTGGTGGTCGGCGGTGACGACGTCCAAGTCGTCAATGCAGATCATCGACGGCTTCTTTGTTCACGAGACCGACAGCTGGGAGGGCTCCATCACCTACCTCAAGAGCATGCACGAGGCCATCGTCGACATCCATCAGGTGCGTGTACTCTGTCGCCATTGACCACTGTCAGATGACTGACGAGGTTGACCGTCTCCCAGAATCAATCGCTCTACATCATCCCGGACGACCGCATCCATCGGCCGACGTACAGCGAGCTCCAGCGGCAGCTGCGGCTCAAGCACCCGACCAAGCCGCACCTGACGTCTGTCCAGGCCTTCAAACGGCTCAACTCCAAGAACGCCTCAATGACGCACCGCGACGTCTGGTGCAAGATGCTGCTCACGATCGCCGGCCTCAGCCCGGAGAAAGTGGCGGCCATCGTCGAGGTCTACCCGACGCCGCTCTCGCTGTCCCGAGCGTTCAAGGAGGCCGAGCACGTCGAACGGGCCGCAAAGGAGTCAGCGATCGGCCTGACCGGCAAGGCGCCCAAGATCCCGCTCGCCGAGAACCTGCTCGCCAACGACAACCCCGGCAGTAACCGGCAGAAGATCGGGCCGGCCCTCAGCCGCAAAATCTACGAGCTCATCCGCGCCAAGAAATACCCCAGCATTGCCGAGGCCGACTGAGGCGCTGCCCTACCTTCACCTACTTCCCCTTACGATCCTCTTTCCCGTAACTTACGACCTTACGACCAACTCGACCGCAATTCTCTCTCTGACGCATCTGCGATGCAAGCCCAATCACATCGCTTCGCTCGTGTGGGCAGATCACGGCAGTCGCAACGGCTTTCAGACCATTTGGCCCTGCCGCTGGCCCACCAGACCGCCCTGCGTCGCGTCCCAGATCTTGTTGCCTCGGAGATACGTCTGCCTGCGGTCAAGACAACGCAGACGGGTCAGCCAACCATCCCTAGGAACCAACTCGCTCTGGCCTCGCTTACGTCACGCGACCCTCTAGCGTCGCGCCTTCGAATGGCGAGACCTTGTTTTTGAAGAGCAGGCCGTCCTGTCGAAGCGGGGTCGGAGCGCTCAAGGTGTCAGTCACCTTGCGTTCTTTCCTGGATGAGACGTTTTCACCTTGAGAACCTCGAAACGGGCGGTTGGGTCGAAGACTGTGCAGGCGAGCGCGACAGCGCTCACGGATGAGCGCAGATTTGCAAAGGGTTCGCGTCGGGAGTTTGGTCTCACCTGCAAAGCTTGCGTCGAGGCCGACCTGGAGCCGGCCCTTAGAGGCCTGCAAGCTGACCCGTGCCGCCGTCCGTTCCGACGTCCATCGCATGATCTCGGCGATGCCAAATCGCGCAGCCTCCGGTCCGGCCAGACGCCGCCGCGACTCGGTCCATAGGAGCGAGATGCCGAGACCAAGAGACGAGATGCCACCCTGAAGGTACAAGCGCGATCAGTACGCGCAAAAGACAGGAGAGGCAGAAGAGATGGCGCACCCAAGCCGTGAAAAAATCGCCGGTACAGGGGTTCTTGAGCGACGGCACACAAGGGCTGTGGTCCGAGACGACGTAGTCGATCGTGCCGTCCACTGCAGGTGTGGAAAACGAGTCAGCGGTGCGAGTATAATTCTCGGGTGGTTAAGGTCGTGTCACTGACGCAATGCTTCCCAAAGAAGGGCGCGGTTGGCCGAGGATCTGATCGGCGGGCAGCACTTCTATGGCATCGTCGAGCTGTGTCAGTGTCACAAAGCCTAACCCAATCCTCGCATGGACTCACAAACTCGGTGTGCCGGTCAGGGATCGACTCGGCTTCGAGACTGAAAAAAAAAGATGCTCGTCAGGAGGGTCAGCAGGCGATCTGGTTCGCGAGTCAATGAAGTTGATGCACCAGAGATAGTGGTAGCAGGTCTCGACCGTCAGATTTACGCCGTCGAGCTTGGCCTGTCTGATCGTTGGAAGCGCCTCGGCGCTGCTGAGATGGACGATGTGGAGCGGCACCGACGGGAACTCGCGCCCAAGTTGGACGATGAGTTCGATCGCCGTCGTCTCGTAGGCATCCGGCCGGGAGGCGAGGAACGACGAGTAGAGCGTTGCATCCGGTGCAGCCCCTTCGGAGCCATCTTTTGATGGCGCGGCCGAGACGACGGCGTCCATCTCAGCATGAAAAAGAAGAGGGACTCCTCGACCCTTTCGAACGAACGCAAGCCGGTCAGTAGACGACTCGACCGAGAGCTCAGGATACAACATACCTCAAGCTGCTTGAGAGCCTTGCGCAGGTCAGACTCGTTGACACACGGAAATTCGTCGACGCCACTTTCAATCAGGAAGCACTTGAAGCCCTTGACGCCCGCTTCGATCAACGGGACGAGGTCGGCCTGTCGGTTCCGCGCGCAGCACATTCGTCAGAACGCTGAGAGTATCAGCAGGTCCCAGCAAGGACCCTGACGTACCTCGTTGCCTGGAATGATGCCCCCCCAGAAGCCGACGTCCACTGCGAGCTGCGGTCCGGCCGTCTCGTCGCCGCCGAGGAAGCTCTGGGCTGCCTCTCGCTTGGTCTCTGATCGAGGCGCGGCCAGCGGCCGAGGTAAGCGTCCGCCTGTCGACCGTTGCCAAAGAGGGGGTGCGACGCTCACCAAGGCCAGCGACCGTAGTCGTTGGCGGAATGGAGTTGAGCGGCATCTGCTCCAAAGGGCGTGAGCGTCAAACAGGCTCGAGCAAGTCAGCTGAAGGAGAGCTGCGAGGACGCACGTCGATGATAGTGGTCACGCCGCCTGAGGCAGCGGCATGTGTGCCCGTCGCAAACCCCTCCCACTCGGTGCGGCCTCATTTACAAGTCGAGTGACGCCGGTTAGCTGCAAGCTAATGGAGCAGGATTAATGCGGGTCCTTCTGAACGGACCTGGCTCGTTCAGATGGACGTGGCAGCTGGTCGTCGAGTAGGGTCCGAGGGCAGCAGGTCGGGGCGCTCGCAATCAGCTCTTGTGCTTTGCTCTCCGGGCTTCTTCTTCGTGCGAGGCTCGTCCGGACAAAGGACGCACTCAACCAGACCAGGCAGCACGTAGGCCTCTCCGACGTCGATCAGGCTGTCGTCCGGGGCGTCGACCGACTTGTAGCCGGGCGTGATGGCGAGGATCTTGCCCGACGCGGGCGAGAACTCGACCGTCGCCGGCGCTGGGACCTGGCCAGGCAAACAAACGTTGCGCGAGGTGAGGAAACGGGACATCGGTCAGGAGCGGAGTAGAATGGAGTCGCGGTGTGGCTGGGTGGCTAGAAGGGAGATGAGGGTAGCAAGTCCAGCTCGAGCCGTTGGTCCTGGGAGATAGGGCTGACGGTCGGAGAGGCGTCGACGGAGCTCGCGCAGCGGCCTCCTCCGACGGCCGTGAGTTCGCACCTCGGTCGGCCAACGCACTCTCGGATGCTGACGGCGCAGTACAAAGAGCCTCATGAGATGGCAGAGCGGCAGTCTAGGGCTACAGAAACGACGGGAAGGATGGATGCAGTGGAATCTAGAGATACAAGAGTTGGCAGAGCGACCGGTGAGGCATTACGGGTTGAGGCGGCACAGGGTGGCGGTCAACGCCGCGAGCGTATCCAGTCGACGAACTGGGTAATCTCGGACGAGCAGCGATTGCTGATCTGCTTGTCGACGCTCCTCTGCGGGACGTTGCCGCCTGCAGGGGCAGGAAATGTTCGAAAAGACGTCAGCTGGAGTTCGGGGCTGGAGCAGGTCAAAGCGAGGAACGCACCGAGCGTAAAGGCCGTAATCGAGATCCACTCAGTCTTGCCGCTGGGGAGCTTGCGCACGCGCTCGACAGCGACTTGCCTGGCGCGGACCCGGCCGTTCTCGTCGCCCTTGCCCGGCTGCGCGGGAAGGTGTGCGAAGGTGGGAAGGTTCAGCAATGCGCTGGCGGCAGCCAAGTACACGGTGAGGTCTGCGATGACTGACCGGGAAGGCTTCGTCCTGGACAGGGACGCTGACGTTCCAGAACTCGTTGTCGGCCGTCGCCGTGACGACGAGCGAGAGGAACGCCCGGCCGGCGAGCGGGAAGGGCATATCGAGCTGGGGAATATGGACGACAGCGGCCGAGTGCAGGCCGTCTGGTAGCGTCGAAGGCTCGTACGTCGAGACGACGTTGGCCGCCGGCAGCTCGGCGACGTGCTGGCCGCCCTTGCCTTCCTCGTCTTTGAGCATGTGCTGCGGAGGGTTGGCCGACGGATTGTCAGCTTCTCTGTCAAGCCGAGACTGCGGCCAGCATCGAGGAGTAGCGACCAACCTGGAAGAAGTCGTCGTAGGTGACGTCGTCGTGCTCGCTCACGCGGCCGATCCACGTCTCGTGCTCGTCGACGAGCTCCTTGGTCGTCGGTGCCAAGCGCGCGCCCTTGCAGCTCGCGACGCGGGCGTCGACGCCGTGGGCGCTCTCGGCCTTCCAGCCCGACGCCGAAGCCGGCTTGAGCCCTCGCTCAAAGTCGTCGACGAGCGCCCGGGCGTCGGCGAGGTAGGCTGCAAAATTGGAGGCGTTGTCCGGGACGTCGATGGCCTTGAGGCCAAGCCGCGGGGCGAGCGAAGTCGATGACGACGAGGGCGACGAGCTCGAGCTACTGCTTCCCGACGGCGACGATCGGCGGAAGAGCATGCGGGAGGCGGACGAGTGGAGGAGGCTGGCGCAGGGCGGATGGAGAAGGAGGGCGAGCGTCAAGGTCGTCGGCATGCGAGGCTGGAGGTGGGCGTTCGAGGTGCTTCAACGAGAGCGAGAGAGGAGGGTGCCCTGGCCGGTCGGTCTTGTAGACGCCGCCCGGCGTCGATGAGCCGCCGAGGCGGAGCAGCCATCGGGAGGGGGCAACCTCGGCCAAGGCCTCGCTCTCGCTGCCCGAACCCGGACGCCGGTCCCGTCGCCCGCCCGCCCGCCCGCCCCTCTTAGCGCCGGGCAGTACGCGGGCTCGTCTGCCAACGAGGCTGTCGAGCAGAGCGGTGTAGGGAGGGCGATGCTCCAGGCTGACTGTCGGCTTGACCCTTCGTTTTCGACCGCCGCGCCGCCCGCCCGCCGGTTCCGTGGGCGAGCAGTTGGCGGTGAGAAGGGAGACCGGGCCTCTCGTCGCTGCTCCCTTGCTCGCTGCAACCCTTGCCACTGCCGCCCCAAGCCCGCCCAAGAGCAATCAACCTAGACGATTGCTCGCAGAAAAACAAGAACCCATGTGCACGCCGGCGGCGGCGGCGCTGAAGACGAGCGAGCAAAGGGTGATAACGTGGGCAGGGGGCCATCGATAAGGGATCCGTCGACGGCCGGGGTGCGTCAGAGACCCAAGCGAGCGGCGCGCCTAGTTGGTGGTGGGCTTGGTGCCCTCGGCGAAGGCGTAGGTGAGGCCGCACTTGCCGCAGGTCTGGCGGTTCGAGTGCCAGGCCATGAAGATGCCGGCACCGCACGACGGCTGGGGGCACTCGCGCCGCAGGCGCTTAATCTTGCCGTCCGAGTCGACCTTGTAGTACTTGAGGATGGCCATCTTGACCTTCTTGCGCTTGTGCTTGATCTTCTTGGGCGTCGTGTACTGCTTCTTTTTGCGCTTCTTGGCACCACCACGCAGGCGGAGCACGAGGTGGAGGGTCGACTCCTTCTGGATGTTGTAGTCCGAAAGGGTGCGGCCGTCCTCGAGCCTGAGGGGCAAGGTGGCAAAGGGGGAGCAGGGGTCAGCAACGAAGGCCGGCGACTGGGTCAGAGAGGGCGAAGCGGAGGACGCACTGCTTGCCGGCGAAGATCAGGCGCTGCTGGTCAGGGGGGATGCCCTCCTTGTCCTGGATCTTGGCCTTGACGTTGTCGATGGTGTCCGAAGACTCCACCTCCAGGGTGATCGTCTTACCCGTAAGGCTGGATGGGCAGGCAGGCCGAGGGAGAGAAAAGAGGCGGGCGAGGGCAAGGGCAAGGCACCGAGGTGGCACGCGAGCGAGAGGCAGGATTGAGGGGCAGCAGACGGCAGAGGGTCAGCATGGGGCAGCATGAGTGAGGGAGTCGGGGCAGAGAGGCTCTCCGTGTAGGAGGAGGGCGACGCACGTCTTGACGAAGATCTGCATACTGGCCAAAAGTCTTGACGTCCTTGTTGCTGGTAGGCAGGGAAGGGGCGAAAGAGGAGCGAGCGCCCGCCCTTGGCCGGCCGGGCGCGGGCGCGGGCAGGGCGGCGGTCGGCGGCATCGCAAAATCCTGGGGCAGGCTAGGATCCGCCGGATTCCCGCGAGTGCGGGCGTGCGCGCGCGGCGCGGCCGGCCGTCGTCATGCAGGGACCTTGCTCAACGACAGGCCAGCCCAAGGTCTCTTACAGACCCTCCAGTCTCATGGCTCGCAGGACAGCGTCGCCTCTTTCTGGTGCATCACGGCGATGGAAGATGCTGTTGCATTGCCGAGCTCGTCGACATTGAAGAGATCGCCCTCTCCGTGCCCCGCGCTGGGCTAGTTGCGGACCCGACCCCGGCCGCTGCCGCTGCGCGCTCCGAAGCCTCCACTGCCGTCCCTCGACGGGCCGTGCGGCTGGCGAGCGATACCGCCGCCGCCTGCATCAGGACCGCCGCCGGCGTGGTTACCGGACGAGGACCCAGGCGGCGTCCGTCTTGAGCCGTGTCCTCCTCCACTCCCGCCTCCGCCACCGCCGTTGCTGCCCAACCGACCGCCCCCTCCAGCTGCCGGCCCACCCCCTGCGCCCGACGGTCCGCCGCAGCCGCCGCCGCCGCTGCCGGCGCTGCCGGCAAAGATGCGCTCACGCGCCAGCCTGTACTCCTCCTCGCGCTGGCTGAGCGTCTTTGTCGGCGGCGTGTTTCGACCCGAGCTCGTGCCCGAGCCCGTGCCCGCGGCCGGCGTAGCCGTCGGCCGCTTGAGGAGCGTAATCTTGGCCCCTCCGCCCGGCCCGGCCGATGGGTTGGGCGACGTCGTCCGCGACGAGGACGCGTTTGACGAGACGCCGAGCGATGGGAACTGGTTTTGGCTGTAGATGAGCGGCGGGGCCGTGTTGCTGCGAGGAGGAGGCGGAGCGAGAAGCGGCGCAGGGGTGAGCTCACACGCCGCAAGTCGGGCAGCAGGCTCAGCCCTCGAAGGAACGCACGCAGCCTCCCAGATGCGCTTGTTCTGGTCCCATCCGGCGCCGGCCGAGCCTGCCTGGGGCGGAGGGAGCGGCGCTCGGCCATAACCTCGGTACCAGCCGTCGTCGTCGGCGACGCTGGGGCCGTACCCCGAGCCTGTCCCGCCGGACCGTGGGGCGAACGATACTACCGGCTGGCCGTACGGCTGGGGGTGATAGCCCATGCTCGCGGTCAGCGGCGGACCTGCCATCTGCGACCGGGGCACAAAGTCGTCCTGCGCGAGGCGGTCGAAATGGTCAGTCGGGACAGCTGCCAAGCGACAGCAGCCAGCAGTAGCAGCAGGCCCGAGCTCACCCTCTCCCAGTCGTCCTCGACGCCGGCAAAGGCGGGCCGCGCCGGCAGCATCTCTCTCTGTTGATCTACCGGACTCGGAAGCGAACGGGGAAAGGAGCTGCTCAGGGCGCCGAGCGCATGCGGCGAGCGAGCGAGCGAGCGAAGGAAAGTCGGGGTCTGGCGGGGTGGACGTCGAAAGGCGGCGGCGAGCGACCGACGCGCGTGCCAGAAGAAAGGAGACAAGGGCGGGCCGGCCGAGCAGCCTCCCTGCACATTAACGGCCGGTCTTTCTGATCGAGCCGCAGCTCACTTTCGCTCAGTCTGCCTAATGACAGTCCTCTCGAGTTAGTCGCCCGGGCCCGAGTCCTGAAGTGTGCACCGAGAAGGACAGCAGGAAGCCGCATCTAGAAGACCTTCTTCCCGCGCAGCACCCAAGCGAGGCCGTAGACGGCCGCGCTGTACGCACAGAGCACGCCGAGTGCTTGTCCTCGGCCGGCTTCGAGCGTGTTGACCGAGACGTTGACGAGACCGGTCAAGAGGTTGGCCTGGGGATGTCGGATGCAAAAGAGTCGTCATTAGTCAAGGAAGAACGGCGTTCAACGCGAGCAGACTGACCGAAAGAAAGACGACGAGTGCGTTGCGGTTAGCCGCTTGCAGGAGTGGTGGCAGGCCTGCCGCCTTTTGCGGGGCGGGCTTCTTTGAATCGGATGAAGAATCCCCTGGCTCTTCAGGGACCGGGAATGCGAGCTGAACGAGAAGGTATCCGAGGAGAAAGGACGTGTTGAAGGCCGCCGTCCAGAGGACGTAGGGCAGGTTGGCCTGCGAGCGCGGAGGGCGATCTGAGGAGGTCAGCGCTTACAGACGTTACAATGAGGAGAGATTAAGAGAAGGGTTTACCAGTCTTCGGCTGACGTCGATGCCAACGATGCCCCGGCACAAGGCGAGCCACGTCCAGAAGACGGCGGCAAAGCCGAGGAGCACGGGTACACAGAGCTCGGGCTGCGGTCGTGTTGCCTTGGTCGGCCGGCGTGTGCTGTCGACAAAGTTCGGCGACGGCGGCAGGAGGAAAAGGCCGAGGTAGAGGCCGAGCAGGTAGATGGCAAGGTAGCCTGGTAGTCGATGGAGAGGTGTCGCGATATCAGCGGCTGGCCTGACATTTGCGGCGCGGAGTGGTCCATCGGTCGAACCTGGGAAGGATGCGAGGCCTTCCTTGTTGGCCGTGACAAGGCCGACGCGCTCGACCGTCAGTACCCAGTCCTGGAGGCCGCCAACCATCAATGTAGCCTGGTGGGCTGCGCAACGACTTGAGGCTGGTCAGTCAAGCAACGAGTGTTATGCGTCGACCATGACTCCTCCGCACCAAAAGTCAAGAGCACGGCCATCGCGCCGAACGATAGGTGCGTCGTCAGGCCGTAGAGAGCATAGCCGAACGGCGGCAGGAGTCCGAGCGTGAAGAAAAAGTTCCAGTGGACGCCGTACTCAGTAACGTGCTCCTGTCGGGTGGTCCACGACGTCCTGTCAGCGACTGGATCGCGAGCGGCTGAGTAGGGTCAGAGGCAGGCGCACCGGGTACTCGACGCCCTTGACCATCGCCACACGGAAGAGGCCGAGCAGCAATGTTGGTGCGCTTTTCTTGACAGATCGCACAAAGCTTGACCAGAGCTTAGCCTTCGACGCCGCCGAGTCTGGGGGCGCGAGGAACGGCCGGGCGCCGATGATGCCGAGCGCAAAGACGAAGGAGCCGACGCCGACGTCCATCTTGCCGCGGAGCGCCAGGCTGTCAGTCGGAAACCTGGAGATGGCGAGCCGGGGTGCGAAGCAGAGCTTGGACATACGAGCGACGTGCCCCACAACTCCGTTTTGCCAAAGGCTCGCGGGAAGATGCGGAAGTCGACGGCGAGGATCGAGAAGACGGTGATGGCCATCATGTGCGCCCGGTAGACGGTAAGGTACGGCTGGGCGGGCGCTCGTGGCTCGGGCTCGCTGTTGCCGTGGGCAAGAAGAAAAGAGGCCGTTCAGCCGATTTGCGCGCCTCGGAGCAGAAGTCAGTCCTAAGAGCCTTGGGTGCCCCACCTACGCGTCGCCTCGCTCCTGCCGCCGTCATCTTTCGCTTCGGCGTCGTCCGCGTCCACATCTGCTTCTCTGATGATCTTCCGGCGAGCATTCTCGTTTCGACGGTGTTTCGTCCCGCCTGCTGGCCGCTTACCGAGCAGAACGGCTGAGATGAGCAGGAAGCCGACGAAAAGGGCTGGCTGCGCGCTCGCCAGCGTGACGCCGATGAGGAGCGGAAGGACGGCGAGGACAAAGTCGACGACGGGCGAGGTCGGCAGGCGAGGGGCGACAGCCGAGTGGAGCACGTAGGAAGCCTGCAGTCGCAAGGGTCCGACGACGAGGTCAGCCTTGGCTCGGCGAGGAGCATTGTCTGCGAGTCGACCTGCCGGCCGGTCGCGGCAGCTGCCAGCTCCGCTTGCGAGCTGGTCCACGCCGGGCGACCGCGAGCGAACGGAGGACTCACAAGACCGACGGCTGAGACAGCGTTGATGGTGTGGACCGAGGAGCCGAGGTTGTTGCTCACAAAGGCCTCCTTGGCCGCCTTGTACGATGCCATCGTCGGCCAGAGTTCTGGAGCGGGCGAGCTGGAGGCACTTGGGCAGAGCGAAGCCCGCCCAAAGGTAAGTGTGCTGCATCTCTCAGGAATACAGAGCCTCGAATGCGCACCTAAAGGACGGTCTTCCGTTGAGCGCGGGCAATGTTGACTGCGATGTAATCGAAGGCTGGTCGTCGACGCTAGGGAGCAACGCAGGCTTCCAGGACGAGAGCCGCCTCGAGCAGAGTCTGGCCGTCAGCGCCTGTCAGCGCGCCTGCGTGATGACCCGGCAAAGGCATCTCGCCCCAGCCCGTACCAGTCGACGCTTGCTCTGCGCGGTCCGTCACGGCGGCTCCTCACTCGTCCTTGCCATATCATACCTGAAGTGAGGCCTTCCCTTGGTAGCCCTCCGAGGGCTAAGTCGGACCTCGCCGGCTTGAGGGAGGCTTCCCACGCTCGCGCGGCCCCGCGCGTCGCCGAAGGCCGCCGAGGCCGACGGGCTTCTACCGTGCTCTCCGTCCCCCCGATGGCCGTCCTCCCCTTCCAATTCCACTCTCCCTTTAGACACGTCCTCCGATAGAAAAGCCACCTAGAGGCCCGAGGATGATTGCCGCCGCCGCTGAGCCCGCCCGCCTGCCGCGGACGCTCATCATCGACTTCTACGACTCGTACACGCTCAACCTGCTCACCCTCTTCGCGCCTTACCCGGACGAGCTCGTCCGCCGGCAGGTCGTCGTCGTCCGCTTTGACGCCTACAGCTGGTCCGTCCTCCGCACGAGGTCTCCGTTCTCTCCTCTTGCCCACGGGCTGACCTCCAGCTACGCATCACCGCGCGCAGGGATGAGTTCGTGGCCGACGTCCTACCGCACTTCGAGGCCATCATCCTCTCGCCGGGACCAGGCACGCCGGCGAAGGAGGCCGACTTTGGCTGGACGGCTCAGCTCGTCCGGCTCTGTCCGGTTCCGATCCTTGGCGTCTGCCTCGGCATGCAGGGCATCGCGACCGCCCTCGGCGCCGAGGTCCGCTTCGCCGGCCGAATCGAGCATGGCCAGCGTGTCGCCGTCGCTAGCTCTGGCGGCGGCGTCTTCGCTGGCGTCGACCCGGAGGCGGGCAAGTGGGTCGTCTACAACAGCCTCGTCGTCAGCAGAGAGAGTGCGTCTTCTCCAGCGACTCTCGCAGACGTCCCGCTCTTGCTGACCTCGTCTTCGTTGCAGCGCTGCCGAGCGAGCTCAAGGTTGATGCCTGGCTCGAGTCGGATCCGTCGCAGATCATGGGCCTCTCGCACGTGTCGAAGCCGCTGTGGGGCGTCCAGTTCCACCCCGAGGTGCGTCTTGCGAGTGACGACTGTCGCTCGGCACTGGTCGTCGTCCTAATTCTTTGCCCTCCCTCACCGACCAGTCGATCCACTCGGACCTCGGGCAGCTCGTGCTGCAGAACTTTCTGCGGCTGGCCGCGCTCGAGCCAGCGCGCAGCCTGCCGAACGCAGCGATCCCGGACCTCATCCTCGCGGCGTCAGCGACGGCCCGGCACGAGGCCGAGCCAGCTGTCCTCTCGGCCTCTCCAAAGCGCTTCAAGCTGGAGATCAGGCGGTTCAACGCCGGAAATGGACTTGGCGCCCAGCGGGTGTTTGAGACCCTCGTCCAGGGCAAGGCGCCCGGCGACTTCTGGCTCGACAGCGCCATGGTCAGTACCCTCGGAGCGACGCGACACACCCAAACTTTCGTAAAGGCTGACCATATGCCCTTTTTGCGGACGGCTGTCCCTCAGAAAAACAACCACGACGCCTCGCCCTCATACTCGTACCTCGGCTCGCGAGCCCACACGCTCACGTACTCGACCGAGACCGGACTCGCCCTTCTCAACACCGGCAAGCCGGCCAAGCCTCTTGCGTGCGACGCGCCGTTCTTCAACGGACTCAATGCTCTCCAGCAGGCGCTTGCCGCCCAGACGGCGTTCCCAACGGCTGAGGGCGGGCCCGATTGGAAGGCTGGCTGGGTCGGCTGGATGGGCTACGGCCTCAAGAGCGAGACGCTGCCGGGCTACGGCACCCGAAAGGGCAAGGAGCGGCAGCTCGGTGAGCGGCCGGACGCACCGGACGCCTGCCTGAGCTTTGTCCGGACCGTGCTGGCGCTCGACCACACGACATCCGACTGGCTCGCGATCGGTCTCGTCGAGATGGGCTCAGTCGGCCATCAGCAGGGTCTTGACGGCGGTCTCGGAGCCGTCCTCGAGGCTGAAGGTGTTCGCTGGGCGTCGACGGAGGCCGAGTGGGAGATGTACCTTGGCGAGTGTGAGGCCGCACTGGCACAGCTCGAAGCAGAGTCGCGCCCAAGTCAACGCCCCGCGCCGACGTCGTTGCCGGCCTTCGTCTCCGACTTCTCGGGCGCCGACTACATCGACCGGATCGGCACTGCCCGCGACCTCATCCACTCCGGCGAATCATACGAGCTCACGCTGACGACCCAATTCCGGTCGACGCTGCCTGCCGATCGGACGCCGTACGACCTCTACCTGACGCTCCGGGCGTCGAATCCGGCACCCTACTCGACATTCATCAACCTGCCCGAGCTCGACGTCGCCGTCGTCAGCTCCTCGCCCGAGCGCTTCATCAAGCTTGGCAAGGACGGCACAGTCGAGATGAAGCCGATCAAGGGCACGGTCGCCCGCGTCAAGGGTGACCCCGTTAGCGACGAGGCCGTCAAGAACGCGCTCCAGAACGATCGCAAGGAGATCGCCGAGAACCTTATGGTGAGTCACCCCTGCGGTCCTGGGTGAAGATGAGGAGCAAGGTGGCCAGCTGATCGTCCCCACCTCGCAGATCGTCGACCTTATCCGGGCCGACCTGCTGTCGTTCTGCCGGCCGTCGTCGGTCAAGGTGCCAAAGCTCATCCAGGTCGAGAGCTTTGACCACGTCCACCAGCTGGTAACGACGGTCGTCGGCGAGCTTGGCGCCGGCGTCGGCTCCTTCGAAGCCATCGGCCGGTGCTTTCCTCCAGGTACGATCGCCCAATGTCGCTCGGCAGAATAGTAGCATCGCCGAAAGCTGACAACCCCAATCACATCTGTCCAGGGTCCATGACTGGCGCGCCGAAGCTGCGCAGCGTCCAGATCCTCGACGGTCTCGAGGATGAGCACGAGCGGGGCATCTACTCCGGTGCGACAGAGGTGTCTCGACTAGACCCGTCCCTCGTCTACTGACCACCATCTCGATCTCCCTCAGGCGCCATGGGCTACCTCTCGCTCGACGGCGCGGCCGACTTCAACGTCGTCATCCGGACCATCATCGTCCAGGGCCAGGGTGAGTGCCTCGATCTGACCTGGCGCAATACTTCCTCGATTCGGGCTGGCGCTGATCCCCGCCTGCCCTTGCAGAACTTACGATCGGGGCCGGCGGCGCTATCACCTGGCTGTCTGATGCCCATTCCGAGTGGGAGGAGGTCGGCGTCAAGGTCGGCAGCGTCCTTAAGGGCTTCGAGACGACGGTCGATCTATGACAGGATGAAAGTTGAGAGCGCCGCGACAGGGCGAAGACAGCCTGACAGACACATCCGGTCGAGGGCGGGCTCTGCGAGGAGGATCGACCGAGCAAGGCGGCCGAATGTCTTCACAGTGTGGGCTCTGCACGTCGCCCAGGGCTGCCAGAACAATGGCTCTTGTTTTACTTTTTCTTTTTTTCGCCTTCACTCGGCCCACTTTGGTCGGCGCGGTCGTGCGGGGGGTTTGGCCTGGCTGGGCTGGTCGCGTCGCGCGCCGCCGCCCGCCCGCACGCTCCGCTGGCCTGCACTTCATAACGAGCGAGCTCCCTTCAGCCCAACGACCCGCACACACTGGCTCCGACACGACCTGCTCCCTTTACGACCCCCTTCTCCCCTTCCCTCTCTCCCCTTTCTCTCACCAACATGTCTGAGCGTCCCTCCAATGTCGGCATTCTCGGCATTGAGGTGCGTCCACGTCCCGCTGGCCAGCGTCGGCGCGTCCGGCGCTGTCTCCCCAGCGCTCTTCTTTTTGCCCTGCCTGCCGGACCCTACGAACCCAGAGGGCATGGCAGAGTTACCTCTCCCCAGCGTGAGAGCTCGAGTGGCTGACCCAAGCATGCTCGATCCCTCTCTCCTTGCGCCAGATGTACTTCCCCCGCCGGGTAGGTCCTTCCTCCCGGTCTCGTGCCTTTCTGGCAGCAGCTCGGCGCGTCGTCCAGCGTTCTGATCCCACCCGGACCCTGTTTCCCTTTATGCTCGCGTCTCGCAGGCCGTCGCCCACACCGACCTCGAGAAGTTTGACGGCGTCTCTGAGGGCAAGTACACGATCGGCCTCGGCAACCAGTTTATGGCCTTCACCGACGATCTCGAGGACATCCAGTCGTTCGCCCTCAACGGTGCGTCCGCCCGGCTTCCCTTTGACGCCCTGCAGCCGGGCAGAGCACGGATTGGCAGACTTGGCCTCACCTTGCGCCGCACAGTGCTGCAGGCGAACCATCGTGTTAGATCGAGTCGCTGATCCTTTCTGTCCTATGCTGCCTCTAGCCGTCGCCGGCCTCCTGAAGAAGTACAACGTCGACCCTAAGTCCATCGGCCGGCTCGACGTCGGCACCGAGTCGATCATCGACAAGTCCAAGTCGGTCAAGACGGTCCTGATGGACCTCTTCGAGTCGCACGGCAACACCGACATCGAGGGCATCGACTCGAAGAACGCCTGCTACGGTGGCACCGCCGCCCTCTTCAACGCCATCAACTGGATGGAGTCCTCGAGCTGGGACGGCCGCAACGCGATCGTCTTTGCCGGCGACATTGCCGTCTACTCGGAGGGTGCTGCACGGCCCGCCGGCGGTGCCGGTGCCGTCGCCATGCTGATCGGCCCCGACGCGCCCATCGTCTTTGAGCCGACGCACGGCACCTACATGACCAACGCCTGGGACTTCTACAAGCCCAACCTGTCGTCCGAGTACCCGATCGTCGACGGCCCGCTCTCGGTCACCTCGTACGTCAACGCCGTCGACCAGGCTTACGCCGCCTACAGCCGCAAGTTCGCCAAGCGCGCCGCCGGCTCCAACGGCCACGCCTCGAACGGCACCAACGGCCACGCCACCTCGCCCGTCACCGCCTCCTCGTTCGACTACCTCCTCTTCCACTCGTGAGTAGCTCTTCTGTAATCACTGGCTCTTCGGTCTCGCCATCGAGACTGACCCCGGCATCTTCGCACGGCTCCCAGGCCCTACGGCAAGCAGGTTGTCAAGGGCCACGCCCGCCTGCTGTACTCGGACTTCCGCAACTCGCCCGAGGACGCCGCCTGGTCTTCGGTCCCGCAGGAGCTTGCGACGCTCGACCTCCACAAGTCGCTCTCGGACAAGAATGTCGAGAAGGCGATGGTCGCCGCCGCCAAGCCCGCGTTCGCCAAGCAGGTCGAGGCCGGCATGGACACCGTCCGCCGGCTCGGCAACCTTTACACCGGCTCGCTCTTTGGCGCCCTCGCCTCGCTCATCTGCAACGTCGAGGGCGAGAGCCTCGTCGGCAAGCGCATCGGCTTCTACGCCTATGGCTCGGGCGCGGCCGCCTCCTTCTATGCAGCCAAGGTCGTCAAGTCGACCGCCTTCATGGCCAAGGCCGTCGACCTCGAGAACCGGCTCACCTCGATGAAGATCGTGCCCTCGCAGACCTTTGTTGACGCTATCAACGTGCGCCTTGCTCTATCACTCCCCTGACCCTCCACCCTGTGCGCCATCCAGAAACTGACCTCGCGCCCTCCGCCGGCCTTTAAACAGCTGCGCGAGTCAACTCACAACGCCGTCTCGTATAAGCCGGTCGGCGCCCTTGACAACCTTTGGCCGGGCGCCTACTACCTCTCCGAAATCGACTCGATGTGGCGGCGCAAGTACGTCCAGGCTCCGGCCGCCGAGGACTCGGCTTAGATGAGTGAACGGTCCCCCGGTTCCCGCTCTCCGACCGTTGGTGATGTGGCTTTCTGCGCGCCTGGCGGCGCCGATCTCCTGTTTGAGACCGTCTTCCTTCCTTGCTTGCTTCGCATCTGCTTGCTCCCCTACCCTTCTTCATCCTGCATCATCCCCTCGTCACCGGTTGTGTCCTACTCCAGATACCCCCGTTCACCGCCCCCCCCTCTTTTCCTTCTTGCCGCACACGATCTTCTCGCGCCCTCCTCGTTCCCTGCCGCACACGTCTCTTCCCTTCCTTATCTCCCCGGGTGCCCTCTAGAAATGTCAACGGGCCACAAGACATCAGAGAAACAGCGATTTTCAGAAACGAAAGAAACGAAAGCAGTCATTTGACCGGGCAGGTATGTGTTAGCGACCTAGTCATGGAGCACCCCTAAAGCCCCAGGCTCGCCCAAGGACCATCGACCCGGACGCCTGCTTGCAGAATCGAAATCTAATGTGCACTCCGGCGGCAGCGACGTTCAGACGAGCGAGCGACCACGCAGGCGGAGCACGAGACCTTTTTCGTTGTCCTCTGTCACGAGCTGCTAAGCAGCGAGGCACCGACAGAGCTGACAAGGCCAAGCGCGCAAAAGAGATGGTACAGGGCCGCTCATGCGATAAGGGTGTTCTGGCAAGGCGGACGCGAAAGAAGAGAAGGGGCAAGAGGTGGCAGGCGAGCAGCGGGCTGAGAGCCCCGCGCGAGCGGAGCGGGACCGGTGGAGAGACCCGTTTTGAGCAGGGAGGGCTCGCGCGACAGAATGGAATGGACGACTCGAAGATCGCTTATGAGGTCACTAAAAACGCACGCACGAAGGGTGAAAGGGAAGCGGGATGGGTCAGCGGATCGTCCATCTCCGAGAAAGGCGCGACGGCGAACGCACTGTACGTCGAGGGCTCAATGACTTCCGGCAGGGCCTCGACCTTTACCTCGAACCGGCTCTGGATGGCCGTCAGGATCTCCTGGTCGGCCTCGCTCGTGATGAACGTGATGGCGAGTCCGCGGGTACCGAAGCGACCGGCACGGCCAACACGGTGGAGGTACGAGTCGGCGTCGCCCGACTGGTCGTAGTTAACGACAATGTTGACGCGCTCAATGTCGATACCGCGGCCGAAGATGTCAGTCGCGACGAGGATGCGCTTCTCGAACGCCTTGAACTGCCGGTACCGCTCAATACTGAGAGCAGGCCGATGAAGGTCAGCAAAACGCGCCCTTTGCAAGGATCCCGTCGTTTTCGAGTGACGCACCGCTGGTCCTGCGTGAGGCCCGAGTGGATGCAGATTGAAGGGAAGTTGCAGTCCTGCAGGAGCTTGTCGAGCTGGGTCGCCCGCTGGACCGACTTGACAAAGATGCAGACCTGGGAGGGTGGCGTCGGAGGGTGGTCAGCTCTTGGGCGTCGAAAACCGTTGGGCTCGAGTCGTGGCCGCGGGAGTGACGGACCTGGTTGAACTCGAGCGAGTCGAGGAGCTCGTTGAGCTTGCGGTTCTTCTCCTTCTCCTCGAGCTTGACGTAGTACTGCTGCAGACCGTGCAGCGTGAGCTTGGTCTCGTCATCGACGTAGATCTCAAGCGGCTGGCGGGGGGCGCAGGCGCGCCAGGGTCAGCTTCGATCACGCAAACGGGTGCAGCGACCAGATGAGAGCAACGCTAGTACGCACATTCTGCATGAACTTCTTGCACGTGCCGCGAACCTCCTTGTTGAGCGTCGCCGAGAACATCATGACCTGCTTGTGGTGGGGCGTCATGCGGAAGATCTCCTGGACGTCGCGGCGCATGTCTGTAGGGAGGCAGGGGGGATGTCAGCGTCTGAGTTCAAACGATCCAAGGGGCCAGTACCAAACGGACGCACCGAGCTGCTCGAGCAGCTTGTCGCACTCGTCGAGGACAAAGTGCTTGACGGTCGCGCCGTTGAGGGCCTTGTCGCGGACGAGGGCGTTGAGCCGGCCGGGCGTGCCGACGACAATGTGCGGGCACTTGTCCTTGGACTTGAGCGTCTCGACGTCGGTCTTGATCGGGGTGCCGCCGTAGAAAACGCTCGTCCGGAGCTCGGGCATGAACTTGGAGAAGCGGGCGTACTCGTTCTTGATCTGGTAGGCGAGCTCGCGGGTGTGGCAGAGGACGACGACGGCGACCTCGCCGTCGACGGGCTCGATCTGCTGGAGCGAGGCCAGCACGAAGACGGCCGTCTTGCCCATGCCCGACTTGGCCTGGCAGAGAACGTCCATACCGAGGATCGACTGGGGGACGCACTCCTGCTGCACCTCGGACGGGTGCTCAAAGCCGAGGTCCGAGATCGCACGGAGGAGCTCAGGCTTCAGGAGGAAGTCCCTGCGGTGGCGCAAAAAGGGTGCGTGTCAGACGAAGGCATCATCGAGTGTCTGGCGGCCCTTAGAGCGCCGACGCGAAAGCAAGAGACACAAGAAAGCCAAGGTACGCACCGGAAGCCGGTCGAGTGGATGCCGACGTAAGAGCCCTTCTTGTCCTTGTCACCGCCCTCGACGCCGGCCGCACCGGCCGCGGGTGCGTCCTCGGTCGTCTTGGCGAGCTCGGGGGCGAGCACCTCATCCTCCTCGTAGTCGACAAGCTGCTCGTGCGGCGGACGCAGGGCACAGCGAGGAGGAAGGTGCAGGCAAGCCAGGGTGGAAGAGCGATGGGCGAGCAGTCGTGAGAGGCGACATGCGAGGTGACGAAGGCAGGCGTGGGCGCGCGGATCGAGCGTGGATGGCAAAGGAGTGGGCCGACAGGCAAGAAGAAGGGCAAGCAGCGCAGAGAGAGGCGCGGGTTGGGAGTGGATGCAGGGAAGAAGGAACGGTCAGCCCTGGATCGATCTCGAGGCGATGGCAGGCGGAGCGGGACGGAGCCAGCGCTCGACCGCCGCCGCCCCGCCCTTCCCTCAGGACCTGGAGACGCACCTCCTCGTTGTCGGCCATTTTCACTAGTGGGTTTGGGTAAGGAGATAAGGGAGTGGGGGCTGGATGGTCGGTCGGTCGGTCGACCGGAGGCGTTGAAAAGGACGCGATCCAAGGGAGGGAGGGGCGCGTTTTTGCGCGGAGTGAGTTTGGGGGGTCAGGACATGGTTTTCGTTGGCTTGGCTCGCGTTTTCCGGAGCGTCCGAGTTGTGCGAAGACGCCCGTGCGGCGGCCGGAGCAGCAGGAGGAGTGGAGGAGGCCTTACGAGAGAGAGACGAGGTGGAAGCGACGGTGGGGATGGGAGGGGCGAGCAGCAGCAGCAGCTGCAGCAGCGGCGGCGGCAGCTGAGCCTTCTTCCTCCCTGCGCCCGGTTACGCGACGCGTTACGCCCACCGTAAGAAGGCTGCCCCCGGGCATCACCGCCGTGGTCGGTCGCTGCCTCCCATCGCACGCCGCCGTCATCCTCCTCCTCCTTCTCCCCATGCTGCCGCTGCTGACCGCTCGGACGACGGCGACGCCGGCCAGGACGACGCTTCTACGGCTCACGCGCGGCTCGGTCGGCCGGCCGCTTTCGAGGCCGACGGCGCCTCCCCTCCCTCCGATGGCCCTCGTCGTCCGTGACCCTCTCTGCCTCAAGCCGCTGCGTGCGAGGAAGCTGATGTCGGCCTAACGCCTGCCCTCAGCTGCCGTCACGGCGTCCACTCTGCTCGACCTCGGTCCGATGGCGATCCGACCCGCCGCCGCCGACGAGCAGGCCGCCAACAGCAGCGACATCCGCCCCGCCCTCCGCAACTGCAGTCGGGGCCGCCGCCGCCTCCTCCTCCTCACCAGCGACGAACGCGAGCGCGCCGATATCACCGCCAGCATCACGACCTGCCCCTAAGGCTGAGACCCTGCTCGGCGAGCCAGTGGCGTCCTCATCGTCAGCGGCCGACGAGCCGAAGAGTCTGACCTCTGGGCCGGTCCGTCCCTCTCCCGGCTCTCCTTCCTCGCTCTAGCGCCCGTTGCTCACCCGTCCGCCCTCTCGCCCGTGTGCGCCGGCTCGTGCGACAGGCAGCCGAGCTCAAGCAGGCCTTCGAGGAGAACCCTTACACGTGGCCCAACCTCCTGACGCTCTCGCGCATGCTTGCCTGCCCGGTCCTCGCCTACGCCATCGTCCACGACCAGAGCGCGCTCGCCGGTGGGCTGCTCGTCTACGCCGGCGTGACCGACTATGTACGGGAACGCTTCGCTGCATCTAAGCATTTGCCGACAGCTGACTCCTGCACGCGCTACCATCTCGGCTTCGCCGCTCCAGGTCGATGGCTGGATGGCCCGGCATTGGAACATGGGCTCCGTTCTCGGCTCGATGCTCGACCCGCTCGTGCGTGCTCGTCTCCTGCATTGTGCTACTCTGCCCCGCGGCTCCTGATCCACCTACCTGTCCCTCTGACCCTCGCATCCAGGCCGACAAGACGCTGATGGCGACACTGGTCGGTGCGCTCGCCTACAAGGCGATCCTGCCGAGTACGTCCCCGTCAGCGCCGCCGCCCTCCCGTAGCTGGCCGGCACGTCAGGTCCAGACAGACTCATGCATCGAGCCCCTTCTCCCTCGCCACTTCTTTTCCAGTGCCGCTCGCGATCGTTATCGTCGGCCGGGATGTGGCCCTTGCGCTTGGCGCTTTTTACCTCCGCTTCCGGACCCTTCCTCCTCCGGTGCGTCATTCTCCCTGATATCCTGACGCTTCCGCACCTGACGAACCCCCCCTCTCTCTCTGTCCTTCGGATGCCCTCCCGGTCCCGCAGCGCACCTTCTCGCGCTACTGGGACATCTCGCGCCCGTCCATCTCGATCCACCCGACCACCTTCTCCAAGATCAACACGGCCCTCCAGATCGTTCTCATGACGGCCCTGACCGTCTCACCCCTGCTGCCCGCAGCGGCCGCGCCCTGGCTCGAAGCGGGCATGTGGCTCGTCGGCGCGACGACGGCCGGGAGTGGATTGAGCTACCTCTGGGTCAAGGGCGCGATCCGGCGGGTGCCGATGAAATGAGCCCAGTCGAAGCCATGGCCATCGTGCTGAGCCCCCCCACACCAGAGATGGGGGAAGGGAATGCCTTAGATGCGAGAGCCTTTCTCCGTCTCGAGGAACGAAAAGTTAAGGCTTGGCTTTGGCGACAGTTGAATCAAAGAGGAGGCCGCCGGCCTCAGCCCAACTCCCAGACGGAGCGATGGGGCCTCTTCTTGCTCGACGGCTGCCCCTTCCGATTCGCCGTGCGAATGGATTGCCGCTTACTCAGCTGAGGCAGCGACCTCGTAGAGGTAGGCGCCGAGGAGCTGGGTCTGTGTCGGCGAAAGGCGAAAGGCGGTGAGGTCAGCTGTGCTGGCGATGGTCCCGAGCAGGCGAGCGAACGATACGTACGCCGCGAATGTAGTTGTCGGTGTCGAGCTTCTCGTTGATCTATCATGGGGGCAAGGGGTTGAAGAGCGAGTCTGTCAGTCTGACAGAAACGAGGACGACAGTAGCGGAGCCGCTGCCGCCTGGGGTGCGATCGGGCGATTTAGAAGTGAGGACGAACCGAGTGCGCGCCGTCGTCACCGCGGCCCATGGGCAGGAGCAGAACATTGACGCCAAGCGCGTCGGCAAACGAGAGGGTGACGGGGATGGAGCCACCTGAGTCGGGTCGGCAAAAGCGTCAGGTTGGCTCCATCGGCGCGACGACTGGGAGCGGCCAAGAGGCTAGAAGGTGAACGTACCCTCGCGCGTGAGGTCAGGCTCCTGGCCGTACACCTGCTGGGTGGCTGTGATCGCATCGAGGAGCGTTAGCGACCGTCTGATCGACCCTCTCGACGCAACCGAGAGGGGTCGCCGAAGCAGCAGCGACACACCCTTGGCAGCGGCCCGGTAGTTCCAGTGCTCGGGGTCCTCGACCCACGGCTTGCCATCGTGCACGCACTCGATCTCATACTGGAGGTCGCAAAACATGTCAGTCTCTCAGAAAGTGAACAGCATCGGATGGCGCGAGGCCGGACCTTGTTCTTCGAGCCGAGCTTGGCAAACTCGGAGTCGACATGCGCCTTGACGAGCTTGGTGATCTGCTCGGCTAGTGGGCCGGAAGATGGAAGGTAGAGAGCGTCAAACTCAGTTGATCGATAGCTTGAAGGGACAGCACTTACGGAGCATGTTGGGGACGAGGCGGATCGAGAACTTGCCTGATGACGCGGGCAGGGCGGGCAGCATCAGCGGAGAAACCGACGTCTGGCGGAGTAGCGCCTGCACGCACCGATGACCGTGGCAGGGATGACCGTCTTGGCGCCGGCCGAGTAGAAGGCACCCTCGATACCGTGGATGCTCAGGCTGGGCTCGCGCATCTTGCCCATGAGCGCGACCGTCTTGTCGTCCGACAGGCACGTCTGACTGCCGGTCGAGGCATGGATGTCCGAGAGCGAAAAGTTGATGGCCTCGTATCTCTTGCGCTCGGCGTCGGTCAGCGGGGCGACCGTGTCCTTGAGGCCAGGGATGAGGATCTCGCCCGAAGGAGCGACGAGCGTCGAGAAAACCTTGACGAGGTCGGTCACTGCGTTGCAATGGATGCTAGGCGGTCAATCCTGCCCTGCCAAACGCGCGCTCGAAGGACGCCGAACGCACTTGGCTCGTGGACGACGTTACCGAAGACGCCCGAGTGCAGGTCGCGGGCCGGGCCGGCGATCTTGAGCGTGTAGTACGCGATGCCGCGCAGGCCGTACGTCAGGCAGGGCGTCGTCGTGTTGAGCCAGTAGTTGTCGCTGGGACGCGCAACAGGTCGAATCGTCAGACCAGGAAGACCTCAGCCTTGGCGCTCGGACGACTGAGCGGTGGCAAGACGTACGAGATGCAGACGGCGTCGACGTCCTTGAAGTAGGCGCCCTTCTGGCGCTCGATGAGGTCGTCAAGGCCCTCGCTGCCGCTCTCCTCCATGCCCTCGAAGCACATCTTGAGGTTGACGGGCAGCTCCTTGCCGAGCGCGACGTGGGCCGAGATGACGTTGAGCCAGCCGAGGAGCGGGCCCTTGTCGTCGGACGCTCCCCGGCCGAGGAGCGCTCCGTTGCCGGTCGGCGACGGCGTCAGGACGAAGGGGTCGGTGTCCCAGCCGTCCGACTTGAGCGCAGGCTGGACGTCTGCGGAGGTGTCGTCAGCGCAAAATTCAGCGCAGCGTAGACTGTCGATCTGAGTCGATAGGCGCACCGTAGTGGCCTGCCGTTCAAAAGAGAGAATGAGTCGAGGAGGCACTGGTCAGCACGCTGAGCCGGCTGGAAGACGCGCGTGCCCAGGGCTAAGAGGCGCACCGTAGACCAGGACCGTCTTCTTCTTGGGGTCGGTGCCTGCTCGATGATTTAAGGCCCGAAAGTTCCAAGTTCAGCCCGAGTAAGGAAGTGACCACAGGGTGCAGATGAGCGGAGCCGCACCGTACGTGGCCAGAACGGCCGGCGGCAGGTCGAGCTGCTGGCCCTCGAGCGTCTGCTTGCCGAGCTCCTCGCGCTGGATGTCGGTTGCGCCGAGCGCCTCGAGCTCGGCGATGAGAAAGTCGGCCATCTCGACGACGTGCTTGCGGTACGAAGCCTCGCCCGAGACGGACTGCGTTGCGCGAGGCGAGGCCAGTCACGAGGGCGGGGGGCAGTCAGCCCGTCAGCGCCGGCGGAGATGAGAGGCTGTCGGCCAGGACCGACCGGGATGGCGACAGCCTTCGAGAGGCGCTCGATGAGCTCCTTCTCGTGCTGGGTGATGTAGTCGAGGAAGTCCTGCGGTGCCGACATGCTGCTTCTGCTTCTGAGATGGGGTCGATGGGGGTTGATGGTCGGAGGAAGGCTTTGACCGAGAGTCGGCCCTTTGCAACCGGAGACGAGAGGGCCACGCATGGGGGCGCCGGCCGCGGCTGGCGGTGATGCTGCGCCTGCCTGCAGCGGCCCGCTGAGGCGTTCGAGCTGGCGCCTTACGTCCTGCCTGAGCTGGCTGGGGCTGGAGCCGAGGCAAGAGAAAGCACTGATCGTGCACCCCTTCGCCGCCTTTGCGCTACTGCCGTGGAGATGCACGTCGTCGGAGCGGCCGCCGGCCGGAGGGGCCCGTAGCTGCAGCGACTGCCGGACGTCTGGCGGTCTGCCGCCGGCTGCCCTGCGAGGTCGACGCGCGCTCGGGCGAAAGCTCGAGCCGGGCTCCTCCAGACGCTCACCCTCGCAAGTCTCCGCCCGTCGGCAGTGAGCCGGGTCCGGTCATGTGAGGAAGCCCACGCTACCCTGCTCTCAGGTCGCCCGACTCCGTCCGCTGACCCTGGCCGCTCTGCTCCTCCCGCCCCGGCTGCACCGCGTCTCGCCGTCACCCTCGACCCGTCTTGTCGCGTCGCGTCGCGTCGCACCCTTGGTTGCTGCCTCGGTTGCTGTCGTTACACTTCTCGCCCGGCTCTTCTGCTGCGTGCCCTCTGTCCAGGAACACCTCCCTCCTCTCGCCGTTCCTGCTCGACTACCCGTCCTCGCTCTCGCACACGCTCGACGACTCGGCCTCTTGCATCTCCTTCAATCCGACCGGCTACTTTGCGGGCTCATTTGTCGCCGTCGGCCGGACCGACGGCTGCATCTCAATCTGGGACGTCTTGACGCACGACGTCGTCTGGGTCGAGACCGGCCATGCCAAGCAGGTCGAGAGCGTCAGCTGGAGCCGCAACTCGCGGTACCTCCTGAGCGCCAGCCGGGACGGGACGGCCATCGTTTGGGACCTCGAGCGCAGCGCCCGGGTTGAGACGGTCCGCTTCAGCAGCCCGGTCGTCAACGCCCAGTTTCACCCGGGCAACGCCCAGATCTTCGTCGCCACGCTCGCGACTGGCCAGGTCATCGTCGTCGACCTCCGACCAGGATCGCGAGGCCAGCGGCAGATCGTTGACCCGGGCGAGGGACTCGGGGCAGCAGCAGTAGTAGCAGACGAGCAAGTCTCGGGCAAGGGCAAGCAGCGTGCGACGACCGACGGCGGCGCGACTCCGGCGAGCCTGACCTTTGCCCGCTTCAACCCGTCTGGCCGTCGCCTCTACGTCGGGACGAAGAAGGGCGAGCTGCTCATCCTCGACTCGTACTCGCATGAGGTCGGTCCCCGCTCGGGCTGCCTACTGCCGGCGGGCGCGTCATACTGACCGGCCTCTTGTCCATCAGGTCGTCGATCGCATCAAGATCTCCAATTCGGCCGTCAAGGAGCTGGCCTTCTCCCTCCAGGGCCAGTACGTTGTCGTCAACTCGCACGACCGGGCGGTCCGCGTCCTGTCGATCAGCCGTAGCGACGACGGCGACGAGCTTGCGATTGCGCCGCTGCACCGCTTCCAGGACCTGGTCAACCGGACGCCTTGGAACGGCGTCGGCTGCTCGGGCAACGGCGAGTACGCGATGGCGGGCTCTGGCAGCAAGATCTCGCACGACGTCTACATTTGGAATCTCAACGACGGCAGCCTGACCAAGATGCTCGATGGCCCAAAGGAGGCACTCATCGGCGTCGACGTGCGTCGCGGGCTCTCTCTTGTCCGCGAACTTTCGACAGCTGATCAGCGCAACCCTTTTTACGGCACGCCCCTCTACCCTACCCAGTGGCATCCGACCAAGCCGGTGATCGCCAGCGTCTCGGGCCTCGGCAGCGTCCACCTCTGGGAGGAGAAGCAGACCGACACGTGGAGTGCCTTTGCGCCCGGCTTCGAGGAGCTCGAGGAGAATGCGACCTACGTCGAACGCGAAGACGAGTTTGACGAGGTCCGTCTTCTGCCCTCGTTTGCTTGCTTGCCCCGACTGACCACCCTTCAACCCACGCTGCCGGGCAGGAAGACGCCGGTGAGGCGCTCCGCCGCAAAGAGCTCGCCGAGGATGCGCCGATCGACATCCTCTCGACGACGCCGCCGAGAACGGCGCTCGCCCTTCCACCTGTGGCAGCGCCGGGCGGGTCGACGGCCAAAGCAGAGGCAGGCTGGTGGTGGGAGACCGAGGGCGACGGCGACGACAAGACCGACTGGTACCTCCCGATCAAGCTCGGCAAGGACGGCCGCGTCTGGCGCGACTGGGAGAGCCTCTTTGAATGAGTCTCGTTTACGACGCAACGGACGGGGGCAATCTCTGTCTATCCGGCATCCATAGGTTTGCAAACAGGACGTCTTTGCAGGGCAAGTAGGCTGGGGCGAAGGGGTTCAGACGACGTGCGTCTCCTTGGTCGTGTTGGGGGGGACGTCATCGTCGCGCAGGATGGTGCCCTCGAGGTTGGCGAGGTGGACGGCAACGGTCGACCGGGCCCGGAGGCGGGGGCCGACTACAGAAACGATACCTGGGTCAGCCTGAAGAAGAAGGAGTGGACGGGATGCAGCGTGACTACGCACAGATGATGAGCGCAAAGGGCACGACCGCGACTGTAAGGGGCAAGCAAGCGCTGGATCAGCTGCCGATCTCTGAGCAGCAAGGCAGGACCAAGCAGACGCACAGGCGCTGGCGATAGCTCCGACAACGGTAGACGCGATCGGGAACGTAAGGTGGTCATACTGCGAGGGCGCACACAGCGGAGCAGAACGGTAGCGAGGTCAGCGTCAGGAGCAGCACGGCCGGGCGAGTATCGAGCTGACCATGACGATGCCGAAGACTGATAATTGTGATGGGGGGGGGGGGGCCGGGCGGGTCAGCCGGTGGCCGAGGCACGCTCAAGAGGGGCAGGGCTTGAGGCTTGGGTCGAGCAACGCACAGGGGAAGACAGCGCCGAGGATGTTGCGTAGGAGACTGATAGCGGAGCAGCAAGGGCAGGCGCGGTCAGCGAACGAGCCACAGGGTGCAGGCGCGCTGACGCTACGCACCTCTGAGCGGCCTGCGCCGAGGACGAGTAACGGTTGTAGACATCTGCATGAGCGAGACGTCAGTATGTGTGCTGAGGAGGTCGCCGGCGAGCTTAGAGATGACGAACCGCTCAGAAGTAGATAGGTACTCAGGTATATGGAGTCTGCGAAAAGAGGCGTGTGAGCGGAGGATTGGTTGGTTCGGAAGGGGTGGGCTCAAGCGGAACGCACAAATGCCGAATTGCGCGAGAGAGATGAAGATTGAAGGAACGATCCAATGAATCCAGGGCCGGGCGGTCCATCCAAAGCCTGCAAGGTTGCCAACGAGTCAGCGAGGGAGTCCACGGTTGGAGGAGGGTTGGAGACCCACAGAAGCAGCCAACCGCGAAGCAAATACCACCGAACGCGCTCGTGTAGAGGCGCACCTCCGGAGCGGCGACGCCTTGTCCGCGGGCAAGGGCCTTGCGATAGATACGCTCCTGGACAAAGAGATTCCAGAGCCAGCCAAAAGCGGCGCCGATGAAGCCGGTGATGAGAACGGTGCCGCCCTGATCCAGTAGCAGCTTAGCGGTCAGCCACAAGATTTCGTACGGCGCTCGACTGAGCCGAACAGGCGTACCTCGCCAGAATTGAAACCGTACACCCGTTGAAAAACGTGCGATATGGTGCCGACAAACAGGAAGACCTGAAACAAGAAGGGACGTCGACGAAAGTCAGCTCGCATCGCTTCGACGCCGCCAGCTGCGATCGGCTCGCACCATGCCCCAAGCGAAGCCAACATAGAGAGCTAAAAGGCAAGACCGAAGACTGATTGTCAGTGACCAGCGACATATCACGCTGTGCAGTTGGCGAGGAACAGACACACCGAGGACGGCGACGATAGGCTCAAGGAACAGAAATTGCAGAGGACGCGCGCACGAGGTCTTGAGCGCGTCAACCCAGCCCTCATGTTGGTCGACGCCGAGGACGTAGTGCGGGCGGCCGGTCTCTTTGGCGAGCCGCTGAGCACGCTTGTGCAGAATGACATCACCACGGCTGAGGAGCAGGAAACAGCGCTCGTCAGCACGTTACCTAGCGAGCAAGCGCAGGAGAGAAGGGACAAACGTCTCAGGGAAGCCGATCTATCGTCAGTCGAGGAGCGAGCTGGTCAGCGCGAGTGAGCGAAAGCGGTAAAACATGTGAGCGACTCACGAAGCAGAGGAAAAAGCAGAGGAAGCCGCTGCACATCTGTATCCAGTAGACCCACTAAGGAGCAGATAACGCAGAACAGCAAGGTCAGCAGTCGGAGGGACGCGACAACATCTGAGCAGCGCAGGCACTGACGTGCCAGTTGAGCTTGAAGGCGATCCAGGCGGCGCAGAGAGGGCCGGTCGCGTTGGCGGTGAAGACGGTAAGGACGAAGGTGCCCATCGCAGGACCGCGGACATTCTTGGGGAACAAATCGGCAACCACACCTGCGGCCACCGGTCCCTGTCAGACAAGACAATGTAAAGTCAGTCGCTACGAGCTCGGGGGAAGTACCGGGACAGAGACGCACCTCGATGCAGGCCATCGTTCCTTGGAAGAAACGGGTCAAGATGATGCTGACGACGTTGGGCGCCAGGGCCTGAGGGAGGAAGAGTAGGGCGATGCTGCGCGATCCCAGCCGGCAGATCGTCTGTCAGCCCCAGACCAGTCCCGGAAAGCCCGCTCGGTTTGACAGGACGCACAGGAAGGTGAGAATGACGAGCATGGGCCGGCGACCGTAGGTCTCTGCGTGAGGCGCGCGGAGGAAAGGAACCCCAGGTCAATGCTGGTCGAGGCTGCGGCTGGAAGAGTCGATCTACGCACCCGAGACAGGAGCCAAAACGAGAGGGCCGATGCCGAGCATGACTAGGTAGGTGAAGGACGACGTCTGGAAGACCTCTGACGAGACGCCTGGGTGCTCCTTCCGGAAGCCGGCGCTGGCAGCACCATTGGCCTGCAGGCGAGAGGTACGTCAGCCGAGAGATCAAGCAGCAGCGGTCGTATCGGGGCAGCCAGAACACCCACGGTGGCATTGACTGGTAGGGAGACGGACGAAATGCGTGAGCGTCAACTCCTCGCTGGCAGGGAAGGGTAGCAGGGGTGCAGGAACGACGCACATGCAGACGTGTAGGTCACGAAGAGGGCGACAAAGAGGACTGCGGCAAGGGTAGAACCATCAGCCTGCAGTCAGTCTGGAGTCCAGAACGGCCGGCATCCTAAGCGCACCTCGCCAGCGCTTGAAGCTCGACCAGCCCTCCTGAGGGTTCTCGGGGTCGTTCGGCGGGAAGTAGACTCCGACAGCCTCCTGGCCGGCGAACTCAGACTTGTCGGCACCGGGAGCGATTCGAATTTCGGGGATCTCAGCGGGCTGGGGGTCCATGCTGGGCGGAAAGGTGTTGAGAATGGTGGTGCCGAAGGAGCTAGGAGAGCTGGCGGGTGACGTCAAACGCGAAGCGTGGGAGGGGGCCGAAGGGAGCTGCGGGTGAGGGAAGCTGCAGACGAGGTGGGCGGACTGCTGCAAGCGGACCAGGAAAGGGAGAGACGTGCTGGGACCGATGGGGGAAGCGTCAGGCGTCTTGAGGTCGACGTTCTTGACAGGACCAGGCGGGCGACGTCCCTGCCGCTCCTTGTCAGCCCTCCCTCTGTCTCCTCCCGGCGTCGGCCAACCCTACCCCGCTCGACCCGAGGCCAAAGGAGGATGAGGTTGCAAAAGTTGCCCAATCAAGCGGGTCGGTATCGCAGGGGAGGTCGGCACGAAGGCGGCCGGGAGCGGGGTAAGGGGTTAAGAATAGCGTCGACAGAGGGGACCCGTCAGCCAGCGTCGCAGATCGTCGGGAGACCCGCCTGCCTGCCTGCTACGAGCACCCTAGAGGAGCACGGTAGCTCCACAGATTC
>Ga0308160_10001416_pt1 | contig 33877 bp, 25 predicted proteins | sample PhyFR1_FD_201036 | JGI IMG/M metagenome (GOLD analysis project Ga0308160, IMG submission 201036) | Phyllosphere microbial communities from UC Gill Tract Community Farm, Albany, California, United States - DLSLF.R1 | ecosystem: Host-associated > Plants > Phyllosphere > Unclassified | place: USA... | reverse complement strand
GGGCAGTTTTCAAGTGCCGGCGACTTGCTCTTCACAACCGCAGCAACGCGCGGCTTGCGAATCAGTTGATTGATGGTTGGCATCGTTCCTAATCCAACAAAGTACTACAGTTGATGACCCGAACCGCGCAAAGGCGACCCGGGGACTGAAACCTAGTCCCGTTAAGACTGACAGCGGAGGCGACGAAAGCCACTCACGAAAGGAGCGGCTGCGAGAGCGTATACGATTGCCAGAATAAATCGAGAACTCGCGAGTATAGACTTCTCGCAAAGTGCGGTCAACCGGTTTACTGGCAACGCCGAGGGCGCTTCGCTGAAAGACGCGGTAAACGCCGCCCTTTGTGGTAGTCCTGACACAAGCGGCAGTGCACCCTGGAAGCACCTTGCACGGCAGGAATAGCTTTTCTTGCGGTAAAGATCGGATAATAGCCGACTTTTCCCTGCCGCTCCTGCCCACTATCCTGCTCATGCGCTTGCCGCCGCGTTTGCCCTTCCCCGCCGCCACCGCCTACCTCGTGCTGACCTACGCGGTGCTGTCGGCCATGCCCTTCTTCCCGCTGCTGCTGGGCTTGCCGGTCACGCGTCCGCTGCAAGTGCTGGGCGTCGAAGTCATCGCCTGGATCGCGGCCTGGGCCTTGTTCAAGCGGCCGGCCTGGTTCCACCCGCTGCTGCTGCCGGCCTTCCTGGCGCTGCCGAGCGAACTCTATTTATATATCTACTACGGCCAGGGCATCTCGACCCACCACCTGGGCATCATGGCCGAGACCAGTCCGCTCGAGGCGATGGAGTTCCTGGGCTCGAAGGCCTGGCTGTTGCTGGCGGTGCTGGTGGGCGTGCTGGCCTGGTGGGGCAGCAGCTGGCGTGCGGCCTTGAAGACCCGTGCCTTCGACTGGAACGACCGCTCGCGCTGGGTAGTTCTGGGCGTGCTCGGGCTGGCGGCTGCCGTGTTCGCCTACGAGAAAAAAGTGGGCGTGGCGCCGGCGCCCAGGCCCGCCGCTGCGGCGGCGCGGGTGCACCTGGCGGCCGCGGCCAAGCCGGCGGCATCCGCCACGATTTCGGCTTCGGTTTCGGCCGAGGCCTGGGCCGCGCCACGCTTGCCAAGCTGGGCCAGGCTCCCCGTCGAGCTGGACGCCTTTGCCCGCTCCTGGCCCTTCGGCTTGGCGGCGCGCGGCGTCGACTTCTACAAGGAGCGCCAGTACCTCGCCGACCTGAACCGGCGCAGCGCCGCCTTCCGCTTCGACGCGCGCCAAGGCGATCCGGCGAATGCCCCCGACGTGCTGGTGATGGTGCTGGGCGAATCGTCGCGCTACGACCGCTGGAGCATCAACGGCTATGCGCGCGAGACGAATCCGCTGCTGGCCAAGGAAGACAATCTCGTCGCGCTGCAAGACCTGATTACCTCGGTGTCGGCCACGCGCCTGTCGGTGCCGGTGATCATCTCGCGCAAACCCGCGATGCAAAGTTTGAAGGACGGCTTCAGCGAGAAATCCTTCCTGTCCGCCTTCAAGGAAGCCGGCTATAAAACCTGGTGGCTGTCGAACCAGATCTCCTTCGGCAAGTTCGATACGCCGGTGTCCGTGTTCGCCAAGGAAGCCGACCAGGTCGAGTTCCTGAACCTGGGCGGCTTCACCACGCGCTCGAACCTGGACGAGGTGCTGTTCGATCCGCTGGCGCGCGCATTGGCCGATCCGGCGCCCAAAAAACTGATCGTGCTGCACACCCTGGGCAGCCACTGGAACTACGCGCACCGCTACCCGGCCAGTTTCGACAAGTGGACGCCCTCGCTGCGCGGCGTCGACAAGCCGGTGGTGACCGACGACGCCATCGAGCCGCTGATGAGCAACAGCTACGACAATTCGATCCTGTACACCGACTGGTTCCTGAGCCAGGTGATCGGCAAGCTGAAGTCGCCGGAAAAGGCGGCGGCCCTGATGTACGTGGCCGACCACGGCCAGACCCTGTACGACAAGTCCTGCGACCTGGCCTTCCACGGCCACAACACGCAATACGAATTCCACGTGCCGGCCCTGGTCTGGTATTCCGACGTGTATGCAGCGCTGTATCCGGCCAAGGTGGAACAGCTGAAGCAGCACCGCAAGGCGCGGCTATCGACCGAGAACGTGTTCCATACGCTGGTGGACCTGGGCGACATCCGCTACCCCGGCGAGCGCCTGGAACGCAGCATCGCCAGCGCCCAGTGGAAGCGCCACAAGCGCTATGTCGACAGCTATGGCTGGACCGACTACGACAATGCGCGCATGCGCGGCGACTGCCGCGAAGTGATCGACAAGGGGACGCCGCTGCCGCGCCGCTGACCGGCGCTTGTCAAACGTCGTGTGAAACGCTGCAACGTGACGACCGGCGATGCAGCATGAATACGTAGGGTGGGCACCCCGTGCCCACGCGTGAAGTATGCGCAGTGTTAGCTGCGTAACGCGTGGGCACAAGTGCCCACCCTACAGTACATGCGCACCCGCCTCGGGCCGGCCAAGGTAGGATTCCAGCCAGTCGGCCACCTTCTTCGCCTTCGTTTCGATCCCGGCGCCAAAGCCTTGCGTATGCAGCAAGGCGATGCCATTCGTCTGTGCCAGCACCCCAGGCGCCAGTACCAGCGCCCCTTGCGCATCGCGGCCGATGCACAGCGGTTCCAGCCGGTGCTCCAGCAGCGACGCCAGCACCAGGTTGTGCGAGGACACCACCACGCGCGAGCGCGCCGCCAGCGTATCGAGCACGGCTGCACTCGACGCCACCGACTCCACGTGGTTCGTGCCGCGGAAGATTTCGTCGATCAGGCAAATGCCCGGATGCGGCCCCTCGGCCAGCGCCAGCAGCTCCTTGGCCCGGCGCAGCTCGGCCATGTAGAGGCTCTGGCCTTCGAGCAGCGAGTCCTCGTTCTGCATGCTGGCATACACCGGCAGCGCCGGCAGCCGCGCGCGGCGCGCATGGCAAACGCCGAAGGCGCGCGTCACCACCAGGTTCAGGCCCAGCATGCGCAGGAAAGTGCTTTTGCCGGAACCGTTCGGCCCCGAAATAAAGGCGCCCTTCTCTTCCAACGCCACCGACAGGCCGGCCGGCGCCGCCAGCAGCGGATGGACGCCGTCCTCGATGTCGATGGCGCCGCCCGTGCGCTCGGCCCAGCACCACTGCGGCGACGCCGGCAGCGAGCGCGCCAGCGCCAGGTCGGCTTCGAGCTCGGCGCAGGCGAGATAGCATCCGGCCAGGAAGTCGCGTTCCGCGAACACGATGGCCTGGGTGCGGTAATAGTGCTTCACGTTGGACAGCATGAACCAGTCGCCATAGGCGCCGCCGTCCTGGCTCATGCGCGCGAACATCGAGCGCGCCAGGCGGCGATTCAGCCTGGCCGCACACTCCGCCCCGTCGCGCAGCGCGGCCGGCGCCGCGGCGTCGCGGGTGCCCACCGCGCTGCTGGCCAGCAGCAGCATTTGCAGCGTGTTCAGCGCGCGCTTCCAGGCCTCGACCCGCTCGTGGTAGCGCATCTGGCCCGCGATCAGCAGGTAGAGCACGGCGGCCGTGGCCAGCCAGGACAAGGGCGTGAGGATGACGCCGGCAATCGAGGCGAGCAGCGCCAGCGGCAGCAGCGGGGTCCAGCGCAGCCAGGCTGGCGGTAGGGGCGCCTTCCCTTCGAACAGCAGGGCCGCCGTTTCGGTATCGGCGTCGCGCAAGGGGCGCAGGGCCGCTTCGAGCTGGGTGCGCCGCGCCGGATCGGCCATCAGCGCGCGCAGGCGCTCGCCCTGGGCCGCGCATTCCCCGTCGTTCGATCCGCCGCGCAGGCGCCGGTACAGCTGCTGCTGGCCGAAGATGCTCACGCCGCGGCTCAGGTGCGCGTGGTAGCGCGGCAGCAGCAAATCGCTCCAGGTCTGGTCGTCGAGTGCGGCCTCGCCAGCCGGGGCCACGCGCTGCAGCTGGGCGATGTCGCTGTCGGCGAAAGGGTAGTCGATCGGGTCCGCGTCCGGCCAGGCCAGCAGGCTGCGCGCGCCTTTCCTGAAGGTGTCGAACAGCGAGGCGGCGAAGGCGGTCATGGTCGTTTCCGGGCAAAAGTGGGAAGTATCCAAGCCTCATCTATGGACAAGTTGACAAAAATCAACAGCAGTCGAGCTCATCCAATGTTCGTTCTCCCACATACCGCCGGGTGCGTCTCTGGCAGCATGGGTCGACCGACACTTACCCGACAATATCGACACGAAAGGACTGCACGATGAAACGCGCGTTCGCGGCTTCCCTGATGGCCATGGCAGTATCCGGCGCCCTCGCCCAGCAAGGCGACGGCACCCGCTTCGCCACCAACATCAACATCTTCAAGCCCGACAAGGTGGACGCGAGCGCCGAGCGCATCCGCGCCATCAAGGCCCCGAGCGGCTTCACGGTGACCGCCTTTGCCACCGGCCTGAAGAACGCGCGCATCATCGCGGTGGCGCCGAACGGCGACATCTACCTGAGCCGGCGCGACCAGGGCGACGTGCTGCTGCTGAAGGATGCCAACGGCGACGGCCGTGCCGACGGCGCACCGGTCACGGTGGCCAACCGCGCCGGCGCCCACGGCCTGGCGATCCGCGACAACAAGCTGTATCTCGTCACCGCCAAGGAACTGTTCGTCGCCGACATCCAGGGCGACGGCCGCCTCGGCGAACTGAAAATGCTGATCGGCGATCTGCCCGACGCCGGCCAGCACGCCAACCGCACCATCGCCTTTGGCCCGGACGGCATGCTGTACATCAGCGTCGGCAGCACCTGCAATACCTGCAACGAGACCAACCCGGAAAACGCGACCATGCTGCGCGCCTCGCCCGACGGCAAATCGCGCAGCATCTTCGCCAGCGGCCTGCGCAACACCATCGGCTTCGCCTGGCATCCGCAGACCGGCGAATTGTGGGGCCTGGACCATGGCATCGACTTCCTGGGCGATAACCAGCAACAGGAAGAGCTGAACAAGATCGAGCTGGGCAAGCAGTACGGCTGGCCGCACGTCTACGGCGCCGGCGAGATCTACCCGCAAAGCACGCCGGTCGGCGAGATCAGCAAGCAGGAGTGGAAGGCGCGCAGCACGCCGATGGTGCTGGGCTATACCGCGCATGCGGCGCCGATGCAATTCGTGTTTGCCGACAAGAGCAACTTCCCGGCCCAATACCGCGGCGACGCCTTTGCCACCATGCGCGGCTCCTGGAATCGCAACCCGGCCTCGGGCTACGAGATCGTGCGCGTGCGCTTCGAGAACGGCCAGGCGAAAGCCATCGAGCCCTTCGTCACCGGCTTCCTGACCGATGGCGGCAAGACCCACATCGCGCGTCCTGTGGGCCTGGCGTTTGCCAAGGATGGGGCGCTCTTGATGGCGGACGATGCGAACGGGGTGATCTACCGCGTGGCCTACACCGGGTCCGGCGCGTCGGCGCCGAGCGCTGCGGCGGCCATGCCGCCGGCCGGGCCGATGGAGCAGCAGGCGAACAAGGGCAACGGCGTGCCGCTGGCGAACAAGCGGGCCGAGACCCAGGCTTCGGGGGCGCTGTCGGTGAGCTCGTCGTCGTTCCGCAATGGCGCGGCGATGGACCAGAAGTACACCGAGTACGCCGATGGCGTGTCGCCGGCGCTGGCGTGGAAAGCGGTGCCGGGGGCGAAGTCGTACGCGATCATTGCCGAGGATCCGGATGCGAAGCCGGTGGCGCCGTTCGTGCACTGGCTGGCGTGGAATATCCCGGGGAACGTCACCAGCTTGCCGGAGGGGGTGCAGGAACAGCCGCGCCTGACCGATCCGGACGGCGTGCTACAGGGGCGCACTACGCGCGGCTCGGTCGGGTATTACGGACCGAAGCCGCCGGTGGGCGATCCGGCGCATCCGTATCACTTCCAGGTGTATGCGCTCGATGCGATGCTGGAGGTGCCGTTCGGGGCCGACCGGGATACGCTGCTCAAGGCCATGCAGGGGCATGTGATGGCCAAGGGGGAGATCGTCGGGAAGTATGGGCAGAAGCAGAAGCCGCAGAAGTAAGCGGTTGGTTTAAAGGCGGTATGCGGGCGTTGTAGGGGCTGTTGCCTGTTGCCGTAATTGGTATGTTGGATCCGCGTGGGCACGTTCGTGTTTGAGGCCTGGCCTCAAACACCCCACCGTACGGTCACCGCCAACAGCGAGATCATACGAAACCGCGATGCCATCGTTATCAGCGAGATCGTCCGAAACGCGGATACGTAACGTGTCCCGTACGGTGGGCACCCCGTGCCCACGCGGATTGAAAATACCACGAACTGAGCAGGCAACAGCCCCGCTAACCCCCGCACTCCATGCCGGACACACCCGTGTCCGCGCACGTCCGCCCACCCGCGCCCGGACACCCCGGACACGTCCGTCTGCCCACCCGCCTCCTTAAAAATCAATGACTTAGCCCCTGGCACGGATCGTGCAATAACGACCGCATCACGTCGTTACACGCACACATCATGATCCGCGATACTTCCCACCAGGACGCCGTCCTCACCGCGCCGCCGGCCCACAAGTTCAAGCGCCCCGCGCTGCTGGTCGCTGCCGCCGCCGTGCTGGTCACGGCCGGCGTGCTCCTGTTCTCCGGCTGGAGCAACGCCGAACGCTCGGTCAGCGCCAGCCGCCTGCGCATTGCCGAAGTCGGCCGCGGTACCCTGGTGCGCGACGCCTCGGTGAATGGCCGCGTGGTGGCCGCCGTCAGCCCCACCCTGTTCTCCACCGCCCCCGCCATCGTCAACCTGCAGGTGGCCGCCGGCGACACGGTAAAAAAAGGCGACGTCCTCGCCGTGCTCGAATCCCCCGACCTCTCCGACGCCCTGAAGCGCGAGCAATCGACCTACGAGCAGCTGAAGTCCGAAGTCGCGCGCCAGCAGATCCTGTCGCGCAAACAGAAACTGCTGGCCCAGCGCGAAGCCGACACCGCCGAGATCGACCGCCTTTCGGCCCAGCGCACCCTGGAGCGCTACGACAGCGTCGGCCAGGTCGGCATCATCGCCAAGATCGACTACCAAAAGGCGAAGGACGCCCTGAACTCGGCCCAGATCCGCGCCCGCCACGCCAGCCAGGCCGCCAACCTCGAAGGCGACGATGTCGCGCTGGCGATCCGCACCAAGACCAGCGAGATGGAACGCGCGCGCCTGTCGATGGCGAACGCCCAGCGCCGCGTGGATGAACTCACCGTGCGCGCGCCGGTCGATGGCTTCATCGGCACCCTGAACGTCCAGAACCGCATGGTGGTCACCGCCAACGCGCCCCTGATGACCCTGGTCGATCTGTCGCGCCTGGAAGTCGAACTCGAAGTCCCGGAAACCTATGTGTCCGACCTCGGCCTGGGCATGAACGCCGAGATCGCCCTGCCGGCCGGCAGCGCCACCGGCAAGCTGACCGCGCTGTCGCCGGAAGTGGTGAAGAACCAGGTGCTGGCGCGGGTGCGCTTCGACGGCGCGCAGCCGAAGGGCCTGCGCCAGAGCCAGCGCGTCACGGCGCGCCTCTTGATCGAGGAAAAACCGAACGTGCTGATGGTGGCGCGCGGCCCCTTCCTGGAAAGCGAGGGCGGACGCTATGCCTACGTGGTGCGCGACGGCCTGGCGGTGCGCACGCCGGTGCGGCTGGGCGCCACCAGCGTTTCCAGCGTCGAGATCCTGTCCGGCCTGAAGCCGGGCGACCGCATCGTCGTCGCCGGCACCGACGCCTTCGAGAACGCCGCCAGTGTTGCCATCAACTGAGCGATCAACAACCGACAAGACCAACCCGAAAGGACATCCCATGCTGCGCATGACCAATCTCTCCAAGGTGTACCGCACCCACATGATCGAGACCCACGCCCTGCGCGGCTTCGAAATCCAGGTCAACCAGGGCGAGTTCGTGACCGTCACCGGCCCTTCGGGTTCGGGCAAGACCAGCTTCCTGAACATCGCCGGCCTGCTCGAAGAATTCACCAGCGGCGAGTACATCCTCGACGGCGTCAACGTACAGGGCATGGACGACAATGCGCGCTCGCGCCTGCGCAACGAAAAGCTCGGCTTCATCTTCCAGGGCTTCAACCTGATTCCCGACCTGAGCCTGTTCGACAACGTCGACGTGCCGCTGCGCTACCGCGGCTTCAATGCGCGCGAACGCAAGGAGCGCATCGAGGACGCGCTGGCCAAGGTCGGCCTGGCCTCGCGCATGAAGCATTTCCCGGCCGAGCTGTCGGGCGGCCAGCAGCAGCGCGTGGCGATCGCGCGCGCCCTGGCCGGCTCGCCCAAGCTGCTGCTGGCCGACGAACCGACCGGTAACCTCGATACGCAAATGGCGCGCGGCGTGATGGAACTGCTGGAAGAGATCAACGCGGCCGGCACCACCATCCTGATGGTGACCCACGACCCGGAGCTGGCGGTGCGCACCCACCGCAATGTGCACATCATCGACGGCCAGGTGTCGGACCTGGTGCGCAAGGGCCCGAGCCTGGCCGCCGGCCACGCCGCGGCCGCGGCTGCGGTCTGAGGAGGACGGCATGCTCGGCTATTACTTCCACCTCGGCCTGCGCAGCCTGCGCCGCAACCCCGCGCTGACCGCCCTGATGGTGCTGACCCTGGCCGTCGGCGTGGCGGCCAGCGTCTCGACCCTGACCATCCTGCACATGATGTCGGGCGACCCGATCCCGCACAAGAGCGAGCGCCTGCTGGTGCCGATCTTCGATGTCCAGCCGGCCGAAGGCTACGTGCCGGGCACGCCGTCGGACGAGCAGCAGCTTACCTACATCGACGCCATGAACCTGCTGAAAAGCGGCCAGGGCACGCGCCGCACCGCACTGTACGGCATCGCGCCTTCGGTCGAGCCGCTGCGCAAGGACATCGGCGCCTTTACCGCGCCCGGCGTCGCGCCGACACGCGACTTCTTCTCCATGTTCGAAGTGCCCTTCCTGCACGGCCAGCCCTGGAGCGAGGCCGACGACGCGCGCGGCGCCAACGTCGCCATCCTCGGGCGCAAGGTGGCCGAGAAGCTGTTCGGCGCCGGCAGCCCGGTGGGCCAGCGCATCAACGTGATGGGCCAGCCCTTCACGGTCGTCGGCGTGGCCGGCGACTGGGAACCGAATCCGCGCTACTACAAGCTGGTGGGCAGCGATTACTTCGGCGTGCGCGAAGAGATCTTCATCCCGCTGGCCACCGCGGTGCGCCTGGAAGCCTCGCGCAACGGCGGCATGAGCTGCAGCCAGCGCGCCGAACCCGGCTTCCAGGGCATCCTGCGTTCGGAATGCACCTGGCTGCAGTTCTGGTTCGAGACCGCATCGAAGGACGAGCGGCGCGCGCTCAAGGATTGGCTGGACAGCTATGCGGCCGAGCAGCGCAAGCTGGGCCGCATGAAGCGCGGCAGCCCGGCCGAGCTGTACGACGTGATGGAGTGGATCGAGCACGAAAACGTGGTCGGCAAGGACAACAAGCTGTCGGCCTGGCTCGCCTTCGGCTTCCTGGCCCTGTGCCTGGTGAACACCGTTGGCCTGCTGCTGGCCAAGTTTTCGGTGCGCGCCAGCGAGGTCGGCATCCGGCGCGCACTGGGCGCCTCCCGGCGCGAGATCTTCCGCCAGTTCCTCACCGAGAGCGCGGTGATCGGCCTGGCCGGCGGCCTGCTCGGCCTGCTGCTGGCCTTTGGCGCGCTGGCCCTGATCGGCATGCAGAACGGCGAGGCCGCCGCCGTCGCCCGCATGGACCTGACCATGCTCGCCTTTACCTTCCTGCTGTCGGTGCTGGCCGCCGTGCTGGCCGGGCTGTTCCCGACCTGGCGCGCGAGCCAGGTGACGCCGGCCATCCAGCTCAAGTCGCAGTAAACCAGAACGAGGAACCACCATGGAAATCCGTCCCATCGTCTCGACCATCCTGCGCAACAAGACCGGCGCCATCCTGGTCGCGCTGCAGGTTGCCCTCAGCCTGGCGATCCTGGCCAACACCCTGCACATCGTCAGCGAACGGCGCGCCGCCGCGGCCCGCCCGAGCGGCATCGCCGACGAGATGGCGGTCGTCAAGATCGACGTCAGCCACCTCTCCAGCGACGGCCCCGAGCAGCAGCTGGCCACCATGAAACGCGAAGCCGAACTGCTGCGCGCGGTGCCGGGCGTGGCCGCCGTGGCCCAGGTGAACCAGATGCCGATGACCCAATCGGGCTGGAACAACAGCGTCGCCATCGACCGCAAGCAGACCGAGGAATCCTCGCCTTCGTCGTCCTACTTCTCGCCCGATTCGCTGGTCAAGGCCTGGGGCCTGAAGATCGTCGAGGGGCGCGACTTCCTGCCCGGCGAAGCCCAGGACATCGACATCAACAAGAAGGATGAGCCGCGCGTGGTGATCCTGTCGCAAGCCCTGGCGCGCAAACTCTGGCCGGACCAGAGCCCGATCGGCAAGACCATGTACTTTGGTACCGGCGAAGGCGCGATCGAAGTGCGCGTGGTCGGCATGGTCGAGCGCCTGCAAAGCCATGGCGCCGAGGTGAGCGCACGCGGCGAGCTGTCGGCCATCGCGCCGGTGCGCCTGTACGGCAGCAACCAGTCCTATACCTTCACGATCCGCGCCGAGCCGGGCCAGCGCGACCGCGTGCTGCGCGACGCCGAAGCGGTGCTGCGCAAGGCCTCGGCCACGCCGGTGATCCTGGAAAGCCGCACCGTCGAGCGGATCCGCAAGTCGCGCTACCGCGCCGACATGGCGCTGTCGTGGATGCTGGTCACGGTGAGCGTGCTGCTGCTGTTGATTACCGCCAGCGGCATCGTCGGCATGGCCAGCCTGTGGGTGACCCAACGCCGCAAGCAGATCGGCGTGCGGCGTGCGCTGGGGGCGCGCAAGATCGACATCCTGCGCTACTTCCTGCTCGAGAACTTCCTGATCACCAGCAGCGGCGTGGCGGGTGGGGTGCTGCTCGGCGTGGGCCTGAACCAGCTCCTGGTCAGCAAGCTCGAGATGGCGCGCCTGCCGCTCGACTACCTGGTGGCCGGTTCGGTGCTGCTGTGGGCGCTCGGGGTGCTGGCCGTGTACGGGCCCGCCTGGCGCGCGGCCAGTATTTCGCCGGCCCTGGCGACCCGCAGTACCTGACGAGAATGCTATCCTAGCCGCCATGCCCACTGTACTCATCATTGACGACAACGCCGCCGTCGGCGTCGCCCTCGACGTGCTGTTTTCGCTGCACGACATCGCGGCGCTGCATGCGGCGTCGCCCGAGGAAGGGTTGGCGCTCCTCGCCCGCGAAGCGGTCGACCTGGTGATCCAGGACATGAACTTCACGGCCGACACCACCTCGGGCGAGGAAGGCGTGGCCTTGTTCCGGCAGATCCGCGCGCGGCATCCGGACTTGCCGGTGATCCTGCTCACCGCCTGGACCCACCTCGACGCGGCCGTCGATTTGGTCAAGGCCGGCGCCGCCGACTACCTGCCGAAACCCTGGAACGACGAGCGCCTGCTGGCCACCGTGACCAACCTGGTCGAACTTGGCCAGGCCAACCGCGCGCTGGCCCAGCATGTAGGGCGCGAACGGCGCGAGCGGCGCGAGCTGGAGGAACACTACGACTTGCGCGGCCTGGTCTGGGCCGACCCCGCCACCGGGCGCGTGCTGCAGCTGGCCTGCCAGGTGGCGCGCGCCGACGTGCCGGTGCTGGTCACCGGCCCGAACGGCACCGGCAAGGAACGCATCGCCGAGATCATCCAGGCCAATTCGCAGGTGAAGGATGGCCCCTTCGTGGTGCTGAACTGCGGCGCCCTGCCATCGGAGCTGATCGAGGCCGAGCTGTTCGGCGCCGACGCCGGCGCCTACACCGGCGCCGCGAAAGCGCGCGAAGGCAAATTCGAGGCGGCCGACGGCGGCACCCTCTTCCTCGACGAGATCGGCAATTTGCCGCTGGCCGGGCAAATGAAACTGCTGCGGGTGCTGGAAACCGGCCGCTTCGAGCGGCTCGGCTCGAACCGCGAGCGGCAAGTGAAGGTGCGCGTGGTCAGCGCCACGAACGCCGACCTGGCCGCGATGATCCGCGCCGGGACCTTCCGCGAAGACCTGTTCTATCGCCTGAACGTGATCGAGCTGCGCCTGCCGCCGCTGGCCGCGCGTCCCGGCGACATCCTGCCGCTGGCAGCCAGCTTCCTGGCGCCGGGCAGGCAACTCGACAGCGGCGCCGAAGCCGCCCTGCTGGCCCACGCCTGGCCCGGCAACGTGCGCGAACTCAAGAACGTGATGGCGCGCGCCAATTTGCTGGCCCAGGGCGCGCTGATCCGCGTGGCCGACCTCGGCCTGCCGGCGGCAGCTGCGGCGCCGCCATCATCGGAGGCCGAACCCGACCGCGACGCGATTGCCGCCGCCCTGGCGCGCGCCGGCGGCGTGGTGTCGCAGGCCGCGGCCGAACTCGGCCTCTCGCGCCAGGCCTTGTACCGGCGCATGGAACGCCTGGGCATCGCCCGCGGCGCCTGATCCCGGCATGCGCCTGTCCCTGGTCACCCGCTTCTCGGCACTGGTCGGCACCCTGCTCGCGGTCGGCATCCTGATCGCGCTCGCACTCGCGCACTTCCTGCCGAACCGGCCGCTGCTGGTGTTCGTGCTCTGCCTGGCCTGCGTGATCCCGATCGCGGTCATCACGGTGCGTTCCCAGGTGCGGCCCATCCTGTCGCTGTTCCGCGCCCTGGAAGGCACGGTCAGCAGCTACCGCGACGGCGATTTTTCCTTCAGCCTGCACTGGCCCCAGGACGACGAGCTGGCCGACCTGGTCGCCTCGCACAATGCGCTCGGCACCGTGCTGCGCGAGCAGCGCCGCGACCTGGTGCAGCGCGAACTGCTGCTCGACACCATGGTGCAGAACACGCCGGTGGCGATGCTGCTGGTGGCCGACGTGCCGCAGCGCCCGGGCACCGTGGTGTACGCCAACCTGGCCGCGCGCCAGCTGCTGGCCGAGGGCCGCAAGCTGGAAGGCCACCGCCTCGGCGCCTTGCTGGAAGATGCGTCCCCGGCCCTGCGCGAAGCGCTGGCGCGCGGCGGCGACGGCTTGTTCACCGCCGGCGAAGGCGAGGACGAAGAGGTGTATCACCTGGCGCGCAGCCACTTCAGCCTGAACGGCCGCAAGCACGAACTGCTGCTGCTGCGCCACCTGACGGCCGAACTGCGGCGCCAGGAAGTGCAGACCTGGAAAAAGGTGATCCGCGTGATCAGCCATGAACTCAACAACTCGCTGGCGCCGCTGGCTTCGCTGGCCCATTCCGGCGCCGAGCTGGTAAGGCGCGGCCAGACCGAGCGCCTGCCGCAGATCCTGGAAACCATCGGCGAACGCACGCGCCACCTGGAAAGCTTCATCCTCGGCTATGCGCGCTTCGCCAAGCTGCCCGCGCCGCGCATCGAGCACTGCGCCTGGACCGAGGTGGTGGCGCACCTGCAGGCGCAGGTGGACTTCCGCATCGCCGGCCACTTGCCCGAGGAAGCAGCCCGCTTCGACCGCGCCCAGATCGAGCAGGCCCTGCTGAATTTGCTGAAGAACGCCCACGAATCGGGCTCGCCGCCGGATGCGGTGGAACTACAGGTGCGGCGCAGCCAGGACTTGCTGCGCATCGAGGTATCCGACCGCGGCAGCGGCATGAGCGAAGCGGTGCTGACGAATGCCCTGGTGCCTTTCTATTCCACCAAGCGCAGCGGCACCGGCCTGGGCCTGGCGCTGGTACGCGAAATCGCCGAGGCCCACGGCGGGCGCGTGCTGCTGGCCAACCGCGAAGGCGGCGGGCTGGCGGTGACCATGATCCTGCCTACTTAAAAGGAGCCGCGCCATGCTGAAGGTGATCGGAAAAGCCACCTCGATCAACGTGCGCAAGGTACTCTGGACCTGCGCCGAACTGGGCCTGCCTTTTGAGCGCGAAGAATGGAACGAGGCGGCGCATGCCGCACTGAACCCGAACCGCATGGTGCCGGTGCTGGTCGACGAGGGACTGGTGCTGTGGGAATCGAACACCATCAGCCGCTACCTGTGCACGCGCTACGATGGCGAGGCCCTGCTGCCGCGCGCGCCGGCCGCACGGGCGCAGGTCGAGCAATGGATGGACTGGCAGGCGACGGAGCTGAACACGGCCTGGCGCTACGCCTTCATGGCGCTGGTGCGCGCGAGTCCCTTGCATACCGACGCGGCGCAGATCGCCGCGAGCAGCGCCAGCTGGAACCGCCACATGGGCATCCTCGACGCCCAGCTCGCCGCCACCGGTGCTTACGTATGCGGGCCGGACTTCACCCTGGCCGACATCGTGCTGGGCCTGTCCGCCAACCGCTGGCTGATGACGCCGATGACGCGGCCGGATTATCCGCAGGTCGCCGCCTGGATCGCCAGGCTGGAAGCACGCGCCGCCTGCCGCCTGTACGGCCGCAACGGCATCCCCTGACGGGGGCGGGCGCAGCGCTCTGGTAAGATCGGCCTTCTTCGCCGAACGTCCCGCCATGTCCAAGCCGCCTCCCTTCGATCCCCGTTTCGCCCAGCCGGGCCACCCGCCCGCCACCATCACCGAGTTCGAGGGCGTGCGCTCGCTGCACCTCGGCACCTCCTGGGAGCAAGGCGCGATGCGCATTGCGCGCCCCGACGCGATCGAGCTGGAATACGTGCAAATGATGATGGCCTGGCTGCTCTTCATCGATGCGCCGCGCCATATCGTGCAGCTGGGCCTGGGCAGCGCGGCGCTGACCAAGTTCTGCCACCGCCGCTTTCCGCTAACGCGGGTAACGGCGGCCGAGCTGAATCCGAACGTGATCGCCATCTGCCGCGCGCTGTTCGAGCTGCCGCCGAACGACGAACGCCTGGACGTGCGCGAGATGAACGCGCTCGACTTCGTGCTCGATGCAGCGAACCACGGCCGGGTCGATGTGCTGCAGGTGGATTTGTACGACGAGGAAGCGCGCGGCCCGGTGCTCGACACGCCGGAGTTCTACCAGGCCTGCTTCCACTGCCTGGGCCCGAGCGGGATCATGACCACGAATGTATTCGGCGACTTCGCCAGCTACGACCGCAACCTGGACGCGATGCGCGAGGTGTTCGACGCCGTGGTCTGGCTGCCCGAGGTGCACGATGCGAACATCGTCGTACTCGCCTTCAAGGACGCGCCGCAGATCGATTTCGCCCTGCTCTACGAGCGCGCCGGCGAGATCAAGCGGCGCTACAACCTGCCGGCCAAGGACTGGGTGAACGGCTTGAAGGAGTGGATGCGCGACCAGGCGGGTTAAGCGCTTATCCGCCAGGCCGCGCACCGCGGGCTTACTGGCAGTCCGGCGGCAGCACGTGCTGCGCGATGCCTTCGGCGCTGCAGCTCCACGACACCTTGCCGTTCGCGTCGAGCGAAGGCTCGAACACCAGCACGCCGGCGCCCTCTTTCGTCTCGATGCTGGTCAGCACGCGCAGCACGGCGTTCTTCGGATCGATTTCGATGGCGCGCACCTGGCCGCCCGGGCTGGCCGGGATGCCGGCCTGGGCCAGCGTCGGGATGCGGCCATGCTCGGCCAGGTAGCGTTCGACCTTGGCGCTGGCCTGCTGGCCGGCGGCATGGGCGCTCATGACCACGGACTTGTGCGTGTAGTCCTGGTAGGCCGGGATGGCCACCGCCGCCAGGATGCCGGCAACCGCCACCAGTCCGATCAGCCCGGCCATGCCGCCCGCGCCGGCGCCCACGCGCGGCACGAACAGCGCCAGCACGGCCGCCAGGAAGTGGCGCCGCGGCTGCCTCGGTTCCTGGCCGGCGGCCAGGGCGCGCACCGCCGCCATGCGCTTGACCAGCCAGGGGTAGTCGCCAACCAGTTCATGGAAGGACATCCAGAAACCCTCGGTCTCGCGCGACTGTTCGATGAAGGCGCTGTTGTTCATGGTGCGCCAGCGCTTGCCGCCGGCGGCCAGTGCGGCCATGCCGAATTCCGCGTTCACCGGCTGCTCGCAGGCGGCCAGGCCGTGGCGGTCGCAGGTGTATTCGCGGGCGCGCGAATAGGCCGCGCCGATCAGCGGCAGGATCGAGGCCGGCAGCAGCACCGTGCCCCAGCTCAGGTGCTTGCGCTTGATGTGGCCGATCTCGTGGCCGATGTAGAAGTTCAGGGCGTCCGGGTTGTCGTGCAGGCCGTCGACCACGTCCGAGTAAAGCACCAGGAAGTCGCGCCCCAGGAAGCGGGTGGCAAAGGCGTTCAGCGAACCACCCATCTGCAGCAGGTAGGCCTCGGGCACGCGCTCCAGGCCCAGCTTGGCGCAGCAGGTGTTGACCTGCCGGTCGAGGTCGGGAAACTGCTCGGCGGTGATGCGCACGCCGGTGCCCTTGATGTAGGAAATCAGGGCGGACTGCGCGAAGCAGTAGAAAAGGAAGAACATCAGCGCGTAACCGAGCACCGCCGCGCCCATCCCCACCACCAGGCCGACCCAGACGATCAGCGACAGCACCAGCATGACGACGAACAGCGACCGCTCGTTCTTGTACACCAAATCCATTGCACACCTTTCGATTGTCTGATTGTTATTACAACCTGACAACTTTAACTTATTGTCCACAGGAAATAAACAAGCGCTTGGATGGTGTTGTCTATTCGAAACAAAACGGGGGTCAGGTCTGCCATCGTGACACGGCCTCGGCTGTAACGACTGGCCGGAAGCGATAAGCTGGCCGATGTTGGCCTTACTGCACCGCGCCAAGGCAGAGCTCGTGTCACGATGGCAGACCTGACCCCGGCTGTTGTTTTTGAAATGTATAAGTACATGCTGTGTTTGTTTCCGCACTGAACAGGGCCGTGTGCGGTTCTATGCTGGGGTCGTACAGCAACCGCCGGTTGACCCAAGCAAGTGAAGATCATGAACACGCACAGCTCCGCATCCTCCGACACCGGAACCGACGAGGTCCCGGCGTCACCCGACGAAAAACGGCGGGCTGCGGCCTTGTCGCTCACAGCATGGAAGCAGTTCGTGCACGTGGCCAAGCCGTATTGGCTGGGAGACCAAAAGCGCACCGCCTGGACCCTGCTCCTGCTGATGATCGTGCTGATGCTGGTCGAGACCAAGCTGGCCGTGATGCTGAACAACCAGGCCGGCGAGATGACCTCGGCGCTGGCGGGCAAGAACGGCGACCGCTTCTGGACCTCGGTGCGGGCCTGCCTCTTCGTGCTGGCCTTTGCGGTGCCGGTGTATGCCTTCTATTACTACATGCGCGACCGCTTCGCCAACCAGTGGCGGCGCTGGCTCACCGGGCGCTTCCTCGACGGCTACCTGCAAGGCCGCAAATACTACTCGCTGGGCGCGAACAGCGAGATCGACAACCCCGACCAGCGCATCAGCGAAGACATCAATACCTTCACCGGCAGGTCGATCAACTTCCTGCTGATCTTCCTCGGCTCCATCATGCAACTGGTGGCCTTCAGCACCGTGCTGTGGTCGATCTCCACGATGCTGGTCGGCGTGCTGGTGGTGTACGCGCTGGTGGGCACGGTCGTCGCCCTCTACGTCTTCGGCAATCCGCTGATCCAGCTGAACTTCTGGCAGCTGCGGCGCGAGGCGGATTTCCGCTTCAGCCTGATGCGCCTGCGCGAAAACGCCGAATCGATCGCCTTCTACCGTGGCGAAGCCCAGGAACGCGCGCGCATCGACGGCAAGTTCGAGAGCGTGATCCAGAATTTCGCGCGCCTGATCCGCAAGCAGTGTTCCTTGAACCTGTTCCAGCGCACCTTCAGCCAGCTGACCCTGGTGCTGCCCTTCGTGATCCTGGCCCATGGCGTGCTGTCGGGCGAGCTGGAAGTGGGCCGGGCGGTGCAGGCGGCCGGTGCGTTCACCGCCGTACTCACCGCCGTCGGCGTCATCGTCGACAACTTCGAAAGCCTGAGCCGTTTCGTGGCCGGCATCGACCGCCTGCAAGGCTTGTCGAAGCTGGTCTTGCCCGCTGATGAGCCAGAAGCTGCCGCGGTGCGCCAGCCATGCATCGCCATGCGCCCGCACACCCATCTTGCGGTGGAAGCGCTGACCCTGCATCCGCCCCGGTCCGAGCGGGTGCTGATCAAGGAACTGCACCTGGAGCTGAAGCCCGGCGACGCCCTCCTGATCACCGGCGAAAGCGGCTGCGGCAAGAGTTCGCTGCTGCGTGCGATCGCGGGCCTGTGGAATACCGGCAGCGGCACGATCCACCATCCGCCGCTGGAAAGCTGCTTCTTCCTGCCCCAGCAGCCCTACCTGCAAGCGGGCACGCTGCGCAGCCAGCTGATCTACCCGAGCACGGAGTCGGACATGACCGACGAGGGCTTGCTGGCCATCCTGGAACAGGCGCACCTGCCGCAGCTGGCCGCGCGCGTGGGCGGGCTGGATGCGGTGCAGGATTGGGAAAAGGTGCTGTCGGTCGGCGAGCAGCAGCGCCTGGCCTTTGCGCGCGTGCTGGTGCATGCGCCCGACATCGTGATCCTGGACGAAGCGACCAGTGCGCTCGACAGCGCCAACGAAGCCTCGCTGTATGCGCGCCTGCGCGAGAGCGGCACCACCTTGATCAGCATCGCGCACCGCCCCGCCGTGCTGCGCCATCACACCCACGTGCTGCGCCTGCTGGGCGAAGGTGCGTGGGAGCTGCAGGAGGCGAGTAGCTACCAGTTCGATGGCACGGTGACGCCGCTGCGCGCCGGCGCCGCCAATTTGCAGCTGGTGCAGCCGGCGCCGGTGGTGGCGGCTGCCGGCTAGCCGGCCACGCGCTTGTGCATGAAGACCGATAAGGGATCGGCCGGATAATCGTCGAACGGGCCGCAATCGTCATAGCCCAGGCGCCGGTACAGCAGCAGCGCCTCCGGCTGGGCAGGCCCCGTCTCCAGCATGAAGGTGCGGCAGCCTTGCGCCGCTGCTTTCTTTTCCAGCGCCTCGACCAGGGCGCGCGCGACGCCCTGGCCGCGCGCCTGCGGGCGCACGTAGATGCGTTTGACTTCGCCATATGCCGGCTGCATGACGATGGCGCCGCACAAACCTGTTCCTGCCGAACGACAGTCGAGGCCGTGTCTGGATGGCAGACCTGACCCCCGTTGTTATAAGCCGTCAGCGGCGTTCGCGCCACCACAGGCACAGCATCGAAAGTGCGAACACGACGCCAAATGGCGAGCCAGGCAGCACGCCCTGGGTTTGCGCAGCCGGCGCCGGGGTGCGCGCCGCATAGCGCGCGGTGGCGTCGCGACGTTCGGCCGCTTGCCACAGCGGCCAGTCGCCGGAGGCATACACGTAGACCTGGCTCGCTAGCGGTTTCGTACCCTGCGTCTCCATGCGCAGCCAGCCGGCTTGGCGCGGCCACACGGCCACGCAGGAGGCGTCGACGCGGTCGCTGCGGCGCTGCCAGGCCAGGGTTTGGTCCAGGTCCGGGAAATGGACCTTGCCGGTCACGCCCTGGGCGCAGATTTCCAGGCGCCCGTTCGGCAGCGGCATCTCTTGCGGGTCGAGCCAATTGATTTCCTCGATGCGCTGCACGGCCAGCGTGTCGAGCACGCCCTGCCACCATAGCGCGAGCGCGCGCGGCTGCGTGATTGCCTGGCGGTGCCAGTCGGCCGCGCCCAGCCAGCCGATGCGGCCCTGGCCCCACTGGCGCGCCCACACGGCGTCCTTGCCGGTCCAGGCGCCCGCCTGTGCGCCTGCGGGATTGAGCGGCGCGGCCGTCAAGGCCAGCGAACCGACCGTGGCATCGGCAGCCTGGGCGCGCAGCGGCAACTGCAGCGCCGACGACCATACCGCGCTGTCGTTGGCGTTCCCGCCCAACACCAGCAGCGCGGCGCCCTGCTTCACGTCTTCCAATACGGCGCTGCGCGTGGCGCCGGATGCGCGTTCGAACCAGGCCGCGTCGATCACCAGCAGGTCCGGCTTGTCCATCTTCCCGCGCGCGGTTTCGCTGCGGGTGATGGCCTTGCCCAGCGCAACCTGCCAGTCGATCACGGCATGGCTGCCGGCCAGCAGTTCGTTCAGCACGCGCAAGTCGAACGAGGGCGCGCTGAAGCGGCCGCGTACCTGCAGCGGAGCGATTGCGCTGACCACCACCGGCACCGGCCCTTCCGCCAGCAGTTTGCCTTGCGCGTCAAGCAGGCGCGCCTTCAAATCCAGGGTTTCGGCCAATGGCGGCAGCCACTCGACCGTGAGCGCGCCCGCGCCGCGTGCTTCGGCCAGCACCTGGCCGTTCTCGGCCAGCAGCTGCAAACGTGCCGGGGTTTTGTCCGTGCGCTGCACCGTGAGCGCGAACATGCGGCCCAGCGCCAGGCGGCGCAGGAAGTCCAGGCGCAGCGTGTCCGATGTTGGCGCCGTCCACGCGAGCGGACGCGCCGGCAAGTCCCGCCATTGCGCGGCACGCAAGCCGTCGCCCTGCAGGCTCAAGGCGCGTACGCCGTCCAGCGTTGCGGGCGGCCGGGCCGGGTCGATGGCCAGCGTGCTTCCCAGCTCGCCCGGCAGCTTCCAGCCGGTGGCGAGCAAGACCAGGGCGCCGGTGGCGACCAGCACCAACAATGCATCGAGCACGCGCCGGCGCCACAGGTAGAGCAGCAGGCTGATGGCGCCGATGACGACGATGGCGGCGATCATTTCGATTCTCCCTTGCTCCAGGCCTGCGTGAACGGCGTGCGCGCCCTGGGTGTGGCTTGCAGGATCACCGGCGCCTGCGCGATGCCGGCGCGCAGCCAGGCGCGTAAAGCCGGGCGGCAGCGCAGGCAGCCGTCGGCCACGTCCTGGATCGCGCGCTGGGCGGCCAGGCGCTGTTCGTCATCAAGCAGGCGCTCGCGCACCCAGTCGTGGGCGGTGCGCGTCCACAGGGCCGGCAGCGGGCCTTCGCCCGACAAGGCCGTCACCAATTCGCGCAGCGGCAGGGGGATCGCATCCTGGGCTTCGCCCTGCGCGCGCCGGTAGCTGGCGGCGCCGACCACGTCGCCCGTCATGCGGAGCTCTTCCTTGATCGGCGGCGGCACGAAGGCGGCCTTGTGCAGGTAGATGCGGTCAGCCTGCTGCAGTTCCTTGATCGCCTCCAGCGCCTTCAGCTCCGGCGCCAGCGCGGTCTTCGGCGTGATGGCGCGCAGGGCCTTTTCGGCGTCCCACATCGCCACCAGCGCGCGGCGCAGGATCTTTTTCGTTCCTTCGTCGTACATCGTCGCGTTCTCGGCCTCGTCGTGGGCATGGCCGAATTCGTGCAGCACGTCCATCTGGCCATTGGCCGGCGCGTGGCCGTGGTCGTCATCGTGCTCTTCCTCGCCGCCGAACAGCGTCGATTCCTCGCCCAGGAACTGGCCGTAGCGGCGGCGCAGCTGGCCCTGGTCGGCGGCGATGGCCTCGCTGCGCTCGCGCACTTCGGCCGCGTTGATGCGGGTCGACTTCATGTCGGCGACCAGCTGCTCGGTGTCGATGATGATCTGGCGCTGGCTGCGCAGGCTTTGCGGCTTGACCAGCATCGGCATGGCCGAGGTCTGTTCTTCTTCCTCCTGCTCCGGCGCAGGCAGGCGCAGGGTGTAGGTCGGCGACTGCACGGTGTGCGGCCTGGCGGCGTTGTCGACGGCGCGGACAAAGAAATACATCTCGTCGCCCGGCTCCATGCCGAGTTCGGCGAGGGTCCACTGCTTGGCCCAGTTGCGCACGCGCGGATCGTTCGATGCGGGAATCGGCAGCTCGCTGTCGGTGAACTTGATGTTCTCGCCGCTGCCGCGCGCCAGCGTCAGGTGCAAGGTGGCGCGGCGCACGGCGTAGTCGTCGCGCACCGTCAATGCCATGGCGGCGGTCTTTGCGTCGGGCTTGAGCTCCTGCACCATCTGGGTCGGCTGGGTGACCGTGATCTGCGGCGGCGCGTCCGGCGTCACCTTCAGCGTGTAGCGCGCGCCGCGCCAGCGCCAGAACAGGGATTCGGTGGCGCTCAGTTCCGCGCACTTGTCGCCCACGTTCAAGGTGCGGCCGTCGCTCAGTTCGAGGATGGCCGGGCCGGCCTCGGGGTTCTTCAAACACCACGTGATCTTGCTGCCTTCCGGGAGTTCGAGGTAACGCGGTGCGCCTGCGCTGCGCGCCAGGCCGGTGTAGGCAGGCGGCGTCGCGGTGAAGACCAGCTCGGGGATGACGGCCGCCTTGGCCGCCGGCGCCGCCGCGGCTGGCGCCGCCGCTGTCGACGCGGCCTCTTGCTGGCCGAAGAACCAGACGATGGCCGCAAAGGCGAGCCAGGGCGCGAGCCAGCTCAGGCCCATGTCGACATGGCGGCGCACGATGGCGCGCACGGTGCGGGCATCCAGGCGCTCGGCGATGCGCGCCAGCAGGCGCTCGCGCTGCAGTTTCGCCAGCGGCGTGTCGGCATCGATTAATAACGCCGAGCTGTCTTCGAGTTCGGGCACGTCCGCGTCGAGCCAGCTCACCCAGCCGTGCGCCACCCGCTGGCGCAGGCGCGCACCGTCCCACAGGCACCAGGCGACCCAGGCCAGCAGGCCGGGCAGCAGGCGCAGCGACAGCCAGGGCAAGGCACCCAGCACCCACAGCGGCAGGCGCCGCACCAAGGCGGCACGCCAGATGCGCCGGGCGATGTCAGCGTCGGCGTGCATGGGTCACGGTCCTCTCGAGAGCAAACAGGGCGATCAGCGCCCACATCAGGATGCCGCGCAGCGCGCCATCCGCGTGCGTACTTGCCGGCGTCTTTGATGCGGCAAAGGTATGCGACGGCGCGGTATAGGGGAGCGGCGCGGCATGCAGGCTGCGCCAGGTTTCCAGCAGGCGGCGCGCGGCGGCCGCGTCGGCCGGCGGCCAGGCGCTGGAGGTCCACAGGCGGCCATGCGGACTGTCGGCGTAGCGGATGCCGTCCACCGCCGGCGCTGTCGCCAGTGCGGGGAAGGCGGCAGCATCGGCGATCCACCACAGCGGCGCGCGCAGCGATGCCGGCGGGGCTTCCGGTTTGTCCCAGACGATCAATGCGGTTTTCGCACCTGGCGTATCGTCGATCACAGCGCGCAGCGGACCGTCCAGGGCAGAGAACAGGCGCCGCCACTCGCCTGTGCGTGCGCCGACGATGGCCACATGCACCTCGACTGGCGCTGCAGGCTTGGCCAGCGTGCGCAGTTCGAGCGGATGACGGAACTGCGGCAGTTCAGCCGGCATCGGAATATCGCCCAGCACCAGCAGGCGCGCATCCGGCTTCCATTCGCGCTCGTGCGAACGGACCCAGGCCAGCGCCTCGGCCGCCGGCAGCGACAAACGTGCCGCATCCTTGAAGCCCGCGGCCTGCACCTGTTGTTCGGCCCAGCGCGCATCGCTGCCTTCGGCCACGACCACGGTATGCCCGCGCCACGGCAGCACCGGGTCGGCCAGCCAGGCGATCAGGCAGGCCAGCAGCAGGCAGCGCAGGATCATGAGTATCACGTCGGCCCAACGCCACACGCGCATCTGGCGCGGCTCGGTGCGCGGCAGGAAGCGCGCGCTGGCCAGGGGTTCGGCCGCAACTTGCACGCGCTTCTTGCGATGCCACCAGACCGGCAGCAACAGGGTCGGTAAAGCCAGCCACCACAAACTGTTCATCGCCGCCCCGCCTGGCGCAGCCATTGTCGCAAGACCTCGCCTGGCGCCTGTTCGATGCGCGCATTCACCAGTGGGATATCGCCGGCGCGGCAGGCCGCCGACACGGCGCTGAAATGCTGTTCGCGGTTGCGCAGGTAGCCCTCGCGCAAATCGGCGCCGAAACGGAACACGCCGCCTTCACGCTCGGGGTCGCGGTAGGCCGAGTCGGCATCGAAACCGCCCGTGCACTCGGCCTCGGTCTGGATGCAGGCCAGGCGCACGTCGTGGCGCATGTGGCGCAGGCGCAGCAGCGCTTCCGACAAGGGAGAAGGAAAATCGAGGAAGTCGCTGGCGGCGAACACCAGCGACGGCGATTGGGCAAAGCGCAGGCCGGATTTCAGCGCGGCGGCGTCCGGCAATGCGCCTTCGGCCTGCGCCGCGTTCAGCCGCGCCAGCACGCGCTGCAACTGGCGCGGACCACGCGCGGCGGGCGTGAACTGCACGCGCCCACCAGACAGCACCACCAGCCCGAAGGCATCGCCCTGGCGCTGGGCGATCGCTGCCACGCAGGCCAGCAGGGTGCGCGCATAGGCGAGTTTATCGAGCCCGGGAATGCTGCGGCTCGGCTCCATCATCGAGGCGCTGGCGTCCAGCACCAGCCACAGGGCCACGTGGCTGTCGCGCTCGGCCTCGCGCACGTAGTACCGGTCGGCGCGCGCCAGCAGCTTCCAGTCGACGCGGCGCCACTCGTCGCCCGGCGCATAGGCCCGGTATTCGGAGAACTCGACGCCGGAACCGCGTTCGCGGCCGGCGTGGATGCCCTGCCCCAGCCCGGCCAGCACGTGGCGGATGACGAGGTCGAGGTTGGTCGTGTGCGCGATCAGCGCCGAGCTTATCGATGCCATTCAACAGCCAATTCAGTCGACCTTGATCTCGCGTTGCAGCGCCTGCAGGATGTCGGCCATCGCCACGCCGTCGGCTTCCGCCTCGAAGTTGCGCACGACGCGGTGCGCCAGCACCGGCAGCAGCATCGCGCCGATATCGTCGCGCGTCACGGCCAGGCGGCCCTGCATCACGGCGCGCGCCTTCGAGGCCAGCACCAGCGCCTGCCCGGCGCGCGGGCCTGCGCCCCAGCCGACGTGTTTCTTCACCGCGGCCACCGTGGTTTCCTGCGGCCGCGTGGCGCGCACCAGGCGCGTGGCATAGCGCACCAGATGGTCGCCAATCTCGATGTCGCGCACCAGCTGCTGCAGGCGCAAGAGCGTGGCCACGTCCATCGCCGCTTCCGCATCCTGCAGGCTCGAGCGGGTGGTGGCCGCCACCATCATCACTTCTTCGTCCTCGGTCGGATAGACCACGTCGATGCGCAGCAGGAAGCGGTCGAGCTGGGCTTCAGGCAGCGGATAGGTGCCGCTCTGCTCGATCGGGTTCTGCGTGGCCAGCACGAAGAAGGGACGCGGCAAGGCATGGGTATGCCCGGCGAAGGTGACCGAGCGTTCCTGCATCGCTTCCAGCAGGGCCGACTGGGTCTTCGGCGGTGCGCGGTTGATCTCGTCGGCCAGCAGCACCTGGGTGAACACGGGGCCGGGCTGGAAGCGGAAGGAACGCTGGCGCGTGGCCGCGTCTTCTTCCAGGATCTCGGTGCCGACGATATCCGAGGGCATCAGGTCGGGCGTGAACTGCACCCGGCGGAACTGCATGTCGGTGGCCTGGGCCAGCGACTTGACCAGCAGGGTCTTGCCCAGGCCCGGCACACCCTCCACCAGCGCATGGCCGCCCGCCAGCAAACAGGTAACCAGCAGCTCGACCACGTTTTCCTGGCCGATGATCACGCGCCCCATGCTGGCTTTCAGGGCGGCGGTCCTGGCTACCAACTCCGCTACTTCCGATTCGTTCCACGCTACCGCATCTTGTTCAGCCACTGCTCATGCCCCTAACGCATATTGAATGATGTTCACCGCAAAGCGGGTGTTGTCGACCGCGAGAAAACGTTTATTCCGGAAGTCGTAGTCCCACTCACAGCCATAGTCCTTGTTCGAGTACAGCACGCGCACGCGCCCGCCGATCTCGATCGCCTTCAGGTATTCGTGCACCAGGTCGTCGCCCCAGCCATTCAGCTCCACCGAGGTGTTCGGCGGGCCGTCGAACTTGAAGAAGCTGGAGTAGACCGGGTGGTTGTTCGGTATCTTCTTCAGTGCCGAGGCGCCGAAGATCTTCGCCATCTCGGCCTCGAAGGATTTCGCGAACAGGCCGTCGATGTCGTGGTTGCAGTCGTCCACGAACACGAAGCCGCCGCCCTTCACGTAGCGCTCGAAGTTCTTGCGCTCGGCGGGGGTGAACTGCACCAGCTTGTGCCCGGCCAGGTAGCAGAACGGCGCTTCCAGCATCTTGGGGTCGGACAGCGCCACCATCCGCTCGGCCGGGTCCACCTTCAGGGTGGTGTACTCGACCAGCGAATTGAGCACGTTGCTGGGCATGCGGATGTCCACGTCCCAGTCGCCCGACTCGTACATCAGGCGCGTGAAGTAAAAATCGTACCGCTTCATCTCTTGCCGCGGTCTACACCGCGTCGGACAGCGAGGTGAAGTTGAAGTCGCGTACCTTCATCGACGGCAGGATCATCTGGTACGGCACTTCGTCCGGCGCGATCACCTCGGCCTTGCCCAGCTCCTCGACGTTGTTGAGCAGGGTGACCGGGCTTTCGTTGAAGCGGAAGTTCTTGATCGGGTACTTGATCTTGCCGTTCTCGACGTAGAAGGTACCGTCGCGCGTCAGGCCGGTGATCAGCAGCGACTGCGGATCGACCATGCGGATGTACCAGGTGCGGGTGACGACCACGCCCTTCTTGGTGGAGGCGATCAGCTCTTCCAGCGACTTGCTGCCGCCGGCCATGATCATGTTGCCGTGGCCCGCGGTCGGCTTCACGCCCTGCTTCTGCGCCCAGTAGCGCGAGTACTCGAGCGAGGCGATGCGGCCGTTCTTGATGATGTCGGTCCGCTGGCGCGCCATGCCGCTCTGGCCATCCCAGGGCGTGACCGGCACGTCCGGGTTCCACGGGTCGGCCCAGACGTTGATGCGCTCGTCGAACAGCTTGTCGCCCAGGCGGTTCTTGCCGCCGGCCTTGGTGAGGAAGCTGCGGCCTTCGTCGGCGTCGCGCGCGCTGAAGGAGCCGAACATATTGCCCAGCACTTCGGAGGTCGCCGCCGGCTCCAGGATCACGGTGTAGCGGCCCGGTTCCAGCGCCTTGGCATCGACCGAGCGCAGCGCCTTTTCGACGGCGACGCCGGCTGCCTCGCGCGCATCGAAGCGGCGTGCATCGACCGCCGCGCGGCTGACCCAGCCCGAACCGCGGCCGTCTTCGGTGCGCACGGTACAGGTGTAGGTGAGGTCGGTCAGTTCCTGGAAGCCGAACACGCCGTTCGAGTTGGCGATGGCGTTGAAGCGGGTGTTATCGTTGAAGAAGCCGGCGCAGACCAGCTTGTTCTTGCGGGCTTCCTCGATGCTGTAGGCCGCCACTTGGGCGCGGAATTCCGGGTCGATGTCGGCGGTGGCGCGCACGAAGGTCGGCGTGGCCTTGTATTCCTGCTTGCCGATGGCCGGCATGAACTCCGGGTTCTCGGGCGCCAGGCGCGCCAATTCCTCTGCCCTTCGCACCGCTTTTTCGAGCGACTTGTCGTCGAACTCGTTCAGCTGGGCGATGCCCGATTTTTTACCGAAGGCCACCTGCACGGTGAGCGTCATGTCCTCGTTCAGGCCCGCGGTCGAGATGCTGTTGCGCGCGAAGCGCACGTTGCCCGAGCGGTTGCCGCTGATGTCGACGCTGCATTCGTCGGCCTTCGAGAACGAGAGCACACGGTCGCAGATGCGTTTTGCTTCTTCCTGGTTCAGCTGTTTCATCCTTACTCTCCTCAACCGATCTTGCGTGCGGTGTTGATGACATTGATGCCGTTGAAGCGCGTGGTGCTCGACCCGTGCGAGACCGCGCTGACCTGGCTGGGCTGGCCCTTGCCGTCGAAGAAGGAGCCGCCCATGCGCCAGTCGCGTTCGTCGCAGATGGCGCTGCAGGCGTTCCAGAATTCCTGGGTGTTCGACTGGTAGGCCACGTCTTCCAGCGGATTCGTGATCTTGCCGTTCTTGATTTCGTAGAACAGCGTGCCGCCGAACTGGAAGTTGTAGCGCTGCTGGTCGATCGAGTAGGAACCGCGGCCGACGATGTAGATGCCCTTCTTGACATCGGCCACCATCTCGTCCGGCGTGAGCTTGGCCTTGCCGGCCGCCAGCGACACGTTCGGCATGCGCTGGAACTGCACGCTGCTCCACGAATCCGCATACGAGCAGCCGTGCGACTCCTTTTCGCCGATGATGTGGGCCTGGTCGCGCGTGGCCTGGTAGTTCACCAGTACGCCGTCCTTGATGATGTCCCACTGCTTCGCGCGCACGCCTTCGTCGTCGTAGCCGATCAGGCCCAGTGAACCCGGCGCCGTGCGGTCGGCGATGAAGTTCACGCGCTCGGCGCCGAACTTGAATTTCTTGCTCTGCCATTTATCCAGCGTGGCGAAGCTGGTGCCTGCGTAGTTCGCCTCGTAGCCGAGCACGCGGTCGAGTTCCGTCGGGTGGCCGACGGCTTCGTGTATGGTCAGGAACAGGTGTTCCGGTGCCAGCACCAGGTCGTACTTGCCCGGTTCGACCGATTTCGCACCCAGCTTCTCACGCGCCTGCTTGCCGGCCAGGCGGGCGTCTTCCACCACGTCGTACGACTTGGTGTACAGCGTGGTCACGCCGCCGGCGGCGCGCACCTTGTCCTGGGCGCGCACGTCGAAGTATTCGTAGCCCATGCTCACCGGCGCGCCCAGGCCGCCGCGCGAGCGGAACTTGCCGGTGGCCTTGTCGACGGCGGTGGCGCTAATCGGCGCCCACAGGCGGTGGATGTCCTGGTCGATGTAGGAGCCGTCGGTGGAGGCGAAGTACTTTTGCTGGTTAATCTGGAACAGGTTCGCCGTCATGAAGCTGGCGCCCGCTTCCAGGCCGGCCTTGTTGGCGGCGATCAGCATGTCGGCTTTTTCCTTCACCGGCACCGCGCGCCAATCCTTCTTGATCGGCGTGCCCCAGCTGACTTCGCCCACGCCTTTCACCGGCGCCAGCTGTACCGGCTCGGTTTGCAGGCGGGCGTTGGCTTTCGCGATGGCTACGGCCTGGCGCGCGGCGGCGGCCACGGCATCGGGGTGCATGCTGTTGGTGGCGGCAAAGCCATAGGCGCCGCCGGCGATCACGCGCACGCCGACGCCGGTCGATTCGGTGTTGGTGATGTTCTCGACGTTCAGGTCGCGCGTGGTGATGAACTGGTTCAGGTAGCGGCCGATGCGCACGTCGCAGTAGGACGCGCCGGCGCTTGTTGCGGCGTTCAGGGCGGCGTCGGCCAGGGATTTCTTGAAGCTCAGCGCCATCGGGTTGAGCAGGTCTTCGGCCGCGATGGCGTTGCCGAATACCGGGACCAGCATGGCGCCAGCAGTGCCGGCGCCGATTTTCAGAAAACTACGTCGTTCCATTGTGTCTCCGTTGCGTTCGTAGGGTGGACGGCTTCGCCGTCCACGCGTTCAGCCCATGCGTGCGATTCGATATGCAAATGTGCGTGGAACGCGTGGACGGGGGACCCGTCCACCCTACAGGCCAATCACCGGTTATTGGCTGTCGGCCTGCGTTATTGCTTACACCGCGTCCGACAGCGACGTGAAGTTGAAGTCGCGTACCTTCATCGACGGAATCACCATCGGGTCAGGGCCTTCGTCGCCGCCGATCACCACCGGCTTGCCGATTTCCTCGATGTTGTTCAGCAGCGCCACCGGGCTTTCGTTGAAGCGGAAGTTCTTGATCGGGTGCTTGATCTTGCCGTTCTCGATGTAGAAGGTGCCGTCGCGGGTCAGGCCGGTCAGGGCCACCGATTGCGGGTCGACCATGCGGATGTACCAGGTACGGGTAACCAGCACGCCCTTCTTGGTGTTCGCGATCAGCTCGGCCGTGCTCTTGTCGGTGCCGCCCATGATGAAGTTGCCAGGGCTGCCGATCGAGCGCGCGTTCTTTTGCTGGGCCCAGTAGCGCGAGTAATCCATCGAAGCCACGCGGCCACTTTTGATCAGGTCGACGCGTTCGCGGGCGCGCATCGCATCGTCCCACGGCAGCACCGGCACGTCCGGGTTCCATGGGTCGGTCCAGATGTTCACCTGCTCGTCGAACAGCTTGTCGCCCAGGCGGTTCTTGCCGCCGGCCTTGGACAGGAAGCTGCGGCCTTCGTCGGCGCGGCGCGCGTCGAAGCCGTTGAACATAAAGGCCAGCAAATCGCTGGTGGCGGCCGGTTCCAGCACCACGGTGTAGCGGCCCGGCTCCAGTGCCTTGGCTTCGACCGAGCGCAGCGCCTTTTCGATGGCGACGTCGGCCGCTTCGCGCGGGTCGAATTTCGCCAGGTCGCGCGCCGAGCGCTTGACCCAGCCCGAGCCGCGGCCGTCTTCGGTGCGGATGGTGCAGGTGAAGTCGAGCGAGGTCAGGACCTGGTGGCCGAAGACGCCGTTCGAGTTGGCGATGGTTTCGAACGAGGTGGTGTCGGTCAGGAAGCCGGCAGCCACCAGGCCCTGCTTGCGGCAGGCCTCGATGCTGTAGGCGGCGGCCTGGGCGCGGATCTCGGGGTCGATGTCGGCGGTCTTCTGGACAAAGGTGTTCGACTGCCTGAACGCGGCCTTGGCCACGGCCGGCATGAACTCCGGATTTTCCGGCGCCAGGCGCGCCAGTTCCTCGGCGCGGCGTACCACGCGCTCGAGCGACTTGTCGTCGAACTCGTTGATGCTGGCGGTGCCCTGGCGCTTGCCAAAGGCGACGCGCACGGTAATCGACGTGTCGTCGGTCAGGCCGGCGGTGGAGACGGCGTTGCGGGCGAAGCGGATGTTGCCGGCGCGTTTGCCGCCGATGCTGACGATGCACTCGTCGGCCTTGGTCAGCGACAGCACGCGGTCGCAGATGCGCTTGGTTTGTTCCTGGGTCAGGATGGTCATGTGCGTTTCCTTAACCGATCTTGCGGGCGGTGTTGATCACGTTGATGCCGTTGAAGCGCGCGGTCGAGGCGCCATGCGAGACGATGGAAATCTGCGGCGGCTGGCCCTTGCCGTCGAAGAAGGAACCACCCATGCGCCAGTCGCGCTCGTCGCACAGGGCCGTGCAGGCGCTCCAGAATTCCTGGGTGTTCGCCTGGTAGGCCACGTCTTCCAGCATCTCGCCGATCTTGCCGTCCTTGATTTCGTAGTACAGCTGGCCGCCGAACTGGAAGTTGTAGCGCTGCTGGTCGATCGAGAACGAACCGTCGCCGACGATGTAGATGCCCTTCTTGATGTTCTTGACCATCTCGTCCGGCGTCATTTTCTTTTTGCCGGCGGCGAGCGACACGTTCGGCATGCGTTGGAACTGCACGTTGCTCCACGAGTCCGCGTACGAGCAGCCATGCGATTCCTTTTCGCCGATGATGTGGGCCTGGTCGCGCGTGGCCTGGTAGTTGACCAGGATGCCGTCCTTGATGATGTCCCACTGCTTGCACTTGACGCCTTCATCGTCGTAGGCCACCGCGCCGAGCGAACCCGGGGTGGTCTTGTCGGCGACGATGTTCACCAGGTCCGAGCCGTACTTGAATTTCTTGGTCTGCCACTTGTCGAGCGTGGCGAAGCTGGTGCCGGCGTAGTTGGCTTCGTAGCCGAGCACGCGGTCCAGTTCCGTCGGGTGGCCCACCGATTCATGGATGGTCAGCCACAGGTGTTCCGGCGTCAACATCAGGTCGTACTTGCCCGGGGTGACCGACTTCGCCGTCAGCTTGCGCTTGGCGTCGCGGCCGGCGGCACGCGCGTCCTCGACGATGTCGTAGGACTGGGTGTACAGGGTGGCGACGCCGCCGGCGGCCTTGATCTTGTGCTCGGGGCGCGCGTCGAGGTATTCGTAGCCCATGCCGACCGGGGCGCCCAGGCCGGCGCGCGAGCGGAACTTGCCGGTGGCCTTGTCGACCGCGGTGGCCGTCATTGGCGCCCACAGGCGGTGCAGGTCCTGGTCGATGTAGGAGCCGTCGGTGGAGGCGAAGTACTTCTGCTGGTTCACCTGGAACAGCATCGACTGCATGAAGTTGGCGCCGCCGTCCATGCCGGCCTTGTTGGCGGCGATCAGCAGGTCGGCCTTGTCCTTGATCGGCACGGTGCGCCAGTCCTTCTTGATCGGCGTGGCCCAGGCCACTTCGCCCACGCCCTTCACCGGCGCCAGCTGCACCGGTTCGGTCTGCAGCTTGGCGTTGGCTTTCGCGATCGCTACCGCCTGGCGCGCGGCGCCGGCGATGCCGTCGTTCGTCATGTCCGAGGTGGCGGCAAAGCCGTAGGCGCCATTCACGATCACGCGCACGCCGACGCCGGCCGATTCGGTATTGACGACGTTCTCGACGTTCAGGTCGCGGGTGGTGACGAACTGGTTCAGGTAGCGGCCGATGCGCACGTCGCAGTAGGAAGCGCCGGCCTTGGTGGCGGCGTTCAGCGCGATGTCGGCCAGCGCCTTTTTCGCCGATGCGGCCATCGGATTGAGCAGCTCTTCGGCCGCGATTGCGCGGCCAGCCACCGGGATCAGCATCGAGCCAAAGGCGATGGTGCCGATGTTGAGGAAGGTACGACGTTCCATTCTGTCTCCTGAATTCAAGCTGCTTCTGGGGCGGCGTTCATACGGACCGTGCCGCGTATGTATATGGTGAACTCGTGGCTGCCGGCGCTGCGAGCGCAACGGCAAACTGCTGAACATTATCAGCAACTAAACGTTTTGAATAGGCAATCTTGGCGGCCGATACAAACTGGCTACACGACTACGCACGGCTGCTGCATGCGAGGGCGTTTTTTGTATTGACACTCACCTGAAGGGTGCACGCGGATTCGCTTGACTGTGCGGTATGCATGCCTGATCATCGGGCGCGACGCTCAACCACAATGGAGACGCAACCGATGAAACGACTGATCCTGGCAGCAGCATTGGCCACTGGCATGATGGGCGCCGCCCACGCCGACGACGCTTTGAAAGCCGCCATCGCCGGCGAACACCGCGCCGCCACCAACAGCGCGCGCGATGTCTACCGCCACCCTTACGAAACGCTGACCTTCTTCGGCATCAAGCCGAACATGACAGTGGTGGAACTGGTGCCTTCGGGCGGCTGGTACACCGAGATCCTGGCGCCTTACCTGCGCGACAAGGGCAAGCTGATCGGCGCCGGCCAGGCCATCGCACCGGGTAATCGCTACGGCGAAGCCTTCAAGAAGAAGCTCGATTCGAACCCGGCGCTGTACGACAAGGTCGTGACCAGCGTGTTCGAGCCGCCGAGCCGCTACGAGATCGCCGCGCCGAACAGCGTCGACATGGTGCTCACCTTCCGCAACCTGCACAACTGGGTGGGTTACGGCGACGACTCGGTGAAGACGATTTTCAAGGAAATCCACAAGGTGCTCAAACCCGGCGGCGTGCTGGGCGTGGTGGACCACCGTCTGCCGGCGTCGATGAAGCAGGACGAAAAGGCCTCGAGCGGCTACGTGCACGAGTCGTATGTGATCAAGATGGCCGAGAGTGCGGGCTTCAAGCTGGCGGGTCGCTCGGAAGTGAATGCGAACGCCAAGGACAAGGCCGACCACGACAAGGGCGTGTGGACGCTGCCGCCGGTGCTGGCGAACAAGGACAAGGATCGCGAGAAGTACATCGCGATCGGCGAGAGCGATCGGATGACGCTCAAGTTCGTGAAGCAGTAAGTGAACGGGGCCGATGGCCCCGTTTTTTATCGTAGCGCCGGCATATTCGTGAGGCAGGAATGATCGGGGCGGTGACCGTACGGTGGGCACGCCGTGCCCACGCGGAAGCCTGATACGGGTTGGCTCCGTTTGATGCCGGTACTCTGCACAGCGTTGGCTGTCGTCCAAGATAAACGTTAGCGATTGTTCTTTGAGACACGTTGTCTCGATATGCGCAACGCGTCCAGAACACGGCCGCCGATGACATCGCACTCCGCGTGGGCACGGGGTGCCCACCGTACGGTTTAAGCCAACAATGACGCGCGGGTCGTCGGCGCAATAAAAACGGGGCCGCGGCCCCGTTCGTTTTATTTCTTCGCTGCCGCCTTCACCGGCGTGAACAGCAAATCATGGAAGTCATAGCTGAAGTCGGTCTCTTCCGACACCGCCTTCATCTTCACATGATCGATGCTGCCGTCATGGTCCAGCGAGAAGGTCGCATACGCATCGGCATTGAAATTGCGCTCCTTCCAGCGCACGATGAAGGTGTCGTGCTGGAAGTGCTCCATCTCGCCGGTCAGATCAGGCGTCTTCGAGAACGACATCACCAGCTTGTTGCCATTGCGCTTGACGTTCATGATGCCGTACCACGGGTCCTCGTACTGCCCTTCGTAGG
>Ga0308160_10001415_pt1 | contig 33880 bp, 43 predicted proteins | sample PhyFR1_FD_201036 | JGI IMG/M metagenome (GOLD analysis project Ga0308160, IMG submission 201036) | Phyllosphere microbial communities from UC Gill Tract Community Farm, Albany, California, United States - DLSLF.R1 | ecosystem: Host-associated > Plants > Phyllosphere > Unclassified | place: USA... | reverse complement strand
AAAAAGGGGCCGCAGGCAGAAGGGAACTTGCAAATGGCTGGCAGCAACCTAATCTTATGACCGACTATTTGGACGCGAGGTCGGGACGTGAGCAAATCAGAGTAGGAAAGGGCTCATCGATCGCGGTCGACGCTCGAGGTCTGCGTCAGATGCCGCCCCTCACCTGCCGTGGGCGATGCGGGTGAAGTTTAGCAGTGGCGGCGGCCGGCCATTGGGCTCAGCCCTGTCAACCGAGTCGACCGACTTTGCCGAGCCGCGGGTTGAGCGTGCATGGCTCGCGGCCGAGCCGGGCGTCGCCGACGGACGCGCACTTGCGAGCGGCGTTCGGGTTGCTCGGGCCATTGTTGGCGAAGGCGTCGCCGTCGACCGGAGACCCCGGTCGGCTCGCGTGAGGTCGTGAATGAGCGCGAGCGAGGCCCTCTCCTCTTCGACGCGTCGCCGCTCCGCGTCTTCCGCCGCTGAGGCCTTGCGCCGCTTCCGTGCTGGCGTCGACTCGACGGGAGAGAGGATGACACGGATTCGCTTTCTTGGCGAGGGCGAAGCAGTGCGCGTCGGCGGGTCGATAACCGTCATCGGAGGCTCGAAGAGCGCATCGACCGAAGCTGTCGAAGCTAAGCCGGTCGCCGGTCCGTCGATGGCCCCAGCCTCTGGGGCTGCAGCGGGGAGGGTCGTCTGGTCCACGGGCGGCAGATCGACCTGCATCTTCTCGAAGTTGTCGGCGTGCGCCGAGTGGAAGGCCGGGTTGGTTGCGTTGGCGAGCGAAGTGACCGTATGCCGCTCGACCGCGCCGGCCGTCGAGTCCGACGTCGGATCGATCGGAGCAAGGGCGGCCGGCGCAACGTGAGCGACGTCTGTATCACTCGCAGCCGGTGCTTCGCCGCCAGCGTGATCCGCCGTGCCCGACCGCTCGCTCTTCTTCTTGAGGACGCCGGTCGAGCTGAGGATAAACGGCGACCAGTTGAGCCGCTTCGGGTCGAGCTTGAGCCAGCCCTTGGCCTCGAGCTTGGCCAGATACTGGTCGATGACGGCGTAGTCGGGCGTGATCTCGTAGCTGTAGGGGATCTGCATCGCCTGGTCAACCTTGTCGGCCTCGGGCATGAGCGGGGCGTGCCCCAGGCTGTGGACGACCGTCGAGGAGGGGTGCGCCGAGGCCGACGATCGAATCTGCGACACGGCCTGATCAAAGATGGCGATCATGTTGTATTTGCGGAGCACAAAGAGGATGTCCTCGGGCATGAGCGACGTCGTCCGACTGATCTCTGCGAGGCGGGGTTCGCAAACTTGGCATCAGCGAAGGTCCATTGCCAGCCATGGAAGGCGGACGGCTGACGCACTCTTGATCGAGACCGGCAGCTCGCACGAGCGCAGGAAGGTGAAGACCTGGGTCGTCCAGTAGGTCGTGTAGCTGAGCAGACCGAGATCCGACAGCGGCTTCTCCGGCGAGCCGACGCGGCCCTCCTTCTTTGACAGCAGGTAACCTGGGAGGCGAAGCAAGGGTTCGATCAGCAAAGCACAGAGACGCAATGAGTCGAACAGGGACGTACTGAAATCGATGAGGAGGTTGCCCCAGCCCTTGCGCATACGGACGGGGAGCGTCATGATGCAGCTGACGTTGTAGTGCAGTGGGCTCTTCTTCTCCTTGGAGAAGTAGCCGACGAAGTGACAGCCCTCGTCGTCGCGCTCGGTCATAATGTAGAAGAGAAAGGGCTCGACGTCGTAGTAGAGCGTCTTGTGGTCAAGGAACATCTTGGCGAGCAGGCACAGATTCTGGCAGTAGATCTATGAGCGAGTGGGTGACTTGTCAGCGCAACATAGTGGGTCCCCCCCCCCCTCGGCGACCAGGCTCGCACCTTGTTCTTCCGACCGTCGACCTCAAAGACCGAGATGTTGCCGAGCCGGTAGACCTCCTCGCCAGGTGGAGTTTGCGCCTTGCACTTGGTCTGCAAAAGCTCAGGGCCGCGTCAGCTTGCGACCGACAGTGGAGGAAGCAAGATGGACTTGACGCACGCTGTGACCGAGGGCGACGCGCTCGTCCTTCATGTAGCGGAGGCAGAACTCGCACATCCAGAGCGTACCGTCCGGAACGAGCGAGTACTCGGCCGGGTACGGCGCCGAGTACCAGGTGTCGATCGTGTACTTGCCGAAGGCGATCGCCTTGATCTTCTCGAGCTTCGGCCGTGCGACTGGGAGCTGCGCGGTGAGACTCGTCGACGAGGCCGCCTGTGACGGGTCGTAACTGAGGGTCGACGGCAGCCGCTTCGTCGCCTGGCGCTTGGTCGCTCGGCCACTCGCATCCGAGGCCTGCAGGCCGAGCGGGTCGTAGTCGCCGTCGCTGTCGTCATCCTCCTGTCTCCGACGACCGGGACTGGTCGGGTACGGCGAGTTGTCGCGGGGTGAGGCTGGCTCGGTGTTGCTGTCCTCAGCCACCTGCGAGAGCGATTAAAAAGGATGGACGGAGGTTGGATTGCGAACGGTGTCAGGCGTGCTTCACGGGCGCAGGGTAGAGACTTCGGCCGGCGCACCTCGTAAGTGACGCGCGCAGCCGTCTCTGCGAACAACCTCCGATCGAGCTCGTTCAGTCGCGACCGAGCCGTATCGGCCTCCGCGCCTGTAATGAGACCACCAAAGGGCACCTGCTCCTCCTCGTCCTCCTCCTCGTCCTCCTCCTCCTTGTCCGATGCGTCATCCGAGCCTGCGGCGGCCTTGGCCTTGGTGATCGCCTCCCGCTGCGCGCCAGCCGCTTTCATGCGCACGCCGTTGCGCTTAACGAAGCCGGAGAACGACTTGTTGCCGCCTGAGCTACGCCGCTTGTCGGACGCTGCCGGGTCGGTGCCGTTGACCCGAAGGGTGACCTTGCGGACCGGGCCGCTCTCGGATTCTGACGCCGAAGCGTCGTTAAAGTCGGGCTGGTTGTTGAAGCCGTAGTCGGTCGGGCGTGCTCGCTTCGCTGGCGGGCGAGGAGGCGTCTCGCCCTTAGAGGCAACAGACGTCGCTACGGACGATGGACTTGGTGGGTTGTCGTCGCAGAGCTTGCATGACCATGGACCTGTAAAGTGGCAGGAAGACAGATCAGCACGACTGAAGAGCTCAAGAGTGGCTCTCCGCATGCAGACTCACCTGCCGGCGGCTGGTCCAGAGGCTAGAGGGGCGGTTGGCGCTCAGTCAGCATGTCTGAAGAGACGGCAACCAGGGCGGGCGCTACACCCACCGGACTCAGGCAATCGGTATGGTAGCCCCGGTCACATTGGTCGCAGAAGAGGAAACGTTCCGGCTAAGCGTTTCGGTCGCTCAAGAGAAGGTCAGTTCCTGCTCGAGGCTCAGACGCGGCGCAGCAGGCAGACTGACCTCGAGGTCTTCCGTCCGGCCGCAGATCTCGCACTGCTTGCACTCAAGGCACTGCCACTCATACGTCTGGATCCGCTCTTGGATGACGCCGTCAAGCTGCATGCAGTAGTCGTGACCGGACCGGCTGCAGGAGTAGCAGGACCGGATCGCAGCTCTGGGTGGGTGCGGTGTGGCGTCAGCTGAAGACCGCGCGTCTTCCACACATGCCCAAGGAGGTTCGAGCGAGCCAACGAAGGCCAGAGGCAGGGGTGAGGACGCAAAGAGGAGACTTACGGATTCTCGGAGGTACTGCAGAAGCCGCACTCTGGGTCAGGCGGCTGGTTGCTCTTGGGCTTGATGACCGTCCCTCTCGTCTCCTTCTTGCTCTTGCGCTTGCTGGCCGGTCCACCGCGCTTGAGGACATCCCGGGCCATGCTCGTCGACGCCCGGCCCTTACCCTTTTCAGCCGCGCTCAGCCGGGACTGCTGAAGCGTCGGTAGGAGGACCTTGAGCGAGTAGTCAACCGGCGGCCGGTCGCGTCGCGCTCGTGAGCTCGAGGGGGCGTTGGAGCCGAGCGTCGATGGGTCGGGCGAATGCGATGGCGTCCGCCGGACGTCGGACGGGACGGGAGCCAGGTCGAGAGGGTCGTCCGACATGGTCCGGTCGCCGGCGAGCTCGTCGTCCTGCGATGTTTCGCGATTGAGGCGACGCGAGGGAGGAGGGGAGAGGTCTGTCAGCTTCTGACGCCCGGGGCCTGATGAGAGGCTCTCAACCGGGCGAGCTGACCTTGCCCGAGGCGTTCGACGCCGGCCAGTTACTCGACACGGTCAAGCCGGGCGCGCTTCTCCCGGCTTGAGAAGGGGTACCGGGATCGGCTGCTGCCAGATATGACGGCTCGCCTGGGCCGGCCGAGGACGCGACGGACGGCGCCCGGTGAGACGAGGGGGCGAGCGTCGGGGGCTCCATCGCGAGCGGAATCGAGCCGATGTAGTCCTCGCCGTCGCTCTCGCCTTCGGCGTCGGCATCCGAGAGGCGGTCGTCGAGCTGCATCGCGGCTGGATTGGCGTCGGGAGGAGGCAGCCAGGAGGGTTGGCGGGGGGGCTCGGCCGGGTGAGGGAGCGAGGGCAAGCAGCCGGGCAGCCGCTCAGCGCGAGTCAAGCAGAGGCCTGGCGCGTCCCGCAGCCCTCTCTCGAACCCCGTCCCTCGGCCTGCTTCGCGACGGTGACCTCTTGCTACAAGCCCCTCCTGTTGGCTACGGTTCCCTCTGGTCTCGGTCGAAGCTGAGCTTCCATCTCGTCGCGCCACCTTGAGGGGATGAGCGACGGTCCGACGGACGGCGGCCTGGCTCTGGCGGCGGCGTGCCCCGGGCGCGTGCTGAGCCTGCCGCCGGGCACGACGGTCGTCGAGGACGCCGACGACGAGGTGCGTCCGTCCTAACCCCAACTTCACGCCGACATCCTTCCTGGCTGATAGGATGGCGTGCGCGCATAGACATTTGATCTTTACACGACGCTGAGCCTGCGACCGACGTCGACGGCCATCGCGGCGGGCCACTCGTCGCTCGGCATGGTCGATCCGTCGACCGCCCGGCTCAGCTTGACGCTGACGATCCCCCCGCCGCTCGCCGCCGATGGGGGAGCCGTCGCATTGCCGGCCGCACCCTCTCGAAGCGGGCGCAAAGGTCGCGCGGCTGGCCGACCGAAGGTGGTCCACCCGACAGAGGTCCACCTCGAGCTCGGCCAAGACATGCGCCGTCTGAAGGGCGCCGGCGGCGACACGGCTTCCGTCGTCTGGCGGACGGGCATCCACCTGCTTGAGCACGTCCTGCCGCACCTGCTCCACCCGACGGCACCCTCCTCTGTCGAACCCTTGCTCTCTGCCAAGCATCTGCGCCAGGCGGACGTCTTGGAGCTCGGTTCCGGGACCGGCGCTCTCGCGGTCGTCCTCGCGCCCTTCTGTCGCCGCTGGACCGCCTCGGACCTGCCCGAGGCCCTGCGTCTGATTGAGGCCAACCTGAAGCTCAACGGGCTCGACCCAACGTTAGCGGTCGACATCCAGGAACTCGATTGGACGACCTACCTCGCCTCGTCGCCCGACCGGCCTCGGCCGCCGGCCGACCTGGCGAGCCTCCCCGACCTCATCGTCGCAACCGACGTTCTCTACCACCCGAGCCTGATCGAGCCTCTCTTGGCGACGCTCAACTTCTATTCGGAGCCTCTTCGGACGACAACCCTTTTCGTTGCAGAGTTCAGGACCGAGGACGTCATCCGCGACTGGCTCACGGCCTGGCTTGCTGACGACGGCGGCTGGGAGATCCGTCGCCTGCCGAATGGCAGCGGCGTTGGCGGCTGGGGCGATGGCGGCCGCTTCGTAGGCTGGGTCGGTTGGCGGCGGTAGGGACCTGGGCGTCGCCGCCTCAGCCGTAGACGGTGCTGCCGCGTCGGCTGCCGCAAGACATGCCGACCGAAGTTGGGGACCCCCGCCCGCCATTCTGCGGGGCTGTACTTTGGTCAGCCCAGCAGTCGGTCGGCAGTCAGCGCTGGATGCTAGCAGAAAGCCAACCGCTTGCCTTCAGGCTTGCTTCGCGTCAGCCTCGCCGTGGAATCGCCGCGCCTGTGGCACGGCCGGTCGAACCACTCGGTCGGAGCATCTACGTCACATGCATCTTCCCGGAGCCGGCTACTGAAGCTCTCTACTCAGTGATGGCGATGGTCTGCAAGGACCGCAGATGATGGCAGGAAAGGTGGTCAGTGCACGTCGCCTGGCGGGCAGGGATGGCCGGACGGGACACGGGACGCACCTCAATCTCGACAAGCGCGTCCTTGGGCAGACGGGCGACCTCGACCGTCGAGCGGGCGGGCTTACTCTCGCCAAAGAAGCGAGCGTAGACAGCGTTGAAGGCGACAAAGTCGTCCATGTTCTTGATGAAGACGCTGGCGAGGACGGAGCAAGAGGTCAGCCTGGAAGGGGCTCGGGGCCGAGCGAGGGAGGTCGCAGACGAGCGCACGTCGTCTTGACGACCTTGGCCGGGGACGAGCCCGAAGCCTTGAGGACCTCGCCGAGGTTCTTAAACTGCAGAAATGGTTGCACACGTCCCAGCATCAGGAGACGACCGAGAGGAGTCGGACCGACGCGGTCAAAGGACGACGAGCTCACCATCTGCTCGGCCTGAGCCTCAATCGCGTTCGGGCTGACGATGTCCATCGTCTCCGGGTCGAAGCCAATGGCGCCCGAGGTGTAGACGAGTCCGGCGTGCTTGATCGCCTGCGAGTAAGGGCCGATGGCCTTGGGCGCGCTCGAGGTCGAGACGACGGTGTAAGGGGCAGACATGGCGGCGGAGGTCGAGAAGGGGCGGCGGGCGGCGGCGACAAAGAGGGCTGGCAGGGCGACGGAGGACCGACGGCAAGCGGCGTGAGGACGGGCGACGGCGGCGGCGAGGCGGGCGATGGAAGCGGGACGGGCGACTGACATCCAGAGGGTATTGGGGTTGGGAGGGGAAGGGGGGCGGGAAGGAGGGGTGCGGTCGGCGAGATGGTCCCGTCGCTTCGCCGGGCCACGAGACGAGCCGTGTCGGGCGGCCGGGGCCGAAGACCGTAAGTACGTGGATCTCAACCGCTGCACTTGATCTAGCCCTCCCATCAGCCCAAGGCGCCCTTCGCGAGCGCGAGCGTCGATGCACATCCAACGACCATAACAGCGTCACACAAAAGACATGCGATCCAGGCCAAGTCTGCCTGCCGCCGCTGGCTGGAACGCAACGACGGCGCTCTCAGACGAATTAAACGCCCTCGCTGAGAGCCCTCAATCGTTCGCGTAAGTGCGGTCTGGCCGATCGCAAAGCGTCGCCTGGATCCGGACGACCTGGCCAGCGGACCGGGGGAGGATGGCCGCAAGTCGAGCGCAACGTTAAGTATGTCGTGTGGGTGTTCTTGTTCGAGTCGGTGTCTTCGCTTGAGTATTTGCGGAGCTCTGCAGCCAAGAGGGGACCTTTTGCGTGTATCGGCCTCGGCTCTCGGACTTGCGACTTGCCCTGGCGCTGTATTCAAGGCGCAAGTCTGCGGACGTCGGCGGAGTGCATCTTACCCTCGAGGATGCCCTCGGCGAGCAGCTTGCCCGTTCCGGGTCCTGGAGGCAGCAGGGTCGGCGGGTCAAGGTGTCGAGTGTCAGTTTTGCGAGCACAGTCGAGTCTGACGCATGATGCCGGCTGGAGCGGTGAAAGCATGTCTGGACGCACCGAGCGTAATGCCCCAGCAGCTGAGACCGCCGCCGACCCAGACGCCCTCGGCGCCGGGCACTTTGCCAATGAGCGGTCGGCCTCTCGAGGCCGAGGGGAGGAAGCAAGCCTGCCGTCGCTCGATTGAACCGCCCTTGATCGGGCTGAAGAGCGGACTCAGGGCCGAGGCGTGGGCGACGAGCTCGGCCATCGGCTTGTCGTCCGGCTCAACCTCGGACGCAAGCTCGGGCAGTAGCGCGGAAGAGGTTGAGCCGCAGAGGTAGACGGTCCCGTCCGATCTCGGATAGACCTCCGGGTCGGCCGCCTCACCGGAAGGAAACGTAAGCGAGGTGAAGAGGGCATCTGCGGAAGGGGGGCGAGCGTGTTTCAACATCCGAAGCGTCAGACAGGAGTGGAAAGGGATGCAGTTCCGGTAGAAGGTGGCGGACGTACGAGCGGTGACAAGCGATTGGGCCTCCTCGGCGATCCGGAAGACGACCGAGTGAGCCTTCTGGCCGTCGACGTCAAGCTTGTCTCCAATCCTGGGCCCGAGCAGGTCGGTCGCTAGCCGGCCGAGCCAGGGTCCGTTAGCGAGCACGACGGCGGTGACGCCTTCGAGCTCGCCCGACTCGCCCTGCTCGATGCCGGTGCCCGAGTATCGGACGCCAGTGAGCTCGCCCTTGTTTGACCGGCGGATAAGCTCCGTGGGCGCCGCTTTGACGATGCGTGCCTCAGGTGTAAGCTCGAACAGGGCCGTCGTGAGCAGGCCAGGCGTCACCTGCGCGCAGGTCGATGTCGAGCCAAGCTTCGACAGGCTCATCCGCGACGTGACAGCGCGTGCGAGCCAAGGCTCGAGGGCCTTCTTGGCGGCCGACCCGCCTGCCGTCGCCGGCGGCGGCTGGTCGCCGCCACAGATGATGTCCCGGTCGTCATCCCGGCCAGCGTCGTCGGCGTCGTCGAAGCCGCTCGAGCTCAGGTCGGCTTGGACGCTGAGCGTATCGACCCGACGGTAGCCCCAGCGTTCGGCACCGGCATGCTCGGCGGCGAGCTCAGCATGCAGCCCGAATGAGAGCAGGCCGAGCGAGGCTGTCTCGCTGGCGTGCCAGTTGGCCGCCAGAAAGCCACCCGACTTGCCTGAGGCGCCGGCAGCCGGAGCCGACGACTCGAGGATCGTGATTCGGTGCGAAGCCGGGTCGAAGAGCGGGTGACGGGCGAGGTAGTAGCTGAAGCGGGCAGAGGAGGGACGGGACAGAGGTCAGCCGGCGGGCAGGATCTGTCGAGGTGGCGAGAAGAGGGTTTGGGGCACGCACGCGGTCGCTGCGCCGACGATGCCGGCGCCGACGATAACCGTGTGCTTGGGCGGGACGTGCAGGCCGCTACTCGCGCGCGTCAAGGTGGGCATAGCTGAGGGAGTCACGCTGATGTGTCGACTGGTGGGCGAGGGAGAGATGGCCTGGTCGTCGGGGGGGTGGCGAACCTGGGCGGAGAAGACCGGCCTGCGGCAGTGAAGACCCCTCCATTCTGCATCGCTTCGATGCGACCGTGCGGGCTCGATCTCGCCCCGACCCGCCCGCCCGTCGGTTGCCCCCTTGTGCCCAACCCCCTCCTACGCTCCTTCCCGTCCCATCAACCCTTCACGACCCCCATGTCGTTCCTCTTTTCAGCTTGGGGTGCTGCTCCGCGAGCCTCAGCCTCGACCTCCCGTCTGCTGCTCGCTCCGGTCGCAAGGCGCATGGTGAGCCCCGAGGTCCCTCATCGGCGTTCTGGCCGGGCCGAAGAGGACGACGCTGATCCCCGACCTTGCCGCCTCCCTTCCACAGAAATCGAAGACCAAGCGCACGCCGCCGTCCGGCTCGGATGGAGGACTCCCGGTCGTCAACCCGGAGCGGCTGACGAAGCGCAAGCAGATGAAGGTTCTCCTGAGCCAAGACCTCCCCCGCTTCGGCAAGGCAGGTGCGTCTCGCCCTTCCCCCGTCCGCCTCGACGCCGTATCCCCTGCCTTGCATACTGTGGTCGGAAGGCGACTCCTCGCAGGTTCAGAAGGTCCTGGCGGGGGATCGAGCTTCAGAACGACCGCTCGAAAGCCGCGTCGCTGACGGCCCATCGCCCTCCTCTCCCGCGCTCATTGCCTCTCGCCCTCCCGCAGGCGAAATCGTCTGCGCCAACCGGACCCACGCCGATACGCTGCGGCGGGAAGAGATCGGCTTCCCGATTGAGCAGTCGTACTACGGCCAGCCGGCGATCCCGTCGACGACCGCGCCCACCCCGCGGGTGGCGCTGCACGACCCGCTCGTCCAGGCCGCCATCGCCGCTGTCGTCCCCGGCTTCCGCTTCTTTGCCGAGCTGCCGCGCAACCAGAAGAGCAAGCGCGGCTACTACTCCCGCGGTATGCCGCGGGTGACGAACATGATCGGCCGGCTCAACCGCAAGAACGAGGATGAGCAGAAGCGCAGGGCCGAGCTCATCAGTCTCGGCTGGCGGCCAGACGAGAACACTTACGAGGATGGCGAGCCGACGGATGAAGTCTCCAAGTGGGTGCCCGGTCAGAAGGGCGAACGCCAGTAGTGGATCGATCACGATGAGCTCCTTCTTATCTGAAGTCGTTGCGCGTCTGTCGGGCACTGAATTTGATCGAGCCGGAGGGGAACCGAGCATCCTTGAGAACGCAGGCGCCCCGAGTGCAGAGGGCCAGGCGCATACGATCACGCGCTCTCCTCTACTTGTCGAGCCCGTCCAGGCCCGAGAGGAAGGCGCCGTAGCCGTCTCGGTCCGGCTTCTTCTCTTTCGGCGCCGCAGCGGCCGCCGTTCGAGGGACAAAGCCGGCCTTGCCGAGGACGCTCGCGAGGCCGCCGAGCAGCGGGTTGTTGGCGCTGCCGAAGGAGATGGGCCCGGTCGCCTTGGGGATGACCTTTGGGACGACAGTTGCAGGCGCGGCAACCGACGTCGGCGCCGCATACGGGCTGTCAACGTCGTCGAAGCCTTCCAGCGGGGCGTAGCCTCCCGAGGTCGCCGTCGAGGGGTCGTCATCGAAAACCTCAAGCGGTGCGCCCCAATCGCCGCCGACGTCCGGCGCCGCCTTGACGCGTTTGGCGTCCCGCGCAGCCTCCTCCTTGCGCCGGCGTTTGACGGCAGCAGGGACAAAAGCGGCCGATTCCTTTTTGAAGTCTCGCAGGACAGGTTCGGCCGCGCTCGTCGACGATGCCAGGGCATCGAGCGCTGACACAGCCGCCGGTGGTGGAGGAGGCGGACGCGGACCTGCGGACTTTGCCGTCGGATTGGCCGGCAGCGATGAGCCGGGCTTTGAAGGGAGCGAAGAGATCGAGGCTGGGGCCGAGGCGCTGGCCGGCGCTGCGGGGCGAGCAGGGACGGCTGATGCGGCGGACGGGCCTGGAGGCCGGCGACCGTTCTGTGCGCGCGCCCCGCGATGGTTCGGAGGGTGCGGCGGGAACGCGCCGCCATGGAAGGGAGGCTGGCCGCCGCCAGGCTGATAAGGAATGTGGACGTTAGGCGGCGGCGGCGGCGGCCGGCCGTAGAAGCCAGCCGGTTGCGGCGGCATCATCATCGCCTGGTTCATCATCATGTGCGGTTGGGGCGGGTAGAACCCCGGCGGCGGCACGTGCGGGTTGAAGCCAGGCGACGGCGGCATCATGTTGAACATCCCAGGCGGCGGTGGTGGTCCCGGAGGGAGAGGCGGCAGCGGGGCGGCTTTTGGCGGCGGCGGGCCAGAGGGAAAGATGATGGAGTCGTCCGAGTCCGAACTCTCGCCCTCGTCGCTGTCTGAGCCGGAGCTGGCGCCAGGAGGCGGACCGGCTGGCATGACAATGTCGTCGTCCGAATCGTCCTCGGAGGATGATTCTGCCGAGAGCAGCGCTGAGGTCGCGTCAATACGTTGAGCGATGCAGGCCCATCAGCGGAACGCCAGACGCACCAGACTCGCTCTCTGACTGGAGCTCCTTTGGCAGGGGCTCTGGCGTGGGCGCTGAAGGGAAGTCGAGGAGGGTAGGTCAGCGGATGCAAGGACTGGACGAGTGCAACTGCACGGCGTACGCACGTCGCTCGCGGTAGGGCATGCCGGGCGGCGGCACACCGTAGGGATTGAGCACGGGGTCATAGTAAAGCGAGCGCTCCGGTCGGCGCTAGCGAAGCGTGTCGTCAGCACTTCCAGCTGGGAGGAGAGCACGACCCCTTGGGAAGGCACTCACCAGTCGGCCGTCCCGGTCATAGAGCCCATTGCCGCCGCCGCCGCCGCGACCTCCGCCGCCTCCGCTGGACGGTCCCTCGCCTTTGTCCTCGCGCTCCTGCTTAGCCTTCTCCTCGGCGACCTCGCGGGCATAGACAAACTTGCGATGCTCCGGGTGCTTCTCGACGTATTCGCGCTTGAGCTTGGATGTGTACTCGAGCTCGGCCCGGAGCGAGGCGAGCTCCTGCTCATCCGCCTTGGTTGGCTTAGCAATCGCCGCAAGCTTGCCGATTCTGGCCTCGAGGCCTATCGCGAGTACAAAGACAGGGTGTAAGAGCACAGGCGGCTAGGTCAGTCGGGGGGGGGGGGGGGTTGTCGACACTCGTCTGTCAGCCCGGGCTGCAGGAGGCGACGCACCTCCGGTGTCCTTTTTGAGCGTCGCCACCTCTCGCGTCTTCTTCCGATCTTCCTTATTCTGTAGCGCGAGGGCGTTGACAGCATGTTAGTCTGAGCGTCCTCGCCGCGGGTCGTAACGATGATGTTGTCGCGAGGACGAACCCGCTTGAGCTCCTTGGCCCTCTGCGCCTTGCCTGGGGGGTGTTGAGACGGAGAGCGTCAGCCGACAGGTTGCAGACGCCGGGAGCAACTCCTGCAGGGCGAGACGACTCACGGTGGGCATCCGCCGGGTTCATCGACTTCTTGGCCATCCTGGAGAAGGATGCTGTCTGCGCCGTCCGTGCGATTCCTCGACTTTGGGGAGGGTGAACGTCAGGGGATCGCTCTCGCGCAGGTCGCGGTCGTCCGTCGCCGTCGCTGCCTGCTCTCGACCGTCACCTCTCACTCATCCGACCCCTTCCCAAACAACCCCCTGACCAGATAGCCCAGAGACCTGCCTCGAGATGAAGGTAAGCAGGTCTTCGAAGTCTTTGAGGGAGATCCGTTTGCGGCGAGGGGCACGGCAGCAGCGCGCGGCCACTGGCGGGCCGTCTCCCTCGCTACCGAGGCGCCAGGCGAGGGCAAGATGAAGACGTAAACCTGACTTCTCCTGCCGCTCGAACGCAGATCTGGTCGATGAAGAAGGACTCGGAGGCGGCGGCCAAGAAGAAGCCAAAGGTCAACGCCGCCCAGCTTCGTGTCCAGAAGGGTACGTCCACCGGCGCAGGCGCAGGAGCTCTCGGCCTCGAGCATCTTGCACAGGGGGAGGAGCCAGCTCGGCTTGGACCAGCACCTGATCCTGACCTCCGCGGCCCCTCTCGATCGCTCGATCTCCCGCTAGATATCACGGAGCTGGACCTGCCGACGAACATCAAGACCATCTTCCCGGACCCAGCCGACATCCTCAACTTCGAGCTGACAATTGATCCGGACGAGGGTGCGTGCGCCGATGGCAGCCTTCGTAGGGAGGTCTGCGGAGGGAGGGAAGGACAAAGGCGATTCTTTCAGGCCCATCACGAGGGCTGTTCTGGCCTGGCTTGAGGCGGGAACAAAGACATGCCCGCTAGGGGTCGTGTCGAGCTGGGCAGGGTGCAGAGGTCATGGCGCCGACGTGTGTCGCCCCCTTCCCTCTCTTCCGCACGTCCGCAGGCATGTACAAGAACGGGCACTTCAAGTTCACGTTCAACATCAACCAGAACTACCCGCACGAGCCGCCAAAGGTCAAGTGCACGCAAAAGGTGCGACCTCTCCAGGCGAGCGCTTCAGCCGTTGCGTCTCACGCTGACGCTCCTCGACAGATCTACCACCCCAACATCGACCTCGAGGGCGCGGTCTGCCTGAACCTGGTGCGTCGGACCCGCGCTGCCGCACTGAGTCTCTCGAGTCGTACATTGAACTTGCCGGCCTCCTCCACGTTCGGCCGATAATCCAGCTGGTGCGCGGTACACTCGCGGCGAATGCCCCCATTCCCACTCCGGCTCGACTCGACTGACGCGCCTCCACTTGGCCTCCTGATACCCACAGCGAGAGGACTGGAAGCCGGTCCTCAATCTGAACGCGATCATGATCGGCCTCCAGTACCTCTTCCTCGAGCCTAATGCCGACGACCCGCTCAACAAGGGTGCGTGTCCGATATGGCCTGCCTTCCGTCGTATTCGTCGCGAGCGTCCCCTGATCGGCTCCTACTACGCTGTCGCTCGTCAGACGCTGCCAAAGAGCTCCGGACGAATCGCGAGCTGTTTGCGCAGAACGTCCGGTCGTCGATGGCTGGCCGCAGCGTCAAGGGCGAGTCGTTCGAGAAGGTCCTCAAGTGACGGGTTTGCGCCGCCTCTGCTGCCCGCTTCGCTCCGCCGTTCATCCCGCTCTTCTCTAGACGACCCCATACCTCATGACCCTTTACGCCGACTCGTCCGAATTTGAGAGAGAGAGACCAAACGCTGCGGTCGAAAGTGGAGCGCTCGGAGGCTGCACGACGCACGACGGCTGGGCGTGCCGTCGCGGCCGACCTCATTTGGCGGCGCGTCGCGAGCCAGCGTCGTCCCGCCTGCTGACGATCGACCTGCCAGCCTGCCCATCGCCTTCACGGACAGCCTGTAGCTCCCCCTCGTCGATCCTTCGACTTCTATCGCACCGCTTCTACCCCGACCATGGGTATCAAGGGCCTAACCGCTCTCCTCTCGGAGCATGGTGCGTCGCCTCCCCCCCACCCCTGGTCGCGGCCGTCATCGACTGCCTCCTGCGGCTCCTGCCGACTTCGGAGAGGCTCCTCAATCTGCCTCGCCACGCCGGCAGGCTGCTGACGCTGGTCAGATCCTTGATGCGGCAGCTCCCAAGGCCATGACCGACAACGACATCAAGACTATGTTCGGCCGCAAGGTCGCCATCGACGCGTCCATGTCGTGCGTCTCCCCGCGCGCGGGTCGCCGAGCGCTACTCCCACGCCCGGGCACGATCGACTGACCCCCCCGGCCCCCTGTGCTGTCCATACCCCACAGGCTCTACCAGTCAGTCGCGAGCATGAGGATTCGACTTTTGAACTCTGCCTAACACCCGTTCACCTACGCCCCCCCAGGTTCCTGATCGCCGTCCGGCAGAAGGATGGCGAGATGCTCATGAACGAGCAAGGCGAGGTGACGTCGCACCTGATGGGCACGTTCTACCGGACGCTCCGCATGGTCGACCACGGCATCAAGCCGGCCTACGTCTTTGACGGCAAGCCGCCGGATCTCAAGAGCGGTGTCGTGCGTCCTCTGCTGCCCATCTGCCGGCGCACGAGGCGTGACGGCTCGCGCGCAGGCTCGCGCTGCAAGAGCTGAAGCTGACCCCGCTCTTGCGGCGGCCACAGCTCAAGAAACGGTTCGAGGGTCGCGAGAAGGCCAAGGAGGGCGAGGCGGAGGCCAAAGAGACTGGTCAGTCGTAGCTCGTCTGGGTGATCTGGCTTGCCATTGACTCGCAATGCTGAACCGCTCCACCGCCCGCGGCCATGCAGGTACGGCGGAAGACGTCGACCGCATGAGCCGGCGGCAGGTCCGCGTCACCAAAGAGCAGAACGCCGAGTGCCAGCGGCTGCTCCGACTGATGGGCATTCCGGTCATCATGGTGCGCGGCAGTCAGCTTGTGCACTGACTGCTCGTCGACTAATCCACCCCGCTGCCCCTTCGATGGCAGGCGCCGGGAGAGGCCGAGGCACAGGCGGCGGAGCTCGCTCGGGGCGGCAAGGTGCGTTCTGCCCCGCATCCTCGCCGCCATCCGTCGTTGATCACACCCGCGCTTCTCGTCCCACCTCCCCCGCTTTCAGGTCTTTGCCGTTGGGTCCGAGGATATGGACACGATGACGTTCAACACGCCGGTCCTTCTCCGGCACCTGACATTCTCGGAGCAGAAGAAGATGCCCATTGCCGAGATCCACCTCGATAAGATCCTCGAGGGCCTCAACATGACCATGAGCCAGGTCCGTGCGACGAGTCGGTCTGCTGCATCGCCCGGTCCCCTCGCGCACTCTGACCATCGTCGGTTCACGACGCACACCAGTTTATCGATCTCTGCATCCTCCTCGGTTGCGACTACGTCGAGCCGATCAAAGGCGTCGGGCCCAAGATTGCGCTCAAGCTCATGCGCGACCACGGCTCGCTCAAGGCTGTTGTCAAGCACCTGCGCGAGCGCCAGGCTGACAAGGTCGAAGAGGAAGCCGTCAAGGCTGAGGCGTCGTCCGAGCCGGAAGAGATCGTGCCTGAGAGCGAAGGCGAGGACCCAGCTGAAGTCGCTGGCAGCGAGCGCGGCTCCTCGCCTCCCGTCAAGGCGGCGTCCAAGGGCAAGTCGCGCCGAATCGTTGACTCGGACGAGGACTCGGATGCAAGTGACCGCGAGTTTGCCGCCCCGGCTGACGAGTTAAACTCTGACGCCGGCGAGGACGAGAAGCCGGCGGCCTCGTCGTCAAAGACAAAGGCCGCGCCCCGCAAGAAGACGTCGGCCGCAGCGAAGAAAGCGGCGCCCAAGAAACGGTCAAACAACCTCGTCATCCCGGACGACTGGCCGTGGGAGGAGGCCCGCCAGCTGTTCCTCAAACCCGACGTGACGCCGGCCAAGGACGTCGAGGTGAGTGCGATCGACGACCTTGCGGCCTTGTGCTCGCGCCAACTGACACTGCCTTCCCCTTTGTCAGGTCGAGTGGACGCTGCCCGACGTCGACGGCCTCGTCCAGTTCCTCGTGCGCGAGAAGGGCTTCAAGTGCGCCGCCTCCACTGCAGCTCTTTACGTCGGCTGCGCTCCGAGCTAACCACGGCTGTCTGATCGACCTTTCCTCTTAGCGAGGAGCGTGTGCGCAATGGCGCGGCTCGGCTGCAAAAGATGTTGAATGCCAAGCAGCAGGGCCGGCTCGACGGCTTCTTTACGGTATTGCCGAAGAAGGAGGGCGCGAAGCCGGCGGCCGCCTCCGCGTCCAAGAAGGCACCGCCCAAGCGCAAGGTTGGTCGCATCCGGCGCTCTTCCTGGAGGTCATGAAGCTGATTTCGCCGCCCTCTCGCACTCCGCAGGGCGACCCTAAGGGCAAGGACGCGCCAGCGAAGAAGAGCAAGAAGTGACGACGTCCCGACCCGCGATCCGATCCATGCTACCCGTCCCTCCTAGCCACTCTGCCCATGCTCCCTCGGGCTTCAGCCAGCTAGTCGAATTTCACTTGATAAGCATGCTGATCTCATTCGCGATTGCGTCGCGCGCGTTAAGAAGGAGGCGGGAGCCCGAAAGGAAAACAGGTCGCGGAGCATGTGCGGGGGGGCGGGCGGTGTCAAAAGAGGAAGCGGTTACGCTCGTCAAAGACTGAACCGTGGACGTAGTCATCCTGAGGGCAGTGTGTGACCTGAGTTGAACGGAATGCGCCGGATGGTAGTCAGCCTCCGCAGCTCCAGAGCGGAACGGGAGAGACAGGACCGACACTGGTGAGGATTGCCCGAGGAAGGCCGGTTGCATCTCGCGCCTCGAGTCGCCAGCAGACGATCGAGGACATGTACCGGTCGGCAATCTGCTCGCCGCCTGGCGGGTGCGGAAAGAGCGCAAGGCAGCCCCAGACGCGGAGAGTTATCGTCTGTGGTCATGGATAGGAAGGTACTCATGTCAGACACCGACCGGTACGCTCGAAGAGGAGACACGAACTCACGAGCAGGTAGGGCAGCAGCCGCAACTGGTCTGCCCGAAGCGGTAGGGCCGGAACGTCGAGCGCGAGCTCGAGTGAGTCTGTCAGCTCCAGCGAGACGAGTCGAGGGGCCATTCGGACGAGGACCTGTATGAGCGCCTCGTGCAAGCGCACCTCGCCTGTCAGGCGGAGCGAGACGAGGGCCGGCGTGTGTTGCAGGATGGCCTCGAGCTGCGAGATGTGCGCCTGCTGGTCCGCCGAACTCTTCGGGACGCGCAGCTGGAGATCGAGGACCCGGAGGCTCATCCGCTTCGGTCCGGGGCCGAAGAGCGAAGCGAGCGTGTAGAGCTGGCCAACGGCATGCGTCGCGTTTGGGAGGGCACCTTCGTTTGCGGCGCTGAGCGCAAAGGCGTCCAAGTCCCAGAGGAAGTTGGGGACCATGCCCATGTTGCCTCCGTCGAGAAAGGTGTCGGCCTCGGTCGAGACGATCAGTAGGCGCGTAAGGCGAAGGCTGATGCGCAGGATGCTTGGATGAGCAGCGAGGAACGTCTCGACAACGGTCGTCGAGTAGACGAGGCCTCTGAGGACGAGGCTATCGAGCATGAGACCGGGCCAGGCCACGAGCTCGTCGAGCAGAGGGTCGATGCGGCCGTGGTAGCGGCCCATCGAGTCGGCCCGAACGTCGAGATGTTGCAGGTTGGGCAGGAGGCGAACGACTCGGCCAAGTGCCCGGGCTTCCTCGCCGGTCGTCAACTCACCCGCTGGAGGGAGGGACAAACGTTGCCCGGAGGTCAGCCGTCCACTCATGTCCAGGCAAGAGGCCGAGTGGGAGGGCCCTTACCGGCAAGCCTGGACGCACCTCCAATCAGACCGATGAAGCAGCGGACGTAGGCGGCGACGTCTGGGTACGGTTCGAGGAACTCGCGAAGGCGGTCGCACCGGACGGCGGCGAGCGGGCACTCTGTGCGGACGGCCATCGTCTGCCATAACAGCGGCCGGACGGATCGGAGCACCGACCGCGAGCACCGGGCGAGCGCGAGGGCAGCGGACCGGCCGGCAAAGGCGACGATTTCTGGCGCTTGCAAGGGCGTTAGCGGCCTGTGCCGGCCTGCCATGTTGGGAGTGCACAGGCCCAGCGTGAGCGATGGGCGACGTACCGCAGACGAGCTCGTACGGGAGAGAGTCAAGCGAGAGCGGCCGGGTCGCCGATGGAGAGTCGACTGGCTCGTCCATCGGGCCAATGTGCCTTCTCGAGGGGCAGCAAGGGCAAATCACGGGAGGTCGGGGCCAAGGGCTGCCGAGCTCTCCACGTATGGCTGGGCGGAAGGGGGGATGGTTATGATGGTCGCTCGGAGGCAACAGCTGCATCGAGCTCACTCCATCCCCGTCCACCCCGGTCGAGCGGTCAGCGTGTTGGTCAGCGGGCGGCCGGGCGGACCATCCTGCCTCGTCGCTCGGCCTGGCATCACATGCGTCCGTCGGCCCAAACCTCTCTGGCCGGAAGACGGAGCCTGCTCGTTGCGCCGGTCCCGCTTCGTCCTGCGGTCGCGCCCGCCCCTCCGAGTCGACCTGGGTCTTGTTACGAGGCTGGCGACAGGTCTGGCGGGCAAGCCCCGTGTCCGTCTTCCGACGGGTTCTCGCGACGACGCTGGTCGACCATAGTTGATGCACTTTGGCCGGTGCCGATGTTGATCGACAGGCTCGGCTCGGTCGGAGGCACCTTCGAGCGAGGCGACACGACGACCGACCGATGGGCCGGTCGCGCCTCCGCCGCCGCCGCCGCCTCTGCCAACCACCTTTCCCCTACCCTCACGAAGCCCATGGCCCAGACGCCCTGAGACCATGGACAACCGCTTCGACAGGGCTTCGCCCAACCTAGCTCAGCCGTCCAATCCGACCGCCTCGCCTGCTCCGCCGCCGCCGTCGTCGACCGCCGCCGGACCGTCTTCGGCCGGCACGCCTGCCGCCGCCGCCGCCACGACGTCAGCCTCGCCCCAGACCTCGACCGTCGCCAACGCAGCTTCTAAAGAGCCGACGCCTGGTCCGGCAGCGGCTGTGGCAGGTGCGACGCCCTCGCCTGCGACCGGGACGCCTGCTCCAGGTGCGACGGCGGCCGCTGCTCCTGCTTCGGCTGCCGCTGCGCCCTCGGCCGCCTCGGCGGCGGCTCAGCAGAACTACCGGCCCCTCAACGTCCGGTTCGTCCCCTCCCTCCTGGCTCCTTGCATCCGAGGCGAACTTGGCGGATGCTGATTATTGGCCGCTCCTCTCGCTTTCCAGGGACGCCCTGTCGTACCTTGATCAGGTCAAGGTACGTCGTCCCCGCTTTTTGCACCGGCCGGCCCCCAAGACTGGCGAAGGGTGCCTCGTGGTCGACCTCGCACCCGCGCGCGCGTGTGCGTCTGCGCGGGCCTCGCACCTCGCCAGGCAGCTCGCCTGCCCTCAGAGACTCGAGGGCGAGCTTCAGACATGTCGTGCTAGGACGAGACTCGAGGTCGTCTGCAGCAGGCTGGAGGGGGGGCGCCGATCCTTCGACCGGCGGTTGGCGACGCGCAGAGCTGACCTCGCTCGGCATCTCGCCCTTCCTTTGGCTTGCTGCAGGTCCAGTTTCACGATCAGCCCGATGTCTACAACCGCTTCCTGGACGTTATGAAGGAGTTCAAGGGCCAGGTGTACGTCTTCGTCTCTTGTTGGGCCGCTGAGATTGTGATCTTCAGCTGATCCGCTTGGGCCTCGTCCGAACAGCATCGATACGCCCGGCGTCATCGATCGCGTCTCTTCCCTCTTCCGCGGTCACCCGACACTCATCCAGGGCTTCAACACCTTCCTCCCGCCGGGCTACCGCATCGAGTGCCTCGGCGGTGAGGGCGATGAGCGCGGCCTCATCACCGTCATCACCCCGTCTGGCACCGTCTCGCAGATCGCCGGCCAGTTCTCGGCCGGCCTCGCCGCCCTGCCCGCGAGCAATGCTGCCGCTGCCGCGGCCGCGGCTGCGCAGAGCCAGGGAGCGGCAGGCCATGCAGAGCAGCCTGGTGCGACTCCGGCTGGCGGAGCAGCGTCGGGTGGCCAGGCTTCTTCGGCGCAGCCGTTGGCTCAGCACGCCGCCGGCAGCCACTCGCACGCACCCTCGCCGGCTCCGACCACGGGTGGTCACCCTTCTCAGCCTCCCGCGGCCGCCGGAGGTGCGCACGCGCACCCTCAAGCCCAGCAGGCCGCGGCCCGGCCGTCACTCTTCGGGCCTGACGTCCGTGGTTCGCCCCAGGTCGAGTTCAACCACGCCATCAACTACGTGAACAAGATCAAGAACCGCTTCTCGAACGACCCCGAGACGTACAAGCAGTTCCTCGAGATCCTCCAGACCTACCAGAAAGAGCAGCGCCCGATTCAGGATGTGCGTCGGGCCCTGTCCGATGCTGCGCTTGGCGACAGTCGGCTGACGCCACCTCGCCCCTTCTACGACTCTTGCAGGTCTACGCCCAGGTAACGATCCTCTTCAAAAATGCGCCCGACCTGCTGGATGAGTTCAAGCAGTTCCTGCCCGACACCTCGAACGGCGCTCCGGCGCCGCAGGGCAACCTCTTTGGTGGCCTCATCGGCCAGATGACGGGCATCCCCCAGCAGGGCGCCGGCACCGCCGGTCCGCCTGACGCGGGCCAGACCGCCGCTTCGGCTGCCGCCTCTGGCTCGCGCGACAAGCAGAAGCAGGTCCGGAGCGAGAAGAAGGACCGCGAGAACAAGAAGGACGCCGCGGCTGCCGCTGCTGCTGCGAGCTCGGCCGGCTCCGATAAGCAGAAGAAGCGGCCGCTGGGTGCCGAGAAGGAGGCCGTCAAGCAGGGCTCGTCAAAGGTGCGTTACTAGCGTCTCTTTGCAGGCTGGCCCCTTGCTGACCGAGGCCGGTGCTTGCGTGCGACTCGAGCAGCCCAAGAAGATCAAGCACACGCACAAGGACGCGACGCCGCCGCCAGAAGATTTTGCCGTCCAAGAGCCGGCTTACACGGCGCCGGCCAACCCGAACGGCAACCTCGCCTGCCCGGACGAGATCGCCTTCTTCGAGCGCGTCAAGAAATACATCGAGAACAAGGACACGTACCACGAGTTCCTCAAGTTGCTCAACCTTTTCGTTCAAGACATCATCGACTCCAAGGTGCTGGTCGAGCGCGCCTACCTCTTTATCGGCCAGTCGGGCGACATCTGGAATCAGTTTCGCGGCCTCATCGGCGACGACCAGGCCGGCCGGGGCGGCATTCAAGGCGTCGGGGGCCAGTACGGTCTCAACGGCAGCGGCGGCATCCTCGGCGCTGGCGCCGGGCTCGACGGCGTGCTCGAAAACACGCTCAGCGTCGACCGGCCTCGGGTTGACCTCAACAGCTGCAAAGCCTACGGCGCGAGTTACCGCAAGCTGCCGAAGGAGGTGCGTCGCCGCGCCGTGCCGTCTTCCTCGCAGGACCGTGACTAACTTTTCTCTTCTCTCACGCATTGCCGCTTCGTGCTCGCAGGAGGTCAACCTGTCGTGCTCTGGCCGCGACCCGATGTGCTGGGACGTCCTGAATGACGAGTGGGTCTCGCACCCGACGAGTGCGTCCGAGGACGCCGTCCCCTTCATCGCTCACCGCAAGAACATCTACGAGGACGCCCTGCACCGGGCCGAGGAGGAGCGGCACGAGTACGACTACCACATCGAGGCCAACCTGCGGACAATCGCCCTACTCGAGCCGATCGCGGCCCGGATCAACGTCATGACGCCGGACGAGAAGTCGACGTTCCGGCTCAAGCCCGGGCTCGGCGGCCAGAGCAAGTCGATCTATCAGCGCATCATCAAGAAGATCTACGGCCGCGACCCAGGTCTCGAGGTGATCGCTGCCCTGCACGACAACCCGACCGTCGCCGTGCCGGTCGTCCTCGCCCGGCTCAAGCAGAAGGACGAGGAGTGGAAGCGGGCCCAGCGCGAGTGGAACAAGGTCTGGCGCGAGGTCGACGCCAAGAGCTTTTATAAGTCGCTCGATCACCAGGGCGTCACCTTCAAGGCCAACGACAAGAAGGCGATCACGAGCAAGTCGCTCGTCGCCGAGATCGAGGCGCTGCGGCGCGAGCAGGCGCAGCGGCGCGACGCCGTCAACGAGCCCTCGCTCAGCGCCAAGCCAAAGTACCAGTACGCCTTCAAGATTGACGACATGGACTGCCTGCAGGATTCGCTCAAGCTCGTCTTCTCGTACCTCGACCGCGCCCCGGGCGGCATCTCGATGACGGACCGCGAGCGCGTCGAGTCGTTCCTGCGGATGCTCCTCCCGACCTTCCTCATGTACCCGCACGCCGACTTTGACGCCGCCTTCGCCCTCCCGACCGACGGCGCCAACGAGGACGGCGACAACGAGAGCGAGACGGACGGCCTCAGCGACGGCACGAGCGGCTTTGGCGACGACGACGAGTCGACTGCATCGCGCAAGGGCAAGAAGTCGGCCTCTGATCTTCGGCGCAAGGTGCTCAAGGCCGCCGGCGGTCCGCCCAAGAAGAATGGCTCGGCTGCGCCCGAGGCGGCCGCCTTTCCGGCCAACGCGAACGGCGAGGAAGGTGCTGCGACTCCAGCCTCGAACGACGGCGAGGCGACCGCGATGGAGACCGACGGTGCCCCGGCCGCGCCGGCCGCTGCCGATGCGCTCGCGCCCGATGCGCCCGCGGCGGGCGACAAGGAGGACGTCGAGATGGCCGCCGGCGAGTCGAAGCAGGCCGTCGCTTCATCCTCGGCGCCTGTCGCCGAGAAGACTTGGATCGCGACCGCGGCCGACGAGCCGGCCAAGGCAGACGACCGCCTCTCGCGCGCGTCGTCGCCCGCGTTGAGTTCGTTCGGCGGCGACGGAGCCCGGCGGCCGACCAAGAAGGGCAACTTTTTCACCAACACGCCCATTTACTGCCTTTTCCGGCTCGTCCAGATGCTCTACAATCGCATCTCGACCCTTAAGGAGATTGGTCGCCAGCAGGCCGAGGCAACGCCGCCGGTGACGCTCGTTAACCCGCTCGCCGAGCAACTGGGCCTCAACGACGTCGGCGGACCCTCGCCGCTGCTGATGGCCGGCGGCAACCCGTCGTCCCACTTCTACGAGCACACGATGCACCTGTGCGAGAGCCTCTTTGACAACGAGATCGACCAGTACAACTTTGAGGAGAACATGCGCCACATGTACGGCACCAAGGCCTACGTCAGCTTCACGCTCGACAAGCTCGTCGCCGCTATCGTCAAGCAGGTGCGTCTGATCCCTCGTCGCTTACTCGCTTACCGAGCCCAAGTGCTGATGACTGGCCCTTTTCGGCCGTCCTCGCGCCCCTCAGGTCCAGACGATCCTCGGCGACTCCAAGTCGCAGGAGCTGCTCGCCCTGCTCGCCGCCGACCGCGCGACCGAGGTCTCGACCGCTCGGCAGCAGATCTCGTACCGCATGAACGCCGAGAGCGTCGTCGGCTCCGACGAGAGTCTCTTCCGGCTCGAATGGGTACGTCTCTGACGAGCTCCTTTGCTGATCCCGGTCCGTCAATTGACGGCTCTCCATTCTCCCCTCGGTCCAGGTTGACGAGACAAAGACCATGCTGGTCCAGCTGCTTGGCAAGGACGACCTGACCATCGACGATGCCATCACCGCCGAGCAGAAGTGGAAGGCCTACGTTGCGAGTTACATCACTGTGCGCCGCATTCCACCGTCTCTAGATGGCCGCGCCGTCGTTCATCGAGCATGTCGAGCTGACTCCATCGATTCCCGCGCTTGTAGGGCCACCCGACCGAGGGCCTCCCTGCCAAGGTCGAGGCGCCGCTGCTGCGCCGGACTGTCCAGCCCTGGACGGTGCGGCCGCCGCCGTCGGCATTCATCGCCGAGTCGGGCCTCGAGATGAAGGTCTGCATCGGCTCGTTCAAGCTTTTCTTTGTGCCCGAGACGGCCGACTACTACCTGAACCGCAAGACGGTCGCCGACGAGGAGAAGGCGAAGGCGCGGGGCGTCGAGCACCGCAAGGCCAACAAGGAGAAGATGGATAAGTGGGTCGAGTCGAAGCTCGCGTCGATGGACGCACCTGCGGCAGCGGCGGCCGGTGCGGCCCTCACATTGGCCTGAGCGGCACTTTGACTTGCGAGCCCCCTTCTCCTGTTCCCGCGGTGTCTAGCTTCCGCCTCGGCTCTGTCGCCTCCCTTCTCTGCTCATACCCAATTCCCTGACCACGGCGTCCTTTCCCCTTCACGTCTGTCTGTACGATTGATGCCTCGCGTTGCGCCTCTAATCGACCAGCGAGCTCAAGGCCAATCAGTCATCGTCGATGATGATTGGCTCGTTCGAGGCCAAGGGGCTGCCCGTCGCCTGAGCGCCGTTGCCGCCACCGCCAGCCACCCGAGCCAGGGCTGGCGACGCGCCTCGACTAGTCGGGCGCGATTTGCGAGCGCCGCCCGCCGGTTTGGGCATGCCGGCTCCGAGCGCCTGCAGCGTCTTGAGCGGGAACTTGGTTTTGCACGTTGAGCAGACTGGCGTCGGCTTACAGAAGACTGCGAGGAGGACAGAGGACAAGCGCGCGAGAGCGTCAGTCTGGATTAGTCGGCAGCGCGCGCTTGCTACGAACGCACTCGACAGGCAGACTGAACAGACGTAGCCGACGTCGATGATACGCTTGTGGCAGAAGCAGGCGGCACGGAAGTCGACCCGCTCCTGCGACGGCATCAGGATGAGCTGGCGCATCTGTCGCGGTGGCAAGAACGTCATCTGAGGGTCCGGGTTGCGCAGGTGGAGTCAGCGAATGGCCAGAGGAGAGACCGACTGGTTTCATACCCACCATGAGGTACTGCAGCAGCGACGAGCGGTGCTGCGTGCGCAAGAAGATGCCGCCCGTGAGGTGCGCAGCCTGCTGGAGGAAGATCGCGTCGCCACCCGAGACCTTGCAGACGTCGATCATGATTCTCTGCGATGCGAGCGCGGGCGGGAGATGGCAGCGGGTAGGAAGATCAGCAACCGAGCAACCGATCCTGCCGCCACTAGGCGACGCAGCTCTTCTGACGCACCGCCTTCTGCGCTGAGAAGATACAATTCATCAAGCTGACGTAGCCCTCGCTCTGCTCCTCGCCGGCCGAGATGACGAGGATTCGAGCGTTCGTGCCCGACTTGCCGGACTGTGATGAGCCCTGGGCCGAAGCACCCGAGGCCGAGACGGCATGCGCGACAGTCGATATCGACGACGACGACTGGCTCAGGCGGTTGATGTCTGGAGGTAGGATGACAAGAGAACGAAGGGTGTCAGCGCATGATCCGGTCCAAGAGCCAGAGAAGAGGTCGCACAGCAGAGCGCTTTGGCTAGGGCGGTGACGAGGGACGTGGACTCTGCAAGGACGGCCCAGGTGATCAGCTGTAAACCTCGGCGACGACCAACCTCGGGCAGCCGTGCCAACCCACCTGCCAGGCCCGAGTTCGTGTCTCCCTCCTCATCCTCCGTCATGAAGGCTTCCAGGCGCCGTCCAACCGCGTCGCCGACGACACGAAAGGGCTCGTAGGTATTCGGATCGGGCTTACGTTCCCGCTCTGGGGCCTCGGACGACGAGTATAGAAGCACGCTAGAGTCAAACCAGCTCAATCAGCACCGGGCGGCGAGTCGCGCAGGCCCAGGTCAACCCGGACGTACCTCTTACGTCCTTTAACACCCCAGACAGCCAGCCGGTTGCCGGCGGTTGCGGCCAGATGGGCGTTCATGAAGATGAGCACCTGGGCAAGCATAGCCTTGAGCGTTAGACTCTCGGGCTGGCCGTCCGGCGACGCCACCGAGCTCGCCGCCGACGCATCGTGCCAGGCGAGTGGGGACAGGTCGAGCACGAGCGTTAGAAGAGCAGGAGAGCTGCTAGCGCAGATAAGTAGCAGGTCAGCTTTTGAATGCGGACGTGTAAGAAGGGCGGGCGACTGACTCGAGGGGGTGGGCTGCGGACGACATCTCGGCTCGGTCGGGAGGCGCGGTGGGAGCTGCCGAGACGCCCCTTGTAAGACCGTACCTGGCAGATCGAGGGCGTGTGCGCCGACGACGAGTTGCACGACAAAAGGATGTGCGCTGCGAGATGCCACTGGAGGTCTGATGGGCAAAGGGCGGGTCGGCAGGTCGTTGGTGAGGTCGGTGTTGGGAGGGCGACGAGCGTCACGAGCTGAGCTCGACCGGACCCCTCTTCTGTCCTCGCAACGAGCGGCCCCTTCGACGTCCTCTGACCGGCACCTCTCTTCTGACACAAGCACTCGATCAAGCCGCATGCTCATCTCTCTCGTCGGTTTGCCCTTCTCTGGTAAGAAGGAGATCGCGCGCTGGCTCGTCGCCGAGCGGGGCTTCCGACGCGTCTCCCTGAGCTCCGTGCGTAGCTCCCTCAGCCCGCATGGGCGACCGGCTCAAGCTCCGTCGGGCGTCTCGATAGCCAGAGACCGACTGTAGACTGACTCGTCGTATTCGTCGGCGCCCTACCCTACTGCCTGCACAGGATGACGAGCCCGAGTCGTCGGTCGCCGGCGCGTCCCTCACCTTCTCGGACGCGGCCGAGCTTCTCCTCTACGCGACGCAGCATTGGCGGACGCATCTCGTCCTGACGGACCCGTTGCCGCTGTCGGAGCTCGACGAGCTCAGCAAGCGGCCAAGTTTCCTGCTCGTCCGTGTCGATGCCGGGCTCATGGTCCGCTTCCAGCGGTGCGTCGTAGCCGGCGACTTCGACTCTGGTCATCTACCTGCCGCTGAACCGACCGGACGCGTTGTCCCGCCGCCCTCCACTTTTATTTGCACCCCTCCGCCCGGCCCTCGCGCTGCAGACGAGCTGCCCTCTCCGGCCGTTCATCGGGCGCGAACGATCTCGCCCAGTTTGCGCTCCAGTCGGATGAGTCGCTGTACGGCACCGGTCCGTCGTCCTCGGTCAGCCACGTCGCTCCTGTTGCGAACGCGCACGCGACGCACGCCAACCCGTCGCCGCTCAACGACTTGACAGCCTTCGTCGGACTCGCGGTCGTCAACAACTACGCCAGCCTCGATGCGCTCTATGTGCATCTCGAAAAGGTCAAGCTCGACGACGCCGAGCGCTTGCGTCCGGGATGGGACCGCTACTTTATGGTCCGTCCTCATCGATGGCACGCCTGCCGGGCGAGAGACGCTGACGTCGGGTCCGAGGCCTTGCGCTTGCTAGACCCTCGCCAGCCTTGCCAGTTTGCGGAGCAACTGCATGAAGCGTCGGGTCGGGGCCCTGCTCGTCCGAAGCAACCGCATCGTCTCGACCGGCTACAATGGCACGCCCCGAGGGATGCGCAATTGCAACGAGGGCGGCTGCGCGCGATGCAACTCTGGCACGGCTGGAGGCGGCGGTCGTGCGTCCTTTGATGATCCCGCGTGCCCCCCGCCGTCCCCCGCCTTGACGAATCCGATTGCTACCTTCCCTACCAGTCAACATGTGCCTCTGCCTGCACGCCGAGGAGAATGCGCTGCTCGAGGCCGGCCGCGAGCGGATCGGGATCGACTCGATCTTGTACTGCAACACGTGCGGCCGTCCAGTGCGCTCAACGTCACGCCGCGCTCCCCAACCGCTGACTCCGAGCGCCCTTCAAACCTCGATGAAACAGATGCCCTTGCCTCAACTGCGCCATCAAGATCGTTCGTCGTCCACCGCCTTCGACGGCTCAACCTACAGCTGATGTTGCCGCGCCCTCTCTTGCCAGGTCCAGAGCGGCGTCAAGGAGGTCGTCTACAATCTCGCATACGCCATGGACGAGGAGAGTGCGCGCATCCTCAAGGAGGGCGGCGTTCACCTGCGCCGGCTGCGCCCAGGAGGGCCCGCCGAGGAGGCGCCATGATCAAAAGATGCTCCATCATCCTCGTCCTCTCACTGGCCCGGCTTTCCGCCCCGGCCCTCCTTTCCCTTCTTGGCCTTGCGCGCAGCCCAGCCGCTGCCGAAGGTCGGCCGAGGAACGGGCTTGCGCGCCCACTTTGGGTCAAATTCGGTCGCCCAACGATCCAGCAGGAAGAGTGCCTTTGACTGGACGAGGTGATGGATGGCGTGAACGATGGCCGACGTCCGATGCCTACGAGGGAAGCGCACAAAGCGGGCGACGTCAGTCTTGCCTGAAAGCTCCGGCTCAGTTCGAGCGCCTTGTATACGTACGAGCCGCCAAAGTCGAGGTCCCAGACGCCAAGCCGCAGGCCGCGCCGACGATTCAGATTCGGGATGGTGCGAACGGCCCAGGTGACGAGCTCTTGGATCGTTTTGAGCGGCTCGTCGTCGGTCTGCTGGAGTAGCTCGCCCGCCTTGATGTGCGGCTGGCCGATGAACAGACGCCGCAGCCTCGGCAGTCGGCCGTTTGCAAAGAGCGTCGAAATCCCCCACGTACTGATCGACAGCTCCTCCAGCCGTTGGAGACCGTCAAAGAGCCGCGGATCCAGGTCGACCGACTCTATCGTGTGCATATGCAAGACGCGCAGCCTAGAGGCGGCGGAGGCGAGGATGATCTGCAGGTGTTCCGACGCGTTTAGGTCGTCCGTGGTGGTGTTGATGCGCAGGTCGACGAGGCGTGGGAGCTCGAGTAGAAAAACAGACAGGGTTGCGTCGAGACAATAGGGGACAGAGAGGCAGATGCGCTCGAGCGAGCTGAAGTCACACACGAGAAGGAGGTTGATGACCGCGCCCCACGCATGATGGTCCGTCTCTAGGGTGAGATTGGACAGCGAGATTACTCGACTCGGGCTGCCGTAGTCTTCGCCGGCGTCCAGAGAGGGTAGATTGGGCAAGGAAAGCCCGGAGTAACGGCGCAGAGGGAGCTCTTCGTTCTCCTCAGAGCCGTGGAAGATGCCCAGAGAGATTGGGCCCGACGGAGTCGAAAGGAGTTGTGACGACGGTCGCTGGATGCGCAGGCCGAGGTTAAAGATTTTTAGCGGCCGATTGTAGTCCACGCCTGGCCGGCTTTCGAATGCGAGGAGAGGTTGCTGGTAGAGCAAGGGCTGAGCCACGTACTGTCGAGGACCACGCTCGTCAGTCTTTGAACAGAGCGATTGCAGCCCGGCGCCACCGAGGGAACGCACGCGCCAGCCAGTGGAAACCTCGCAGGCACGCTTCAAGAACGTCTGTCGCTCGCGCCGCGGAGCAAGATCAGCTCCTTCGTAGACGGCCGACGTCGAGGTGGCCGCTTCGAGGATGATGAGACGCTGGAGCTCGAAGGGGAGCGTTGGCAGCGCCGGTTCGCTGCTGAGGGGACGCAAGGTCAGCGGCGCGCTGAGAAACTCTGCAGGATCACTGCAATCACGCACTGCTTCCGCTCGATCCTCTTGACGAAAGCAGCCGTAGGGCGCAGCTCTCTGAGCACCCTCGGCGGCTCCGGCGTTGGGACGACCTCGGTGGCAGGCGGGCTGACCTTGGGCGAGACCGGGTCGCTGACCGGCGCCGCGCACCAGACGCAAGCACCATTCGGCACAGGCTCTGGAAATCAAGCGAGAGTATCAGAGAGAAAGCTTGGAGTGGCTTGTCTGACGAATTGCAGCGGGACTGACCTTTCCGGTGCCGACCCAGGTACTTGACCAGCTGCAAAGCGACAGTCGATCAGCACGTTGTTGCTGGGGAAAGAGTCTCCTTGAACGCACCCCTTCGCAGCTTTTCTTGTGCACCGCTCGGTCGCATTGGCCGCAGATACGGAGAGTGACCTTCCGGGCAAAACAGCGACCGTCAGTCTCATCTTGCAAGAATTAGGCTCCTAAAGCACGAACCTCGGTCCCCCGCTCCCTGCAAACAAGGCAGACCCGGCATGCCGAGCATTGCCAGTCGTAGTCGAGAATCGACCAGTCCTCGTTCGCGCACGAGACGCAGAGATGCAAGCCTATAGGAGCACGACGTTAGATCTCTTCTGGCTCAGGCTGATGATATCTGCAGGGCCTGACCTTGGCGGTCGCAGGACGAGCAGCTGACGCCAGGACCGTCGTGGTCGACCGATCCGCAGCGCGCGCATGTGTTGAGCTCCTGGTCGAGTAGGTGGCAGGCCTGACAGCCAGTCTGCAGGCCGTGGGAGACGCCATCCTGATGGGAGTCGCAGCCAAAGGGGTCAGACGGCCATCCTTCTTCGGCCCTGACAAGACGGCCGAGGGCTCGGCCGGCCGACCGAGGGCCGGCTACCTTCGCTCTCGATGTCACGATGACCTCGCACGATAGTTTGAGGGATGTACCAGCTCGCAGGTGTGTATGTCGTCGTCAGACATCGTCTCCCCAGGGGTGGCGGCGAAGAAAGCCTCGACCCAGGACGGCCGCTCCCCGGACGACGGGGCCGCCGACGGGCCTGCTGCGGACGAGGTCATGGTTGATGGTCGGCGAGGGCAGCAGCGACCTGGGAGCGAGGCAGAGGAGGTCGCTGTCGGTGAAAGATGCGTGGTCGTTCGAGTCGACGGCGAGTCCGGGAGGGGAAGGATGGGTGGTAGTGGACGGGAGAAGGGCACGCCGGAGTGCGGCGGCGAAGGCGGCCGAGGGGCTCGAACGCCGCGTGCGCTCGTGCGGCCGTGCGGGCCGACACGGCTGCGCTCGGACCACGTCCCGCGACCCGTGCCGTCACTGCATGCCTTCGCCCCTCCTACTTGCTCGTTTCGACCTGAGGCTCCGAGCAGCGCATTGGAAGAAAGATGCGATACGCAGGATGGAAAGTGTCCGGCCGGAGTCGGAGCAGAGGTTGTACAACGCAAAGAGAGGAGAGAAAAAGGGAGCGGGATGGCAGGTCCGGGTCCTCATGGCGCCCGCTGCTTCAGACCGCCTGGCCGTCGAGGAGGGCGTGCTCGACCTCGCCCTCTTCCTGGCCCTCGCCCCCACCCGCTGCGGCCGGGTCGTTGCCGCCAAAGGTCGCGTTTCCGCCAGCAGGGTAGTAGCCGCCGGCGTGAGCCTGCTGAAGCAGCGCCGACGGCGTCGTCGAGCCGTGCGCACCGCCGCCACCGATACCGGGCTTGACGTCCTGGTGGCCAAAGTCCATCGGGTTGATGGTGGCGGCCGCTACGGCCGGGTCGACCGGAGCATCGTCGTCTCCGCCAGACGTGTGGAAGAGCGCCGGCTCGATCAGCGCAGGGTCGTACTCGGGCATGTCGCCGAGGCCGCCGTCCTCGTTGTGGTTGTCGAGGTGGCCCTCGTCGTGGGCCATCTCGGCCCCGTCGGCGAGGTGGTGGCCGCCGTCGTCGTCATGGTCGAGACCCTGGTGGTCGTCGTGGCCCTGGGTCGTCATGCTCTCGTCGGCGTAGTGGTTCTCATCGTGGTCGAGGCTCGAGCCCTGGGCGCTGCCAAGCGTGCCGTCCGGCTCGTAGCGGCCAGAGACCTTCTTCTTGGGCGGACGCGTCTTCTTCTGCGGGGGCTTGCCGGCGGCCGGTCCTTCGTTGTGGACAGAGCCGCGGTGCCGGATGAGATCATGCGAGCGCGAGAACGACTTGTGGTTGCACGAGTCGTGCTCGCAAATGTAAGGCTTCGGAGGGTCCATCAGGTGCGTCTCCTCGTGCGTCTGGAGGCGAGTCGAAATGATTTTAGGGTCAGTGACCGTCTGCAAATCTCGACTCGAGAGAGAGTGGCCGAACGAACCTTGAGGTTGTACGCCCGGGCAAAGGACCGGCCGCAGTGCGAGCAGCCATGCTTCTTCTCCTTTCCGGCTTGGCTGCCCGGCGGGCGCTTGCGCTTGGGTCGCTTCTTTGACACCTTGGCCTCGACTGGCATCTTGAGGACCTTCTCGGGCGGCGGCGCCGGGATCTCAATGTCCTCCTCGCGGTCCTCGTTGCTCGACCGCTTCTCGGCCGCCGCCGTCGCCTTGCGTTTGCCCTTGCGCGACGAGTTGGCCGTCCGGGCCGGGGCTGGCGCAGGCTTGACCGTCTCCTGCTCGGGCTCGAGCTCATGCTCGGCCGCGCCGAGGATCGAGCTGTACTCGGATCCGCCCGCGTCCGAGGCCGCATGGTTGGCGCTCGACGGGCCGGCCTCGTCCGGCACGTTCTGCAGTGCATCGGCCATGGAGAGCGGCTGCGAGTGCGACGCCGCCAGGGCCGAGGTCGGGTAGGGCGGCCGGTAGAGCGGCTGCGGGTAGACGCTCGGATAGCCGGCAACGCCCGAGACATAGTGGTACATGGGCGCCTGGGCCCCGGGCTGGGCGCCGCCGTACGAGTAGGGCATGTAGTACTGGGCACCGGCAGCTCCGGCCTGCTGCTGGCTCTGACCAGCGGGCATCTGGCCGGCGGCGACGGCGGCGACGGCCGCGAGCGCAGCCGCGTGCGAGCTGGGCGAGTTGGGGTGCGCGCTCACATTGGACGCCGATGAGACCTGCTGGCCGCCGAGCTGCTGCTGGGCCTGGACCTGGCGGGCGGCCTCCATCGCGTAGACCTGCTGCTGCTGCGAGTAGGCCTGGGACGAGTAGACGGGCTGCGAGGCGAGGTGCTGGCCGTAAGCGCCCGCCATCGCTGGCGGGTAGTACATGTACTGCAGCTGGGACGGGTGCTGGGCGTAGTACTGGGCCTGAGCCGCGATCGCCGCCTGCTGGGCGTCAGTCCCGGTGCTGGATGGCAAGGCGACGAAAAGGGTCAGCCGGCGAGGGGCGCGACGGGCGGAGGGAGGGGAAGCCGATAGCGCAGCACGCGCCTAAGCCCGCGCGGCGCGCCTGGGCTAGCGGAAAAGAGGCAGGCGACTGGCTGGAAGAAGGGAACGTACGACGCAGGCCGAGATGGCTGGCCGTTAGTGGCACCCTGCCAGCCGGCGTTGACCTGGAGCGAGCCGTTGGCTGTGCCGTCGGCGGCAAGCTGCTCGTTGGACGCGTTGTCGGCCGGGGCGGACCCACCCGAGCCGGCCTGCTGCTCGTCGCTCGCGCCCTCTTGCTGCGGCGCGCTCTCGTGCTGCTGCTGCTGCTGCTGGTCGCCGTTTGATGCCCCGACCGAGCCGCCGCGCTGCTGCTGTTGCTGCTCGGCAGCCTGCTCGGGCGCCGCCCAGTCCTCGCCCCGGCCGCGCTCGCTCGAGACGGTCGGCGTGATCGGGCTCGTGGCCATGCCGGCGCCGAGGGTGAAGGCCGCGTTGGCCGAGTGGGTGCGGATGTGGGGAGGATGGCCGCCGGTGGCGTGGCCTGCTGCGTAGCTGCTCATCGCACCGGCTTGCTGCTGACCGGCCTGCTGCTGCTGCTGTTGCTGCTGCTGCTGCTGGGCCGGGTGGAGGAAAGGACTGCTGCGGCCGGACGAGAGGTGATGCGACGAGAAGGGCAAGGCCGGCGCCGGGTGCTGGTCGCTCGACGGCGGGCGGGATGTCTCCATGCCTCAAGGACGCGGACGATCCGGCTGGGATGGATGCGACGGCGCGCCTTTTTTTTCAATGAGGAGGCGAGGGGGATGGATGGGCGCCCTCGATGGTTCGGACGTAAAGCCTTTGTTGGGCAGGGACGGAGGTCGAAGGGACGAAGGGGGGGGGAGACCGACGGGCCGCTGCGCCCGCCCCCCCTTCCTGCGCCCCTGCTGCCCGGCCTGCCTGCGCGGAAAAGACTGCGCGGAAAAGAGTTTGATATTTTTTCTCCTCCCATCGCAGGCGTCGCGCATCTTCCGCGCCGGCGTCGCCGCTGACAAAAGGCCGGGCACGGTAACCCCCGTTTGGGATCGGCTGGG
>Ga0308160_10001414_pt1 | contig 33889 bp, 45 predicted proteins | sample PhyFR1_FD_201036 | JGI IMG/M metagenome (GOLD analysis project Ga0308160, IMG submission 201036) | Phyllosphere microbial communities from UC Gill Tract Community Farm, Albany, California, United States - DLSLF.R1 | ecosystem: Host-associated > Plants > Phyllosphere > Unclassified | place: USA... | reverse complement strand
AAGGGCGGAGGGCTCAGCGGGGGTGCACTATGGCACGTGACATCCAGGCCGGGAGCTGAGAACACACCTTCTCGTCCGCCTCGTTTGCGTAGATGAGGTAGTAGCCGGCGAAGAGCTGCGAAAGCGAGCGGGCATGCAGAGCTAGCTTCAGCACGGAGGTCGGCCTGATGCAAGCCGGGAGCGAGAGCCAGCTCCGGACGAGTGAAGAAGGACGCACGAAGCCGGCGAGGTCCCGGACCCACTTGGGCCGGATCGGCATCGCCGTTGCGAGTCCGGCATCAAAGGCGGTTGCGACCCAGGTCGCGCGGTAGTAGGCGCGCGAGTAGAGACGTGAGAGCGGCTCGGGCGCTGAACGTGGCGAGGGGGCGGACGGAGCGGGCGGGCGGGAGGGTCAGCTGTCGAGAGCCGGGAGGTGAGACGCGGGAAGCTTGCGTTGGGAGGGAGACCGGGGACGAACAGCCGAGGCCGACGAGGTCGGCGATGTGCCGAAGAGCGTAGACCGCCGTCAGCGTCGCGCAGACAATCTGCCATGGCGTGAAGCGTTCTGCAGCTCGAAGCCAGAGAAGGGAAGCAGGCGGGGTCAGGCCGTCTGAGCGCAAGGGAGGGAGGGAGGGATCGGGCCGAGCTCGCCGTGCCCCGCGCAGCAGCAGCAGCAGCAGCAGCAGCAGCAGCGGCCGCCGCCGCAAGATGGCGGCGGGTGAGGCAACTTGTGCGAGGGACGACGCACGGAGGAGCCTGCTCAGCTTGCGGAGGTAGAGCGCGCGTGGGCCGTCGCGGGGCGAGCGGACGACGACGGCGAGCCAGAAGCCAAGGACGAGGACGACCTGCGACCGCTTGAAGGATGCCGACGGCCGGCCGAGCAGGTGGTCGAGCTGGCAGTGGGCGGGCAGATGGGGCGTGGCGTCAGGACCGAGGTCGTCGCAGCCCTCCAGACTGAGCTCGAGCCTCACCATGACTGGCTGGGAACAGTCGTTTCTCTCACTCTCTGTGGTTGGTGGGTTGGACGTGTCCGGTTCAGGGCGAGGGAGGGCGGCAACCGGTGGAAGGGCGAGCACATGCTTCCCGGTCCGCTTCGATGCAAATCAGCAGGTTCGAGCTGATGCACCCGCGCCAGGGTCGTCCCTCGGGGCCCGTCATGGGCCTGGCGCGCCCATCTCTGACCTCCTCCTCCTCTCCCTTCCCCACCCGCGCGCTCTCTCTCTTTCTCATGCTGCTCCTCCCGGCGCTTCTGCCGCTCGCAGCGGCGACCGTCGCCTTCGCCGTCAAGACCGACGACTTCAAGCGGTGCGACCAGGCCTCCTTCTGCCGCCGGCTCCGCTCGCTCGCCCCCCGCCAGGCGGCCGCGGCCGAGGGCAGCTGGGCCTCGCCCTACCGCATCACCGGCCACGGCGCGCTCGTCGCGACCGGCGAGGAGCCCGACGAGCCGCCCTCGATCGTCTTCCCCGTCCGGTCGGCGTTGCTAGCCGAGGGTGAGGCCGCCTTTCAGCTCAAGCTCGACGTCCTCGCCGACGGCATCGTCCGCGTCCGGCTCGACGAGGTCGGCGGCCTCCGCCAGCGCTACGACGAGGCCGCCCGCTGGGCGCTCGTCGACGGCGCCCTCGGCCGGCGCGCGTCGTTCGACCTCAACACGGACGACCACTCGACCAACGTCACCTTCACGAGCTCGTTCGATGGCGCCCAGCGGCTCGAGCTCACGCACGAGCCCCTCCGGCTCGCCCTCTTCCGCGCCGACCGGTCCGAGCCCGAGCTCGTCCTCAACGGCCGCGGCCTCCTCCACATCGAGCACTTCCGCCCGCATCCGACCGCAGGCGCCTCGCCGGCCGAGCCGCTCGCCGCCGCGGGCGAGCAGGGCCAGACCGTCCTCGAGCCCCTCGCCGCCGCCTCGCCGCCGGTCGACCGGTCCTGGTTCGAAGGCCCCAAGGACGAGTGGGAGCGCGACCTTTGGGAGGAGAAGTGGAAGACGTGGACCGACTCGAAGCCCAAGGGTGCGTTGCCGGCGGTGGGCACTACGAATCTGTGCCCGCGTGGGCTGATACGTCTGCTCCTTTCCTTGGCGGGTCCTCTCCAGGTCCCGAGGCCCTTTCATTCGACATCGACTTCCCGGCCGCTCAGACGCACCTCTACGGCCTGCCCGAGCACGCCGCTCCGCTTTCGCTCCCTGCGACGCGCGGGCCCGGCGCCCACTTCAGCGACCCGTACCGGCTGTTCAACGTCGACATCTTTGAGTACCTCGCCGACTCGGCCATGAGCATGTACGGCGCGATCCCGCTCGTCCACGCCCACTCGACCCAGGGGTCGGTCGGCGTCCTCGCCCTCTCGGCGAGCGAGACGTGGGTCGACGTCGAGCGGCCGGCGGCCGGCGGCGGAAGCGCCGCGACGCACTGGATGGCCGAATCGGGCATCCTCGACCTCTTCCTCCTGACCGGCGGCCGGGGCGAGGCCGGCCCGCGCGCGCTCGGCAAGCAGTACGCGAGCCTGACGGGGCCGAGCGCCCTGCCTGCCCACTGGGCGCTCGGCTACCATCAGTGCCGGTGGAACTACCTCGACCAGGCCGACGTGCTCGACGTCGACCGCCGCTTTGACGAGGTGACGGCCGACGAGGCCGCGAGCGACAAGGGCGGGCAAGGGTGGCCGCTCGACGTCACCTGGCTCGACATCGAGTATGCCGAGGAGCACCGCTACTTTGACTGGGACGTCCGCAAGTTTCCCGACGTCAAGGGCATGCTCGCCAAGATTGCTGCCAAGGGCCGCAAGGTGCGCCCGCCCCCTTTCGTCTCGCTCACGAGCGCTCCGCCGCTGGCCGCTCTCGCGTCTGACCCCTTCCCTCTGCGCGCCCGTGCACCGCAGATGGTAGCGATCGTCGACCCGCACATCAAGCGCTCGCCTGCCTTCGGCGTCTATAGCTCGGCCGTCGCGCAGGACCTCGTCGTCAAGCAGGCCGGCTCGGCCGTCAACGGCTCCCGGACCGATTTCGAGGGCTGGTGCTGGCCGGGCTCGTCCGTCTGGGTCGACTTTTTCCTTGAACGCTCCTGGGGCTGGTGGGCCGAGCTGTTCCGGTTCGAGACGTGGACCGACTCGGCCAGGAACCTCTTCATCTGGAACGACATGAACGGTGCGCACCGCCGTCCTGCCCGTCGGCCTGCGCAAATCTGCCCCTCTGACGCCCAGGCCTTTCCTTTGCGACCGACTCCGGCCGCAGAGCCGAGCGTCTTCAATGGGCCCGAGATCTCGATGCCTCGCGATGCCCTCCATCAAGACGGCAAGTGGGAGCACCGCGATGTGTGAGTCTTCTCCCTCTCGGTTGATGACGGCGGCGTCGTACGCTCGCTGATCGATCCTCGCCTTGCAGACACAACATCAACGGCATGATGTTTGTACGTACCGCTCGCTGCACTTCACAGCCGGCTCGTTGCCCGTCGCTCACCGTTGACATGTCCCCCCCCCCCCCCTCCTCTTGCGGCAGGCCCGGAGCACGGCCGAAGCTTTGATCGCGCGCGAGGACCCACCCCAGCGGCCGTTTGTCCTCTCGCGCTCCTTCTTTGCCGGCTCACAGCGGTACGGCGCCATTTGGACGGGCGACAACCTCGGCACGTGGGAGCACCTCGCCGGGAGCATCCCCATGCTCCTCAGTCTCAACATCGCCGGCATGTCTTTCTCTGGCGCCGACGTCGGTGGCTTCTTCGGTGTTCGTTGCCTCTGTCCTGCCGTCTCGCCGATGTGCGCAGCCATCGACAGCTGACGGTCTCTTTGCCGTCGCTCCAGAACCCGACGCCCGAGTTCCTCGTCCGCTTCTACCAGGCCGGCGCCTTCATGCCCTTCTTCCGCGCGCACGCCCACATCGACACCAAGCGTCGCGAGCCCTACCTGCTCGAGGAGCCCTTCAAGGGCTACGTCCGCGACATGCTCCGGCTACGCTACTCGCTTCTGCCCGTCTGGTACACCGCCTTTCGCGAGGCGGCCGTTGACGGCACGCCCGTCATCCGGTACGCAGCCGCTCCCCAGTCTCCCTTCGTTGAAGAGTCCTCGATTGGCTGACCTGTTGCCTCTGCTCCGGCTGGACCTGATGGCTGCAGGCCGCAGTATGTCGTTCACCCGACCGATGCCGGAGGCTTTGGCCTCGAAGACCAGTTTTACGTCGGCGGCTCGGGCTTGCTCGTCAAGCCCGTCGTCGAGGAGGAAGCTGAGGAGACCGAGATCTACCTCTCGGACGACCAGGTACGCCGCCGGAGCGCAGGAGCATGATCTTTCACTGAGCACGTTCCTGACGAGCCCCGTCACTGCAGCCGTACTACGACTACTTTTCGCACCACCTTCACCCGTCCTCGGCCAAGCCGCGGACGATCCCGTATGCGGCGCCGCTCTCGGCCGTGCCCGTCCTCCACCAAGGCGGCTCGATCCTGCCGATCCGGACGCGGATCCGTCGGGCTTCGCCGCTGATGTGGCAGGACCCCTACACGCTCGTCGTCGCCCTCTCCAAGGAGGGCACCGCCCGGGGCGAGCTGTACTCGGACGATGGCGACTCGTTTGCCTTTCAGCAGGGCGAGTTTGTCTGGCGCGGCTTCGAGTTCAGCTCGATCACCGCTGGTCGCGCCGTCCTTCGTTCGGTCGACCTAGCAAGCCACCGGCCAAAAGACATCGAGGGCCTGATATCAACGGCAACGGCGGCAAACGACGCCGTCGCGACCTACTCGCCTGCCAACGGTTGGGCCGAGCGGATCGCCCACGTCCGCGTCGAGCGCGTCGTCGTGCTCGGTCTCAAGGCCTCGCCCCGGCGTGTCACCGTCGACGGCGAGCCGGTCGAGTTCGACTGGCAAAAGGGTATGGAGGCAGCCGGTCGCCGCGAGGGCCGCGCGAGCGAGCTCACGCTCAAAAACCCGCCGGTCAAGATTGCCAGCGACTGGGAGATCCGCTTCGAATAGAGAAGGAAGAAAAGGCAAAGAGATTGCATGCCCCGTCCGCCACGCTTGAGCAAAGGGCGGCTGATTGTGAGAGAGTGGGGCGCAGGCATTCGGGTCCGCCACAGTCGCGACTGCTGAGAGGACGGCCCGGTCACTGCCGAGCGCCTTCCCCTTTAACTCGCCCGAGCTCACCTCCTGCTCTTCCACCGCCGACAGCGACCCTCTTTCTCCCTCCTACCTCCTGATGTCCCTCTCCTTTTACGACGTGGACGCCGATTCGCCGGCAGACGCCTGCTCGTCAACCAATGACCTCGACCGCATCGGCTTTCGGGTGCGTCGGCGCCAGTCGCAGCCCGAGACCTCGTTTTCCGCCGCTAACGAACTCCCGCCCCTATTGCTCAGGTCGGCGGTATCTTCATCGTGAGTCCGTAGGTCGGAGGTGGTCATTGTGCTGCCTCTTAAACCTCCTGCCGTCGTCGGTCGCCGGCAGATCCTCGTCACATCGCTTCTCGGGACGATGATCCCTCTGGCCACGCGTCGGGTGCCCACGCTCCGTCGCCTGATTCCCGGCAGCGTCTTCGAAGCCTGCAAGTACTTTGGTAGCGGAGTGATCCTCTCGACCGGTGCGGTTACCGTCAACAAACGAGCGTCGTGTGAACGTACTGCGCTGATCGCCAGTCGCTTCCCAGCCTTCATCCATCTGCTCGAACCTGCCGCCGACGAAGCGCTCAATCCAGATCAGTACGCCCCTTCCGTCTGTCGCTCTTGCGAGAGCATCTTGCCGATTGTGCGCCCAATTTTGAAGCATTTGTTCCAAAGGAGGCTGCCTGCCTGACGGTTGGGGAAGATACCCCTTTGCCTTCGCCATCTTCCTAGCGTCAGTCGCTCGCTCGGTCTGCTCTGTGTCTGTCCGAGCTGACGTGGTTCTCCGGAACACTGCAGCTCCCTCTTCGCGACGTTCGTTCTCGAGCTCTTTGCCTACCGACTGGGATCGGCCCGACTCGCCAGCCTTGGAATCAGTTCCGACAGCCCGCTCTGCGCGGTCGGCCACTGCGGGCCGGTCATCGCCGACGACAGGAGCGACGTTGAGGATCAGAAGAAAACCTCAGACGACAGAAGCAGCACGAGCAGCGCCTGCTGGCACGATAGCTCAGAATCTATGCCCCGTAGGTCTCTTGACCAACCTGTGAGAGTCAGAGATACCAAGCTGACGGTGTTGCTCCAGCCGGCGCGCAGATCGTCGGCCTTGCCGTACTGGAGTCTGGCATCATCTTTGTGCGTCCAACCAGACACTGTCGCTCCCACGGCTTACTGACACGCTGCGCTTGGGACCGCAGCATTCGATCATTATCGGCATGACGCTCGCGCTCGATACGGACGAGTTCAACCAGCTCCTCGTCGTTCTGGTGAGGCGTCGACGTCGACACTTGAATGCGATGGCCACTGATGCCTCCCCTGCCTGTCCACAGACGTTCCACCAGGCCTTTGAGGGTCTCGGCCTCGGCGCTCGCTTGACGTTCCTTCGCCTACCGCCATCTCTTGGCTGGGTGCCGTTTACGTGCGCTGCAGTCTACGCTTGCGCGACTCCACTCGGCATGGTCATCGGTCTCGCCGCGCGGTCGTCGATCGACATGTCGTCGACCTCGGCGACGGTCGTCGAGGGCGTCCTCGACAGCATCAGCGCCGGCATTCTTGCCTACTCTGCTTGCGTCCAACTCATCGCGCAGGAGGTCTGTCGCGCTCTTGCTGTGTCCTGTACGATGCTCAATACTGACCGAGCCATCTCCGTTTCAGTTTGTGCTCAACGACTACTGGCGGACGGCACCTCTCGCGCGCCTGGTTTTCGCTTTAGCGTGTTTTGCGACGGGCGCAGCGGTCATGTCTGTCTTGGCCGTCTGGGCCTAGGTCTCGTGTTCGATTGGTCATGGTCGTCGATCGCAGCAACGAGTACAGGGCACAAGGGAGAGGGGGTCGGAGGAGATGAGGCGAGTATCAGAGCTTACTCTCCACCCGGGCATTGGCGAGCCGCGTGCGACGGGATGGGCCATCGTGCGGGACCTGTGATGGGGGACGCTGTCAGCTCGGCGCATGCTAGGGCGGACCGGCCGGAAGAAAAGCACACCTTGGAAGGGTGAGCCTTCGGGTCGGACGGGGTCTTGTCAGGCCGAGCCTCGAGTGGGACGTAGTCGCGAGCCGATGCGCCGACGTAGAGCTACGCAGAAATGATGATCAGCGCTTTATGATTCAAAAATCGGGTACCTTGTGGCCACGCACCTGCCGCGGCCGCCAGATCTTGAGACCGCCCTCCGCTGCTGCGAGCATGCTTTGCCGCCAATGAGCCAGCCATCCGACGACCCGCGGAACGGTAAAGAGGACCGGAAAGTAGTCGAGGGGGAAGCCCATCGCTCGGTAGATCAGGCCCGAGTAAAAGTCCACGTTTGGGTAGAGATTCCTCTTGGAGAAGTAGTCGTCGGCAAGAGCCGCCTCTTGCAGCTTGAGGGCGACGTCGAGAAGCGGCTCGGAGCCGGTGACGGCAAAGACCTCCTCAGCCAGCTTGCGGATGATGGTCGAGCGGGGGTCGTGCTACCAAATTGCCAAGGTCGTCAGGGACAGGCTCGGACTCAGTGCGGGCAGAGACGGGCACTGACCGTCTTGTAGATGCGGTGTCCAAAGCCGCTCTGTGGCAGTACGAAAGGATCAGTATCACGCGTCCGGATGACCTGAAGGAAAGCTAACACGCACAAGGACGGCCTCCTTGCGCTTGACCTGCAGTTGTCCGAGAGCGCAACAAGAATCAGCTTCGCGGTCGCCGTCCGGCTCAACTCCGACGGGGGTACGCACCTTATCGATGAACGTCGGGATGTTCTCGACGCTGCCGATTGATTGCAGCATGCGGATGACGGCCTCGTTGGCACCGCCATGCAGGGGGCCGTAAAGAGCGGCGGTCGCAGCGCTGAAAGGGGGCTTTGGTTAGCAATGGAAATGCGAGTATTGTAAGACCCCGAGCCATGGAAGACGCACGCGACCGCGCTGTAAGGGTCGACTCCAGTGCTGCCGACCGAGAGGGCGGCGGCAGTGCTCGCGTTGAGCTCGTGGTCGGCGTGCAAGAGGCTGTGGACAAACGCTGATCAGTAATTGCGCCGGTCGAGGCAGACAGCCGCTCTACGCACAAAAGTATGTCGATCGCGCGCTCAAAGACCGGGTGGACCGAGAAAGGCTGCGGCGCGCCATCGGGCCCGACCATTTCGCCGAGCTTGTCGATCTGGTAGAGGAAGGAGGCGGCGTACGACAGCCCGCTCGGAGGCCGGTTGAACGGGCGGCCCTGGCGGACGCGGTAGGCCATTGCCGCAAGAGTCGGCGCCTTTCCAATAAGACGGTAGATCTGTTTGTCCATCGCCTGTAAACTGGCTTCGGTTCCGGCCGTGTAGAGCTTCTGGCCTTGCAGGGCTGGGTTGGCCTCAGCGTGGAACGAGCCGAGCGCACCAAAGGCGGCGACCATCATCGCCTGCGGGTGGGCGTCGTATCGGAAGGCGCTCATGATGCGCTCGAGATCCGTGTGAGGGAAGGAGTGCGACATGACCTCGTCCTCGAAAACAGCCTTCTCGCGTTTGCCCGGCTGCGGCGGTCGAGGGCAAACCAAGGTGTCAGGGCACGCGCAGCGATGAGGGACCCCGGCCGCGGAAACGCACCAGATCGCCGTACAGGAGGAGGTAGGCCGACTCGAGGAACGTCGACTGCTCTGCGAGCTGCTCGATCGGCACTCCCCGGTAGCGCAGAACTGGGAAGGGCGAGCATCAGCGTCGCGTCGGGCGAGCTGAATCGCAGGTCGAGAAACGGAAACGACGCACTGCCAGCCTCCCCGTCGATGAAGGTGATGTTGCTCCGGACAACGGCCGTGTTCTGCGTGAGAAGAAGGAGAACGCGTTCAGGCTAACGCATCCTCTAGCTCTGAGAAGGCCTCGGGACGGACCATGAAGCCTGGATCAAAGACTCGCAGCCCACGCTTCTCCTCGTCCTCGGCCCGCGAGCTCGGGCCGATCGACGGCAGCTTGAGCTCGTTGAAGGCAGTCGCCGGGATCGAGTTGTTGGTAATGCTGTGAAATGTCGAGCAAAGGCATCAGCTCACGCTCTTTGAGACCCGCCACGGCAGACTCTCGTGGCCGGCCATTGGTGAGTGAATGACAGGAGGCGGATGGGCTGACGCGACGGTGATGGTACGGCCGGTGCGGTCGTCCGTCACGCGCAGCTGCTGCTTTGGCTGGCCTGCCGGCGTCGTCTTAGCGGCCTCGAGCGCGCCAGCGGCCTCGTAGGATGGTGTGGGTTTGCCCATGATGTTGATGAAGGTGAAGGAGAAGGTTGTGATGGCAGTGGAGGAGGAGGAGGAGCTGATGCCGTCGGAGGGGAGCTGGCGACGGCCCGGCGGGCGGGCACCGGCTGTCGGCTGTGCCGGTCAGCCGGACGCCTCCCCTGCCCTCGAACGCCGACCGTCCACCAGACCAGACCTCGCCCTTTCAGGCATCCGACGTCCATATTTCGGTCAGCACGCTGAGGCAGCGACGACATCTGTCGCCGAGGTCGAGGAGCGTGCCTCGGCCGTCCTGAAGGCCGTCGAGTCCGGTGACGAAGCTGTGCGCCTCCCGCCTGCCTCCCGCCCGCGACCTCCGACCTGACCCGATCTCTCGGGCCTGGATCCTCTGGTCAGCTGATCCTCTGCTCAGCTGATCCTCTCGAGAAGCTCCGGACCTTGAGAACGAGGTCGTCGAGCCGGGGGAGGAGATCTTCAGGGTGCGTGCCCTCTCACTGTCGGCCCGAGTTGCTCTCGCGACTCGCGCAGCCAGGTCACCGCCGGCTCGCTCCCTTCGGCCTCGCTCGCGCTCGAGCTCACCGCGAGCGCTTGCCGTCTCAGCTCCTCGTTACAGCGAGGTGCTCGCAAGCATCTGACGACAGCACGCATCAAGCATCGAGCAGACGCTTAGGAGGTCCGACGTGCTGACGTCTTTGGCTTGATCTGACCATCGTGGCCCTCGACCCAGCGGATCCCGGCCAGCGCGCGCGACGTCTTGCGCTTGTGCGTCGGCGTCGGAGGCCGCTGGCCGCCTACAGGTGACGACGGCTGCAGCGGCCGACGCGGGGCGAGAGCGTGCTTGATGGGTACTGGCGGGACGGGCGGCGCAGGCGGCGCAAGTCTTTCGCGAGGGTCAGAGCGGGTCGCCGTCGACGACTCTGAAGCGGCGCGACGGAGGGTCGACTTGGGCCTGCTGTTTGACGTGTCGGCGCTGGGACTCGGGCTGTGCAACGCAGGGACGAGACGGTCAGCGCATCGTCTCGGCCGAGAATCGTCGCGGCTGATCACTGACATCGCAAGGTCTCTTGCCAGCTCCTTGGCGAGCTCGCGAACGAGGACGGCATCGTCTTGCTGCGCGAGTCGGTCGACAACCTCAAGCACACCGCAGCGGCGGAGCAGGACGGCTTTGTCTGGCTGGCTTTCGATGACGGTACGTGCGACCTTGAGGAGGTTGAGACGGACGACGGGCCGGGTCGTCCGGCCGAGGCGCTCAGCGAGCCGCCGGAAGAAGGTCGGCGTCGCCACCTTGCCGGCGATGGCAGACGAGAGCCGGAAGAGGCGGAGGTAGCGCTCGATGAGGGTATCGAATGAGACCGTCTTGGCCTCGACGAAGCACTTTACGATCCGCTCGGTTGCCCAGCCCTCGAGTAGTACACCCTCGACCCGGGCCGTTTCTTCCTGCAGCCTGTGGTAAGTCGTCGACTAGCGCTTGATCAGCGGGCTGACGGCTGATGCGCCAAGCAGAAGGACGTACCAGACGAGGACCGAGTCGAGAGCCGAACCTTGCCAGTACGGATCGCTCGTCAGGTCGAGGTACACTGACGCAGGGGGAGGGCGGTCAGAAGGCCAGTACACCTTTGGTTGGGAGAGTCAAGGACGTACGGCGGAGACCGTCGGTCTTCCAAAGGATCGCCCGGGAGCCCTTGCTGGCGCTCGCAAAATCGAAGAGAATCCTGCGTGGAAGGAGGGCGCGATCAGTCACGCGGCCGTCAGAGACACAGTTGGATGCGCCTTGCACGTACGGGAGGGCAAACTGCCGCAAGGGCGACCGAGAGGCGACGAGCTCTCGCAAGCGGGGGATGATGCCGCTCTGCGCCGTTTCCTCTTGCCGACCTTTGTTGAGCCGACACAAGTTGAAGAGCGTTTGTAGGACCTGGGGAGGACAAATATGTTTTCAGACAGCGAGCGCCGGCAGGTACGTACTTGCGCGAGTCGAGCGACGCACGTGGTTGCAGACCTCGGTGTCGTGGGCGCCAGCACGATACCGGCCGAGCAGTTCGACGAGGACCTCGATTGCGTTGACGTTCTGCAGAACGTCGAGGATAGCCGGGCTAGTCGATAGGTGCTTGATGGAGCGCAGGAGGACGATCAGATGAGTCGGATGCAAGCCGTCACACGCAGACACGAGGCCTGCGGGGGCACAGAGCAATACGTCAGTGCTGAAGTGTGCATGCAGCGGGCAGGTTGAGCAGACGGACGCTTTATAATCCGCCGCTTGCCGAACGCAGTCTGGATGCGCTTGTCCGATTGCGACATCTGGCTGAAGAGGAGCAGCACGGCCAGGACTTGCGTCTTGGCCTCCTCTGCGCCTTCGTCTCGGTCGCGCGTAATATTGAGGACGGCGGCCGACAGGGGGTCCTCGAGACCCTCGTGGATCAGTACGCGGCAGAAGTCGGAGCGCGGCGTCGCGCTCTGGAGCTGGAGGACGCTGCCGATGCCGCCGAGCGCGGCGATGACGAGCTCCTTGTCGCAGTTGTCTGCAGGGTGTGCGGTGGGCAGATCAGAGCAGCAAAGGGGCGGCAAGTAGGACGGTCTGACGTACAATCCTCGTCCAAGAGCTCGACCAGTACGCGCAGGCCTCGGCAGCTGATGAACATTTGCAAGGTCTGGGCTGACGCGTTGCAGAGGGCCGAGATGAAGATGGCGGCTTCGAGGCGACATTCGGGCGAGTACTGCTTGAGCGTGCTGGCGCGTAGTTGGGAAGGCAGGAAAACGTCAGCACGAAGCTGGCATGGAGTGGGCCGTCCTTGCTCACAAGGCGATGACGATCGGGATACCGCCGACGAGGCAGAAGGACTCGAGCAAGTTGAGGTCCGAGATGACGATCTGCGGCAGGTCAGCGCCCTGGGAGGTCAGCTTTCGATTGTGTCGCGGACTATGGCGTCGCAAGGTGACCGACCAGATTGATGATCCGGAGCAGTCGCAAGATTACCTCTCGAGACGGTTTGGTCTCGAGCACCTCAAGGATCGCGAGCATGCCGTGCTGAGCGACGAAGGGGGCCTGCATCTCGGGAACGTCGGAGATGATGTTGAGCTGAGGGACGGTACAGAGGCGCGAGCGCACGGGATCAGCTTATAATCGAGAGCATGTCGCTCAAAGCAGACAGCGAAAGACGCACCAACTGGTTGCAGACGTCGCGCAGCAGAGAGTCGGATGCGCTAGGTTGCAGCTCCTCGACGAGGTCGTTTAGCACAGCGACCAATCGGATGTGCTTGTCGCGGTCGAGCGCGATCTCTGAGTCAGCCTCATCGAGGCCGAACGACTCGTCGATCGCGGCGAAAGGGTCCTCCTCGTCGTCGAGATCGCCTGCGAGCCACGACTTGTCCGACAGACGCGTCTCGAGCTTCAAGCTGCTGATGCTCCCGAGATCAGTCGAAGGCCTGTCGCCAAAGACGTCGTCGTAGTCCTCGGCACCCTCGGCGTACTGCCGGAGGTCGAGCGCGGCGGCGGTCTCTGCGCGAGGGAGGCGCTCGCTTGCTCGTCGCAGGCCGCCATTTGCAGATCTTAGACTGTCGAGGATGCTTGGAGTTGAGGTCGACGCGACGCGCAGGGAAGCGAAGCGGGGCGTTGAGACAGACGGCGAGGGCTGAGGCTGCAAAGCGCCAACGGGCGACGGTCCGTTTGAGCGTCCATTTGCTGGGGTCGCCGAGGCCGATGCAAACGGGAAGCCATGGTCTCGGATGTCTTCGTGATGATAGATGATGCCCGCGGACTGGTACGAGGGTTAGAAGCCCGATTGTCAGCCTGGTGATGGAACAATAGCGAAGGACGGGTCGTCTCACCTGCGCGGCCTGCTTCAGCGCAGGTTCGTCGTTCTGCTTGCCTCTGTCTGACCAGAAGGACGAGCGCGCGTCGGCCAGCGGAGATACAGACGAGCGACCGGGCATGATCGTCCGCATGTTCCAGTCTTGAGACGTTGGTTTGGTGTCGCCCTCGGTTGTCGACACAGGCTCTGCTGGAGCCGCCTTAGCTGTGAGCAAGAGGTTAGTTGCATCAGCGGGGTTGCATGTGGAGAGGGTCAGGAGAAAGGGAAAGGACGGACGTTTGAGTTTTGACAGTGAGAGGCCCTCCTCGAAGTCGCCGTCCCAGTTGTCGCTCTCGTCGTCGGTGTCGCGAATGGCAAGCTGCTGGGCCGGCGAAGCCTTGAACGCCACTTGATCGCCTCGTCGGCTCAACGGTGAGACAGTGGAGTCGCTTCCCAGCGAGTGTACAGTAGCCGGACCGGAAGGGTGCAGTAACGGGAAGGAGGAGCGGGATGGCTGAGCGGCGGCTGGGTGCGTTCGAGCCGGGTTGGTACCGTGCGACTCACGCGCAGGCGGAGCGTCTGACAGGGAAGCACGCCGTCAGCGGCCAGGCTAGATGAGATACCCACGAGGCCAAACCAGGCACTCACACGCCATCTTCTCCAGCTGCTCGTTAAACTTCAGGACGCGCTCGACGCCCTCCTCGTAGTCGAGTCGCCGGCTCTCGAGCTGCTTGCGCGCGGCGAGCATCCACGGGTGCTTCATCAGCCGATGAGCGCCAACTCGCAAGCCCGGGTCCTTCTGGAAGGTGGCGAGGAGGAAGTCTTGGACGGTCTGCAGAAGATGAAAGTCGTCGAGATCAATCGATCAGCGAGCAAGCCTTTTGCGTTACGCTGCCGTTTACGAGACTCACCTCCGACAAGCCGGGCGGAATCGGAGGAGTGTCGTCCTGCACGATGCGAAAGAGCGCTTGCATTGGCTCAAGCGCATAGTACGGCGGCTTGCCAGAGACGAGCTCGATAACGACGCAACCGACGCTCCTGTCGAGCAAATGCTGCGTCAGCTGACTGTCAGCAAGGCAGGTCGGACCGGGTCGCCCGCACCAAATGTCGGACGCTGTCGAAGCACCTGTCTGCTCGATGATTTCAGGCGCCACTGCGAGAGAGAGGAGATGGGGGGATAAACGTTCAAGTCGAGGGGCAAAGGGTACGAGGACGTACTCCAATACGGGCTGCCGACGACGCTCAGGTCGCGGCTTTCGCCCTCGCTGGCGGTCAGGTTGACGTTGATCGTCGCGACGCCAAAGTCGGCGAGCTTGACGCGGCCGTCTTTGATGGTGAGGATGTTGGCGCCCTTGATGTCGCGGTGGATGACGCCCTGCTCATGCAGGTAGCTCAGGCCTTGAAGGGTCTGTAACAAGCGACGCAGAAAGGACAATTCGTCAGTGCGCGAACGAGAGGGGCAGCTGAGCGGCTAATGAGCACGCCGGAGAGACCTGACCTGATAGATGTACTGGCCGACGAGGTGCTCGGGGAACTTGCCGAAGCGCTTGCAGATCGAGTGCAGCGAGCCGTTCTCGCAGAACCTACGCGAGGGAGGCCGAGCGCGTCAGTGGGTGGGCGCGCAGCAGTTCGAGCCGGTCGCAAACGGCTCGGCGACGAAAGGGCAACACGCACTCGAGCACGATATGCAGATAGTGCCGCGACTTGACGTAGCCCTTGTACTTGACGATGTTCGGATGCTGCAAAGAAGCATCGATCCGGGCGGTCAGCCTCGATAGACGTGTCTCAGGGGGTCGAGCCGGAGCGCGACAGGAAAGCACGACCCCTCTCAGGCAACGGACGTTGAGGTTCTTCAGCAGCTCAATTTCTGACTGCAATGGAAGAGTGATGGAAGAGGTCAGAGCAATTCGTCGCTAGCACGAGATGAGCGAGGCGAGGCGGGCGGACGGACCATGATCTCGCCGAGCTCGGCCTTGGGGATGCTCGCCAGCTGGATCTGCTTGATCGCGACCGTCTCGCCATTGGTGAAGTTGAGGGCGCCTGATGGACGAGGTGGATGGTCAGCAGCGCCAAGAGACGAGACTTGCGCCTTTAGGCCCACGGTAGACGGAGCCCGAAGCGCCCTTGCCGAGCAGGTCGCCGAGTTGCTGCGGCAGGGCGAGCCGACAGGGAGGAAGGCAGCTGCCGGGTCAACCTCCATCCGAAGACATGAGCATCGCGGCTGCGGCGATGGAAGCCAGCGTGCAACTCACGTAGTCCTGGAGGGCGCGCTTGGCGTCCTCCTTGAGTGCTGGCTGCTCAGTCCTCAATTGGGTGCGCGAGGACGGCCGATCTTGCGAGGACGAGCTCGAGGGCCGAGCTCCGGGCGTCGACGGGTTGGCCGGCATGGAGGGAGGGGTACACACTCGCGCTCTCGCAGTGCACGCAGATGGCTGGAAGGGACGGGTAGGAGGCACGAGCTGGATTCGGATCTGGTCGCTGGACGTCGACCTGGAGTGAGGATGGGCGTCGGCAGGGCGTCCGTCGGATGAGGCGGGCGAAGGGCTCCTCTGCTAGCCAGCAGGCCCGTGCGTGGCGGCGAAAAGGGGCTCAAGCGGCCGCGGCCGCGGCGGGCGGGCATGCAGGCAGCAAGGCGCGGGCCGCTGCCCTCCGACCAGCTCTTGCCTCGAGACCCTTGCTCCCGACTCGTCAGCAATCTCGACGACGACGATGGACGCTGTCGAACCTGTGCCGCAGACGGCTGTGGCCGCGGCCGCCAGCCAGAGCAATCCGCTCCTGTCGCTGCTCGCGGCCATCGTCCGGGCCGCATTCTACCTGCTCAACAAGTGCCGCCAGCTCGTGGCCTTCTGCACGCTCACGCTGCCTCTCATCTTTGTCAACGTCCTCAGCTGGAGCTGGACCTTCCAGGTGCGGGCTCCTCTCCTTCGCAACTCTCCGCCTCGTTGCCTCGACAACAGGTCCGGGCTGCCTTTGGCAGGAACCTCCAGGGACCATGACCGCTGACGCGCGGCCCGCCCGCCCGCTCTCGGCCCGCCGACCGCAGCTCAACTTTCCGGTCGTCTTCTTCCTACTCTGCCTCGTCCCGCTCGGCATCTTCCTTCTCGTTCGCTACAAGTACCTCAACAAGTATGAGGAGCTCAAGGAGACGCCGTGCGTGCTGCCGCGAGGACATGCCCGTGGTTGAGGCAACGCGCACTCGAGCTAACGCGCGAGCTGCTCTGCCTCGCTCTCCTGTCACAGACTGAAGGAGCCCGACACCAAGCCGCTGCATCCAGACGTGCTCTCGTCGACCTACTCGCAAGAGAAGGGCCCGATGCACAACTATCTCGACGAGTTTCTCTCGGCCATCCGCGTCTTCGGGTTCCTCGAGAAGCCGGTGTGAGTCCCGAGGTCTTCTTTAGCCCGCGCGCGCGGCAGGCGCCGACCGCACGACGTCAGCGCCGGCGTGCTGCCAGCCATTCGTCGTTCAAGCGCCAGCCACCTGACCTTACCTCTTCCTTCTCGAATTGCAGCTTCCATGAGCTCAGCCGGCACCTCCAGACGCGGCGGCTCGTCGCCGGAGACTCGCTCAGCCTCGACCCAGAGGACAAGTCGTTCTACTGCGTCGTCGACGGGTGCGTTTCGACTGTCCGCAAGGTTTCGAGTCTCAGCCGGGCTTGTGCTGATCGATCGTACTCTCCTATCCTCGCTTTCCTGCAGCCACGTCCAGGTCTTTGCGCCGTCCCCGCCCGGGCTCCATGCGCCGCACGCTCACGCGCCCAAGCTCCGGACGCCGCGCCCACTCGGCGCACCGCCGCCGGATGACAGCGACTCGGACGACGACGACGAGGCCCCGCTCAACGGGTTCGATCTCTTGAACGAGGTCTCGTCCGGCGGCACGCTCTCGTCGCTCTTCACGATCCTCAGCCTCTTCACCGAGGACGTCCGCCTCGAGTGGGACCCGCCGGCGGCAGAGGAGTCGGAGGCCGAGGCTTACCGGGCAGGCATCGAGCGCGACGACGAGTCGGCTGAGGAGCAGCGGGGCGGTTTTCAGTCATTTCGCGACGCCGTCAACTCCCCTACACACCCGTCAGGGCTCCCTCTGGCGTCGGACGACGGGCTGCCGACGCCCGTCCTGGGCAGCGGATCGCCTTACCTGGCCAGCAGCGGCGACCGCATGTCGTCCGCCCGGTCGTCTAGCTCGCGGCCCAGCAGCTCGACCCGGACACCTCTCGAGTCTCCTCGGATGGGCATGGGCAGCAGGGCGGCGTCATCCCGTCAGTCGACACGGGGCGGTACGCCGCTTGGCGAACCACGCAATATCGGCCAGGGCGCCCGATTCGCCGGCGGCGAGGGCCATGACGCCGAGCGAGGGACTGTCGCCCGTGCGACGGTCGACTCGACGCTCGCCGTTATTCCTGCCGACGCCTTCCGCCGACTGACCAAGAAGTTCCCCAAGGCGTCGGCGCACATCGTTCAGGGTCCGTCGCAGTGCTCTCGTGCGGCCGTGCCACGTAGGCCGCCCTGCTGACCAGCTCGCCCTGCGCCCCAGTCATCCTCACCCGCTTCTCGCGCGTGACCTTTGCAACCGCGCACACCTACCTCGGCCTGACCTCTGAGGGTGCGCGCTCTTGTCTCCAGGACCCTAATTGAACTCAGCCTGACCTCCTCTTGTGCTCCCGCTGCAGTGCTCCGTGCTGAGTCGAGCCTCAACTCGCTCGTCTCGCACCCGCTGCCGGCCCAGTTCTACGACGGTGGCGGCATGCAGGCGCTCCGCGACAAGTTCCGTCAGGAAAAGAAGTCGTCGCGGGGCGGCGACCTGGACGGCGAGGTTGTCGAGGAGATCGCCGACGAGAGCAAGAGCCGGGCAAGCTACTTTACCAGCGTGCCTGGCGCGCGCGACCGGCGCAGCAGCGGCTCCTTTGGCCAGGCCCCCTCATCGGCCAACATCAACAGCCTCAACCTCGCCGTCGACTCGATCAGCACCAGCCCAGTCTTCAACACGGCACCCCTTCCGACGCCGTCGTCCCAACCGCCGACCCCGGCTGCCGCACCATCCGCTCCTCGGCCGCTTCGGCCGCTCGCGCCACCCTCGCCGCGGATGTACCGGCGGACGCCGACGGCCATGGCGCCAGGCTTCCGTCGCGGCAACACGCGGAAAAACGTCCAAGCCGGCGACCTACTCAGCATGACCGACAGCGGTGAGGCCGCCTACCGGCCGCAGTCGTATGCGCCGGTCACGCCTCGGCCGCTCGCCTGGGACCAGCCCCGTCGGAGCAACACCATCAAGCAGCAGCAACCGCTCCAGACGTCAATGGAGAGCGCGCTGCCCGACTTCAACCTGCGCGATGCCGTCATGGAAAGCCTCGCCAAGAGTATCGGCCTGATCCAGCCGCCCCCCTCCTTGCCCGACTCGGCCTCGGCCTCGACGTACGCGCCCTCGCTCAACGGCTCGACAATGCTCCACTCGCCATCGTCTTACACGCCCTTCTCACAGTCGGCGTCGTCTTACGCGAGCTTTGGCGCTGGTCTAAGCATGCTGGAGCGCCTCGGTGACGAGGGCAGCACAACGGGCGGCAGTGGTAGCGGCTGGGCCGCCGGCAGCGGCACAGGCGAGGCGATGGAGGAGCTCGAGAACGAGGTCGAGATCCTCTTCTTCCCCAAGGGCGGGCAGCTCGTCAAGGAGGGCGAGAAGAATGCCGGTTGGTCTCTCGCGTCCAGCTTTGACCGCACCCGGTGGCACGCGCTTACCTTCGCCATCGACCCGAATCTCCCCCCAGGTCTCTTCTTTGTCATTGATGGAGCCCTCGAGGTCTCGCTTCCCCCGCCCCAGGAAGCCGTCAAGGCGGCCGCCAAGAAGCGCAAGGCGGCGCCGACGCCGGCAGCTCGCAACGGCCTCGCAAACCCACTCCGGACGCCTATGTCACGCGATGGCCACCCACCGTCGGCCGTGCCCGTCTCTGAGCCTCGGCCGACACATCTCTACACGGTCAAGCCAGGCGGCGTCGCCGGCTACCTTTCGGCGCTCAGCAACGCACCATCGTACGTCGACCTCAAGGCCAAGACCGACGTCTACGTCGGCTTCCTTCCAGCCGAGGCGCTCGAGCGGCTGCTCGAGAAGCGGCCGATCGTTCTTCTGACGCTAGCCAAGCGTCTTATCTCGCTTCTCTCTCCACTCGGTGCGTGCGGCGCAGCGACCGGTGGTCCTCACATGCTGATCTCGATTCTCTTTGCAGTCCTGCACATCGATGCGTCGCTCGAGTGGATGCAGCTCGATGCCGGCCAGGTGCTCTACCGCCAGGTGCGTACCTCCCTCTATCGTGATATGGCGATAACGCTGACGCGAAGTCACGATCGACAGGGTGACGTGTCCGACTCAATTTACATCGTCGTCAACGGCCGTCTGCGGGCGCTGCAAGATGCCGAGGGCGACTCGAAGGTCGAGACGGTCGCCGAGCACGGACAGGGCGAGAGCGTTGGGTGCGTTGATCGCGCATGTTGCAGGGGCCTTCTGCCTTTCGATTCGATTCGGTGCTAACCATCGCCTGATGATCATTGACAGCGAGCTTGATGCGATCACGAAACGGACGCGGAGCAGCACTGTGCATGCTGTCCGAGACACCGAGCTCGCGCGCATGCCGCTAACCCTCTTCAATGCCATCTCGGTCCGGTGCGTGCTGCGTTGCGCTCTCGTCCTGCCCTCCCCCCGGCCCCCACCCCGTCAGCGACTGACGTGCATTCTCGGTCTCGTAGCCACCCGGCGACGACGATCAAGCTGCTGCAGCTCATTGCTTCGCGCGTCACGAAGGAGGTCGACGTCAGCAGCCATCGGCCTCCGACCGCCACGCCGGGCGCGCTCGAGCTCGTGCCCTCGAACCTCAACCTCAAGACGGTCGCCATCCTGCCGAGCAGCCGCAATGTGCCCGTCGCTGCGTTTGCCAAGCGGCTGCGCACCGCCCTCGAAGATATCGGTGCCTCGACCGCTTACCTCGACCAGGCAACCGTCACCCGTCACCTTGGCCGCCACACCTTTTCGACGATGGGCAAGCTCAAGGTCGCCGGCTGGCTGGCTGAGCTCGAACAGCGCTACAAGATCGTCCTCTATGTTGCCGACGCCGCCGTCACGAGCCAGTGGACGCTAACCTGCCTCCGCCAGGCCGACCACATCATGGTGCTCGGCATGGGCGACGACCCGAGCATCGGCGAGTATGAGAAGGTCTTGCTCGCCAAGCACGACCTGACGGCCCGCAAGGATCTAGTCCTGCTCCATCCGGACCGCTCCGTCGCCTCTGGCTCGACGCGGCCCTGGCTCAAGGAGAGGCCCTGGATCTCACAGCACCACCACGTTGAGCTCCCTGGACTCGTCCTCCCGACTAAGACGGCCCCGCTGCCGAGCGACCCAAAGGCAGTCGCCGCCGTCAAACGGATTCGTGACCAAGTGCAGACGCAGATCAAGCGCCTCCGGCGGCACAGGCCGATTGGCCGCGTCCGGACCTCGCCGCACATGAACGATTTTGCGCGGCTCGCTCGCCGGCTGTGCGGCGCGAGCATCGGCGTCGTCCTCGGCGGTGGCGGTGGCCGGGGCATCGCGCACCTTGGCTTCCTCGAGGCGCTCGAGGACGAGGGCGTGCCGGTCGACATGATCGGCGGCACAAGTATCGGCAGCTTTGTCGTGCGTCGGCCCCAATCAGCTCGCTCGGATGTACTGGCTTGGAGGCTGACACCGCTCGGTGGCCCTTCTGCTCGTACGATCCCATAGGGCGGCCTCTACGCCAAAGATTCGAATTTGCTCGCCGCCCACGGTCTGACGAAGCAGTTTGCCGGCCGGATGGGCAGTATGTGGCGCATCCTGAGCGACGTCACGTTCCCGACGATCGCCTACACGACTGGCCACGAGTTCAACCGCGGCGTCTTCAAGGCCTTCAACGACGTTCACCTCGAAGACCTCTGGATCCCATTCTTCTGCAACTCGACCGACCTCAACTACTCGCGCATGCAGATCCACACGACCGGCTACGCCTGGCGGGCCGTCCGCGCGAGCATGACGCTCGCCGGTCTGCTCCCGCCCCTGTCGGAGAACGGCAGCAGTGAGTCGAGCTGTCTGTTGGCCGTCCTGCGTCTCTACCACTGACCGACTTCGCCCGCCTCGTCCCAGTGCTCGTTGACGGAGGCTACAGTGCGTCGTCCCATCCGCCTGGCCCTCTGGCCCGAACCCTTCGCTGACCAGCCCGACCCTCCCTTTCGTCTCCTCCCTCAGTCGACAACCTGCCCGTGCGTACGCCTAGACTCGTTCTGCGCCCCTGTCGACGCTGACCCCTTTTCTGCTACGGCATCGCAGGTGTCGACGATGACGCAGCGTGGCGCGAGCCGCATCTTTGCGATCGACGTTGGCGGCCTCGACGACCAGTCGCCCCGCAACTACGGCGACACGGTCAGCGGATTCTACGTCCTCATCAACCGTTACAATCCCTGGTCGTCGGCGCGCCATATCCCGACCTTGACCGAGGTCACCGGCCGGCTCACCTAGTCAGTCGCTGCTTTTCCCTACCTCGCTTAGACGCTAACTTGACTACCTGTCCACCCCTCGCAGCGTCTCGAGCGTCAAGTCGCTAGCCGAAGCTAAGGCAACGCCGGGCGTCCTCTATCATGAGATGCCGGTCCAGCATTTTGACACGCTCGGCGGCTTCTCGCGCTTCGACGAGGTGCTCGCCGTCGGTCGGATCGCGGCCAAGCAGCAGCTAGCCGAGTGGCGAGCCGAGGGCCGGCTCCCAACTGGTCTGCTCGACCAGGCCTCGAGCAAAGGCGGCCGGCCGAAGGACAGCGTCCGCATCCGCCGCAATAGCATCTAGGTTGTGCGCGCGCAACTGTGTGTCAAGACTCCTCCTCCCTTTCATAGATTCGTGTCGATCCCCATGTGATGCAACCAGAGCCTGAGACTACGAGAACGAGGCGGTCCGGCGCGTTGGCCGGATTGGCGAGTTGACGCCGGTCTCAAGATGCCGCCAGTCATCCTCCTTGACGGCGTCGCCCCAGCCGTCGCGGAGCACGAAGCGCTCCTTGCGGGCGTGCCGGCACCAGCGGGGGATTTCCGCCCAAACATCGCGCGCCCCTGAGAACATGGCCGTGAGGTCGAGGCTGAGCAGATGAAGGCTCTCGAGCCGGGGAAAGGCCCGTCGGGTGATCGACAGGACGAGCTCGCTCATCGGCGAAGAGTCGAGGAAGGGGTGATCCGGGTCCTCGCGCTCCTTCAGCGGGTGAAGCTCGAGGCCGAGCGAGATGGTCGTGATGGACGGATGCGGCGCGAGCTCGAACGGCATCGGATGCGGGGCAAAGATGTCGAGCTCAAGAAACCTGAGGCGGCAGCAACGCGCTCAAGGGCGTTAGCATCGGATGGTCGGACTGAGCGACAGAGAGGCAAGGCGTACTTCAGGTTGGGGCAGAGACTGAGGACGTGCGAGACGACGAGGTCGAATGCCTCGCGGGTAACGGCCAGACGCCCCCCGGGCGACCAGAGTGACAGCGTGTGGAGCTTCCGGCCGTGCGCCTGGCAGAGCATCTCCAACGTCGACAGAGCGAGTGCGTCAAAGTTGGACCAGTGCGTCAAGCGGGTGAGCGCCGGCAGGTCTGCTTTGGCAAACACCGAGCACGTCGAGGCGCCGTCGCCCGAGATGGCGAGCGTGTGCAGCTCCGGTAGAGTGACCTGCGGATGTCGCGAAATCCAGAAGTCGTCCTGACTTTGGCAGGGGAAGAGAAGCAGAGTGCGAACGGGGTTAGCATCGGTCGAGGCAGGTCCCTGAACCGCTGACGCACGCCTCGCCGATCTCGAGGTGCTCGAGATTCTTTGCAGCCGTCAGGAGCTCAAAGAAGGCAACGATATTCCAGCGCGAGAGCGGGAACCAGTCGAGGTCCTTGAGCAAGGGCGCGCAGCGCGCACGAGCGAGCGCCGTCAGGATGATGGACGGCAACGTTGCGAGGTTCTCCGTGCTGTCGAACAAAAACAGTCTGCAGCGAGAGGATATGCCCAGTCATTAGCTCATCGAGAGTTGCGCGAGAGCTGACACGACGGCCCGTGCTCGTACCTGAGATTCGGCAGGTGGAGGATCAGGTACGCGAGGACACGGATCGGATGGCTGAGCATCTCGTCGGCCGAATAATCGATCTGACGTTCCTGGCCGTCCTCGTCAAGCTCCATGATCGGATTGCCCTCATCGTCCTTGAGGTTGAGGTAGGGCACTAGATCGACGTCCAGCCTTACCGGATAGATTCGCAGATCGGGGCGGTAGATGATGCGGCCGCCCGTCTCTCGCAGCGCGAGCGGCAGCGAGGGCACGGCGAGCGTCCGAGCGAAGCCGATGATACTCTTTTCGGTCGTCAGACGAAGATCGCGATAGAGCAGAGGGGTGCAAATGGCCTGCAGTGGTGATCGGAAGCGAGTGGACTTTCAGCTTCGGCAGCTCGACCCGTGCCATCAGAGCCGGAGGCTGCCGCGGAACCTCGCTTTCTGGCTGGAGAACAGGCTTCGATTAGACGTACGTTGAACTGGCGCGAGACCAGGCACAGCTGGTAGCGTGTCCATTGCGAGACGTAGGCGATGCGCCAGAAGCCGAGGCCACAGAGCGAGCCTTCCTGCTCCTCGACCTGTTTGGGCGCGGGACGCGACGGGTGTTGAAGGTCAGCCCAGGGTCGGCAACACAGGTATGCAGCGACCGACAGACGTTGTTCGTCACCGCCGTGTCAAAGATGCGGCCGGGCGAGGCGTGAATGAAGATCTTGCGCCAGCTGGGCCGAGGCAGCGGGTCAAAGATGAGGGCGTCAGCATGGAAGGCGGTCGTTCGGTCGGTCTTGTGTGACGCGTCCACTCTGCAGCAAGGGCGCCAGAGCTCAGCACGACTTACAGCTCCTCCGGCAGCTCACACGTCCTGCTGCCCCTTGTGACTGGGCCGTTTGAAGCCTTTATATCAGGCTCGTGCTCGAGCTCGACGGCCCTCAGACGGTGGCAGAGCTCTTCGACCGCTTCGTCGGGTGCGGGCAGCGATGACGGCGGCGACGGCGGCGACGGCGGCGGCGGCAGCTCGCGATGGTCGAGCTCCTCGCTGGTGTGCGTGTCGTCCAGATCGGCGTCAGATGAGCGGTTAGATGTACACTCCATGCCGTGCGAGGTTAGAGGAGTCTGCTTGCGAGAGACGAGAGGGCCGGAGGACGGAGCGAGGAGGGTGTCGTCGTCAGGCGCATGCTCGAGGTGCCCCCTTTTGCCGGCCCCTTGGCCCACCAGTCGCCTTTTGACGTCCATGTCGCTACCGCCGTCACTCCTGGAAACCTCATCGCACGCTCGCTCGTCGCTTTGGACAGCCTAGCAGCTTGCCATCTGGTGGCTCGCCGACCTGAGTGCGAGCATGTCGCGCGTCCATGCGATGTGAGCTCGGGTCTCGCTCGGCTGACCGGCGTCGGGACCTAGCTTGCTGACCTTACCCCTTCGCTGCCTTCACCCAGAGGCATCGGCGCCATCGGTACGCTCCTGGCCCACCAGATCGGGACGAATGCTCCGACGACACACCTGACGCTCATCCTCAGGTCGCAGACCGCGCTGCGTGCTTTCCGTCGCGCCGGCTCGTGCCTCTCAGTAGCCGACGCGACGACCGCCCGACCCGGGGAGAAGGCCGTCGTGCGACTGCTACGGGCTCGGCTGGATGCCGAGGCAGGCGACGACCGGTCGAACCAGCAGCCGATCACGACGCTCTTAGCGACGCTCAAAGCCCCAGCCTTTCTCCCTGCGCTCCGGCAGCTCGCGCCCCGGCTCTCACCCTCGTCGACCATTGTCCTCCTCCATAACGGCCTCGGCGTCCGAGAAGAGCTTATCCGAGAGCTGTGGCCCGACGCGGCCAAGCGCCCGACCCTCGTCCAGGGCATTACGAGCGCCGGCGTTCGTACGGTCGAGCCTTTTGACGTGCGGCTCGAGGGCCGCGGCGCTTGGACGTTTGCGACGGTCCCTGCGGCTGGCAACCCGTCAGAGCCGACCTCGCTCCAGGCGACGACTGGCTTGCTCACGACCCTGGCACGGGCGCCCGGGTCGCTCGTCACCCCGCGGGTCGTACCGTTCCTCGAGCTTCAGCAGGCAGCCTACCTCAAGATGGCTGTCAACGTCGCCATCAACCCCTTGACGGCGCTCTTCGGTGTGCCCAACGGCGAGCTAGCGGGGGAGGCCTTTGGCCCGCTGCTCGACCTGCTTGTCGGCGAGACGTCGACCGTCCTCCGGGCTATGAAGGACGCCGACGGTCGGCCACTCCTCGCAGCGACGGCCTTCTCAGCCAAGACGCTCAAAGCGGCCATTCTTGACGTCGCCCTCAACACAGCCGGCAACCGCTCGTCGATGCTGCAGGACGTCGATGCTGGCCGGCCAACCGAGGTCGACTACATCTCGGGCCACCTGAGTGGCATCGCCACCTCGACCGGCAAGAATGCGCCTCTGAACGCGCTGCTCCGACAGAAGGTGGCTTCGCTCGGCACGCCCGACGCTGTCGCCCGTCCTCTGACGGCCGCCGGCCTGTTGCGCGAGTTTGAGTCGTCATCAAGATGCTCATGATTGGCCGTCGTTCAAAGAGTGCGAGGCCGGCCTTTCGGGGGCGAGAGGGGCGTTATGTTGTACAGGTCCGCCTGTACCGGGGCAAGGGCAGAGGGCAGAGATGGAAAGGCAGGTGCGGCGGAGGGCTTGCAGGAGATCAAAGTGGTACAGTGTTGCGGGCGGCCGCGGGTGCGGGAGAGAGACGCAGCCGAGCTTCGGTCGCCTTCCTACGTGCCCTCGGTCAAGGTGTGGTCGACAAACTGCATCGCCTGGTCCTTGGTGATCGTCTTGAGCGTCGAGACCTTTTCGTTACTGAAGACGACGCCGTACGCCTTGTCGCAGGTGGCGATGAGCTCAGGCCGGAAGGCTGGGTAATCAAAGTGAGGGGACGGGTCAGCGGAAGACGACGACGGCGGCTGCGCAAGCAGTCGGCGGGGCAGTTGGTGCGCACTAGTCGTGATGAATTGGGCACCGTCCGAGAGCTCAGCGATCATGTCTGCGCCGGCGCACGGTGGTTAGTGAGAGCGCCTATCAGAGGATCGCGGCGGGGCGAGACGCACTGGCAACCGAAGTGCGGTACTGGGCGTCGAGGTTGGCGTCAATCTCGTCAAAGAGATAGAACGGTGCCGGATCACAGCGCTGGATGCTGAAGACGAGCGCGAGTGCGACGAGCGCCTTCTGCCCGCCCGACAGCTGCTGGATACGCAGACCCTCGTCGCTCTTCGAGTTGAACGAGACCTGCCGGGCAGCCGCGAAGGAAGGGGGGCTGTCAGCTCGGGGCGCACCGTAACTGGCAGGGTGAGAGACAACTGGACTAACCTTGATCGAGACACCAGTGTAGCTGTCGATCTTTGACCGCTCGTCGTCCTCGTCCTCGTCGCCGTCGATGTCCTGCGCGGCGGCGGGGACAAAAGATCAGTCTGGAGGTTGACGAAGAAACTGTAGACGGGACGGGGTCGAGCACGCACAGCGTTGTCGGCGCGCCTGTTCATGACGAGCCGGCCGCGGCCGGCGGGGACGAGCTTCTCAAAGATTTCGCCAAAGTGCTTCGAAACCTCGCCAAAGGTGTTTTCGATCGCAGCATCCTTCTTCTTGTCGAGGTTGCGGATGAGCTCGTGAATCGACTCGGCCGACTTTTCCATCTCGGTGAAGCGGGCAAGGATGTCGTCGCGCTGGGCAGAGTATTTTTCGTACATCTGCAGGGCCTTCTTGTTGACGTGCGAAAACTTGCCGAGCGCCGTCTTGACCTTGTGCAGCCGCTTGAGTAGCTGGCAGGGCGGATGCAGCAGTGGGGGAGGGCCGTCAGCGTGGCATCTTTTGATAGACAAAACGCGACTGGGGACGCACCCGGGTCGAGTCGAGGTCCTTGTACTTCTCAAACGCATCCTCGGGCAGGACGCCGAGGTCGCGGATGAGCTTCGTGCACTCCTCCTTGCGCTCGAGCAGCGTCTGCCGCTTCGAGATGTAACGCTCGACGACCTTTTGCGACCGGGCGATCCCCCGGCCGTCCTCCTGCTGCTCAGCCTTGATGCGCTCGAGCTCGTCGTTGGTCGTCTGCATCTCGGTCTCGAGCTCGTCCTTGCGTTCCTCGTTGGCTGCGCGGGGTCGGTTCCGCGAATGAGCGGAAGAACGTCAGCCGAGTAGCTTGAGTAAACAAGATTGCTTTTGCAAAGGGCGAGCCGTGCGCACCCTTGATCTGTCCCTTCAGATCGTCGACCGCCTTCTTGAGCGAGACGACCTCGCGCCGACGGGCGTCAATGTCCTCAGCCGACTGCGTCGCGCCACTTGTCGTTAGGTCGAGCGACTCAATCTGCGCGCGAAGGCCGTCCCGCTTGCGGATGAGGCTCTCGAAGAGCTCAATCTCGAGTGAGTCCTTGCGCTCGGTGAGCTGCGGCCAGGCGAAGTGAGGAAGAAGACAGGAAGTCAGTCCAATGCCCGCACGGCATCCAAATCATGCATTGGCGCCTCACCTCGGTCCGATGCCTGGTCTTGTCAGCCAGCTGGTCTTGCAAGCGCTTGACCCCGCCGGCGAGCTCGCCCAGTAAGCGCTGCTCCTCGTCGTTGAGCGCGCTCGCCATCTCGGTCGCCATCTCTGCCCGAACAGCGCCGATCTTGACCTGGAGGGTGACCACCTCTCCCTCTGCCTCCTCCTTGTCCTTCTCGAGCCGCTCGAGCGCGCCTTTGAGCCGGTCCACTTCGGCCTGACTCTCAGCTATCTCGGCCAGGAGGTTCTCGCGGCGTGACCGCGCTTGCTTGCGCCTCGCGTCGAGCACTTGGACCTGGCCGATCGTCCGCGTCAGGTCCTGGTCGACGCGGTTGATGGACCGTCGGACTTCGGCAAGTCGAGCTGCATCGGCCTCGTGCTTGGTCCGCCAAGTTCGCTCGGCCTTGATGGCCTCGAGCCGCGAGCGCCGGAGGTCGTGGTAGCCGCCGGTGAGCGAACCCTTGCGGTCGGCCCGATCGCCCTCGAGTGTGATGACGTTGAGGCCGTGCGACCGACGGTAAGCGGTTGCGACGTGGAGGTCGTCGGCGACGATGGTTGAGCCAAAGACCTGGCAAGCGGGAGAGTGTCGGTCAGATCTGCACAAGGGATGTCTGGCAGGAGACTATGGCGACGCACCTGCTCGAAGGCTGGCGCGTGGAGCGCGTCGTACTGCAGCTTGCGGATGAGCGGAATGACCTCGTCCGATTGCGGGTAGGTGTGCGGGGTTGCCCGGACACGGTTGAGCGGGACAAAGGTCAGCCGGCCGAGCCGCTCGGCATTCATGACCTCCACCAGGCGCGAGGCGGTCGTATCCGTGTCGACGACGACGTGGAAGAGTGAGGTCCCGGCCGTCTCCTCGACCGCGAGCGAGTACTTTTCCGAGACGGTGAAGAGCTTGTAGAGCGGGCCGTAGACGCCGTCGAGGCCGAGCCGATCGACGATGCGGTCGAGAGCCTTGAGACCCGAGGCCGTGTCGCGGTCCATCATCGTCGCCAGATGCCGCTCGGCGCCCTTCAACTCCTCGCGCGCGTGGTGAGCCGTGCTCTCGACCTTTGCGTCTTCGCGCCAGAGGTCCTTGCGCTCGTCCGAGAGCTGGCCCTCCTTGTCCTTTGCCGCTCGGAGGTCGTCCGCAATCGTCCGCTCCTCAGCTTGTGTACCCTCGATCGCGGTCCGCAACGAGCGGCTCTCGTCCTGGACGTCCTCCAACCGCTTGCGCGAGTCATCTGCCCGAGCGCCGAGTGTTTCGGCCTTTTGCACCGCCTCTGCCGACCGGCTCTCGAGCGTCGAAGCTTGGGCGGCAAGGAATGCGTCGCGCTCCGCACGCGTAGCGAATTGGCCGTGCCGGCCTTGCTTAGCGTACAGTGCATCGACGCGGGCGCTTTCTCCATCAAGCTCTTGCCTGACAGTGCGCTCCTCGGCGACGGCTGCCCGCCAGGCCGGCTGGATCTCGTCTTCAAGCTCGGCCCGGACGGCCTCGATACGGCTCTCAATCGTCGCGACCTCGCCCTCGAGTGCCTCTTGGCGCTCGGCTGTCGATTCGGTCGACGACGTTAGGTCGGCGACGAGACATTCGAGCTCGGTCAGCGATCGGATGAGGTCGTGCATCTCCTCTTGCGACGAGGTTGTCGAAACGGCAAGCAGCTCGAGCTGCTGTCGGTGCTCAGACAGGGCCGTCTCGAGCTCCTAGTGCGAGGGAAGGAGGCTGCGGTCAGCCGAGCGCGAGTGAGCGGGTCGAAGGCCCGAGCAGGTTAGCCGGAGACACGCACGGTGATATGCTTCTCTCGCGCGACAAACTCCTTGCGCCGCTGGTTAGACGAATTTACCGTCTGGTTGCGCTCGGCCTCCATCTGCATGGCGCACGAGAGGGCGTGTCAGCGGCAGCTCTGCAAGCGTCGGCCGACACTGCGGCGGAGGCGGGTGAACGAACGTCGCCAAGCGTGCCGGTGATCTCCTCGAGCTCGCCCTCGTACATGGCGTATTCGAGTGCCTTGCGCTCGCGCTCCTTCTCCTGGAACTCGCGCAGCTCCGTCATCTCCTCTTCGAGGTCGCGCAGGCGGCCGTCGACATTCTCGAGCGTGGACGTCATCTTGGCCCGACGGATCTCTGCCGGAGAATGAGCCGAGAGTCAGTCTGGGCGGCTTACACATCCAGACGAGACTGCCCCGCACACGCACCCGCGGCTTCGAGCGTCTTGAGCGACTCAGCCTTCTTCTCATCGTACAGGGTCGTGCCGGCGACCTCCTTGAGCAGGTCAAGCCGCTCCTTGTCCTTGGCGTTGGTGAGGAAGGTGATCTACGGGCGCAAATAAACGGAGAAGGTCAGAAGCCGGTGACGCGAAGGAGCAGCTGAGAGCGCCTAGCAAACGCACCCGGCCCTGGGGGACAATGTAGTAGGGGTTGCTCCGCGAGAAGCCGGCGCTCTCGAGCAGGTTCATGACCTCGGCCTTGCTCGAGCTCTTGCGGTCGACGCTGTACTCGTCCTTCTTGAGGCCGATCGTCCGCCGGAGGACCACCTCGTCTCGGCCGGTCGGGAAGCGGCCGTCGTCGTTGGCAAAGACGATCTCAACAAAGGCCGAGAGTGTCGTCGCCGTGCTCGTGCCCTCGTGGAGGAGCGCCTGGCGATCCTCGCGCGACATCGACGTGTAGGCGTCTGAGAGGACGAAGCGAATCGCCGAGAAGAAGTTGGACTTGCCCGAGCCGTTGCGGCCGACGACGACATTGAGCCCCGGCGAGAAGGGCTCGAGCGGCGTCGAGTCGCGGTACGACTTGAAGCCCTGGATCGTCAGCGTCTTGATGTGCATCGCGAGTGAGTCTTGCGGGCCGCGTTGATGAGCCGGCTTTGGCAGTGAAGCTTGTCGTCCCACGAGTCAAGGCGAGCTGATACTGCTGCTGCTGCTGGTGATCCGAGAGAAAGGGGTGGCAACGAATGACGGCGGAGGGAAGGGAAGGCAGTAGCGGCGACGACGACGACGAGGCTCGTGAGGCAGCAGCCCGTTGGGCGACGCGACGGCTGGCCGGGACGCGACGCCGCTGGCTGGCTCATTCAACGGCGCGTCCCCGGCCCTACTTGAATCGAAGGAATCAAGTATTTCCAGAAGGGTGGCCCCTTTCTCGAGCCCGACGGCGGGCAGCTCCCCCTTCCCTCCGGACGAGAACCCGCCCTCTTCCGGTTCATGAACGACGGCAAGCCCTACAAGCCGAGCGTGCATGACCGTCTCCGTTCGATCGCCCTCGACGTCGGCTTTGTTCGCTCCGTCGCCGACGCCAACCCCTTGCTCGCCGTCGTCCCCAACCTCCGATGCGGCGAGTGGTACGCTCCGCCCGAGCTCGCCGGCGGCCGGCAGGCTTACTTCAAGAGCACCGACGGCCACGCGGGCGAGTGGGACTTCAGTCTCCGAAGGGCCAACATGCACCTACTCCCTCTGATCGAGCAAGCTGGCGGGTGCGTCCTGTACCTTTCTCCGTCCCGAACCCCTGCTGGGCAGCTCGAGCTCACTCAGGCCGGCGCGCGCTTTTAGCCTGATCCTGGTCGATGCGACTCGCCGAGGCAAGGTCAGCTTCCAGCTTCCTACTCTGGGCTCCGATGAAGACCTGTCTGACCTGTTTAATGTCGGCACGCCTGTCCGACAGCGCTTCCCCGACGCGCTGAGCAAGACGATCCCGCTCTGGTGCGCAACCCTCAACCGGGCGTCGGTGCTGCGCAGCCAACGCAAGCAAACGCCGGCCGCCGGCTCTGCCAGCTTACCGCCCGACGAGGTCGAGGAGTCGGTCTGGCGAAAAGAGGTCATCGTGCCGCCGCAGAGCGTCAGCCGCAGTGAGCAGTGGGACATCGAGCAACGTATCGACGGCTGGGCCGAGAAGCTCCTCGTACGTACATCTTCGGCTTGCTGCTTGATCACTCGTCCGATCCGTTTTCTGACCTCCCGCGCTCTTCCAACTAGGCCTCCTCTTTGCCTCTCCCTGATCTGGCTCTCCCCCTGCGGCCGGTTCACGTTTCGCCCGCCGACCCGCTTCCGGCTCTTGCCCCAGCCGCGACGCTCGGCTTCTACCCGATCGTCTGCCTCTCTGCCTCGCGCTTCATCGCCTCGGACGACGACCGGCAGATGCGCGGCGAGACGCTCGAGGACGGATCGACGACCGAGCCCTGGCGGTACGAACAGGGCGCAGGCGACGACCATGAGCTCTGGAGCGCGGGCCTGACGCCAGCCGATTTCTGGCACAAGCTCCCGGCCGGCTGGGAGCGCTCGGCGAAAGCTGAGGTCGAGCAGCTCGCCAAGGCTGCCACTAAGGGACCTGACTCGAAGCCCGGTCTGCCATCTATCGCTGCTGCTCTGGCCGAGGACAGTTCAAGAGAGCTGGCGACTCCAAATGCAAACACAATTGATCTTGTCCGGCCGTCGGCGTTCGTCCATTTGGCCACCCTCCCGCTGTCGTCTACGACGCTCGACGATTACGCCTGCATCATCCTCTCGTCCTCGGTCGGCTTGCCCGGCCCTATATTTCCTGAGCCCTCCTCCCCACAGAGGAGAGCCGCCAGCGACGATGACCTTGGCCGCCCGGCCAGACACGACCAGACGCTTCTCGTCCTCCCTACCAAACCGCCCAAAGCAGCCCTTCCGCCGCCCGCAGCGCTCGAGACCGCCGTTGCCTTTGCAGCCTGCTCGATCGCCCGCGGTCAGAAGGTCGTCGTCGCGTGCGAGGGCGGGACGGACGGCTCGGTCGGCGTCGGCGTCGTCCTCCTTCAGGCGCTCTTTGACGAAAAGGGCATTTTCCGAGCAGAGCCGTCCGCATCGAGTTCGCACCGCTCATCTACTGACCTCTCGCAGGGCGACCGCTCCCCAGTCAACTGACCTCACTCTCCTGCGCGCTCCCTTCCTGCTGCCAGTGCGACCGCCTTCCAAAGCGACCCTCTCGACCCGCCTCCAATGGGCCATCACCGCCCGGCCGCGCGCTAATCCGAGCCGCAAGACGCTCCAGCACGTCAACCAGTTCTTCCTCTCAGGCGCTTACCGGCCGGCGTCGACGGCAGACGTCCCCGTCGCCAACAGGGGCGCGGCGAGCAGGCCAGGCGAGGCGTCTCGATTGCCCTCCTAGGATTCGCACTTTCCCTCTCCTGGCCGGCGAGACATCAAGGCGAGCCTCCGAACCGGCCACGGCGACGTTCGCGCCGTCTTAGCCTCGCCCCTGTTCGGCCACGGAACGGAAGATCGATCGGGGAGTTATCGTCGCTCCCCGCACGCATTCAGACCAAGAGGACGAAAGGGCCTCTGCGGACGTACAACATCCTACCTATGCCGCAGCCGACGACAGCTCGTTGACCGCACCGTCTTCACTCCCCGCCCCCCCCCCCGCCCTTGGAAGCCCAACGCCCTTACGCCCAGCCTCTGTCAAAGTGACGCAAACCCTACGCTGGCTGCGGCGCTAGACCTCATTTAGCGGATGCAATGGCTAGCGGGGTCGAAGAGCAGGAGGGGACATCACAATCGGATACAGTTGGTTTTGAGACAACGAGCGAGCGCATGGCAGGCAAGAGGCTGAGTGCAAGCGGGTTTTTGCAAAGGCTTTGGTGCGCTATACCTCCTAGTTGCCCTCGGCGGGCTTGGGCGGCGATGGGTCGGTGCCCTTCTCGGCGATGTGGCTGATCATCTCGCCCCGGCCCTCAGGGATGTCCATGCCCTTCTTGACGGCCTCGCGGGCCCAGATGCGGTCGACCCAGGCCTTGACGGCCTTAGGGAGCGAGGCGTGGTCGATGCCGGCCATCGGAGACCAGAAGACCCAGGGCTGAGCGGAAGCGAGCAGGGAGGGGTGGGTTGGGAGAGCGTTAGATCGAGAGCGCGCGAAAGGGAGGACAAGGTAAGGGCGGAGAGACGGACGAAGGCGTTCATGTCGGCGACCGAGTAGCGGCCCTTGCCCTCGCCGACGAGGTAGTCACGCTCGGCAAGCCGGATGGCGAGCACATCGTAAAGCCGGCGAGTCTCGTCTTGGTAGCGCTTGATGGCGTACGGGACCTTCTCGGGCGCGTAGCGGTGGAAGTGGTTGGCCTGGCCCTGACCGCGAATGAAGAGCGAGACGAGCTAGAGTGCGTCAGCTATCAGTCTGGTTGGCAACGAGTCAATAAGGGGTCAGGGCAGGGGCATACCTGCATCGGTCCGACGCCGCCGCTTGAGATCGAAGCCGACAGAGGTCCCTATCGCATCAGCCCGTCGAGTGCACGGAAGGCGCATGCAGCGGTGAAAGACGCTCACTGGATGAAGAAGAGCCACTGAAGCACCTCGGAGCGGTAGTCGTCGCCGTTGACGTCGTCGCCGGCAAAGGCGAACTTGTGCTCGGGATCAAAGTGCTGGAGCCCGGCGCGCGCAGGTGGGGGAAAGGGGAGGGG